>Ga0126381_100002278_pt1 | contig 20693 bp, 44 predicted proteins | sample PanSoiMetPlot_28_FD_96465 | JGI IMG/M metagenome (GOLD analysis project Ga0126381, IMG submission 96465) | Tropical forest soil microbial communities from Panama - MetaG Plot_28 | ecosystem: Environmental > Terrestrial > Soil > Tropical forest > Bulk soil | place: Panama | collected 2016-02-17
AAGTCTTCGGAAAGGCGGGAGAATAACGCCTACTGGGACGCGGATGGGAAAGTTTGGACGATTGGCTTCGGGCACACCGGGCTGGAGGTGGTAGGGACTGCATTGGACAGACGAACAGTGTGACGCTCAACTCGCGGCGGATCTCCAGCTCCATGCGGAATCCGTCGAGCAGTCCTTTCCCAACCGGACGTTTACGCAAGGCCAATTCGACTGCCTGACCGATTTATTCTTCAACGTCGGCGCGACTAAGCTGCGGAATATCGCGCCGCTGTTCTGGAAGGCCGTCACGACTGGCGACGATGCCAGCGTGCCGTTCAATCTCTACCACACTGACGCCGAGGGAAGTCCGCATGGGCTGATCTTTGCGGGCGGCAAGATTCTCCCCGGCCTGATCACCCGGCGACAAAAAGAGATTGCGCTCTGGAATAGTTAAGCAGTATGTTGTGGATAGCATTCACCCAATCCTGAAGGGGTCATTCGCGTGGCAACTCCACCGAATCCGCTGCCTCCCTCTCCCAACACTCCCTATTTCGCCCGCTTTCTCGCTGCGATCATCGCCGCTCTGAACACCGTCAATACGCCCTGGATCGCTATCGCGGTGATCATCCTCGGGATGGTGTTCGATATCGTCTGTCAGAAGAATAATGTCTCGAACGATGCGGCGACGGGAGTGATCGGGGCTGGAGTGGGGATGCTGACCTCGCAGGGAATTCACGCAGTAAACGCTCTCGCGCAGGCTCAGGCGAGCCCGCCAAACCCTCCCCAACCCAATTCGAACGGAGCACAGAAATGACATTCAAAAGCTTTTTGTCGGCAGTCGGACATGACCTTGGCGTAGGAGTGAAGGCCGTGTTCAATTTCCTTGGCTCGTCTCAGGGTCAGGCGGCTGTCGCAGGAACGGAGACTGCGGCGGCTACGGTGGCTACGCTGATCAATCCAGCGGCGGGAGCTGCTGTGACCGCCTTCGAGGGCGTGTTCAACGGGGCTCTCAAGGAAGTGATTGCGGTTGAGGCTTCGGCATCGGCGGCTGGCCTGCAGAGTGGAACTGGGGCGCAGAAACTGGCGGCGGTGACGGAGGCCATCGCTCCCAACGTGCAGGCCTTCCTGACTTCCATCGGGATCTCCAGCCCCACCGCCGAGCAGGTTCAGACTTACTCGACCGCCTTGGCGAATGGGATTGTGGCCATCCTGAACGCCATTCCTCCGACCGCCGCTACTCCGACTGCTTAATGCTCAGGCTCCAGCAAGCCGCAATGACCGTGATGGCTCTGGCTGTCACGGTCACTTTTTGCCTTGGTGGATGGATTCTCTGGCAGAACCGAACGGTCCAACTCCAGCCTCTTATCGACACTCTTCAGGCTGCCAGTCAGCATACCGACGACAACCTGAACCGGCCTTGTACGGTCAAGGGAAAGCCCTGCGGAACTCTGGCGGGAATTGATAAGGCTGTGGTGAAGGTCGGCGATACGGTCGTGACGACTCAGTTGGCAGAGCAGAAGACTACGCAGGATACCCACCGGACGCTCACAGCCTTGTCAGGAGCGCTTGATGCCGTTCCGGTGACCCTCTCGCATGTTCAGGGGACGGCGGATGCGTCTACGGCCTTGCTATTCTCTGCCAAGAAGTCCGTTGACGATCTCCCGCCACTCTTTGGGGAGGTTGGCTTCGCAGTTAAGGACGTGGACAGCGCAGTGAAGAGTAGTAATCTTCTCCTCCAAGATACGGATGCGGTAGTGAAGCGTCCGGGGCTTGGTCAAATGATCGACGGCCTTGGAACGACATCTACGAACCTTGGGCTTATCAGCCACGATCTTCATGTCTGGAGTTCTCCTATCCTGAATCCACAGCCTTGCACTACTTCGAAATGTCGATGGTCAAGGGCGTTCGACAAACTGACTGCGCTGACCGGGCTAGGGGCGAATGCTGGCCGTGCATCGACCCTGTTCACTCCGGCGAGGGTGACGATTGTTCACTGACACAAATCACCCAGATTCCTTTTCCTTCGATAGCATTTGATGGAAAGTCTCGGTTCGAATCGGGTCCACCACACTTCTAGAGAAGAGCACCCTGATTAAATATTGGCCTCATTTTCCATACCCCGCAGGATGGGCAGCACAAGGCGTATCCTTGGGGAATTGGAAATTTAGCATCTTCAGTTGCGCATGAAGTCCCGTCTATACCGTTCACTTTTCCCTCCAGCCGCATCTAAGCTCTGCCAAGGCTGCGATCTCTCTGCGCAGGGTTGTTTGCAGTATCACCTTGTCAGCAGGAGAGGCCATTAGAATTACTCCATTGAGCAGCGCTATGGCGTTGCTGACCTCCGCTATCTCCCTCTCGCGCTGACGGGTATGCCACTCATTCACACACCCCAAATCGCCCCGCTCCGTAGCTCCACAGCTAGGGCAGATGGATTGGAGCACCGGCACCATCTCCGCATCCAAAGTGCCATCTTGTAAGCGCACGTATTCCAGTTTGTCGTCAGTCATTGGGATTCTCCTTTACGTGTGTTCCATGCAGCGATGGCCGGTTCCGGCGTCTCGTGCGTATCGGTCTGAGGGAAAACATCGCATTCTTGACCATCACATGTAACTTCCCACTTGTAGGGGCTTATCGTATTGCGCTCCCGCAAGATTGCTTCGCAGCCACAGAACGGACACGGCTTCAACTCGTTATCCACGGCTCTCCTCCTTCCCGCTCAGTCAGCTAGTTTGGCGAGTCGAATATCCTGCCACGCTCGCATTGCTTTGATTAACTCCAAACACTCGTAGCCTTTTGCGGTATGGTGAACTTGAGGGTTAGAGTCATACCAGAATTGGACGACATCTGGCGCTGTGGCATCCTGTGCTCTGAGCACAAACAAAGGCTCGTCTAAATCAGCCTTCTCATAGCAAAGATCGCCATTGCGTTTAGTTCCCATTGGTCGGCTCCTTCCCGCTCTCCCATTGATGCTCGTTTACCGTCACATCCTCAAAGGCAGGCTCTTTCGCTATTGCGCGGAGAATGGTAATGAAGTTCATGCCATCGATCATTCGAGCAAAGCGCACTGCTGTAGGGTCAGTAAATGTTACCCATGCAGGCCTTAAACAAGAACGGTCATATCCTAAACAAAGATTGCCTTTTTCGATTAACCAGCCAGTTTCCATTAAACGTTCGGCTCCTTCCCGCTCCCGGCGAGCGCTGCGTCGATCACCATTTGAATGCGATTGCTGTAGCCATCATGTTCATCCACAATCCGCAGGCACTCGTTCAGCGCCCCCACCAGCCTATCCCGCTCCTCCCTGAGCCTCAGATTCTCCAGCGTAAGCTCGTTGTGGTCTATGGCTGCGGCGTTGTATTCATCGTTGGTCATGGGATGGATTCTCCTTTCCGAGGGCTGCGCGGCGTTTAGCGAATACTGCTGCCAGACCTGCTTGGCGATCCGCTCTCAGCGAAGCGCCATTAGCTGCCATATACGCCTTAAAGTACGCCGTCGCCTCTTCAAGCGTTGGCTCCTCCAATGCCCGCCTCAGCTCCTCTGCCAGCCTATCCCGCTCCTCGGAGAGTGCGGAGATTTCTTCGATGAGTCTGCAAATCATGGCCGACTCATACATCAAACTTCCTGCGTGCTTCCTGTATTCGCCTTGCCAGCGCTCCACGATATCCGTCATTCCGCCCCCTCGATTTCGGTCCATCCTTCAGCCTCTCTCCATCTAAGCCCACAAGCCAGCGAGTCAGCGCATACCGCGTATAGAGGCGTATTAAAGCTGTGCGCGGGACAGATCGGAGACTTACATGCAGGGCATTCCTCTTCTGTTGGTTCGCCGCAATAGACACACGGCTTCAATTCCACCGTCATTCCGCCCCCTCAATCGAATCTGCGTGTTTCAAGATAGTAGTCGCCAACTGCCGTGCCATGTCTGCATCCATGCCGATCCATGCGGTAGGCTTTCCGAAGTCTATGAAGACAGTTCCCTCCCTTGCGAAACAAGCAAGGCGAAGATCACCTTCATCTGATTCATTAACCTTCCCGCGAGAAAACGTATTTGTAGCCCCGAGAGGTTGCTGTGTCCACGTCTTGTATGCCCGTAGCTCTTCGACATGCGGCCATGATCCCCGAAAATTAAGAACACGGTCATCGATACCGAGAAAAGCAGGCGGCTTCTCTTTCGGGAAACTCAACGTCTTCTCTACCCAGCGAACCGCCTCAGCATCGAAGTTCTCGTGAGTGAACGAATCTTTGGCGAGATAGGCGAAGCGATGCTGCGTGAACCACTCTTGCATGGCCTCCACCCCGCCCTGCTGATGAGATCGGCTAGAGAAAACCTGCAAATCAAAGTAAGGCTCTGCCGAATCAAGGAACTCGAACAGACCTGGTACTGGCGGATCGGGGATTACGTCGGCCCCTTTCCATCCAGACGTGTACAGATGGCACACGCCATCAAAGTCCAAGCAAAGAATTGGCTTGCTGTTCTTACCCATATTTGCCTCCGTTCTGAAGATGGTCATTCCGCCCCCTCTGCCTGCTGGATGGCCTTTTGTGCTTGCTCCTCTGCTTCGCCCAACGTCTCGCACTTGCAGCCCATAGCCGCAGCAGTGTCAGGTCCGTTCCAGCAAAGCATTTCCTTCAGCGCCTCTAGCAGCGCCTTGTTGTCCCGCTGGAGCTTGGCGATCTTGGCTATCTCTAGTTGCATTGCTTTGCCGAATTCGTATTCCATTCCGTCCCTCCTGCCTACTCAAAAATCAGTAGCAAGCAATCCACTGGACTATTCCACTGTCCACTGAAGTTGAGCTTCCCCTTCCAATACTCCGGCTTCGCGCCCAATTCAAGAGCCCGATGAAACCATCTTGCATTCACTCGCGCTGGGACCAGCAGACATGCGAAGTCCGATTCGTAGGCCAACTCAACAAATGGCGGAATATTTCCCCACGGTGGATTGCAGAACACACGCTCACCCCTCCACGGCAAGGGCTCGGCTTCAGTAGAGAATCGAGGCAGCAGAGCATTATCAGGGCTGGAAGCACCATCCAACGTGAAAGAGAATCGGGAGTGCAGGCCATCAAAGAATACTTTCGGCGTCCTGCGATCTTGCTTCCTCTCGCCCTCATAATGCTTGACGTAGCTCACCCTATAGCCTCCTGCCTACTCATGCTGCCCGCCCACAAAATCGAAGGGGGATCGCTCTCCCTCCCTTTACTTCTTCCCTTGTGGCGGCGGAGTGAAGCTCGACGGCTTTACATCAACAATCGCCGGTCTCCCCACCACCCACTCATTCGCCTCCCCATCCCAAGCTCTCCCCGTGAGCTTGCCGTTCTCCATGAACGCACGCTCTCCACGGAAAGTCTTCGGAGCCTTCTCCCCATTCGCGAGCAACCCCGCCTGCTTGCGCGCGGAGTAAGCCTTCCCCGCCTCGCCTGCCTGACCCTCAAGCTGAGTCTTCACCCACACCATCGGCTCAGCCTGCAGCTCACTGAGAAGCGCCTTCATATGCGTTCCCTCGCTGGCCCCAGGAATCGGCTTCTCGGTGATCGCGCGATAGAAGGTCGCGGCCTTCGAGGTGTTGTGACGCTTCGGATCGGAGTGCGTCGTCACGGTGTTGTCGGTCGCGATCTTCCCATCCTGCAATCCGCCCGGATCGACGATCTTCGCGGTGATCGAGGTGTGGAAGGTTGAGGGGATGTTTCCCCACGGACGCTTCTTGAACGGAACCTGCTTCTCTCCGTCCTTCACCCCAGCGCACTTCAGCGTCGCCTGATACCAGCCGTCGGGCAGCGGGGGTGGCGGCGCGTTATAGTCGGCGTCTGCGTCAAATTCAGGCGCGATCTGAGTAGTGTCCTCGTCGAGTGAGTCCATCAGTTGTTGATCGAACTCTACTTCTTGTTGTGGCATTTTGGTAATCCTCTCTTTGAGATTTGTGATTTTGACTGCGGTTTACTACGCGATTTTGAGTGTCTGCCGGAGATGACGCAGGACATACTGCGCCGCCGTCCGCTCATCCTCCTCCGCCAGCTTCGTGATGTGAGTGTAGAGCGGCTTATCCTTCTCATCAAAGGAAAGGGTAATGGTGTTCTTGCTGGTGATTGCGCTCGCTGCGCCGTTAGCGGTCTCGGTGATCGCCTTGGCCTCAGCCGATGGGTTGATTTTTGCCATTTTCTTTATTGCTCCTTTCACGTTGAATTCGTGCGATTGCCCACTCCTCGAAATCAGGAAGAGGGCCACAATACATTGAAAATGCTTGTGCGTAGTCATGCTGCAAGCGCCGCAACTCTGACGCAGAAACGTGTATGTCTGGCATCTTTGTTACGATGATTGGCATCGTTAACCTACTTTCTCCACAACCTTCAGCGATGAGTTGATCTCATCCCTGAATCTCAGAAACTCTCCCAGTCCCTCCTTCAGCGTGAGGGGGATGAATCCTTCTTTCCACTTTTTCCAGAACGCTTCCAGTTCGACTGGAGTCAGTGTGACCTTCGCAGGCCACTGCAATCCCCGCACCTCAGAATCATGCTTACAATACCACGCCTGAATCTTCTTACTACTGCCCGTCCCAGTAGCTACAAGATGGAACGTATGGGTAAATCTCTGCGGCAGCTTTGCATTGATTGCCTTGCCAACTGTCTCCGGCCCCAGCGCAGGCTTCTTCACGCCTGTATCGTCGTCCTGGCCTAACCCCTCCAGCGCAGTGAAATAGGTAATCTCAACCGGAAGATTCTGAAACGCCTGGACCGCATCGAGGATCTCCGTGTGCGCGTCGCCATAATGGGTCTGCGTATTAGTTCCCATCTGCTCACCCTCTTCCATACGCGGAGCTGCGCCGGACTCATTCCCGGCCCTGACATTTTTCTGCTTGGCGTCGCTCATGTAGGCTGTAGCGAAGGTCGTCAGCGAATCAACTATGACCGCCCCGATCTCTTCACTCGTATCATTGGTCCACGGAAGCCATTTCGTATTTGGTCTCCATTTAACCTCCGCCGTCTCCGGCAATGGTGCATGTTCCTCCTTGTATTCACTCCATGCCGTCTGAGTCTTGTCCTTGCGCCAGAACATCGTGGGCCTGTTGATCACTCCGCCCTCAGGCCACTCGCCGCGACGGAACTTGCGCATCAGCGGGTAAGGATTGTATGTGTTGTCAGTAGGGAACTCACATGGGATTACGATCTTTTCTCCATTTAAAGAAGGCCAAGAACTGTCGCCTGTGAAAGTTCCATCGACGAGATCCTGACAGGGATTCCACAATGACCCACGATCCAGCGCAATATACCGAGTTTTCTTCCGATTCTTGAACCAGACGTAAAGGGCGATATATCTCGCCTGAGTGCTCTTGCCAGAGTCGGATTGGCCATAGCCGAGAATGGATGTTTTCCTCATAGTTGCAACTCTTTCCTAATCTGCATCAGCATTTTGCCGAGGTGATTTTCTCCCTGTCCCGCGCAAACTCCCCAAAAAGTATCGCCCCAGTTATTGCCTTCGACTAATTCTTCATCTCCAGTTGCAATCAAACCGACACTGTAGGGAAGAGCAGAGAATTTGTCTTGAAGAAGTTGCATCATTACAGACAGTTTTACGACTTCCCAATCGTCTCGGAGTGTAACTTTGCGTCCAAGTCTCTTCGCGTCTCCCGGCTTGATAGTTTTGCGAATATCCTCCCGTTCCTTAGGCGAATTGGTCTTTGCTGCCTGATAAGCATGTTCCACAGATCGATAGAAAAGACCGTCTAGCCTTACAGGAGCAGGATAAAAGTTGGAGAGAAATTGATATTTACCCTTAAATTCAGAGATCATCAAAACTCCTCACTAATCCTGTTGTGAACCCTCGCATCCCAATACTCATCCTCAGCGTCGCAGCCATCGCAGCTTCGGCACCGCGCGCAGCAGCGGCACAGCTCAGCCTCGCACTCGGCGCAGAATCCCTTGTGCTCCGAAATCTCCTCGGGATCAGGCCGATAAACAACGCTGTCGAGGAAGGCTTCAAACTCTCTGTTCGAGGCTGTCTCCCACCATGATTGTTGATCGAGATTGCTATCCATCTGAATCCTCCTTCTCAGGATGATTGCTCAAGCGGATTTGATACAGCTCCCCCGGCTCAGCAGCCGCGCCCTCCCAGCAAATCGGGATGAAGGGGCAGCCGGAGTAGGAATGGCAGGAGTGGGTGTACTTCGGGAAGAGCAGAGGGAGATCGCCAATGCCGTTCTCGACATCACTGACCTTGCTCGCAACGTCTAACTCCTGCGCGACTGTTTGATCCCGCCACTCCTGAACCTCATCCGCTCTCCGCTCAACCGGCATTGACTGCGGGAACGATTCCTGAAGCGCATTCAGATGTCGAGGGGCGATCCGCTGATGCTTAAGGTCGTCAATCCACTGCCTGACTCCACCGGGATACTCGCTCCAAACCGGAACCTTCTTCCATCCCTTCCCGAGCGATGTCCCCTTCAGCTTGCCGGTCGCGGAGTTCAGCTCCTCGGTCTTCCAGCTATAGCGCCAAGCCCACTCATCCCCATCCACATCAACCGGCCCCACGCGCTTCCATGCGTAGATAAGGGGGGAGTCCTGCTTGTAGAGACCGTCCCAGTCGTCTTTCTGGCGCTTCCCCTTGACCATGAATTTGTAGAGGACGCCTTCGATGTGCGGAGGGATGGCGGAAACGACAGTAACCCCATCCCTCTCGCTCTCACGGCGGGAGGCGCGGTGAGCATCCGCATAACTCGCCGTAAGTCCCCAAACCTCACTCATCGACTGCATATCATGCCGCGCCTGATCGACCGTCCGCTTGGTGAAGGTCGCGCAGGTCTTCCAACTGACGACATAGAGATCGCCCGAGAGCCGCTCGCGCAAAAGGGCATCGGGGCGGAATAATAGAACTAATTCCTCAGACTTTTTGTCGCTTGCGTAAGGGCTGATAAATTCGTTGGTCTCCCATTCACCAAGTTTGGCCCTGCCCTCCCTCTCGCACTCAATCACCTCGAATGCCTCAAGGAAGCTCTCCCCCTCCCAAGCCCACCACCCTCGCAGCAACGCTTCAGCCAAGGCCGCCTGCTCCTCCATCCCATACTCCAGCGCCTTCCTCGCGTCGTCAGGGATTTCGCCATCGAACCCGATCTCTCCAGCCGCAAACGCATTGCTCAGGTAGAGTCGAGCTTTGAGCACAGCGGACTCGATCCCCTGCCCAGTGAGCAGGAGGGGGGTGCCTTCGTGAAAGGCTGAGCCGAATTGAAGGGGGAGCGCCTTAGCTCGGCGCTGGAGTCCCTTGCCCAAGTGGTGATAGGCGAGGTAGCGCTCTCTAGGACATCTTTGCCATGCAATAATTCTGCTGCGGTCAGTCTCAATCATATCGTTAATCCTATCTCTGCGGCTTCGCTGCGGTTTATGAGTTGACTAATTCTGCTAATGATCGTAATGGCATTAGCTGCTAAATGTCAAGTGTTTTCTAGTGCAAATTGGCCATTGATTCGCCTGCTGTCGCCTCCGCCTCGACCGCCAATCCCAGGGGAGCCATCTCGGGATAAATCAGCGTCCGCGACGCCTGTTGCATGATGTCGCGTATATCGCCCACGCAAGCATCGCGCAGATCGGAAACACAATGAAACAGAAAAGAATCATGAATACTATTACAAAGACCATAACGCTCATCGAATCCTCTCTCCCTGATCTCCAGCAGGCAGTCCCTTACGTGGCCAAACGCATGACTCGCTGGTAGGAACGCAACCGCCTCCTCCGCCTGCTCCCCCGCGACCATCTTCTGCTGCTTCCGGTCCCAGCGCTCTACGTCGTGGAAGTGGCGGACTGCGCCGAATTTGTTGACGAGGCGATGATCTTCACTTGCTCTGGCTCTGACGGATTGCTGCGCACTTCGTAGTTTGGGGAATAGGTGATAAACCATCTCCCAAACTGCCTTTGCTTCGGTTTCTGATTCAAAGTCATCCCGGTTGAGCTGATACAGCTTGCGGAACCCCATACCAAACTGAATGCCCAGAATCGCCCGCTTCGCCTTGAAGTCACGCACAAATTTAAAGCCTTCATCCTTCTTCCACTCCTTGAATCGCTCTGCCATCTCCTGATCCGTCATCGCCCACAGCCGGTCGCGCTCAGGCTTCTTCACAAAATGGGCTGTGATGAATGAATGGATGTCAATCCTCGCCAGTCTCGCGTAGTCGGGAATGTTGAAGTCATGGGCGGTCGTCAGAGCATGAAAACTTTTGAAATCGAAGTTGATGAGAACGCGGCCAGCAGAGGCCCGTTGCATCGAATTGAATCCGGCCACCAGTTCCTTCTGAAATGGCGTCTTCCCATGCTTCAGCCCATTCTGCACATTTGGGGCTCTTGAGGAAGTCTGCCAAGTTGCCGTCTGGAATGTGTAGGTTGTATGCACGCAGCCATCGCTGGACGGCTTCCACCCTTCGACGTAAGTACCAAGGGTCTTCGTCAGCATCCGTTTCTCGATCAGCAGCTTGTAAATCGGATGCTTGGTCTTCTGCGCCAATCGCTCCAACTCCTTCATCTCCGTCGTCTCCGCCGCCTCCCCGCTCTCGTCCACTCTCTTCGCGTGTTTCGGCACCGGATGCTTCATTAGTTTAATGAACGCCTTCACTTGCTGAGGGCTGTTGGGGTTGAACTCGACGGGTCGAGCCCACCGGGTCACAATTGAGCCGGAAGATATAGTTCCAGATCCACAACAGATCGGACATGCAGGACGATTCTTCTTCAGGCACTGGCATTTCTCCTCCTTCAAAATCGGGATCTCAACTTCAATCATTCCCGTTACATCTTTAGGAGTCCGCTTCAATCCCTGTTTCGGTTCATACCCTCTCAATTCGCTCGGCACCAGAGCCTGGATCGCCACCGTGACCCGCTGATCCTCCCTCTCAATAAGACTCTTTAACTCTTGCCGCCTCGTCTCATCGATCGGAATCCCCCTCTGGCTCATCCCCTTCAGAATCGGCCAGACATCGCGGAAGTAGCGCCGATAACTCTCAAACATCCCTTCCCGCTCCAGCAGAGCCTTCATGTGCTCATACACACAAAGAGTCGCATCCACATCACAACATCCGTAGAACTCAAGATTGCTCTCACTCAGATGCTTGTATGGAAACGGAAACCCGCAACTCTGCGCCGCTGCCTGGAGATTCTTCGGGAGATCGCTATAGTAATAGCCGAACATCACCATCGCGTCATCCGTCAGGCTGAGGTCGATCCCATTCGCCGCGAGCACTGGATCGTCAAAGCTCCAATTGTTGAATCCTACTCGTAAGGCCACTTTATTGATAATTTCTCGTATGACAGCAATGAACTCATCGCGAAACGGCAGAGCGATTCCGCTTCCACGATGCTGCGTACATTGGAATAGCTTAATGTCACGGTCTGTAAAACTGGTCCGTTCATCCTCATCACTCCTCGTACTCAACGGTGTCTCAATGTCGAACGCCAGTGTCTTATCGGGATCAATTGAATTCGCATACTCCCAAGCCTCCTCCACGGTAGGGGCGACCTGATAGCGCAATCCTTCCCACTGCTCAGGATCGAGACTGAAATGTCGCCCCTCACATAACTTCCCCTGAGCAACGAGAAGAGATCGTCTGATATCCCGGTGCAATAAAGGTGTGAGATGAGGCGAGCCCCTTCGGATGAACGATGGGTGGTGAGTGCCAATTACAGGAATACCACTCGCCACTCCCTTTCCGCGCATTACATATCCCCGCAAATAGAGCAGGCTTGAATATTTCCCTTTTGGGATATCCGCGAGCATCCTAAAAGCAGTTTCGCCAAGAGCTAGAATAGTGTTAGGACGCGTCTCACGAATTGCCGCATCTAAATGTCTAACAGAGCAGTTGTAAAGCGCATTGTGCTCGTAGGGAGCCCCAATCAGATAATCCTTGGGTGGTCGGCAGCGAATGCAGTTAGTAATGCCAATCTCTGAACGCTCAATATGTACTCTCCGCAGAGAATCAGCAAGTAGACTTCCCGATTGCGCATAGGGCCGGAATGGAAGCGAATCTCTAGCCTCAGCCTCGCCGCTCGCCTCGCCCACCAAAAGAAGTCTCGCCTGTTCATAATGGGCTCCAATCTCGACTTGAGTGAATCCCGAGCCGGTTTTCTCTAATGAACATCCAGCGCAACTATCGGGTTTCATCAGAAACCTCATTCAGAAGCGCAAACTCTCCATAATGCTCAATCGCCATTCGATTGTAGGCGCGAGCGGCACCTTCCTTAGTTTTGTGGTAGCCCTCTGTGTGCTGCTTTCCATTCAGCTTTATATAGGCTTTCCACAGGCCAGAGACATGCTGGGAAACTCCTTTATAACCTGAAGTGTTGTTGCTCTGGCGATATCGATGTCGGTTGTTCTCTGCATTAGTGCAGAGAGTCAAATTCTCACGTCGATTGTCTAAGGGATCATGATTCTTGTGATGCACATACTGACCCTTTGCGGCCCGCATAATACGTCGATGCATAAGCTCTTGACTTGGGAGTTCCTTGATTCGAGGTAAACAGTTGCGCCCTACATAGCCTTGAACAGTCATATGCCAGCGAAAACTAGAAAGATCTTCATAGTCCTCAGCACTGACAAGGGCAAATTTATTGTGCGGTAGAGAAATTGTGCAATGCGGTATATTGAGGTACGAGGGTATCACTGGGCCTCCTTAATAGGCTTGGATGAGTGAGCGGATTGGTTGCACAATCTGCTCCCCTCATTATATTTCCGATTCAAAATCCTCGCCAACCCCATCAACGCCGTCGATCCGCACTTAGCGCACCGCTGGCCGCAATCCCCCACCCATTCGCAGTTCACGCAGAGATAGGCATCACTCAGACTTGGCACGTCTCACCCACCTCAACTCAAATCCCAACGCCCTCGCCACTGGCTGCGTCATCGACCTCGTTCCCGACTTAATCGCTCTCACATACCGATGATCAAATCCCATCATCTGCGACCACATCGCGCCGTAACCATTCGGCGTGCGCTGATCCAGCACCTTCAGCACCTCTTCATTATTTACCGGCTTCAGGCTCATTCTTTCTGATCCTTTCCATCGCGCAATAGATCTGAATCCCCAGGATCTGATTCCTGAGATGGCTGAGCGAGAAGGCTGGCCTTGTCCCGGCCTTGTCCATCGGCTGAGGAGGGGGGAGGGGGTCGTTGATGATCATTGATTGATCCACCGATCCTTCGCATGTTTGGTGTTCGCAAGCAGCCCATCGGCGACGAGGATCTCGGCCATGATGTGCAACTTGATCTGATCGCCATTCGTTCTCTTCAGCTCGATCAGCAATCTCTCGATATCCGCCAGTCTCTCAAGCTCCGCGTTCGTCATTTATCTCCTCCATCTTCCACCTAACCCACTGATCAACCTTCTCTCTCGATCCCCAGCAGTTCGACGGAATCTCGTTATAGCAATACTTCACGATCTCGAACATGATCGCTCGCGTCTCCTCATCCGCCCTCGCGAACGCCTCCCTGAGATTGTTCTCCAAGATCGCCCTCGTGCAGCTCCCCGGCTCGATGCCGTGCTCGACGAATCTCTCGATTGCGCCAATGTGATCTTCCAAGCTCGCCATTATCCCCAAATCCCCCTCATCAGAATCTCAACCAGCAGCCTTATGAAATGCCTCATCTCCCTCATCTCCTCTTGTGCTGGAGTCACCCCTATCCAGCTTCCTCGCCCTACCTTAACCGCACCCGATTTCCCCGCGAGTCCATCCCTGGCCTAGTTCCAAGAATGCTCAAACCTTCCCTCTACCGCCCGCTTCAGCCCCACCTGCTCCAGCACCTTCACCGGCACAAACTTCCTGTGCGCGAACTCCCCCAGCCATAACCGGAGCTGCTTACTCCGCTCGCCCTTCGCCATCAGAACCTTCATTGCCTGCTCGTCGTCCTTAATCCCGAGCTGCTGTAGTAATCGCTCCCAATCGCTCGGCTCCCACACGATCGGCTCGAAGGCTCTCGGATTGCAGACTCTTGTGATAGTTCCCGGATAGCCGCCATTGAAGCGAACTCGCGTTCCTACAGGAACGATTTCGTGTCTCAGGTCCATTTGAATCCTTTCACTTCCCAAACGCTTTCCTAACAGCGACAACGAACCACAACAAAGAAATGATATAGAGAACGTCAATCATTGGAATCCTCTTCGATCCCCGCCGCTTGTCTCAGTTCCACATCATCCGGTGGAATGTATGGAGCAAGGGATTGCAGTTCTGCCAGCTCTCCCCAGCTAATCCGTTCAGCGCGCAACTCGCCTCTCAGATACTCAAGGCGGTCAGGAACAAGGTAAAAGATGTTTTCCATTGGGGGTTGTCCTTTCAGAATTGATTGCGCCATTCAAGCAGTTCATCGTTTGAATCGACTGGCAGCTGGTAACGATCCACTAAGTCGCTGTAAATCTCTTTCCCGTTATCGCTCAGGCTCTCGAAGCCTCTGAATCCCGCTCCAAGCCTGAATTGCATCCGATGGAGTTGAACGTGTGTCGCTCCAGTATCCCTAGAGCAGATTTGAACCCACTGTCACACTCAGTGGGCTCTCATCTGACCTAGCGAATACCTGCCATCTCAACCGCTGTCTGAATGGCTGCATCCTTCAGGTTCGAGTTATTCCCGAACCATGCCGAATACAACCTGTTGGAGTCTGACCTTGCCTGCACGCAAGCATCCACGGGGTAAGGCGCTTCGGTTTAGGCATGACGGATCACCATCAGTATTCCAATCGCAATCACCGTAGCCGTCGCGAAGCCGCACACGAATCCCACATACCATCCCTGCTGCGCTCCGGTCTCAAATGAGCGCTGAATCGCGTAGTCATACCACCGCTCATTCGACTCAGGACTCAACTTCCCCTTCCACTCTTTCTCGGTTAGCATCAGCGAGCCTTCCGTTCTACAACGCAAATTGTGTCGTTATGGGCAGCGCCATGATTCACAAGGCGAACCATGTTCCACCTCAAATCCCCGCCCAATCCCGAACCCCATCGAGTTCCACCCAAACGACAGAGCATAACCATTCGGCTTCAGTAATCGCGTCAGCCGGTCGCGACATTCCTTATACAACCTCGCATTCTGCGTATCGGTCATTTTCGTTTTCCGCCCGATCACTCGATAGCATTCGGCAATCTGGCGCGGACTGTAAGGAGGATCGAATAGAACTGTTTCGAACTTTCCTTCCATTCCCCAGCCGTTCAAACAGTGATCCAAGAACTCGACAGCATCTAGCTGATACTGACAACAGAATTCAGGATTTATGTCATTTGAAACTGTGGCCCACTTTGAATCACGGGCAAAGGGATCAATACAACTCAGCCTGCTCACATACTGATTCAGCAAATCCGCGACCGGCTTCATCTGAAAGGTGTGTGAATTCGGCATGGAAAAGAATCTGTCGAAAATCATCAGAACGCCCCCAGAAACAAGCTCAATCCCGCGATAATGGTCGCAATCGCGTAAGCAACCATCCTCAACTGCTGCTGCGCCGCGCTCATGCCGCTCTCCCCGTCAGTGCGGCCACACACTCTTCCGAAGGCCAGCGATTGATATCGCTCCTGCAATCGCCGTCATAGTCAGCCGGATGCCAGCACCCACAGCATCCACACTCTTCCCAGCTATCAGGCGGGTTATCCTCAAACCGGCTGTCAGGAATCATCTCCCATGACTTCGGATCAACCCAGAATCCCACGCGTCTCATTCCTCTCACCTCCGATCCGAGAGCAGCTCCCGAAGACGCAAGCCGAGTTCCCCCAAGTCGATTTACATCAACCTAGCTCAAACTGCTCACCTAAGAACTGCTCTCGAATGATCCCCACTCTACGCTTGCCAATCCTGCTTGTCAACATCTTTTTTAGCTATTTTTAATGCTTGACAGCAGGACTCCCCGCGATCTAAATTCTCTCTATGACAGCGAATCCGATTAAGCGCAATAAGAGTTCTCGGGGCGTAATCTACGAAGCCGCCACCCGGCGCGGCCTGACCTTCCTCCCCTCAGAACTGGCGATCATCAAAGAAATCCAGGCCATCCGCCTCTCCCAGACCGGCAGCAGACCGTCGTTCATGGGAGTGGTGCGCGAGGCCACATTCTTCTACCTGAAATCGCTCCAGAGCGCCGAGCCGAAACGCTGATTTCGCGCGAGAAATAAAGCCCTTTCGCTACTCTCGCTGGGCGCTATAATCGCTCCAGCATCACTTCGTCAAATTTGAGGAAAAAGGAAAGCCCCAGCGTTAACTGGGGCTTGTTGGATGCCTTTTGGGATGGGTGTTTCGGGCGTCCGGCAGGACTAGCTAGAAAGCAGCTAATATGCAAAGCATATCACAGGAATCCAATTCGTCAATTTCTCAACCAGAGCTTTTAACCTTCCCCGCCCGCCATCGCCAGTTCGTGATCGAATCAGGCATCATGCCCAAGCGCGAGGTTCACATCTTCGCTGCGGCATCCGGAGCTGGCAAAACCACTCTCGTCATCCAACTCCTCGACGACCTGATCGACGGAAACCCAGTTTTCGAAGCCGATACCCACCCCGTCAATCCTGTCTACATCTGCAATGACCGCTCCTACGACGATTTCCTGCGCACCCTAGAGCGAATCACTCCCCGCCATCCCTACCCCATCTACTCCATGCTGACTTCCCCTGAGATGTCCTCCTGCCAAACTCCCTTCGACGCAATCCGCAAAGTCAAATTTCTCCATCCTGAGTGCGATTTCATCGTCTACGATCCCATTTCCTTCAACGTCGAAAACATCAACTCAGCCAAGGAAGTTTCCGCTCTCCTGCGCAAGCTGACCCGGATCGCCCAGGAACTAAATCTCACCATCCTCATCATTCACCACACAGCCAAAACCAAGAGCGATGCCATGTACGCCTCACCCCGCCAGCGCATGAGCGGCTGCTCGGCTTGGGGAGGATACTCCAACCTCAATCTGATCTTTGAAGAAGAAGTGGAAATCGACACCACCAATCCGATCCGCACCATGTATGTCTGTCCACGCAACGGGGCCAATCGGACCTTCCGCTACATCCAAGACAGCGATGGCTGCTTTGTGCCAGCTCCCAAAAAAGAGGATGATCCGAAGAAAGAAAGAGAACGCGTGGACAAGATCTTCAATTCCCTTCCTCACGGCGAAATAACCGTCCCTCAACTCTATGAATCTCTTGGGGAAAAGACTAACGGCTCTCTCTACCGCGCGATCTCCAGATGGCAGCATCAAAACCTGATCGAAAAGGTCCGCAGAGGAGTGTATCTGAAGGTCAAGAATTCCTCCGCCGGAGATTAGGGCGGAGAAACCCCGGAGAAACTCGTTCTATCTCTCTTTTAGAAAAAGCGGAGAAGTGAATATAAGTAATTATATAATAATATACTTACAATCTTCTCCGCCCTTTCTCCGCCCTTCTCCACTTGGCACTTTTGGAGAAATTTTACGCTTCTTCTCCGGGTACCCTGAGACAGTACGCGCGCGCGAGATTCACCATCTATTCGCCCAAATGTGACCTTTTCAACCTTGAGAAATGGGGCGGAAAGGATCAGCCTCCGTAGGGGCATTCATTGGCGTCCCTCCGCTTTGGCGATGGCCGCGTCCATTTCATCTGCAATTGCATTTAGGCGTGGGGCGTATATCGAGTGCCATTCTTCGCCCACCTGTTGCGCCTCGTCTTCAAGTTGCTTGGCAATTTTGCGGAGAAAGCCCGCAGTACTGCCGAATCGCTTATCCGTCAGCGCCTCATACAACTCCGGTGCCGCTGCGATGAGGCGGGCGTTGGCGTCCACGGTCGGCATGTCGTCATCGCTCAGGCCTTCCATGTCGCAGATGTATCCATCTGCGGATTTCACTTCGAGCTGAAACGGAAAGCGCTTATGCTTTACCACTTCCCACGGTCCTTTTGTGTGACTCATCATGCAACCTTCTTTCCTTGAATTTCCCTGTTGACTCTTTCCATGTCGAGCCAGGCATCGTGAACCTGGTCTAGAAGCTCCTGTACGTCGATTTCGCCGTCTCCGAGGGTGCAGATGACCTTATCCGCCTCGGGATCGCTGAGAATGCCCCACAGGGCATCGTAGACGCGTTTAAGGGTCATTTCTGAGCGGATGAGGATACGGATTGTGTCACGGTTCATTGGATTTGCTCTTTGCGCTCTGATTCCTTCAGTAAGGCCTCGGCGATCTCTGCCCATGTTTCGCAGTGCTCAAATCCGAGTGTTGTTCCGTTGGGCAGGCAATAGTACCGAAATTCCGCATCTTCGCCAGCTTTGACTGCGCCCAAGATGTCGAGCATTTGCTGGAACCGCTTTGCATTCATTGAATCTGTCCTTCCAGTCCTTCGAGGACTTTGCTTTGGAGTTCTGAATTGACTTCTTTGCGTTCGTCCTGGCGTCCGGTGATATAGGCGTAATAACCAGTCCACCACTCGTAAGAATGGAATTGGATTTCACGGCCAGTCTGCTCGCGTATGTCGTCGATGACTTCGCCATATTCGGCTTGATGTGGCAGGTATGGCATCAGCGTCCCATCCTTTCCCTCATATCGGTTTCGGTTTCCTGTACGACCCTGATATTCGTGGCTCGTGGCGGACGGTCGGCGTTGATGTCAGGTAAATACCAGTGCTGCTCTCCGGCGTACTGGTCGCAGATGATCTCAATGCTTGTGACTTGGCGTCCGCCTGCTCCGCTCAGGCCCGGCGTGATATTGACAATGCAGCCGGGAGCTTCGATGTGTGTTGCATTCTTAATCGAAATGCGTTTCACAGTCTTTCTCTTTCCACCTGAGTAGCGATAGTCAGGTATCGGTTACGCAGATCCTGCAATTTGTCATCGCAGGCAAGCTCAGAGACGTTTCCTGGCGTCTCGAGCATCCGTCTGCGGCGAGCTTCGAGGCGCATGGCCTGAGCGGTCAATATGTCGGGGTGGGGCATGGTGAGGGTCATAGTTCTACTCCTTCGCGGTGTCTCCAGCGTTCAATGGCCGTTACGTTTTCGCAAAGGACTTCGAATTGCGCTCCCCACTGTTCCCAGGATTCATAGCAGCGAGCGCCATACACCTTAACTTCGCGTCCATGTTCATCTTGGCGGACGAATACTACCTCGGCATGATGTTTGCTGCGTTCATGCTGAGTAGGCCTGCGAACTGCAATGAGTTTTGTAGCCATGTGAGTTTTCTCCATTCTGTTCGGTATGTACGGCAGTTCAGTCTTCCCACATGAGCTGTTTGCGGGTATTACAGACATGAATAAACGCACGGTGCAGCATCCAAGAGCCGGGCAAGTTATAGTCTCCGGACTCATCAGCAGCCATTCTGGACAGGAGAATACTGGCATCGATCATTCCCTTGATTGCGACCATGTCGGGATTCTTGCGAAGGTGTTTCATGTTTTCCTCTCTCTCTCCCTGAGCACTGGTAAGGTGCTCTGGTTTAGCTAATTTGCTCAAGAGCCAATTCGGCTTCGACCACTCGGCGATATTCTCTGGTTGCATCGTCAATGCATCCCAAGACTTGTACGATTTCGCCAGTCGAGTCGTACATAGTACACAGTTCGCAACTGTCCGGCTCATGGTCATAGCAGTCAAACTCTTGAACGTGACTGCCTACGCTCCAATCGTTAGTCCATGAAAACGTGTATCCCTCAGAACGCGCCTCACATTCTGCCTTCGCAAGCCTACGAGCCGTTTCCGCTTTGCCTTGTCTTAGAGTTTGGGTTTCAGGGTTATAGCTAAATCCTGCGTTCCGGTAAAAGAACCAGAACGCTGCCTGTTTTGCGGTCTGTTTGCGAGTGGTCATTTCTCTCACTCATCCTTTCGTGAGGTCTCATCAGTAGCGGCATAACCGCTATACGGCCAAATGGCCGTTTCGACCTATCATTTTGCCAACGTCTGCCCATGCTCGCGAGCAATGCTATGCACCATGCATTCGAGGTATTCTCCGCGTGATGCACCGCCAAGATTGCGAGACGGGAACGAAGACTCGTGAATCTGCTCACCTTTGTAGAACACGATTTCATGGCAATTGCCGGTATCCGTGTTTTCACGAAGTTTGGCAATATAGTCTGCTTTGTGGCGAAGTTCGTAGTGTCTAATGCTCATCTCTCTCATCTCCTCAATTACTCCTCAACCACAGGAGCAGTCATCCTTACTCCTGACGTGACTCTAACTAATCTCAATCCTGTTGTCAAGCATAAAAATGGCAGGATGACTGACAATCTCAATCCCCGAAACGAGCTTGAATTCTGCCCTTCGACACTTTCGACACTTTCGACTATTTCGACAGTTTCAACACTTTCGACACCTGCGCTTGAGCAGGATTGCACGAGCCGCTCCGGGCAGCTCCTGCGCCCCGCGCATTGTCTGGATTGTCCGAATTGTCCCGATTTTCGTCAGTTTCGCGCGCTTCGCTCGTCTCCCCTCTCGACCGCGCGCGGCAGCCCCCGACTCGCGCCAATCCCTATCCTATTGATTCTAATCACTTTAGTTAGTTGTCTCCATACGATATCGCGTGTTGGCTGGGACTCCTTCAGGCCGAGAAAGTCCGAGGTAGGGAAAATTAGGTCTGAAATCGATATTGACTATAATGGCATTATAATGGATAATAGGGCTAATGTCATTACCAGGCATGGATCAGGCCATTCTGACTGAGCTGACTAAGATCAAGGATCGGCTGGGGAGAAGATTCATCCGCACCTCCGCTCCTGACCGGCCCACAATCATCTTCCTTGATCAGATCGTAGCGGTCGAGAAGGATGGGAATCACTCGACTATTCGTA
>Ga0126381_100002279_pt1 | contig 20691 bp, 27 predicted proteins | sample PanSoiMetPlot_28_FD_96465 | JGI IMG/M metagenome (GOLD analysis project Ga0126381, IMG submission 96465) | Tropical forest soil microbial communities from Panama - MetaG Plot_28 | ecosystem: Environmental > Terrestrial > Soil > Tropical forest > Bulk soil | place: Panama | collected 2016-02-17
CAGTCCGATCAGCAGGATCTGGTGCAGACCGATCTCGGCGATATCGTCGGCATTACCGGCGGGCATCTCTCGGCCGCAGACGGCGCGATTTTTTGCGAGAGAGGCATCTGGAGAGTGGCATACGCCGGAAGTCCGGCGATCTTTGACTTTGCCGTGGCCGAGGGCAGCAGTGGTAGCCCGTCGCCGTTATCGATCATCGAGCGGCGCCTGGTCAGCGGCAGCGGTCCCTCGCTCGCCGTCGACTACTTTTTGGGAAATGACGGCTTCTACACTTTTGACGGCAGCTCCTGTGTGCCGATCGGCGCGCAAAAGGTCGACCGCACCTTTTTCAACGATCTCGATACGCATTTTTTGAATGTGGTGCAGGGCGCCTACCTGCCCAATCAGCGGATCGTCATCTGGTTCTATCACGGGCGGCAGAACAACGGGCACTACAACAAAGCGCTGGCGTTCAACTGGGAACTCAACCAGTGGGCGCCGGTCGACCTGACTGCCACGCCGGTCGACTGGGTGACGGGATCGACCTATTCGACCGCGGGCTATACCCTCGACCAACTCGATGCGCTCGGCCCGCTCGACAGCCTCCCCTTCTCATTGGATAGCCGCGCCTGGACATCGGGGCAGCAGATCCTCTCATGGTTCGATGTCAACCATGTGCAGAACTATGTGACCGGCCCCTCGATGCGGGCGGTGGTCGAGACCGGCGAGCAGCAGCTCTTCCCAGGGCGGCGCGCGCGCATCACCTCGACCCGGCCGATCGCCGACAGCGTGGTGCCGGTATCGATCGCGGTGGGCGCGCGCGAGATGACGCGCCTGCCGGTGGTCTATCAGCTCGCGGTGCCTGAGAACATCATCGGTGATTGTCCGCAGCGGACGACGGGGCGCTATGTGCGCTTTCAGATGGTGGTGCCGGCGGGCGCCAATTTCGAGCACCTGCAGGGCATCGATGTCAGCGCGGTGCCGGAGGGCGTGCGCTAAATGGGGCAGGCGACGCTCGTCCTGCCGACCGCAGGACCGCTCGTCCCTGCCGATACCGGGGCCAATGTCCGCGCCTACGTCGTTCGCCTCGGGCGCACCGTCAACGAGGCGATGCGCGGCAACCTCAGCGCGACGCTGCAGGTCACGCTCGTTCCCAACGATATCACCAGCACCTTTAGCGATACGCGCATCGGCCCCTGGACCGCGATCAGCCTGGTGCCGCTGACCGCTCACGCCGCCGCTCTCCTGCCCTATTGCTCGTTTGCCAACCCCGTCAAAGGCAGCGCCACGATCAATCATGCAAGAACTACTTACAGCGATTGCACCTATCTCGCGTGCCTTATCGGCACCTGAGATCGACATCTTCGCGCCGCCGGTCGACCGGCTGGCGCGGCTCTGGCACATCATCGAACCGATCTTAAGGCGCGCCACCAACCGCGCCCCCGCCTACGAGCCGATCGATATCCTGCAGCTCGTCATGGCGGGGCGCATGACGCTCTTCGTCATCACCGAGGACGACAAGGTGATCGCGGTGTGCGTCACCGAATTAAAACAGCACCCGCGGCTGCGCGTGCTCGAGGTGCCGTTTATCGCCGGCACCGGGCTCAAACGCTGGCATGGACGCCTGCTCGAGGTGCTCGACGCGCAGGCCGAGGCGCTGCAGTGCAGCGATATCCTGGGCTTTCTGCGCCGCGGCTGGCAGCGATTTGGCTTTGAAGAGGATGGCGTGATCCTGCGCCGCCGGGTCGGAGGATAGCGATGGGTTCCAAGGGTCCGAGCGGCAACACCACCACAACCGTCCAGAACACCAACCCTGCCGCACAAGCGCAGTTGCCGTACCTGCAGCAACTGTGGGGCAGCGCGATGGGGCTGATGCCGGGGAACCAGAACGGAGCCGGCGGCAGCATCATGGGTTTTGGCCTCGGCGCCGACAACTCGCCGCTCAACCAGATCTTCAACTACGCTGCAGGGCAAGGCGCGAACTACGCTGGCCTCGGCGGGCAGATCATGGCGCCGGCCTATCAGACCATGTCCAACCTGATCGGCATGGGCATCCCTGGCACCACCCAGGCAAACATGCTGACCAACAACGCCGCTGCAGGAGCCAATCTCGGCAACCAGTACGGCGGCGCGATGCAGAACGCCGCCAACAACATCACCGGGCAGGCGCCGACATGGGGCAACCTGCTGCAGGGCACCGGGGCGAGCGCGATCGGCGACCTCTCCGGTATCGGCAACTACGCGATGAACACGCTGCCCGCCATGGGGCAGGGCGCGCTCTCGGGGCTGAGCGGCCTATCAGGACAGGCAGGTGTCGCCGGCAACCCTGCCGAGGCCGGTCTCTACGGCGCCTCGGGCATGGCGATCAGCGGCAACCCGATCTACGATTCGCTGCGCGGGATGGCGTCGGGGCAGTATATCAACCCCTCCACCAACCCCGCGCTCGCCGGCACGCTCAAGGCCGCGACCGATCCCCTCGTCAACCAATATATGCGGGCGACCGCACCGCAGACCGATTCGGCATTTGAAGGGGCGGGGCGCTATGGCTCGGGCGCGATGGCGAGTGCGCAGGCCAATAACCAATACAATCTCGGCCAAGCGCTCGGCAGCGCCACCTCCAATATCGTCAACAACGCCTACAATACCGGACTGCAATCGACGCTGGGGGCGGGCAGCGCGCTCGGCCAAGCCTTCAACCAGGGCATCGCCAATACCGGCAACCTGCTGACCAACGCAGGGCAGATGGCGCAGGCTGGGGTCAACAATGCCGGCAACCTCTTGAATGCCGGCTATACCACCGGGGGCAATCTGATCAATCAGGGCATCGGCGGCGGCACCCAGGCGCTCTCCAACGCCTACAATATCGGCGGCGGGCTCTACGGCAATGCCGCCAACACCAACCTCAACTATCTCAATACCGGGCTGCAGGGGCTTGGCGCGGCGGGCGGGCTGCAGAACCAGTTCCTCGGCACCGCCAATACCGGGCTGACCGGCGCCGGCAACGTGCTCAACTACGGCGATATCGCTGCGACCAGCGCGGCGGGGCAGGCGCCGACCTTTGCCAACTACCCGACAAGCCAGTGGACCGCGGCCGAGAATGCGCCGTTCCTGCCGTACAGCAATCTCGCGAGCATCATCGGCGGCGCCATCCCCGGTCAGGGCACGCAGACGACATCGCAGCCGTACTACAGCAACACCGCCGCCAATGTCATCGGCGGACTCGGCGGCATCGCTTCGCTCGGCAATTCGCTCATGGGCATCTTCTCCGATCGCCGCTTAAAGCGCGATGTGAGGCGCATCGGCGAGCTCAGGAACGGTCTGCCGGTCTACCGCTTCCGCTATCTCGGCGACAACCGCCTGACCATCGGCCTCATGGCTGACGAGGTCGCGCGCGTCCATCCCGATGCGGTGATCGCGGTGGGTGCGATGCGGCTGCAACGGGTCGACTATAGAAAGGCGGTGCGCTGATGGGCCAAGCTCCGAGCTATCCGGCGGGCTATGCCCCTGGTCTGACCCAAGACCAGATCGGCAATATCAACCAGCAGGGGTTCACCTATACGCCGCAGACGACGATCGGCACGCCCACCGGCAGCATGCCTTTTGCCCAGCCGCAGGGCTATTCGAGGCTGACCCCTGACCAGATCCAGGCGGTGCAGCGCCAGGGCTTCTTCAACCGCCCCGACGCGACGACGGGGCAGGGTGGGGGCAGCCTGTGGGACCGCATCACCAAAGCGCTCGGTGAGCAAGGCATCACGAAAAACTGGCAACAACTCATGGCGCAGGGCACACCCCACACCGCGCAGGACATGATCCCGCCGCCGGCCAATGCGCAGCAGATGCAGATGCCGCGACCGGGAGGGTTGCCGCAATTCACCCAAGCACCCTTTACCACCGGGGTCGGCGTCGACATGAAGGGCAACCTCAATAACCAGCTTGCCGCTATCCAACAGTTGATGAATCGAGGCTGACATGGCTGGGCTGCTCGGCAACTTCCTTAGCGCCGACGATCCCAACGCGCTCTATAACGGGCTCCTCTCCGATCCCGGCACCCAGCGCGCCATGGCGTGGCGCAACATGCAAGCCATGAGTGGTGTCGCCGGTCAGCTCGCGATGCCGACCCGCATGCCGATCGGCATCGGCGCTGTCTTGGGACAGATGGCGGGCGCCATCCCCGGCTCCGAGGACGCGCTGATGGACGCGCGCCTCAAGGCGGCGCAGGGCAACCAAGCCAGCGCTTACGTCAATATCATGAATAAAGAGGCGCCGCTCGCCGACATCATTTTCAAAAACGGTATCCCTGGCATGGGCGGGCAGCCGGGAGCACCGGGTGCGCCAGCGGCGCCGGGTGCGCCTGCGTCGACTGGCCCGACGCCGCTCATTGGCGATGCCTCGATCTCGTCCAAGCCTGGTGGCAATCCGGCCGAGATCGACACCAACAACTTCGCCGGCATGCGCATGCCGAATGTGCCGGCGGCTGGCGGGCCGCGCACCAACCCGGCGGGCTGGCAAAAGTTCGCCACGCCCGAGGAGGGGCTGCAGGCGATCAGCCAGCAGCTCGATCGCTATTATCAGGGCAAAACCACCGGGCAGCCGCTCAACACCATCAGCCAGATTGTTTCGACCTGGGCGCCGGCAAGCGATGGCAACCCCACCGCGGCGCTGATCAAACGCGCCTCTGCGGTGACCGGGTATGCGCCCGATCAGCCGATGGATCTCACCGACCCGCTGACCAAGGCGCGGCTGGTCGAGGCGATGATCCGCAACGAGCAGGGCGGCTTTATGCCGGCGAAGGTCACGCCGGAGATGATGACCAAGACCTTTGGTCTGGGTAACCCTTACGAATTCGCCACTGCCACAGGGCGCCCGCCGCCCGGTGCTCCCGGCCCGACGATCCAAACCGCGGGCGCGCCCAAATCGCTGGTGCCGCCGCCCGATGAGAAGTTGCAGACCATCGAGGGCGCCCCCGTTGTGCCGCCGGCCGCACGCGCTCAGCAAGTGACTACCCGCTCGCCCTTCCTGCCTGGAAGCGTGCCGGGTGCCAACAACTATCTGGCGGGTTCGAATATCGATCAGATCGAGCGCTATGTCGGGCGCCCGCTCGCTGAGGTGCCTGGGTCCGCGCCGGGACCGCAGGCAGCCGCTGGTTCACCCGATCAGGTCATTCCATCGCCAGGCGACTACAGGCTGCTGGCGAATGCGGTGCGCCCCGCCGCGGCCGGTCCCGGCGAAGGACCGCAATCGCTGGTGCCGCAGCCACCCGCAGCACCCACTGTGCCGCCGCCTGCAGCGCCCCCGGCTGGGGCACCCGTGCCCACCGGTCCCCCCGCGCCTGGGGCTCCCCCCGCGCCTGGTGGGCAGCCAATGCCCGCCATGCCGGCACCACCCGTGCCACCCGTACCACCGGGAGGCGGCGGTCCCATCAACCTGCCGCAGCCGCAAATGCCGGCGGGGATGCCGGGGATGAACCCCGAATCGGTGCGCGCGGCGCAGGCGCTCTCGTTCCTGCAATCGCTGCGCGGCGCTAACACGCCTGCGTTCATCAACGAGATGGCGTCGCAGCCCTTCCAAGCGCAGATGGAGGCGTACAAGAATTACCTTGCCGAGCAGCAAAAGCTCTACGGCACCAACCTCGATATCGCCGCGGCGGGGCCAAAAGCCGGAGCAGAGGCGGCGGCGCGTCAACCCTTCGAGCTGCAGCAGAAGCAGTACCAGAACAATCTCGACATGACGAAGGCGCAGTACGACAAGCAGCTCGAGGTCGCCACCGCCGGCACGATCTCGCGGCTGCAGGCCGAGGGCAAGCTGTCGTCCGAGCTCACCCTCGAGCAGGCCAAGGGCAACAACACGGTCAAGACCGAACTCGCCAAGCAGGGCATGTATATCGACGATACCGGCAAGGCGCAGTGGATACCGGGCTGGTTTGAGAACCGCATCCGGCAGGAGCAGCAAGAGGCGACAGCAACCGAGACCGGCAAGGTCTTGACCATGCCGATGCAGCAGCGCCAGCAGTTTCTCGCCGACTACTATAAGAACAATGTCGTCGCGCCGGCGAGCGCGGCCGAGAAGGGCATGTTCACCCTGACCGCACTCGGCAACTCGCTCAGCAATATCCGCACCGGCGACCAGGCCCAGTTGCGCCTGCAGCTCTCCAAGTGGTTTGCCGATGTCGGCACCACCTTGGGCTTCGCACCCAATGGCGAGGTGCAGCGGATGATGGCGGCGGGCGAACTGATCAACAAGCAGGGCAATACGCTCGGCTTTGAGATGGCAAGAGAGCTCGGCTCGCGCGAAAGCCAGATGGTGATCCAGCAGGCGATCTCCTCAAACCCCGGTCTGACGCTCACGCCGCAGGGCAATCAGACGCTGATCAATCTCTTGAAGACGGGGTTGCAGCGCGATCGTGACAAGATGACGTTCTACGATAACTGGTTCCAGCAGCACGGCAGTTATGAGAACGCCTACGAAGCCTTCCAGAAGCAGAACCCGGTCGAGGTCGCGGTAAGCAAGGTAGTGCCTTACCAGCTCAGCAACCCCAACCAACTGAAGGATCTGCCGCCGGGGACGCGCTATCAGCGCCCGAACGATAAGAACACCTACACCTACGGTGGTCCGGCCGCGCCGACAGGAGGCACGCCATGAGCTGGCCCAACGATCCTGCCGAGCCGGGGATGCCACCGCCGGGATCATCGTGGTCACCCGGTCAACCTGATCCGCGCCTGCAATGGCCCAGCGGCGATCAGGCCACGCCCCCGCCCACACCGCCACAGCCGCAGCGGCCGGGGACATTTGCGCCGGGGCAGGACAATGTCTTGCCCAACGCCCCCTATGGCGCGACCGACGAAGCAGTGCATACGATGTCGTTTGGCGTATCGGATGTGCTGCATGCGGTCAACAACGCCGCGCGCGACTGGCTCAAGGGCAATGGCTACGACTACTCGGACCAGTTCCAGTACATCAAGCGGGGACGCGAGCAGTACGAGGCCGAGCACCCGTTCCTCAGCACCGCCGCGAGCGTTCTCGGCGGCGCCGCGTATGCGCCGGCAGAGGCGGGCACCACCTTTGCGACGCGCGCCGCGCCGGTGGTCACTGATGCTGCGGAGTCGCTCGGCCGGCGTATGCTTCAAGGCGGGGTTGTCGGCGCGACGACTGGCGGCGTGACCGGCGCGACCAACAACGCCTATGCGACGCCGGATCAATCACTGGCGGCGCGAGCCGGTGAGCATGCCGCGACCGGCCTCGTCACGGGTGCCGGTCTCGGCGCTGCGATCCCGCCGGTCACAGCGGCAGCGAGCAACCTCGTCGGCCGATTTGCCAGCGGTGTCTACCGCTTCTTCAATCAAGGCGAAACGCCGGGTCCGGTCGGAACCGCAGTGGGCAATCTCATGCCCAATATCGTCAGCAACCCGACCAGCCTTGCCGCCGACAAGCTGCGCGCCTGGACGACAAAGGACATCGAATCGGGGCTGCCCGATTACTCGATGAGCGACGCACGCCTTGCCGGCAACGCACCGACCTCGCTTGCCGACATCTATCCGAGCGTCAGACGTGGCGTCGGCGACCTCTACAATCGCGACACGGCAGCGGCACCTTATATCGAGACGACGCTCAACCAGCGCGACCAAGAGGCACGGCAGCGGCTTATCAGTGGACTCGACAAGACTGCCGGCACCGGTCCCGAGACCTTTGAAGCGGATCGCATCCTGCAGGCAAAGCAGCGCGCCAATGCCAAGCCGGCTTACGACAACGCTTATCTGCAAGCCCCGCCCAACCCCGATTGGTTTCAGCCGGGGGGATCGGTCAACACGCTCCTCTCCCGCCCGTCGATGACCGATGCGATGGGCCGCGCCCGTAGCATCGCTGCCGAGGAAGGACGCGACCCGAACTCGCTGGGCATCACCTTTGACGCAGACGGCAACGCCAAGTTTGTCGGGGTGCCATCCTGGCAGACGCTCGACTACGTCAAGCGTGGACTCGACGACGTTATTGGCGCCTATCCGCGCAATCCGCTGACCGGCAAGCCGATCCTCGATACGCGGGGCCGCGCGGTGGTCGATACCCGCAGCGACTTCCTTGGTCTGCTCGACAAGGCCAATCCGCAATACGCTGCGGCACGGGCGGTTTATAACGGCGACCAAGCTGCGCGCGATGCACTCGAGCAGGGCTCGCATATCTTGTCGCCAGGGATGAGTGCGGCCGAGAACCAAGACATCTACAGCCGGCTCACCCCTGGCGATCAGGAACTCTTCCGGCTCGGCGGCACCAATGCCTTGCGCCTCAAAATCAGGAGCGCGCCTGACAGCGCCGACGAGACCAAGGGCATTGCCAATAGCGACGAGCAGCGCGACAAGCTCAAGCTGCTGTTCGATCCCAAGAGCAACAACTATCAGACCTTCCTCGATCAGGTGAACGAGGAGCGCAATCTCTTCAACACCAAGACCAACCTTATCGGCAACTCGGCGACTGCCAGCCGGATCGGCTCGTCGGTGGCGAATGCGCCGGCTCATCCGTTGACTGCGGCGATCCCGGCCGCACTGGTGGCGGGTGGCGCTGTGGGTCCAGCCGCTGCTGTCAAAGCCGGCGCGACCGCATTGGCGGTTCCTGCCATACGCCAGCTTGCCGAGAACTTCGCCAATCGCTGGACCGGGAACTCGCCGTTGATGCAGCAAGCGCTCGCCAGCCTCGCGCTCGCACCGGGTGCGGCGGGACGGCAGGCGTTGTCCCTGCTCACACGCGATCTGAGCCGGCCGATCGCGCCAGGGTATCTGCCTGGGGTGATTGGCGGCACAGCCACGCTGCAGAATGGGCCGAACCCCTATATCAGCGGACTGCTCGCACCGCAGCAGTAGCTAGTAGCGCGTGCTGAACGCGCCGCACGCGAAGCAGATCAGAACGACCAGAATCCAGACTTCCATCGCCGCAAGTCCTTGTTGCGTTGCCCAACATAGGTACGCCATGACCGACGATCAAGGCACGCTGCTCGCCTGCGTCATCAGTGCTGCCATGTTCATCGCGCTGCTGTGGCTATCGGCATGAAAAGCGATAAGTGATCAGGGCAATTGCCGCGCTGATCTGTCTTGGCGTCGCGGCTTGCGGGGATCGGATCAACACGGTCTTTGACGACTACGGGCGCAGCGTGTCGATCGTCCACACCGGGGAGTCGATCGAGGGACCGATCCTTGTCGAGATCGGTCAGTTCGATGCGGCGGGTAAGTTTATGACCATCTCTGGCGGGTCGGGTGAATCGCTGGTCCAATCCGTTATTCGCGGCGCCGGTGCGGCCTCGCTCTACGGCATCGCGCAGCGTCCCAACCAAACCAATGTCAATGCGTCGGGCGGCAGCGGCGGCGGCGCGGGCACCGGCTCGACGGGCATCGGCTCAGGAAGCCCCGGTCAGGGCGGCGGCATCGTCAATGTGAACAGCGAATCGAACGCGACCTCGCGGGCGAGAGGCGGAACCGGCGGCAGCCCGACGTCGAACGCGACGGGTCAGGGTGGTCAGGGCGGGATCGGCGGCAACGTAACAGGCGGGGCGGGCGGTCAAGGCGGGACAGCCACGGCAGCCCCCTCCAACACCAATGCTGCCACATCGTCGACGACGAGTGGGGCGGGCGGCAATTGCCAGGGCAACTGCCAATGAGGCGAAATGATATGGCTGACTATTACCTTGGCCTCGACAGCGCGGCGACGATCACCAACCCGCGCGCGCTCACCTTTTTCGATTTCGCACTGCGCTACCTCAAATGGACCGATACCAGCGAGATCACCGGGCTCCTCGGCGCGGGTATCGCGGTCGGGCTGATCTGGGAGCATGGCACAGACGACGCACTCGGTGGTGCGGTGGCTGGCTCTGAGGCGGCGCAGCAGGCGGTTGCCAAGGCGCGAGCGCTGGGCGCGCCCGAGGGAGCCGGCATCTTTGTCGCCGTCGACATGGACACCGCGGCGCTGACCGAGGCGCAGTTCGCCACCGCCTGCGCCTATTGCGATGCCTTTGTCGCCGATGTTGTCGAGGCCGGCTTTACCGGCGGCATCTATGCCTGCGGCGATGTGCTGACGGCGACCATCGATTGCGTGCCGTGGCTCGCCGGCGCGATGGGGTGGGCGGGATCGCACGCCTACGACAGCGCCGGGAGCTGGGTGATCAAGCAGGGGCTGCCGATGGATGGCGGCGAGTGGTGCGGCATCACCTGGCCCAGTGTCGGTCTCCAGTACGATCCAAACATCGCGACCGAGATCGGCTGGGCCTGGCAGCCGGATGATCTACCGGCTGTCGTCGACATCCCCTCCTGCTTTGATCTGCAAACCGCGCTCGTCGCCCAAGGCTACGATGTCGGGCCGAGCGGCTGCGACGGGCTATGGGGCAAGCATACGAGCGATGCGCTCGGAGCCTACTACGCCGACCACTCAGGTTAGCCGTCCTCAAACTTGCGGTGCATCTTGAGCATCGCCCCGGTCAGCTTGCGGCTGAGATTGGCAAAGGTCTCCTCGGGCAGGCGGCGCAAGAGGAGGACGCTCGGCAGATCGACCGGCGCGTCGTTGAGCGTATCCATCGCGAGCTGGAGCAGGCACGTCATCGCGCCGACCTCGTCGGCCTCGAGATGAAAGTCCATCGCCTTGTACCCACGGGCGGCGAGTGCGGCGATCAGCGCATCGTGCTTGCACGGCATAGCCCCCTCCTTGTGACTCATTTGTGTCCGTAGGTTCGCGTTTTGGATCGTTTTGGAGCGTTGTTGCCCGTTGTCGATCGTTGCCCAAAAATGCCTAAAACTGGCGGAATTGCTGGAGTTTTTAAGGGTTGTCGAGGGAGCGGCCAAGCTCCCCCGACATCTTGGTCAACAATGTGCTCGGTTCAAAATAACGCTTTTGTTCTAATCGCTTAGAGCGGGACACTTAATCTTGTGCCGCCGGTGCGTCAGTCCTCCTTAGCTCACGATCGCCAGCGACACAGGCGCCTCGCCGCGGAACCGGCGGATCGCTTCCTGCTGTCCCTCGGGCATCAGGTGCGCATAGCGCTCGACCATCTGCACCTGACCCCAGCCGCCTTCCTCCTTCAAGCGCAGCAGATCCTTGTGCACGGCGTAATGCCAGGACGCCCAGGTGTGCCGGCAGGAGTGCGGGGTCAGCTCGCGGCGCAGACCAGCGCGCTCGCGCGCCGCAGCCCACCCGCTTTCGATCTGGCAGCCACCGCCCGACTTGCCGACCGGCTTATAGGGGCGGTTGCCGCTCTGGACACCCGTGAGAAAGACGCGCCCGATCGGCTTGGGGCCGAGCGCAACCAGCGCGGCGAGCGCGGCAGGGCACAGCGCCGCGACCCGCCGCTTCTTCGCCTTGGTCATGGTCGCGCGCCACTGCACAGTGCGTCCGACGAGATCGATCTGCGACCAGTCGAGGTAGAGCGCTTCCGATAGCCGCGCCCCAGTGCAGAGCATAAAGGTGAGCAGCGGGCGCAGATGCGGTGCGGCGCAGCGCACCAGCTTCTCGGCCTCGTCCGGCGTCATGAACGCGGTTTCGACCGGGTCTAGCTTGGGCGGCTTGAAGCGCGGGATCTCGCACCACTCGCGGAATGCCGCGTGATTGAGGATCGCGGTGACGACGATATAAAGGCTGGTGCGGACGGTCGACTTCTTGACCTCCTTCTCAAACATTGCCTCGGCGATCTTGTCCATAAAGGACTGCTTGAATTCGGCCAGGGTGACCTTGCTCTTGCCCATCTCTTCGAGCACACCCAAGACGCGCCCGATGCGATATTCGATCTGTGGTGTGGGCTTCTCGACCTTGATGTAGCTCTCTGCGGCTTCCCAAAAGAGCTTCGACCCCGGCTTCTTGCCGAGATGCGCCTCGGTGATGAGCTGCTTCTCGATCATCAGTCCTTCCAATTCCGCCGTCTTGCGGTCATCAGACGACGCACGTTTGCGAACTCGGTGGCTTTTTCCGTTGGCGTCGTCGTAGCGGATATCGTGGTAGAAGGCGCCCGCTCGCTCGTAGAGTTTGTGTGACATGTCCGCATAACCTTTTCGAGTTGGTTGATCGCGTGGGCATCGAACCGGATCTGTGTGCCGGTGCTGAGCACCTCAATTTTGTGCCGCTTGCAGAATTCCCGCAGCGCCCGAGGGCTCATGCGGTATTTCTCTGCGGCTTCCTTGAGGGTCAGCACCTGCTCCGGTTTTGATCCCACCGACATTGTTCTATCCCCGATATGTTGGGTTTTGCAACATGTTTACGCGGGCACATCAGGTGGTGAGTCACTTTGGCGCATGATGTTGCGCAGCTTGTTGAGAAACAGTTCGCACTGCACCTCATGCTGCTGCACCTCGAGCAGGGTGCGGTGCTCCTTGTAGGGCGGCGGGTTGGTCGCCGGACGCGCTGCGCCCTCCCAGTATCTAAGCATGACCGGCGACGTCCTCTTCATGCTCGGCCTGCATCAACTGCTGGATGACGTACTCCCCGACACACTGTGCGGCCTCGAGCCAACGCTGCGCCATCTCCTTGTCGACCGTCCCCATTTTCTCGCGCAGCCATGCCGGCCCGCGGCGGATAAATTCGGGCTCGCCGGCAAAGTCGGGAACGGTATGCAGCAGCCAGCGGGCGATGATCTCGTACTCGTCGAGATGGACGATCGTGTACTTGCTTTGCTTCATGCCATCTCCCCCTGCTCGTCGAGCACAGCGCGCTGCACCTGCAGCAGTCCCGCGACCCAGTTGAGGACGTCCTCCATCGACTGGTTGAAATGCGCTTTCCCCATGGCGCGATAGGACTGCGACTTCGCGGTCCAGATCCGCACCACATTGCTTGCAACAGTAACGACGGCGTAATCGTCATAGGCCGAAACATAGGTCGCAACATGCTCAGCCTGGCGCGCGTCGTCGCAAACAATCGTGCGCTCGTCAAACCACCCGGTCTCGATCAACGCGCGTTTTCGTAAATGCTCGGCGCTTCTGTATTCGTTGGTCTCGATCTCGGGCAAACTGTGCCAGGCGGTGTTGAGCTCGGCAAAATACGCGGCGTGGCGGGCATGCGAGCGTTCGTTGTGCTCCTCCAACAGATAGCGCGAACCGACCCAAAACCGTGCGGCGGCAGCATCCGGCCGCAGCGGGACCAGTGCCCACCCATTCCATCGCCACCACAAAGCATCGCTCATTTGATGTCCGACAGCACTGAGAGCGTCTTGTCGAGCGGCAAGATCTGGGTATCGGGGATCGGCACCGCCAGCACGCGCTGCAGCGCCTTGTGCGTGGCAACCGCGGCAACAGCCCCCAACAGTGCAAACCGTCCAAGCGCCTGCTGACGCTCGCCTGCGGTCAGGCTCGGGCTCTCCAACAGCCCCCGCATCTCCTTCAGTCCGTTCGACGCCTGCCGGTAGGCGCGGCGCCTGCGGCGATCGGGCGCCACCGTCGCGCGCTCGCTATCGGTCAGCCGCCGGTAGCCGACATTGGGGATCGCCTCAAACACAATCCCATCCTCATCGCGCAGTTCAACCCGCGCTGATGCCACGATGTGCCGGTTCTCCTTGACCGAGCACTCGGCCGCGGCATCGAGCGTGGCGTAGCTGATGGTCTCGCCGGGTTCAGCCGCCCGCAGTGCCTCAGCCACGGCAGCACGCTCAACTGCCCGACTGGTGGAAAACTGCGGCTCTGCCATTGCGGGTTCCTTCAAACTAGAGCGTTACGGCGCGATGCGTTGTGCCAGACGAAGCTACGTTACGATGCGACATGCCGAGCAACGGGATATTGCGCGAAGTCAATACACGTTACGTCGCGGGAAGATGCGGCGGGTTGCGATGCGCTGCGTAACGGCGAGTCAGTCCACGTCACGCAAATAATTCCTCCTAAAACTGGGCGTTACGTACGTCACGAAACCTCCTGAAAATCGTTGATCTGCCACCTGCCGTAAAAGCCACCCCGCGCCGGCCGGAAGCGGCCAATGCCACCAAAGGCGCCAGCCTGCTCGACGTGATAGCGCAGCACCTCTCCGGTGATGGTCTCATCGAGCACATGGAAGCCGACATCGGCAGTCCATTCCTCGATCTTGGGATAGCAGCGCCATACCCTGGTCGAACTGCCCTTCTGACCGTTGGCGTCGACGTAGACCCATTCCCCCGGCACATCATCGCGGGTGATCGAGAGGATCGGCCCATCGACAACCAATAGGCCGGCGAGGAAATGCTTGGTAAAGGTCTGCTTGCCCTTGCCGGGTTTCTGTACCGATAAATATCGCGCGGTAAATGATAGCGATTCCTTGAACTGCGTCGGCGGGATGAACACGCGCCCGTCCGGCAGCGAGTGGCAGTGATATCGCCAGCACCGCTCCTCGTAGTCTTCGTGACTCTCTTTGTCGTCGCGCGGGTGCTCGCGGGCAAAATTGCGCGACTGGCTGTAGGGCGACACGCTGGACAGTGAAGCGATAAAGACTTTCATTTCTCCTCCCCTTAGAGAACCACGTTACGTAATGGGACACTAAGTCAAGCCAAGCTGAGGAATGTTAAGCTAAGCTACGAAACGGTGCGTTGCGCGATGGAACGAAACAAGAAGCAACGCCACGATAAGGCTAGTTACGCGACCAAATGATATGGCATACCGCGTTACGGTGAGTCACAAGACGCGATCAAGCTCCTCTGCTGTAAATTGAGAAAACAACGTTATGTTACGGCGCGTAACGATGCGAGATGGAACGGGACGCAGTGCTAAGGAATGAAATGTTACGCTAAGCTACGAAACGGCAGTTAAGCTCCTCTGCTGTTGATCTGCTCTACGATGGACGCGAGTTCTTCGTTAAAGGCAGAGACTTCGCACGCCATTCGTTTAATGTGGTCTTCGTCGCGGGTAATCCTGTGCTTGCAGAGCGGCAAAACCGGGCAGTAACAGACCAGATCGATCCACTCGCGCCGACTGATCCACAGACCTGCCTGTAGCTGATCCCAGTGTTCTGGCAATGGCTCGCCGAGCAGTAATGCCGCAACCTGTAGATGCCGCGCTTTGCTTTTGATTTCGAGCAATCCGTCATCGCCGAGTAGCCCATCTGGGCTGTAACCGACGCCCCCAGCCAGCTCAAGATCGCGGATAAATCCCACCTGCTCGCATTCGACGCCGGTCAAATACTCGTAGGCTTCACGCGCCTCGGGTTCTTCGCGCCGACCGCGCGCCATATCAGCATTGTCGAATACCTCAGATGGCTCGCGGGTAATCTTCTCGGCCGCGAGTTTCAGCAAATACGACCGGCGCATCTTCCCTTCGCCCTTGCCCCGAAACACCGAGCGCATTTCGCTCGCCGTGACCAGCCCGCAGCGCGCCTCGAGCCACTCGCGGGAACCCTGGACCATGTCCAGCACCTCCATCATCGCGACTTCGCTTTGGCGATGGACTGAATCTTTTGCTGCAGCAGGCTTTCGGCGAAGGTGAATTTTTGTGCCGGCAATTCGCTGAGCGCGCGTATCCGCAGCTTGGCGCACAACCGTTCCTCGTCGCCTTCTGGCAACTGTTTGAGCATTAGCTGCAGTGCCTCAAGCTGTCCCGTGGACAGATAAGCAGCGCCGCTTTCAAACGGTACGGCATCCGAGATGCTGTCGACCTCGCTTTCGTCGAGCCAGCCCAAACCGGCGATTGAAAGTGTGGCGCGGCGTTTCGCCTTAGTTTCGGCCTTCATCACGGCATTGGCGAGCGCTTCGCCCTTCAGGCCGGCAATCGATACGGCGCCCTGGGCGATGTCGCTACGCCCGTCGCGATCACGCACTTTGCACGTCACGATGTATACGCCTTCACGTTCGGTCTCGGTTATGTCCTCGACCGAAACGCCACGCAAGGTGCGCAACTGGTCGGTGCATCCGCGCAGCGCGTAGAGCTGCAACTTGCCGTTCAGCGTGATGTAGGCAAACGGTTGGGTCAGCGGATTCAGACCAACCGAGCGACAGACCTCGACGTAGTAGCGTGTACGTTCCGCTGGCGAGAGTTTCGCCAGATCGCCCTTGGCGATGACCTGTTCGATGATGTCGCCGGGAGCGGGGCCGAGCTGCATCTCGTCGCTTACCATGACGGCACCCACAGGGCGACGTACATGATCAGCGCCCACAACAGCGCATTGAGCATCAGCGGATACAGCAGGCGCCGCTTAGCGACGGTATGTTCTATGTTTAACAGTAAGTTGGTGATGCCGGCGACGTGCTGCATAAGCCACCTCCCGCTGGACGAGGCTTATGTTGCCTCGCCCAACGAAAGCTGGTCAAGCACTGTTTGTGGCTGATTCGCGGCGGTCGCCGGTTTCAACAGTTTAACTGTTTGCCGCCATTGGCGAATCTGTCAGCAACAATTAACCTGGGTCAAGAACCAGTTCGGTTGCCGTCGAGGCGGGTGGCAACAGCGTCGAGCACGCGGCTCAACACCTGAAAGCGTTCGCCTGTCGTCAGGCAGCGAAAGGCGCTGACCAGCACCCGTTCGTATTCATTAAGCTCGGCTGCTTCGCTGACCGAGGGCTCGCGACCCGGCCGCGCGCGGGTAAACGGGATCGGCTCCGGTGTGGGCTCGCTCGCAACTTGCTGGGTTACCGTCTTGATGTCCATTTTCAGAACGTCTGCCATGGCGGTCAATCTCTCCCAGTTTGCGCGCGACCTGCCCAGCTCGACATTTGAGAGGTGCGGTCGCGACATGTTTATCGCCCTAGCGACGCGCTCCTGGGACGTACCTTGTTCACGACGGATATCGCCAAGGCGTCTTCCGATCTTAGCATGCAACTCCGGAGTGTCTAGAATACCGAGGGCATCGGCTGGCGATAGCGGGATGGCGGCGTTGCTGGCCTCCTCGTCCGAGCCCATTGGATCGCCGTTGTGGTTGATCGCGGGTTCCATTGCCTCCTCACTTAGGCTTGGGTTTAAGTTTCTACGCTCCCTCTTGACGTACCCGGTACTGTTCGTCAACAGTTGTTGCTATGACCATCGACGAGATCGCGGCGGTGGCGAGCACGTTGCTGACCACGCCCGACAAAAAATACGGCGACATAAATGCACTGGCAGAAGTAGCCGGTGTCCACCACTCAACCGTGTGCGGGTGGAAACGGCACGGCTCGGTCCCGGTGCTGCGGGCACGCATCATCGCCACCAAGCTTGGAATCCCCTTGCACATGATACGTCCTGATGTGTGGGCGCCTCCTGCGCCGCGCACTAGATCACGCCAGCGTGAACTTTTACCAGCTTAATAGCAAGTATTTTATCTTTTAGTTGCACAGTAAGTTACTCGTAAGCGTGGTTAACCTCGGTTAGCCCTGCACGTTAGCCGATAGCCGTATGACTGTACATTAATCTAGATCAAGTTGCGGGGAGTGGGACGTGGCAAGACGGGGGCGCAACGTCCAGGCCGAGCGCGCTTTACAGCGTGAGGTTATGTTGCGCTTACGGTTTGCCCCCCTCGACGCAATCGTCATCGGTTCTGCCAACGGCGTTTTTATCCCCTCGCGCTCTCCAGCAGAACGCGAATTGGTGCGACGGATTGTCTATCAGCTCAAACTCGACGGTGCGATCACCCCCGGCGCCGCTGATCTAACGTTTTTGTGGGACGGTGGTTGCGGGTTGATCGAACTAAAGCGCCCGCAGGAACGCGATCTGCTCGGCACTGTGCGCGATCGCGGCCGAATCAGCCCCGAACAGGTCGCCTTTCGCGCACACGCCGAATCCAAAAACATCCCGTACAAGGTTTGCCAGAGCTGGGCCGAGGTGCGCGACACGCTCGTCGAGTGGGGCCGGCTGCCGTCTGCGTGGCGCGGCCGTGACGTCATCGGGCGGGCGGCGTGAGCGATGGACGACAGCTTCGTCATCGCCATCGAACAGTACCTGTACTGGCGCGAGCTCGGCCTCAGCGATCAGCAGATGCTGGACGCGATCGGCTTCTATCGCACCGACGCAAGGCTGCTCGGCACCTCCGAGATCATCGACAAGATCGCGCTGGCGTGGCGCGGTCTGCGGCGGGAGCGCGCCGCATGACCCACTGGATTGCCTTCATGCCGCAGGATTGGCTGCACGGCACCCGGCAGCTCGATAACGCCACGCGCGGGCTCTACATCACGGCTTGCGCGCTGATCTACTGCAACGGCGGGCCGGTCGAGATGGAGGTTTTGCGCCTCGCCTGCCGCGACCACGGCAACGCCCTCAAGCGGCAACTTAAAGCCTTGATTCAGCTCGGCAAGCTGACCTTGAGCGATGGTCGGCTCGACAACAAACGCTGTGAAACCGAGATTGAATACAAAAAGAAAAGAATTATAAATGCTTCGGAAAAAGCAGCTAAGCGCTGGAAAAATAAGGAAACCGGAGATGCTGCAGCAATGCTACAGCATTCTGACCCTCCCGCCCCTTCTTCTTCCCCCCCAGACCCCCCTAATAACTACCCCACCCACCCTTCCGTATCTCCTAGCGGAGATACGGCGCCGCAAGCGGCGCAAAAGCCGTTCGATCCGATCAAAGACCTGTGGGACAGAGGGCTCGCCATCATCGGCGAGAAACGGCGAAGCCTGCTTGGCAGGATGATCAAGCAATACACGGATGTCGCCGTGCTGGCAGCGATCGTCCAGACCGAAACCGAAATGCCGGCCGATCCGGCCGCTTTTTTCATCGCTTGCTGCAACGAAAGGGGAAAAGCCAATGGACAGCACGGTAGTGCGTCCGCCGCAATGGGCGAGTGGGCAAGACAGGCTGAGTCCGAAAGCCTTCGCGGTGATCATGAAGCCGCTGGTCGACGTGTTCGAACCAAAAGCTTGGGACATGAAAGTCTCGATCTATTTCGAAGCGCTTCGTGATGTGCCGGAACACCTGCTCGACACAGCGATCAAGCACTGCATCCGCGCCTGCGAGTTTTTTCCCAGACCGGCCGAGATCCGCCGCGCGATCAGCCATGAGCTCAAGGAGCTGCGCGATCGCCGCAATGAGGCGCTCATCCGCTCCCGCGCATTGCCGGAACCGGAGCGAGTGCCGCCATCCCCTGAAGACATCGCTTACGTCGAAGCGATTTTGCGGCCGATGCGCAAGGCAACGGCTGAGAAAACCGCGTGGATGCAGGAGGAATGATGGCGCAGGAACTCATCCGCTACGACGCCATGTGCCGCGCTATCGCTGAAGCATACGAGGTCGATGAGGTCAAAGACCTTCGCGACAAAGCGCTCGCGATCGAAACCTATGCCCGCCAAGCAAGGAACACTGAGGCCGAGCGGCAAGCTTGCGAGATCAGGCTGCGAGCCGAGCGCAAATGGGGGCAGCTCTACAAAGCAGCCGACAAGGCCAAGGGCGGCAACCCATCACTAGCCGGTAGGGGTTCAGAGCCGACGCTTTCAGACATGGGAGTATCGCCCAACCAATCCTCGCGCTGGCAAGGTCTCGGCGAGGTCGATGACGAGACCTTTGAGCGCGCAGTAACGCAACCCGGCGCCTCGACCAACGGCATTTTGGCCGAGGCAAAACCAAAGCAACAGCATCCAGTCGATCTGGTTAGCGAAGAGGCGCTTTGGCTGTGGGGAACCCTGAAAGACTTCAATCTCAACACTGTGCCATCGCGCATTTGCGACACGATGCTTCCGCACATGCGGAACAGCCTGCGGGATTGGCTTCCTGCCGTTATCGAATACCTACAGGGGATTGATCCATGAGCGAGGAAGAACAGCTTGCGGCGACGGTCGAGCGGGTAATCGAGCTTTATCGCGCCACCAAAGACGTGAGTCCTGCGTGGGTCGCCACGCAAGCAATGACGCTGATCGAATTTCCGCGCGAATTGCATCCACTCGGCTATGTCGGGTGCCATCTCGAGCTGCGCCAGATCGCGCGCGGAAAGCTGCGGCGACGGTTTGATCCAGAAGCCATCGCCGATGACGATGCCGATCCCGACCTTTTCCCCGAGACACTGCAGGAACGCTATCCGCTTCCCCGCAAGCCTGGGGAGGAACCGCGTTACCGCCTGCTCGACAATCTCACTGACGCAGATGTCCGCTTCAACGTAAACCGGATGGAAAAAGCGGGTGCTGCCTTGCTCAGACATGCCCGCCGCTTGGCGACATGGCATGCAAACCGTCGCTCTAGCGCATAGGAGCAATCATGAAAACCCGCGACTACAACGGGCGCAAAGCATTGGACCGCTGGGCCAAGGACAATGGCTGGGCGACGTTTGATGTGTTCCTCGCGACCGGCGGCAGCATCCTCGCTTGTCGCGAGGATCTGCTGGCAAAGCGCGACCAGATCGACGACGCGCTCTTTGCGCTCTTGCCGATCGCGCCAACGCGGCGAGGGCAAAAACCACTGACTTCACCGGTTGCAGTGATCGGCCCCGATGCCTTGGCCGCGGCCGAGGCTGACCAGGCAGGCGACGAGCCCGACCCGCACAACGCTGCGGTAGAGGGGCAGGATGCGGGATAGCGCGATGACCGAGCCGCAACCTGCTGACAACGCCAGCATTGGCGCGGATACGCCATCCTCGCGCTCGCTGGAAGAAGCCGCAGAGTATGTCCAATTAGCGAAAGAGGGCTTCATCAATGGCGCAGTTCTCGCCATTGCCGCCGCCCTCGACGCCGCTCGCACGGATGAACGGGAGCGCGTAATCGCAGAATTTGCCGGTGATTTGGTGAGCCAATTTGCTACCGTTCGCGCGGAGGAACGGGAGCGGTGCGCGCGGATCGCGGAGCATTTCGATCAACTCCCGCCAGCGACCATCGCCTCGGCCATCCGCAATGAAAACATTGGCGAGAGTGAGGAGAGGA
>Ga0126381_100002280_pt1 | contig 20686 bp, 18 predicted proteins | sample PanSoiMetPlot_28_FD_96465 | JGI IMG/M metagenome (GOLD analysis project Ga0126381, IMG submission 96465) | Tropical forest soil microbial communities from Panama - MetaG Plot_28 | ecosystem: Environmental > Terrestrial > Soil > Tropical forest > Bulk soil | place: Panama | collected 2016-02-17
CACCGCTCCCGAGATGACGGTCCTCATCGGCGGCCTGCGTGCGCTGGGCGCGAACTACGGACAATCCAAACACGGCGTCTTCACCAACCGGCCTGAGACTCTGACCAATGACTTCTTCGTGAACCTGCTCGACATGGGCACGAAGTGGCAGAAGTCGGAGAAGTCTGAAGGAGTATTAGAGGGGCGCGACCGCAAGACGGGCGAGCTCAAGTGGACAGCCACCGTGGTTGACCTTGTCTTCGGATCGAACTCTCAACTGCGCGCCATTGCCGAGGTGTACGCGAGCAGCGATGCGCAGAAAGACTTCGTGAAGGACTTCGCAGCGGTCTGGAACAAAGTCATGAATCTCGATCGTTTCGATCTTTTGAGAGAAGGGGATATCAAAACAGTTTCCCCGACTACACACCCCGTCGCCGAACCCGTAACCGGCGACTAGTGCAATTCCATCGCTGATCGAGAGTCCGGACCCGCGAACAGATCTTCGTTCGCAGAGTCCGGACCGCTCGCTTACTTCACCAGCTCAATCTCAATTTTTCGCAGAATCATGTGTGGCTTCGCTCGATCGCATTGAGCCAGCGCCTCATCCTTGCACGTTCGCTCGACTGTCTTCACGAGGTTGTTGATCGTGGCCGACAGAATTTTCCCGTCAGCGAGGCTCACCGTCATCAGCACATCGAAGGTCTCTTGACCCACTGCGGCCACGTAGCTGCCGTCTGTCTGCTTCGTCACCCCCACCCAGTTGTTCGGCAAGGCGCTCACCGGCGTCTGCATCCACTCTGCTGGGAGCTTCACTGCAGTCTTCTCCGGCGGTACATGCTTAACCTGCAGCACCGCCGTTCCAGCAGCTGCGTCCGCTGACTTCAGCGTCATATCGAAGTCAATGGCTGATTGCCCAAGAATCACACGTGTTCCATCGGCCCACGACGACGCCGGCATGGGGTTGTGGAAGTAGAAATGATCGCCCGCCTTCTTCAACTGCCCCAGCTTGTTTGCCAGCCAGAGGTCAGCGTAGAACGTCATGAAGTCGGTGATTGGCCCGATCAACTTCGGGTCCACCTTCGTCAAATCCGGCGGCGCGGGGATTGTGTTCGGGTCGAGCGTGATCCGCTGTCGAAACTCCGCCATATCTGCCCGCAGCGGTATCGGCTGCCCACCCGACTGCATCTTCGACCATTGGTACTCCTCGGTGAATTTACCGCTTGCGTCCTGCGTCACCGTGCCGTCCGCGCGGATGGTATACTCCCACGACTCATTCACGGCGTGCATCTGGTACGCCAGCGTTTCCCCCGGGCGATATTGCCGGTGAAGTGGGTTCTGACTTACCGAAGGGCTCTGCCCACCGGCCAGAACAGGGCAGCTAATTACCAGAAGACAGACTGCAATCTTTGCCGTCATCTTTAGGCTCCTTTGTTCCTGCTGATAGTGTTGTTCCCGCCCAACCGGGCCCTTCGTTCAATGCGCTGTTGCGTGAACTCTGGCAGGAATCGGCACAGCTGCCTTGCGCGCTCCGAACAGCAGCACAAGCAGGGCGGCGTATGCGAACCCGTCCGCAGTTATCTCCAGCCCGTGCGCCACCCGCAGCACCATCGGCAGTAGGACCGAAACACGGACATTCGAAGGGGGAGCACCAAATTGTAGATGCAGCAACCCGCTTACGACGCCGCTGCCCAACGGCGCAGCGGCAAAAGCAACCCAGCATGCAATCAGCCTCAAGAGGTCTTTCATTGTGCATCCTCCATAAGCTGGGCGCGAACTCTCCGAGCCCAGCTGACTTGCGTCTCCATGCCTTCGATCCCCGCCTCGAAGGCCAGGAGGCCGGTGTGAATCGGAACGCGTCCAGGCATCGCCTTCGCGATCAGGTCGCGCATCTGCTGCCATTTGGTGCGGCTCTCGGCCGCGTAAAGGGCCAGTTCCCGGGCAAACTGGCCGAGAAATTGAATGGTGATCGAACGAGGAACATTCCCATCCATAAACGCGAAGCGGAGCATCAGCTCCGTCTGCCGCATCCGCATGTCTTCGGCGCTGACGGGCTGATCCAGCCAGGCAATCAGCGTCTTTTTTCCGGCATCGGTTAGCCGGTAATCCTGACGGCGGCGCGGGTCAGCCGGGCTGGTCTTCCCGGTTGTCGACTCAATCCATCCGCGGGCTTCAATTCGGCGCAGCGCCGGGTAGATGGATCCCGGACTGTCGCTGTAGTGGCGCAGCGCCGTGGTCGCAAAGGTCTTGCGCAGGTCGTAGCCGGACTGAGGCTTCTGAGCAACCAGGCCGAGCAGCGCCATTTCGAGCGTAGAGCGTGATCTCATAGTACGAACCGTACTATAGTACGTATCGTACTATATGTCAACCATGCGTCTTTGCGCGCGGGTCCTTCGGTATGGCCTTGGTCACCATTCTTTGGATTTCCGCATCGAACGTCAGACTGTGAGGTGTGCCCATGGGCGGTTTTCTGAATACAGTTGAGTCGATGGCGATGGGTAATTCCGCTGACCTGCACTCCAAGGTTGCCGGAGGTCTGATGGAAGAACTTCAGCAGAGTCCCGGGGGGATTGGCGGACTGATCCAATCGTTCCAACGCAATGGAATGGGCAGCATGGTACAGCAGTGGTCCCAGGGTCAAACCCAGCCACCTAACCCGAGCGCAATCGAAAACGGGCTCGGCGGAACCGGAATTATCGATAGCGTTGCCCAGCGCACAGGCCTTTCTCCGGGCATGGTTCGCGGGGGCCTTGCGGTGATTGTTCCGCTGCTGATGCATCACATGATCTCGAATAATCATGTGAGCCCTACGGGACAGCCTCTCGGAACGCAACCGGAGTCAGGCAGCGTCCTGCAATCTGTGCTGAGTCGAATCCTTTGAGCAGGGGTCAGGGTTCAGGGGCGAACTATGAACTCTTAACTCTCTTGAACTCGAACGTCGCATAATTCATCTGTCCCTGCGACACGGTGTGCACCGTAAGTACGCTTTTGCCCTTGTTGAGGCGAATGCGTGCGAGGTCGTGCGCGATATTCCAGTGATGCCACTGTCGCCAGGCCAGAGGGTCTGCCGCGTCGTACGTCGAGGCGATCGTAAGAGGTTCGGTCACCGGTTCGCCGTTCACATCGAGCGAGATCGTTCCTCCGCGATTCGAGGTGTACAGCAGATCGGCGGAGTATTCGCCCGCCTCCGCAACATCGACGGTGATGTTGAACCACTCGCCGGGCTCCGTCCACCCCACGTAGAGCAGCCCCTGTGGAGGTACGACCTTGTTGTAGGGATTGTCGTCGATCCTCGGATCGAGCCCGAATTTCGTGTACGAAGTGTCGACGCCCTCGTTCATGCGGAACTCGTTCAGGTAGATTCCATTCGCGGGGTTGAGCGCTCCGCTTCCGTTGTTCTTTGCATCGGTGTCGTGATAAGCAACGCCCTCGCCGCCGAGGTCGTAATAAGCGCACATTACGGCGCCGGGAATCTTCTGCGCTCCGCCGTTGTATTTGCTGTCGTGGAAGGGCGTTCCCTTGTATTGCGCAAGAAAATCCAGCTTTGGTGCGGCAATCGCAGCCAATAGTGCTGCGCCGCCACCAAACCACAAGAGCAGAAGATTGCATCGAGCTTTCACGGTCCTCTTTTCCTCACAATGCCAATCACGTCACTTCGCGGCACGACTAAACGTCGTGCCCTTTCACAGAACCCATCTATGATCAGTTCTGGTACCGGGAAGTGATGAGTATAGCTCTTCTCGCAGGCCTAGCTCGCCGCTGCGTTTGCCAGCGCCTCGATCACTGCGAGGTTCGTTATCAGGTCTGCTGGAACGCTGTGCCGTTCGGCCAGATATTGCGCGCTGTTGTATGACAACGAGACCTTGCCTGTGCTGTTCACGGCAACAAGGATCTTCAGCGGCAGATCGATCGCGATGCTCGGTGCCGCGATCATTACCGGCGTCCCCGCCTTGGGACTGCCGAAGATCAAAAGCTTCGTATCCGGCATCGACATGCCGGCTTTGGCCGCTTCGCCGCTGTGATCTACGACCGCAAACAACGTCACGCCCTTGGCGCTGAGAATCCCCTTGAGCCTTTCCACCGTCTCTGCGACGGAGTGCCGGCTAAGGACGGTCATGATTCCGGTCTCATTTGGCTGTGCCATACACCTCTCCTTCAACTACTGCGCGCTATTCCCGGATCGTGACAAGATAGATCGACATTGCCAATCCGACGATGGCCAGAAAGAAGGCGACACCGACGGCGGGTGTCTTAGGATGAAATTCCTTGAGGTCACCGTGTTCCAGTCCGCGGACCAGATTCACGTGACGATATCCGGCAAGGACGTTTACGAAGACGCCGGCAGCAATCAACGCTGTTCCGAACCATAGGGACGGCCCGAAGTTCTGCGCCGGCATTTCGTGGTTTACAAGTTGGATCTGACGCAGGAACAGACCGAATCTTGCAACGACGAACCCGAAACCCATCAGTGCCAATCCGGTGCGGATCCACGCAAGCAGCGTTCGTTCCGCGGCGAGATAGTCACTGAGGCTGGCATTCTGCGACGAGGCCTTGGGGCTGTTCATCTGATTTGACCCTTGGGGTGGCGAAAACTCCGGAGATGCGATTGTAAAACGCGCGAGGCTCTTTCACCAGAGTTGCTGGTTCTCCCGTGCAGTTCCCCTGAGACGCGCATTCTGGCATCCCTGTAGAGTTGAAGAGGTATCCACCAGGTCTGCTGCCCTTGTCTGCGATGTCCAATTCGAAAGATCTCGCTGAGGTGCTTCACTCGGTCTTCGGATTTGCTCACTTCCGCGCAAACCAGGAAGCGGTTTGCCGGGCCGCGATTGCCAGACGCGACCTGTTGCTCGTGATGCCGACAGGGGCAGGAAAGTCGCTCTGTTATCAGTTGCCCGCGCTCGCCCTCGGCGGAACAGCCCTCGTGGTCTCACCGCTCATCGCGCTTATGGAGGACCAGGTCGCGAAACTCGCTGCGCTCAACCTGCGCGTTGCGCGTATCCACTCCGGCCTTGATCGAGCCGTTTCGCGTCAGGCTTGCGTCGATTATCTTCGCGGCGCCCTCGATTTTCTTTTCATAGCACCCGAACGTCTTCGAGTGCCCGGATTTCCTGAGATGCTCGCCAAACGCCCGCTTGCGCTGATCGCCATTGACGAGGCTCACTGCATCTCGCAATGGGGCCACGATTTCCGCCCCGACTACCGAATGATCGGTCAGCATCTGCCCGCGCTGCGCAGTGGCACCGGGCCCGTACCTGTACTTGCATTGACGGCAACCGCAACGCCGACAGTGCAGGCAGACATCATTACGCAGCTTGGTATGAAGTCGCCGGCGCGCTTTATCCATGGATTTCGCCGGGACAACCTCGCGATCGAGGTCGTCGAGCTTTCGATGCCGGAGCGGTCGCACGCCATTTGCCGGCTTCTCGCAAAACGAGGGTATCGGCCTGCAATCGTTTACGCCACTTCGCGCAGGCAGTCGGAAAGTCTCGCTGAAGAGCTCTCGCAGCTGATGCCTGCCGCTGCATATCACGCGGGTCTCGACGGCGAGACGCGTGAACGCGTGCAACGCGCCTTTCAGTCAGGGCAGCTTGAGGTGGTCGTCGCTACCATCGCGTTCGGCATGGGAATCGATAAGCCTGACATTCGCACCATCATTCATGCAGGCCTGCCCGGCACGCTGGAGGGCTACTACCAGGAGATCGGCCGTGCAGGCCGCGATGGCGCGCCGAGCCGCACTTTCCTGATGCACTCCTATGCAGACCAGCGCACTCACGGATTCTTTCTAAATCGCGACTATCCGCCGTCCGATCATCTGCACCAGGTCTTTGGCATGTTGAGCGAAGATGCGCGATCGATCGACGACCTGCGTGCTATCTCAAAGCTCGGCGAGGAAGAATTCGACAAGGCGCTCGAGAAGCTCGAGATTCACGGCGGCGCTCGCGTTGATTTCGCAGGCAATGTGACAGTCGGAGGAGCCAACTGGAAGAAGACTTACTCGGTGCAGGCGCAGCATCGCGCGGACCAGTTCGACAAGGTTCTGCGCTTCACCGAATCAAACGAGTGCCGCATGTCTCGATTGGTGCGTCACTTTGGCGATGAAGAGGATGCAGCTCAGCCGTGCGGCACGTGCGATGTGTGCGATCCTGCCGGCGCTGTGTTGCGAATGTTCCGACGTACAACGAATGCGGAGCGCGCTCTGACCCAGAGGATTCTCGACGAACTTCGCTCGGTTGACTACAAAGCAGCCGGGACCTTGCATAAGTCCGTTGATCCCGCCGGCAGAATCGTGCGGAAGGATTTCGATGCCGTGCTTGGCGCAATGGTCCGCGCCCGCCTCATTTCGATCGAGGATGCCGAGTATGAGAAGGATGGCGAGGTGCGCCGTTACCGCAAAGTCCGGCTCTCTGAGCCAGCTCCTGCCATTCGCTCAGCGTCGCAGGTTGATCTCTTGATCGCCGACGGGATTGCCGAAGAGTTTGGGTCCGTTTCGGCTCGAAAGCCCTCGCGCAAAGTTGGGAAGGAGCCAAAGCGTTCGCTGGAGCCGGCCGGCGTCTCTCTATCTGCGGAAGGTGAGGCACTTCTCGCGCGTCTGAAGGAGTGGCGCGCTGGAGAGGCCAATCGTCTGCGTGTCCCGGCCTACTGCGTTCTCCACGACCGCACACTCACCGCAGTCGCGCTGGCACGTCCCTCAACCCCACGCCAGTTGCTTGAAATCGAAGGCATCGGTCCGTTGAAGGCAGAAAAGTTTGGCTCCGCGATCCTCGAGATATGCGGAGCCGATTATTCCTGAAGATGAAAGAACTGCAACAAGGTATCTGTCATTCCGACCGAGGAGCCGCGGCGACGAGTGGAGGAACCTGCAGTTGCCGTTCTGCCGTGCATTCCGCCTTATCAGTCGTACGCACGACTTGAAGGTTGTGCCCGTAAAAATACATGCGACGTTGGGTGCCTTGGGGAAGTGCAAGAAAGGCAACTGCTCCGCTCGGTCGGAATGACATGCACTGTTGGTGAATCAACTGCCAGTCTGTCTAGGTCACGCGCTCGATCGTCAGAGACTCGATCACAACGGGCTTGTTCGGCTTGTCCTGTGTGCCGCGCGGAACCTTCGATATCTTGTCGGCGATGTCCTGGCCTTCGATAACCTCGCCGAAGATGGTGTGATTTCCTGTGAGCCACGGCGTTGGCGCCACGGTGATGAAGAACTGGCAGCCATTTGTATTGGGTCCCGAGTTGGCCATTGCCAGCTTGCCGGGCTTATCGAACCGATGGCGGGAGCCCTTCGTCTCATCCTGGAATTGATACCCCGGGCCGCCCATGCCGGTGCCGGTCGGATCGCCTCCCTGGACCATGAAGTCGGGAATGACGCGATGAAAGATCGTTCCATCGAAAAGCTTGTTCGTCGACTTCTGGCGCGTACCGGGATGCGTCCATTCCTTCTTGCCTTCGGCCAGTTCAATGAAGTTCTTTACCGTGATCGGCGCGTCCGACTCAAAGAGGCGGGTAACAATCTTGCCTTCGCTCGTGTTGAAGGTTGCGTAGGTTCCAGGTGCGAGTGCCATAGAAACTCCTGTCAGTTGGGATTCTCGAAGCCGGACTTCGAACAGGTGAGAGATCCGGGCTGAGTGTTGACTATTGCTGAGGTTTGGTGGAGTGTTGCGCAGCTGCCGGAACCGACTGTCCTTCCGGCACAATCGTCACCTTCTGCAGCACGACCGGGGTAACAGGCTTGTCGTTAGGGCCGCGTTCTACGCGGGCGATCGCCTTCACGACTGTCATGCTCGCATCGTCGCACTGGCCGAAGATGGTGTGGCGCTGATTCAGATGTTCGGTTGGAACTTCAGTGATGAAGAACTGGCTGCCATTCGTGTTCGGCCCGGAGTTTGCCATTGCCAGGCGTCCCGGCACGTCAAAGTTCAGGTTCGGGTCGAACTCATCTTCGAACCGGTATCCGGGATCGCCCATGCCTGTGCCGGTGGGATCACCACCCTGAATCATGAACTCGGGAATGACGCGATGGAACACGGTGCCGTCGTAGAGCGGCTTGTTGTGCATCTTCTTTTGAGTTTGCGGGTCGGTCCAGTCCTTTGCGCCCTTGGCAAGCGCGATGAAGTTCGCCACGGTTTTCGGCGCCTGCTTCTCATAGAACTGGCAGGTAATGCGTCCCATCGTCGTGTCTATCACAACTGTTGGCCCGTTGGGGTGAATCGTGGCTGCGGCGGTGGCTTGCGGTGCATCGGGCAACGGCTCGGCGGGCTTGGTTGTGTCTTGCGCAAAGACGGTTGCTGCAAACGCTGCGCACAGGACGGAGGAGGAAGCCAGGAATCTGAGTTTCATGACGAACTTGAGGGTAAATCATGCCACTTACCGGTTGCCACCATCGACGATGAACGATGTATGTTTATCGAATGAGATTTGCACATCCGAAGAACTCCCCTGGGAGCGTAGCTGTAGCAGCCTGCGCTCTTTTGTGCCTTGGGGTCGCGCCGGTGCGCATTGCGGCGCAGGCCGACAAGGCGCCGGCCGCAGCCGAAAAACCTGCAGACAAGGGCGCACCGGAGAAACCCGCCCTGCCGCCCCTTCCCGCCGAAGCGCACTCGCAGCAGACGATCGTGCTCGAGGGCAAGACACTGCACTATACCGTTACCATCGGTGCGTTCCCGGTGCGCGACGGCGACGGGAAGGTCGCCGGCGAAGTTGTCATCACGTCGTATGTCATGGAAGGCGCCAACCGGCCTGTCACCTTCGCTTTTAACGGAGGCCCGGGCGCAGCGTCGGTCTATTTGAACTTCGGCGCTATCGGTCCCAAGCATCTCTCTACCGGCAACGAAGGAGACAGCCCGTCCGATCCGACTACGCTGACTGACAACCAGGGCACATGGCTGGACTTCACGGACCTGGTCTTCATTGATCCTGTTGGCACAGGGTTCAGCCGCTCGCTTGTTCCCGAAGCCGAAGCAAAAAAGCTTTTCTACAGTACAACGCCGGATATTCAATATCTGTCGCGCGTCATCTATGACTGGCTGGTGAAGAACGACCGGCTCAGTTCGCGCAAATACCTGATCGGTGAAAGCTATGGCGGCTTCCGCGGTCCGCGCATCACGCATTATCTGCAGTCTCAACTCGGCGTGGCGATGAACGGAGTGGTTCTTGTCTCGCCTTATCTCAATCCGACGATCGAGAACGATGGCGATCTCTCGCCGCTTCCATGGATGATGACGCTGCCTTCGATTACCGCGGCTCACCTGGAGAGGGAGAAGAAACTCACGCCCGAAGCCATGGCTGATGTGATTGCATACACGCAAGGCGAGTACGCGACGACTCTGCTCAAGGGGCGTTCTGACGAGGCCGCAACGCAGAAGATGATTGCCAAGGTTACCGAACTTACGGGCCTCGATGCGGCGTTTGTGAAGTTCTCAGGCGGCCGCATTGATACCGGCGCGTATCTTCGCGAGGTTCATCGCGAACAGGGCAAGCTCGGCTCGGTGTACGACTCCAACGTCACGTCTTTCGATCCGTTCCCGTTCGCACCCGAGCAGCGCGCGAACGATCCGATCCTGGCGAGCATCATCGCTCCGCTGACCACCGCCATGGTCGACTTTGTTACTCGTACGGTTGGTTGGAAGGTTGATGCTCGTTACAACGCCCTCTCCTATGAGGTGGGCAGGAACTGGGACTTCGATAGCAAGGACCTGCGTAACGGCTCGGTGCCCGACCTGCGTCAAGCCGTCGCCGCCGACCCCAAGCTTCGCGTGATGATCGTTCACGGCTGGAATGATCTTTCCTGTCCGTTTATGGGATCGGTGCTCACTGTCAACCAGATGCCGCTGATGGGCGATCCTACGCGCGTTTCGGTGCATGAATTCCCCGGCGGCCATATGTTCTACACCCGTGACGACAGCCGAAACGCCCTCCGCAAGGACGCGATGGAGATGTTCGCGAAGCACTGACGAACAGAGAACGAAGAATACAAGGGACCTGGGGAACGAAGGGATTAGGAAGGAAAGGGATTAGGAATTGGAACAGAACTTCCGCATCGTTCTCCGTCTCGCAAGCTACTTCCTGCTTTCCTGTTTACATGTTCCCTTGGTCTTTTGTTCCCTCGGTCCCTGTTCTTTCGGTTGCAGTGTCAGGCGCGCAGTGAGCACGACCAGTGCGGCCCAGAGCACGTCCGCGCCGAACAGGTGTGCAGTTTGCAGCCATACCGGGGCCAGCAACACGACGTCCAGCACGCCGAGTACGTATTGTACTGCAAGCAGAATCAGCACTAAGGCTGAGAGTCCGCGGTTATCCCAATGCGCAGAGCGCTGTGCGGCGCGTACCAGGATCCAGATCAGGAAGATGCTTGCCAGAAACGCGATCGTCGGATGTGTCCAGCGCCATCGGACGAGCCAGCCGCTCGTGGAAGAGAAGTCCTGGGCCAGCGCGGAATTCAGCGACGTCGCCGGAAACAGCGTATCTCCCAAAGCGGCAAGAGAACCGGTGACGCCGACAATCATCACCATGAAGATGCCTGCCATTGCTCCGGCGGGCGCGACCAGTTTGATCGTGCTGGGAAGGTAACCTTGCTTTCGACTAAGCAGATGCGCGGTGAGCGTAAGCGCTGCCAGCAGCAGAAGCGTGTTCGTAAGGTGCATTGCCAGATACCAAGGGCGAAGAGGCGACTGGCTCTGGGCCGTCAACCCCAGTTTCACGAGCAGTGCGCCTAGGATCGCCTCAATCATCGTGAAAACCACCACGGCTGTTGCGGCCGGGCGCGCCAGGTGACCGCGAATGGTTCCCGCGAGAGTCCAAACCAGCAGTCCGACAGCCGAGAAGAACGATATGCCGCTGGTGATGCGATGCGTAAACTCGATGATCGTGCTTGCGTTTGCGGAGTGCTGCAGGACGGTGCCATTGCACAGCGGCCAGTGGTTCCCGCAACCCGCGCCTGCGCCGGTTGCGCGCACCAGCCCGCCCCATAGAATCACGGCGACAAAATATGCCAGGACCGCCCAGGCAAAGCGGCGGAGAGCTGGTGAGGGCAGCGGCTTGAGGTTTATCGGAGCTGTAACGGTGTGCATGGACGGGAATTCTTCGCTCGACTCTCCAGTTTAAATCAATGTCTTCCCAGTTTGATCCGGATGTCCGGGTTCGCTGCGTCTCTCTTCCCCGCAAAAGCGGGCGTTTGCGGGGCCCCAAGTCACCCCAACAACGAAGACCTGACCTCCGCTACGCTCAGGGCGACTCTTGACTGGCGCGGTTCGAGCCGCTATTCGCCGAGCAGCCGAACAACGTGGTTCACAATCATGAGATCTTCGGCCGGAGGAATCACGCGAACCTTCACGCGCGAGTTATCCGCCGAGATCACCGCCTCGCCACGAACGTTATTGCGCTTGGCGTCGAGGACAATTCCAAGGCCACCCAACCCTGCGCAGATCTCGGCGCGCGAAGCGATGTCGTTTTCGCCGATACCGCCGGTAAAGACGAGCATGTCGAGACCGTCTAGTTCGGCGACGTAGCTTCCGATCCAGCGTGCGATCGTCCAGGTGAATTTATCGACGGCCAGGCGCGCCTTTTTATTGCCGTTCTTGATCGCGTCGCGCAAGTCGCGCATGTCGTTGGAGAACTCGCTAACGCCGACGAGGCCGGACTTCTTGCTGACGACAGCCTCGAGCTTGTCTGCGGCTTCGACCGCATTGGGCGTGGTCTCGGAGATCTTCTTGAGGATGAAGAGCACGACGCCGGGATCGATGTCCCCGGTGCGGGAGCCGCTGATGAGGCCTCCGGTTGGCGTGAGGCCCATGGAAGTGTCAACTGATTTTCCATTGCGGATGGCAGTGATGGAAGCACCGTTGCCAAGGTGCGCAACGATCAGCTTTTCGGGAATCTCAGGCTGAAGCTGGTGAATGATCGATTCGTATGAAATGCCGTGGTAGCCGTAGCGCCGCACGCCCATGGCCACATACTCGGATGGGATCGGCATGTGCGTAACAACTTCAGGCATGGTGCGATGGAAGTAGGTGTCGAGAATGGCGAAGTTTGGAGTGTTCGGAAACAGGCGCATGGCTTCGCGCATGATGTAGACGGCGATGGGCGTGTGCAGCGGCGCGAGGGCGGCATAGCTCTCGATTTCGTCAACCAAGTCCGGCGTGATGCGTTGGTTTTCCTGAACGGCTGGGCCGCCGCAGACGGTGCGATGGCCGATGGCCTTGGGCACAGGGAAGCCACTTGAGCGGAGCGCGTCGACAACAAGCTTGAAGGCAACGGCGCGGTTCGGCAGTGGCGGCGCCTGGTCGATGAGTTTCTTGCCGTCGACATCCTTGATCCAGAACTTGCCGTTGTCGGTGCCGATGCCATCGACGGCGCCCTCAAAGAGCCTGGTGCGAGCGCCGTCCCCGGCTTCATACATTGCGAATTTGATGGAAGAAGAACCGCTATTCAAAACCAGAACAGGCAAAGCTGACATGAATGAAAGGCCTCGTGATTCTCTAGCGTAGATTCCGCAGCATCAGCCGCGCTGCGCGCGGTTCGCGGAGTTAGCGAGCAGGTCCCGTGCCAGGACCTGCTCGGTGAGCGATGCGAGCGGAGTTACTTAGCTTGCAGACCAGCGCCAGTTGCGAATCTCCGGCAGGTCCTCGCCGTATTCCGAGACATAGAGGCGATGGCGCTGGATCTCTTCCGAGTACCATTGGCGCGCCGCATCGACCTCGCCTGCCAGGCGCGGTACTCGCATGATCGCATCGAGTGCAAGCTGGAAGCGGTCGATGTTGTTGAGCACGCACATGTCAAAAGGCGTCGTCGTTGTGCCCTCTTCCTTATAGCCGCGCACGTGCAGGTTATCGTGATTGTGCCGCCGATATGTGAGCCGGTGAATCAGCCACGGATATCCGTGGAAGGCAAAGATCGTCGGCGTCTTCGGCGGGAAAATTGCGTCGTACTGCTCGTCCGGCAAGCCGTGCGGATGTTCGGACTGCGGTTGCAAGGCCATCAGGTCGACGACATTTACCACGCGAATCTTCAGGTCAGGGACGCGCTTGCGAAGCAGCATGACGGCGGCAAGCGCCTCCATCGTTGGCACGTCGCCGCAACAGGCTATAACAACATCGGGATCGCCGTGATCATTTGAGGCCCATTTCCAGATTCCCAACCCCGTGGTGCAATGCGCAACTGCTTCGTCCATCGTAAGCCACTGTGGTGCGGGCTGCTTGCCGGCGACGATCAGGTTGATGTAGTGCCTGCTGCGCAGGCAGTGATCGGCGACCGAGAGCAGAGTATTGGCGTCGGGCGGCAGATAGATACGGACGATATCGGCCTTCTTGTTCAGCAGGTGATCGATAAAGCCCGGGTCCTGGTGCGAGAAGCCGTTGTGATCCTGACGCCAGACGAGGGAGCTGAGCAGGTAATTCAGTGAAGCGATGGGCTTGCGCCAGGACAATTGCCGGGTGACTTTGAGCCATTTTGCGTGCTGGTTCACCATCGAATCGACGATGTGAATGAAGGCCTCGTAGCAACTGAAGAAACCGTGGCGGCCCGTGAGCAGATAGCCCTCGAGCCAGCCCTGACAGAGGTGCTCACTGAGCACTTCCATCACGCGGCCGGTCTCTGAGAGATCCTCGTCGACCGGGAGCGTTTCCAACATCCACGTCTTGCCGGTGCCGGTGATGACATCGTTGAGGCGGTTGCTGGCGGTTTCATCGGGGCCGAAGACGCGGAAGTTCTTCTGCTCTTTGTTGGCCTGCATTACAGCGTGCAGCAGCCGGCCCAGGACGCGAGTGGATTCGACATCTCTCTGGCCGCGGCCGTCAATTTTTACTTCAAAATCGCGGAAGCTTGGGACTACGAGCGGCTGCAGAAGGAGGCCACCGTTGGCGTGGGCGTTCATGCCCATGCGGAGACGGCCTTTGGGCGCAATGTCGGCATACTTGGAGAGAAATGCGCCTTTTTCGTCGAAGAGTTCTTCCGGTTTATAGCTTCGCATCCAGTCTTCTAGCAAGCGAAGGTGTTCAGGTTTTTCCCGCAATTCTGCCATCGGTACCTGATGAGCGCGCCAGGTGCCTTCGACCGGTTTGCCATCGACAACTTTGGGCCCGGTCCACCCTTTGGGTGTTCGCATGATGAGCATGGGCCAGGCCGGCCGATCTGTTGATCCGCCTTCGCGGGCTGCTTTTTGAATGTCCGCAATCCGATCGAAGATTTCATCGAAGACAGCGGCGGCTTTCTGGTGCATCGTCAGCGGATCGTCACCCTCGAGCGTGAAGGGCTCGTAACCGTAGCCGCGCATGAGGTTTTCCAACTCGGCATGCGGAATGCGTGCCAGGACGGTGGGATTGGCGATCTTGTAGCCGTTGAGATGAAGGATGGGAAGAACTGCGCCGTCAGTTGCGGGATTCAGGAATTTGTTGGAGTGCCAGCTTCCAGCGAGCGGTCCAGTCTCCGCCTCGCCATCACCCACGACACAGGCCACCACGAGATGAGGATTGTCGAATGCTGCGCCAAACGCGTGCACGAGCGCGTAGCCTAGTTCGCCACCCTCATGGATGGAACCGGGCGTCTCCGGCGCAACGTGGCTGGGCACGCCATAGGGCCAGCTGAACTGGCGGAACAGGCGCTTCATGCCGTCGCGATTCTGTTCGATGTGCGGGTATATCTCGGAGTAGGAGCCCTCGAGGTAAGTGTTCGCCACCATCGAAGGGCCGCCATGACCCGGACCGATCACGTAAATCATGTCGACGTTGCGCTCGCGGATAATGCGATTCCAGTGGACATAAAGGAAGTTCAGTCCGGGTGTGGTGCCCCAATGGCCGAGCAGGCGAGGCTTCACGTCATCGAGGGTGAGCGCGCGCTCTAGCAGCGGATTGTCCTTGAGGTAGATCTGGCCGACGGAAAGGTAGTTGGCCGCACGCCAGTACGCGTTCATTTTTTCGAGGAGATCGGGACTGAGAGGGCCTTCGGGTTTTGCCGCGGCCCGGTTGATTTCGGTTGTCGCGCTGGACATTAGGGGCACCTCGGAAGGGGTTTTCAGAGACAGTTCAGGCTAACAGCGAAGTATTAAAGGCGTGGTGATTGAAGTCACAAACTAGTAAGATGCCGCTTCAGTTGTGCGAATTGCCTGTTAATTTTTGGTCCTGCCGCGTTCTGTTTGCAAAAAAACGTTTAAGGCGAAGAATGCGCGATTCGAAGCCGTACCAGAGTATCGTGGCGAACAATGTGCAGGCGACGACGCGAAAGCCGATCACCGCGAGATCTCCGCCGAGACCGTATTGATTCATGCGAGCGTCAAACCAGCCGAAGAAGATGAAGACTCCGATATGAGTCATATAGAGGCCGTAGCTGATGCGTCCGTAGAAGGCCAGCGGGCCGCGGCTGAGGACGCTATTGGCAGGAGTGCGAGCGCCGGTTGCAGCGATCGATGAGACGACCGCGCCTCCAAAGAGCGTTGTGAGAGCCGTGTCGAGAAACGCGGTGCCGCCTGCGATTGTGGCGGCCGAGAGGAATCCGACGGGCATGGCGATGAGGCCGAGTGCGAGCCAGATGCGGCGGCTCAGCGGCAGCGTGTAGAGGCCGAGTGCGAGCAGACTCCCCATGGAGATGCCGTCGATGTGGCTGAGTGTGTGTGTCGGCGTGATCCACGAGAAATGGCTCATGCGAAAGAACGGAGCGGCGATGAGAAAGCCAGCCAGGACGGTTGCGAGCATCCAGGGCGCGCGCAGCACCCGCACCACCGGAGCCCAGATGAAGTAATACTGCTCCTCGATGGCCAGCGACCACGTCGGGCCGATGGCGTAAGGCAGAGAAAGCCAAAAGAGATTCTGAAGAAAGAGCACATACGCCCACCATGGCGCTGTCGTGATGGCGGCCCAAACGGAGGTTCCCACGAACCAATCGGCCTTGAGATATGTGATGGCCAGCACCAGTACGTAGACGGGCCAGATGCGCAGCACGCGGCGTCCGTAGAAGTTGCGAAAGTAGTGCGGCTGATTGTGCGATTCGAGGAGGATCGAGGTGATCAGGAATCCGGAGAGGACGAAGAAGAGATTGACGCCGGCCCATCCCCAGAGGGATGCGGTGTAGAACGGCGTGTGCTCAAAGCGTGGATGGCTGTGATAGAACAGGACGCCGAGCACGGCAAGGCCACGCAGTCCCTGGAGTTCGGGGATGTAGGACGGCAGCCAGGATGGGCGTTGGACGCGGCGCGGGCGATTGAGTGAATCCTCTTGAGTCTCGGTCAATTTGTATCGCAAGAGCAGATCCTTCGCTCGCCTACCCCACAAACGCGAGCGTTTGCGGGGCCCCAACGCCGCTACGCTCAGGATGACAGATTGATGAGGTGAGCTGCATGGTTTCACACCCTTGCCTTCGTCAAGGATGGGGCGCCCGGCTTTGTCAGTGGGGCACAGAAACTACTTCGATGAATTCAAATCCCATTCGTACAAGGGAGGCCAGGAGAACTGATCCGGGAACGCAGAAGATGAAAGTGCACCTTGCCGACGGCGCTTTTCAGTTGGAACATCATTGGATCCGATGATGAAGGTGAGAAACGGAATCCCGAGAAATGCAAAGAGGACTTGGCAGTAGTCGATGACAGTGTGCGGTTCGTCAAACACGGACCCGCGACGTGACCGACTTGACTCAATTAGTGCCAAGAAAGGGGCATAGAGTAGACCGACTACTATACCGATTGCAGCCATCAATCGATGATCACGAAACGCCGCAATCCATCGAAGCAGATTTTCCCTCTTCCACATATGGCGCCTCTCGATTAACCGGCGTTATCCTGCGGCGAGTTCCTTTGCGCGCTGCGTGGCGCGCATGACGGCTTTGATGAGCGTAACGCGGAGGCCGCCTTCTTCAAGTTCGAGGATGCCGTCGACGGTGCAGCCGGCGGGTGTGGTCACTTCGTCCTTGAGCAGCGCCGGGTGGTAGCCGGTTTCGAGCACCATCTTGCCGGCGCCGAAGACGGTCTGCGCGGCGAGTTGCGTGGCGGTGTCGCGGGGCAGGCCGACCTTCACGCCGGCTTCGGCCAGCGCCTCGATGATGATGTAGATGTATGCCGGTCCGGAGGCGGAGAGACCGGTGACGGCGTCCATGTGCTTCTCGTCGACGATGACCGAGCGGCCAACGGTCTCGAAGATGCGTTGCGCGAGTTCCATCTGCTCCGGCTTGACGAAGCGCCCGCGGCACAGGCCGGCGACGCCAGCGCCAAGCGCGGAGGGCGTGTTAGGCATGGCGCGGATGACGCCTATCTCGATGCCGGCGGCGTCTTCAATGGCGCGCGTCTTCACCGACGCGGCGAAGGAGACGATTGTCTTCTCCGGAGTCAGGGCGGGCTTGATCTCGGCGATCAGATCGGGAACCTGGAAGGGCTTGACGCCGACCAGAATCAGATCGGCCTGCTTTGCGGCAGCAAGGTTGTCGGTGCTGACGTCGACGCCCCATTGCGCGCTGCGGGCCAGGGCCTTGTCGGTGTGTGCCATTGTGGCGTGGATCTGGTCCGGGGAGAACAGATTTTGCTTGAGGAAAGCCTGGAGCAAAATTCCGCCCATCTTGCCCGCGCCGAGAACGGCTACATGAAGGTTCGGCAACTGCGCCGGAGTTTGTGTGGCCTCAACGGCTATCTCCGCCATGGTGTTCCCTTTGGATGAGAGTGATGGAACAGCTTTAAGGATAAATGGTGTGGAGAGTTCGTTTGTTTATAGTCGTCAGTTTTCAATCATCCGTCTTCGGTTTTTTGGCGAGACTCGGACAGATTCGGTCCAATTGAAGGCGCGGAAAACATGCAAAATCTCGGTGGAAAACTGCAGATTTCGGGAGGGGGGTGGGGGGTCAAAAGTACCGCAATACGGGCCGAAATGGGACCACTGAGACCAAGTGAATCGAGCACGCAGAAGGAACCCGCCGACAGCTTCTTGTTTGCACTTTGATTGTGCGCCGGAGGCAGGAAATTACATGCAAATGGCGTCGATTTCGATGCAGGCAGGCAGGTCAGGGCTGTGACCGGCTGATTGGATGGGCCAAGCTGGAAGCCTCGTCTACTGTGCTCGTCATGGGGAACAACTGGTCGATCCTGGTCGTCTTGAAGAGTTCGCGGACGCGCGCAGAGGCTCCGGCGACGACAAGACGCACACTCTTGTTCTGGCAGCGGACGAAGTGCCCGACGACCAGGCCGAGGCCGCAGGAGTCCATGTAGGGCACCTCGGTGAGGTCGAAGATGTTGACCGTGGCCGGCGGGTGGGGCAATTTTGCATCGGAATTGAAGATATTGCCCAGCGCTGCCGGCGAGAGTGTGGCGTACATATCGCGTGCCGTGAAGGGGCCAGAGAAGCGGAAGACTACCGCGCCGTCGAGCTGCGTGCGCTCGATAGTGAAGGTGGATCCCTTCCAGATTTGTGCCTGGATACCGGACATTGAATTCCTCTTGGTGCCTGTGGGATTGTTGCGGCAAGAGAGCCCAAAAAGCAAGGCAATTTTGATCACGGCAGCATCGGAAATGCGAAGCAAAATGTGACGCAGATTACATCCCAGATCCACTGTTTCTGGTGTAGACTCTAGGAAACTCAATCAACAGCTAGACAGATGTGGCGCCTGCGGGACGACGAGTCTTCGGGGAAATCTCTGTTCGGTTCGATTGACTTGCGCTCGGCGCTTTGCGCCGGGGGAGTGTTGTTTTGTTGTCTTGTGTCACTCGTCTGCCTGGTCCCTGCCGACCCCTGATTGAATCTAATCTGCTGTCTTTTCTTAAAGATCAAGCCATTTCTTCGCGAAGTCGGCGAGGTTTTCTGGGCCTTGCGCTGCTTCTGATGGCAGCCTTGGGATTCGCGGGTTTTGGAACCCGAGCGTCCGCGGCGACGAACTACTACATCGACAATCGGCCGAGTTCAAACTGCAGCGACGGCGGCACGCACAGCGAATCGCAGCCATGGTGCTCGTTTGGTCCGGCGAACAAGATCAGAACGTTCGCGCCCGGAGACAAGATTCTGCTGTCGCGAGGGGCAAGCTGGAACGAGGAGCTGTCGCTCACGGGAAGCGGCACAGCCAACGAGCCGATTACGCTGGGCGCGTATGGCACCGGTCCTGAACCGAAGATCTTGCGCAACCAGGCGACGAGCGATATTTGCGTTCTGCTGATGGATGCGAGTCACTGGGATGTCCGCGATCTGGAAGTGGGGCGGGCGAGCGTCGGCATTCTCTTTCACTACACGCAGCTGTTCAACGAGGGCATCACGATCAGCAACGTGTTCGCGCACGACAACAAGGGAGTATGGGCAGGGTACTCGACCGAGTACCCGGTTAACCGTCACGTGCTGGACCCTTCGGCATCGAATCTGAATATCAATCTCTCGTCCGGGATTCTGTTCAACCTCGCATCGTATCTAACGCTCACCAGCTCTCAGTATGTGCTGAAGGGCGTCTCCGTGAACGATGTGCGAGGGGCCAATAACGTCGACAGCATGGCATTTGATGCGGAGACCAACACGCTGGACAAGCAGGATGGGCACAATGCATTTCAGGATGTCACTCTGAATGGCCTCTTCCTTTCGGACGATAACGGTCACGCGGCGCCGCAATATCAGCGCGCCGGACTGGGCTGCAGTGACGCTCTGCGGCTCATTGGAATGACCAACGTCACGGTGATGAATTCGGTCCTCTATAACGAGGCGGGATGCCACACGCCGACCGGAACAGCAGCTGTGATCCTGGGGCGGGTGAGCAAAGTCACGCTCGTCAACAACATCATCTTCGGCGTTCCTGAGTCCAGCAGTCCCGACGAGACTGCGATCGATTTCGAGTGGTCTGAAGACCAGGTGAGTCTCTATTCGAACCTGTTTGCACAGAATGCGGGTGCGGGCGTTGAGATTCTGAATATCCATCCAGGCGATCACACGACGGTTGATTTTTCAGGCAATACGTTTGCGCAGAACGCGCATGCGCATCAGCCGGGCGCGGCATCCGTCTGGGAAGACAACCTGGGCCGCGGTTACGGGACGCCGACGGGGCAGATTCGGAACAACCTGTACTACGAAGACCACGGCAAATTTTTCGCGGGCAAGAGCATCGCATCGATCGCAGATGTGCACCAGGTGCAGACCATGCTGGCCGCCAACTATGCTGCGCAGCAATTCTCCGGAAGCCAGGGCAAAAACCAGTGGCGCTATATGTACCAGTCGCACGACTCGGCGTGGACGGAGATGCCCGGTTACTCAGCGGAGCTGCACAATGGCGCGTGGCAGGGCGACGGTGGCCAGTTTGTGACCGCGTTCAATTTGGCGCCTGCGCGCTGCACGGGAACCTGCGAAACGGGCGGGGTTGCCCGGGTGTGGGTCGCGCCGCAGAGCGGAATGGTCAGCATCCGGGGCCGCGTGGCGAGGGCCGACGGACAGAGCGGAGCCGGGATATCCGCCGTGATCAACCTGGTGTCGGGAAAGAATGTTGCGCAGATCTGGCCTATTCCGGGCGCAAAGCAATTGATGGCGAACGCGAATGTAGTGGGCTCGGAGACAGATGTCGATAGCGTTGCCGTGAACGCCGGCGACATGATTCGCTTTGAGGTTCATGCGAACAGCGATAGTAGCGATGAGAGTGTGAGCTGGACGCCGTCGGTCGGATATGTCCCGGGAACTCGGGAACTGGCTGCGTCCGGGAGTGGGACGAGGCTCGTTTCCAGCCGTTAGCGATTCGTTGCGCGTCAGAAATCTGAAGGCCGTGAGGCTGTGTGTGTGACGAATCGATGCAG
>Ga0126381_100002281_pt1 | contig 20681 bp, 22 predicted proteins | sample PanSoiMetPlot_28_FD_96465 | JGI IMG/M metagenome (GOLD analysis project Ga0126381, IMG submission 96465) | Tropical forest soil microbial communities from Panama - MetaG Plot_28 | ecosystem: Environmental > Terrestrial > Soil > Tropical forest > Bulk soil | place: Panama | collected 2016-02-17
CTTTTAGTATCGAAAACGCGCCGCCGTCCGGTGGCCAGTCTTCCCGCTGAAATAGCCGAGTCGGCCTGTCTGTGACTTGACCGCGACGCCCGCGTGGCCGCGCTCGAGGCGCAGCGGCGATCCCAACACCGCGCTGCTCGCGACGGCGCCCGGTGTCGAGCGCAGCGCGCTCGCGAGCAAAGCGTGGCGCATGATGGTTGCTACACATGATGGGAAGCGCGGCACGGATCGTCAAGCTCGGCCCGCTCAACGGTGTGATCAACCTCGGCGTCTCGGTGACCAAGACCCTCCTCGTGATGGCCGTGTTCATGCACGAGACGGAGGCACGCAAGCTCACCCGCCTGGTCTCGGTCCTGGGGGTCTTTTGCCTCGCCAAACAAAAAGCGCCAGCACAGCTGGCGCTAAAACGCAACGGCGAGGGAGCCGCCGTTCTTCACCCAATCGTCAGTCGTCAAATTCACCGATGATCAGGCGTCGCTCCTCCTCATTGATCGGCCAGAAGTCGCGGCAACTTGCACAGTAGGCCTGGATCTCGAGGTCATCATCGAGGAGTCTCAGCAAGGCAGCGCGACTGAATCCGCGCTGGCTTTGCTGCCGTCTGCACCTGGGGCAAGTCGACACAAAGCGCAGTAACTCCGCGCCCGACTCGCCGCCGTGCATCCAACGAGCTCGGTGAAATTGAGGTGTGGTTGCCAACTGCCCTCCCGTTCTTCTTAGGAGTCATGGGAAGAATACCCCGGCTGGCCAGCCCCGCCCATGCGGAGAATCATCTAGGGTGCAACCGTTGCTTACCTGATTGTCACTTACTGGTATGTTACCAGTAAGCCTTCCTACGCCGACTGATGCGCGGGCCAACTCAGGGGAGTAGGGCGCTCAGTTGCTGCGCTTTTCCAGTTTATCAACGAGCTCAGTCAACTCGGCCAGGTCCATGGCCTCCTCGCTCGGGGCCGCAGCGTGTGGCTCTGCCGCCGCAGAGGGGGTGTCCGTGAGTGCCCAGTCAGTGCGCTGCTCGATCCACCGCCCATAACGATCGAACGACCACATGCCCTCCTCGCCGCCGGACTGTATTACGTTGGCAAGATGGCTGAACGTCCCGGCCCGAATGGTACCCCGGGCACCGGTGCTCCCCAACAGGAGCTCGCAGCGCGGGACCCGGAGGTGCCGGCTGCTCAGGTAGTCGAGCCGCTGGCACAACACACCCACCAGACAATCGGCCAGCTGCGCGCGAATGCTGCCCTGTATCTCAGCAGGAAAGGACATGCAGATTCGCGTCAGGGCTTCCGCACAGGTCGCGGAGTGCATCGTTGCGAGCACCAGGTGGCCTGTCTCGGCCGCACTCAGTGTGAGCCGCATCACTTCCGGAGTGCGCATCTCGCTGATCACCAGGACGTCGGGGTTCTCCCGCAGCGCGTCGCTGATTGCCTGCTCGAAGCTCGGCGCATGGGTCGGGATCTCCCGCTGCCGGATGTACGAACGGCGATTCGCGTGCACGTATTCGAGCGGACTCTCGAGCGTGATGATGTTGCGCGCCTGCGTGGCGTTGATCTCCTCGATGAGCGCCGCAAGCGTGGTGGACTTGCCGCTACCGGTCGGCCCCGAGATCACGACGAGACCCGTGGTCGGCTCGATCAGACGGCGCAGATCCGGATGCAGATTGCACGATCTCAAATCCTTGATCGAAGGAGCCAGCAGCCGCACCGCCAGTGCGATTCCGCGAATGGTCCTGAAGAAGTTTATGCGACAGCGCGTGCCTGCCACCTCCAGGGAGATATCCGCCGAGCCGCGGCTCAAGAAGCCACCCCAGCCTGCAGTGCCGAGCAGCCCCTCGCCCGTACGCTGCAGATCCGCCGCGCTGCAACTCTCGCCCAGAGGCTGAAGCTTGCCGCGCACCCGCGCAACGAGAGGGCCATCGCTCTCCACGTGCAGGTCGCTCGCCCCGAGCTCGCGCGCTTTCTGGATCCAGTGTTGGAACATCATGGTCGCTCGCCGGCTTGATTACGCGATCAGCTTAGAGATCCGCGCCCGGTGCCGAAGTTCCCCGCGACACGGCGCTGAGTGTCGCCCCAACTTCCGCAGCCTGGTAAGCGTCCCACCGCTCGCTGCAGCGGCAATTTGTCAACCGCTGATCCACGGGGTAAAACGTCGCCTTCTCCAGCGCGACGCCGGCATCGAATCATCTCCATGAGTGAACGTCAACGCCTCCCCTCGCGTGTGCAGCCGATGCTCGCGACCCTCGTCGCCGAACCATTCGACAGGCCCGGCTGGGTCTATGAGGAGAAATACGACGGCGACCGGATGCTCGCGTTCAAGACCGGTGCGCGCGTTCTGCTGCTGTCACGCAACGGCAAGGACCGCACGGGCCGCTTTACGACAATAGCTGCAGCCATAGCAGCACTTCGTCCGGCTGCGCTGCTGTTGGATGGAGAAGTCGTAGTGTTTGACCGTAAGCGCGTTTCGCGCTTTCAGCTTCTGCAGCAGGAGAAAGGCGCAGCGGTGTACGTGGTCTTCGATTGCCTGTTCGTGAACGGTAAGGACTTACGGCGCGAGCCGTTGTCGGCACGCCGTGCGACGCTCGAAGAAGTCGTCTCCTCGAAAGGCGTCCTGCGGCTGTCGCAGCGCCTCGCCGCAAACGGGCTTGCAGCCTACAAGCTCGCAAAGCGGCGCGGCTACGAAGGCCTGGTCGCCAAGGATCTCTCCTCGCCCTATATCGGTAAGCGATCGAGCTTCTGGCTGAAGGTTAAAGTTCACCAGGAGGACGAATTCGTGATCGCGGGGTACACCTTGCCGGAGGGCTCGCGCAAGTACTTCGGTGCCTTGCTGCTCGGGGCGTACGAACGGGGTCAGCTCCACTACGTCGGTAAGGTGGGCACCGGTTTCGACGGCAAGACTCTTGCCGCACTCTACCAACGGTTTCAGCCGCTCGTCGGCAGCAAGACAGCGCTCGTGGATCCGCCGCGCGAGCGCGACGTCACATATCTTCGACCGCAACTCGTCGCGCAAATCTCCTATCAGGAACTGACGGCTGATCACAAATTGCGCCAGCCGGTTTACCTCGGCCTGCGCGACGATAAGCGTGCCAAAGACGTGGCGCTTCCAAAGGTTGCTCCGTGAGAAAGACCTCCGCCGCCGCGCCCGGGCGGACAGGCGGGGCACTTTGGAGGTCTCGGTGACGTTGACAGCCGCGGCTGAGGTGGTTCATAAGCTGGCTGATGAAAACCGGCCGTCAAGTTGCAGGCTCAAAACCGCGACGCAGCAAAGCCTCCGGGGCCAAGGGAAGACGGCGCGCCAGCTTCCTCGGAACCCGGCCCCGCAGCCTCACCCTGACACTGCGGGGACAGGTTGTCGACGTGGAACTCGTCCCGGCGGTCGGCACCACCACGCACGTGAATTTCGCAATCACGATCCGCCGCCGGGGCAGGATTCTCGACTGGGTACCGACCCGTGCAGAGTTGGAGTCCATCGGCCGCGCAGCCGGAATGCACACTCAGCAGGAGACGAGCCACTGACTCACGGGTGGCGGCACGCTGCTGCTTCAATACGTGCCCGATTCAGTCAAGGAGCGGTGCGGAACGCAGGGCGTTGACTTCCAGGGCAGTAACAGGCTGACCGTGATTGCCCCAGGAGACCCGCACATAGGTCACCACGGCCGCGATGTCCTCATCAGACATCACCTGTGCGAAGGGCGGCATACCGTAGGGCCGCGGGTTGCCGGTTGTCTCAGGGGGATAGCCCCCGTTCAGCACCATGCGAATCGGGTTGACCGCCGATTCCATTTCGATCGAGGGATTGTTTGCCAGCGGTGGGTACCCGGGGGGCTGCCCGAGCCCGCTCTCGAGATGGCAGCTGGCGCACTGTGCGACATAGATGGCATGTCCGCGCGCGAGCACACTGGCGCTCACTCGCGTGGCGCCGCGCGTGTTGCCGGCGGATGCTGACCCGCTGTGCTCGGGCAGGGTCTTCAGATAGACCGCCATCGCACGCACGTCCGCATCAGTCAGATACTGCAAGCTGTTGTGGATCACTTCCGCCATCGGCCCGTAGACCACACCCCGCATGGACTGTCCCGTCTTCAGCAACGCGATGATGTCGCCCAAGGGCCAGTCACCCAGTCCCGCCTCCTTGTTGTTTGTCAGTGACGGGGCGTACCAGTTCTGCATGGGAATGAGCCCGCCGGCGAACGCTTTCTCATCGGAGCTGCCGCCCAGGGCGTTTATGGCCGTGTGGCAGGTGCCGCAGTGCCCCAGTCCGTCGACCAGGTATGCGCCGCGATTCCATTCCGCACTCTGCGCCGGATCGGGTCGAAACTCGCCTTCATGGAAATAAAGGGTTCGCCAACCGATGAGGAGGCTCCGATTGTTGTAGGGGAATCGCAGCTCATTCTCGCGATTGGGCGCGTGGATCGGCTTGAGCGAGCTCAGGTAGGCAAAGATCGCGTCCGAATCCGCGCGTGTGACTTTGGTGTACGCGGGAAATGGCATGGCCGGATACAGCAGCGTGCCATCGCGCGACCGTCCGGTGTGCAGCATGTTGTAGAAGTCGTTGGCGGACCAATTGCCGATGCCGGTCTGTGTATCTGGCGTGATGTTCGGCGAATACAGCGTGCCAAAGGGGGTGGGCATGGCAAAGCCGCCGGTAAACGGCGCTCCGTCGTGCTTGGTATGACAGGCGACGCAATCGCCCACATGCGCCAGGTACTCGCCCTTCTTGATGGTCTCATCCAGGGACTGGCCCGGCCCCAGAAACACCGCGCCCTGCGCCCGCGCGGACATGGGCATGAGGCTCACCGCGCAGGCGCCGATAACGACTATGACGAGGAGGGCGATCCGCTTCGCGGTGCTCATCCGGGCTGACTCCCACAAGCCAGCGGAGTCTTCCACTCGCCTTTCGGCGCCGGTTCCGCCTTCTTCGGTGCGGGCTGTGCTGCCAGCCACCCGGCTACCGCGGTGATCTGCGCTTCAGTCAGGCGCGTCGCCACCTCGTGCATGCAATCAGGACTCAAGGCACGGCGCGTGCCTGCCCGCCAGGCCTCCAGCTGTGCGCTGATGTAGCGGCTGTGCAGGCCGATGAGGCCGGGAATGCCGGGATTGATACCCATGAGTTGCACTCCATGACAGGCGCTGCACGCCGGAATCGCGCGGCTGGGATCACCGTGCGTCACCAGCGCCTGCCCGGTGGCAAGTTGCGCCGCAGTGACCTTACCGGCCTCGCTCGCGGCAAAGGGAACCTGTCGCTCCGCATAGAACTGCGCGATCTCCTGCAGATAATCATCGTGAAGATAGGCGAGCAGATAATTCATGGGAGGATAGCTGCGCCGGCCTTCGCGAAAATTCTGCAGTTGATTGAAGAGGTACCCTGCAGGTTTCCCAGCGATGCGCGGAAAGTAGTCATCCTGCGTGCCCTGCCCTGCCTTGCCATGACAGGTCACGCACCCCTGCACCCGGGCCTCAATGGTATCGGGTGGACCATGGGGCGCTGCGGCGCTGGAAGGCACCGGGGCTGCACCGGAACCCAAGGGCCCGAGCGCGAGCAGCGCGCACCACAGCGTGATCGGGCGCCTCATGGGTGAGTGCCGGCGTAGTACGCGGCCGCCTCCTCGATCTCGTTCGGGCTCAGGCCGTGAGCCATGTTGCGCATCTGTGCGTTGATGTCGTTGGTTCGCGCACCGGAAGCGAAAGCGATTAACTCCGTGCGGATGTAACTCTCAGGCTCTCCGCCCAGCCAGGGACTGGCCTGCGTGTGATCGACGTCGCCATGGCAGCTGCCGCAGGGAGCGATGTTGCGCATCGGCGCACCCCATTTCACGATCGCGGGCACGGCTGCCGACAGGTGGGCGGCCTGTGGCCGTGGCAGGGAAGCGTAGTAGAACGCCAGCTGCCGCATGTCCGTCTCGGAGAGGTTACTCGCCATCGGCGTCATGATCGCGTTGGCGCGAATGCCGCTCTTGTAGTCGCGCAGCTGCTTGTAGACGACCGCCGCATACTGTCCCGCGAGGTTCGGCGAATTGGCGTAGCTGATGCCGGTCGGTCCGTGACACATGGTGCAACGAAGCGCGAGTGTCGCGCCGTGTCCAACGTCGTAAGCGGTGGGTTTGCCGAGCAACCGATGGTCGAGCACGACGTCCGAACTCGGCTGCGGGGCGACCGGTGCGGAGGTCAACCAGGAGGTGGGCACGCCCCAGGCCCGGCACCAGGCCGCAAACATCGACTCATTGGGATCACGCTGTGTGTGTGGAATCCACACGTAGGCGATCAGCCCGCCGACGATCACGAGAATCGCCGTGCCAACCACACCCCACAGGCCGATGCGCCTCATTCCCCCCCTCCGACATAGACCGCCGGGACGGCAGTCGTCGTCTTCAGCTGCATCAGCTGCCAGATCGGGAAGCCGTAGTTCACCAGTGTCAGGGCGATCATCAATGAGAACCACACCGCAAAGCCATTGAGGGCTGCCGGTACGGGCTCATGCTCGTGCAGCGCCACGCTGAATCGATACGGCTCCTCCTTGATGCGTGCGCCAAAATGCGCCGCTGCGAGGATGTAGACGAAGAGCACACCCGATGCGACCAGCAGAGCTCCTCCGATTACCGACACTGTCACCGTCCACGCATCCGGCGCCAACGCGGCACTGGAATAGTCGAAGTAGGCCATGCGGCGCGGCATGCTGAAGAGCCCCGCCAGATGCCAGGGCAAGGTGACGGTCAGCATGCCGATGAACCAGAGCCACAGCTGCAGCCGCACCAGTTGCAGCGAGCCGAGTGCGCGCCCCGTGAGTTGCGGCCAGAGGTCGTACGCAATCACGAAGTACATGATCACGATGGCGCCGCCGAAGATGAGATGGAAGTGACCGGTGACCCACTGCGTATTGTGGATGGTTGAGTTGAGCTGATAGCTCATATTGATGAGCCCGCCGGCACCCCCGAGCCCCAGCATCACGAATGAGAAGACCAGCGCCAACATGGCGGGGTTGCCCCAGGGAAGGGCCTTGACCCAGCCAAACGCACCGCGGCCGCCCCGTAGCCGGGATGCGATCTCAACGCTGGCGCAGATGGTGAAAATCGTGAGGAAAGTGGGCACCGTCACCATGGCGGTGAAGAAGGTGTGCATGACCTTGAGGCCCGAGCCCACCATGGGATCGGTGAACAGGTGATGGATGCCGATGGGCATGGCAAACACGAGAAACAGCGCAAAGGACAGTCGTGCCATGTTGTCGCTGTACAGCCGTCCGCCGATCGCCCGCGGCACGATCGCGTAGTAGGCAATGTAGGTTGGGACCAGCCAGAAGTAGACGATGGCGTGCAGTGTCCAGGAAAAGAGCACACGCGCCAGTCCTGCATCGATCGTCGTCCTCAGGTGAAATGCCACCGGCAGGATCTGCAGCAGGATCTCGAGTGCTGCACCGACGGCGGTCCATGCCCACAAGTAAGCCCCGGCGACGTTCGCGAACATCGCCAGCGGGACCTTGGCCCCCGGGTTATCACGCCTCCAGGCCCGCAGGTTCACCGTCAGCAGCGCGACCCAGATCCACGAGCCGACCACGACCAATACGATGCCGACGTAGTAGCCCGCATGGCCAACGAGCGGTGGGTAGAAGGTGTACAGGACGGATGCGTGACCGGATGCCACCGTGACGACCGCCAGCACGGTACCGACTACCACCAGCCAGAATGCGAACCAGGCGGTTTTCAGCCCGACGAGAGGCCGCTGCAGCGCCGTTACGCAGATCGCGTAGCCGAAGCCCATGGCAACGAGGGTCGGAAACACGTAGGCCATCTCTGAGCCGTGCGCCGTCACCGAGCGGTAGTAGAGCTCGGGGTGATCGGCCCAGGAGTGCAGCGGACTGCGCACGATCATCTGCCATTCACCGAGGAACAGCGCGAGTACAAAGCCGGCGAATGCGACCCAGAAATGCGCCAAGATGAGCCGGCGAGCGTTAAGCACAGCTCACCCGGCGCTTCTCGCGCATCAGGGTTTCAAATTGGACGAGTGGTATGACCCTGACTTTCGCCTACATCGCCGCATGGCCGACGCCACAGAACTCGTGGCACGGCATGCCGCGCTCGCCCACTCCGTTCAGCGTCATCACGAAGGTCGACACGTAGCCGGGGATCAGCATCGTATTGACGTTGGTACCGAAGATCTGAAAGCCGTGCACCACATCCGCGCTGGTGGCACGAATCGTCACCGGCACACCATCAGGCACCACCAGGCAACGGGGATTGAAGGAATACTGCTCGGCCAGCAGGTGCACGATCACCCGGTTGCGCTGATCAACGCCTGTGCCCAGATTGCTCTCCACGAATTCACCCGACCGGTGCAGTGTCGCGGGATCGATCACTTCGACCCGCGAGGGCGGCATGGTTGACCAGTGAATCGTGGTGAACGTGATGATGGCGAGGAGCACTGCAACGATCACGCCTATGGCGATGGCCCATTGAAGCTCGACGTGCTCGGCTATCTCGGCACCTGAGCGCGTGTCGTTTCCGTCGCTCATTGAGTAAACCCGCGAGGCAGGAAGGCAAAAAAGTAGAACGCAAACCAGATTGCGATGACCACGGCGACCGCAATTGCGCAGACCACCAGTGCGCCTCTGGGTCCCTGCCGAGCGATTGACTCGACGCTTTCTGGCGAGCCGGGGGGTATGTCTTCCAGCATCTCTTGTTTCTCCGAGATTTTCCGGGCGGCACCGACACGCGAGCCTACCCTCACACACCGCAGCATCTCCAGCTTGACTTTCGTTCGCCTGCGGTTAGCGAGGGCTGGAAGATTTCTACAGCGCTACTGCCTTACGGCCAAGATCATGGTCGCGATCGCGCCCAAGGTCGATGGAGCGTCCTATTGCGCTCGCGTAGCAGCGGCGACCCAGCCGAATCCGACCGTCGAGTTTGCTCCTGCCGCAAAAAAAGAGGGCGGCCTCAAGCCGCCCTCTGATTCCGACTCGATCGAAGTCTCAGCGATCGTGGTCGTGTCCGAAATCGAACAGATCGAAGAGATCGCCAATGGCCGGGCTGTTCTTTGGTACGTACGGATTGTCGCGGTCTGACTTCGGGTTCGGGAAGTTGTCCCGGCTGCGCCGGGTCAGCGGGCGCAGATCCCAATTGCGCTCGATGAACTTCAGGATCGAGACATGATCCGTGTAGGTGTGACTGATGTGGCCGCCCTTGCTGAAGGGCGATACCGCGATCAGCGGGATGCGCGGACCGTCGCCGAAGAAGTCGAGCGGCTGGATGTAGCCGGAATCGTAGTAACCGCCGCCCTCATCCATCGTGATGAAGAGAACCGTCGAGGCAAACAGCTGCGGATTCCCGTTGAGATGATCCATGATCTTGTTGACCATCCCCTCGAACAGATCCACTTTCGATGAGGCCGGGTGACCATCGAGGAGACCGTCGGGCTTGACGAACGAGACCGCGGGCAACGTGCCGTTGTCCACCGCCGCGAAGAAGTCAGTGGCGTCCTTGAGGTGTGCAGCGCGCTGCGCCGCATCTCCCATGATCGCGTTGGTGTACGAGGGGAAGTTGCAGATGTTGCAGTAGGCCTGGCCGATCAGGATCGTCGGATCGGTGGTGGTGCCACCCTGCTCCTTGATCTTGGTCAGCTGCACGGCGGCGTTGTAGGCGCCTCCGTAATACGCCCAGGAGACTCCTTTCTCATTCAACGCTTCTGCAATGGTACGCACATTGCTCGGCGGAACCGAGCCACCCTTGGCAATTCCAGCGGTGTCCACCGTGCCGTCCGGCAGGAATCCCGGGCTGTCGTTGTTGACCATGTAGAAATGGCCACGCTCGCAGTTTGGTTTCGGATCGTAGGGCAGCGACTCCAGATAGTCGTGAATGGGCTTGATTCCGGGCTGCGAGCGATCGGCACACTCGGTGAAATTTCCATCGAAATTGATGTCCACCGTGTACTGGTTGTCCGAGCCGGGCAGCGGATTCGGATTGGCAAGGTGGGACGGAGGTGTGGTCGGGTTTCCGTCGCCGTCGCTCCAGAAGATGGCGTCGCCGCTCCCGAGCATCACGTGGTTGGCGCCGGTGCCGCCCATGACCGACTGGTGAAAGTTGTCGCTCATCGAATATTCATCCGCGAGCTGCTTGAGGACGGGCACATCTCCCTTCTGCACGTTGTAGAACGCCATCGAGTTGCCGCCCCCGTTGTCATCGACCTGGTTGGCGATGGGGAAGCTGTTGGGGTCCGCCTCGCTCGTATAGGTGGTGATCACGAACGGGTACAGATCGCTCAGGCAACCCGACGGGTTGCTCCGCGTGGCGTTGCGGATGCTGCAGTCGGACTGCTGCCACATCTCGAAGAGGCGATGGGTCGTATCGCCCGTATAGGAATCGTACGGGAGAGCTGCTCCCGCCAGCGGGAACGGGCCGTTCGGCAGGTGGTTGAAATTGGTGATGCGGCTATCGAAATCAGGAAGCTCGGCGCTTTGTGCCGCTCCTGACGCTCCGGTGGTGAGCAAGCCCAGATCCGCGGCCTCCAACGACGGCTCGATCGCCCCGATGAAGGCAGCAGGCGTGGCCGCGGGAAACGGCGGCGGCTCTCCAGTCGCCGGGCTGGGGGAGAAGTTCAGCGTGGGCGCGGGCAGCGTCTGGTAGGGAACCTTCTCATTGTCGTTCAGGCTGATGAAAAATTGTGAGCGGAACGGCGCCACCGCCTGGAACTGGGCGGCCTTGTGGAAGAAGGGACCGGGCGTGCCGTCGGCGTTGATGATTCCTTCCGAGAGGAGGTTCTTCACCGAATCGGCGCTCTTCGGAACATAGGTAGCGAAGAGGTGATCGAAGGTGCGGTTCTCTCCGATCAGCACGATGACGTGCTGGATGGGAGTGCGGGTTTCCCCATGTTCATGAGCTTGCACCGTGGCGGCGAACGGACCGCCAACAGCGAGTTGGAATACGGCGAGGCTCATGAGTGCGAGCCGCGCGCGCGGCAAAGGCCTGAAGACGAAGTCCTTCATCTATGAACTCCCTGCAGTTTGAATCAACTTGAAACCTGACCGAAGAGGGTGAGCGGAACTTGTTGCAGTTCGATTGCGTTGAGCAAGATTCACGTTCCCGGCAGACGGATGGCACAGCAGTGCACGCCGCGCACCGTAGCGGGTGCGGATGCCCGTTACCGGCTCATTTCAGTCATGTTGCGGACAGGGAACTTCAATGTTGGATCTGCGCCGGCTTGTTCTTTACCATCATGCCGCCAACTTCCTTCACCAGCTTGGCGGCTACACCGGCCGTCAGCTCGGCAAGATCGCAACGCGGGTTATATTCGACGATGTCAGCAGCCACGATCGGTTGATCGATCGAGTGAAGCCAGTTGATCACCTGCCGGGGAGACAGGCCACCCGGTTCCCGGTGCGAGACTCCAGGCGCGTATGCCGGGTCGAGCGCGTCGATATCGATCGATACGTACACTGGCGTGGTCAGGCGGAATTGCAACGGCTGGTCACAGCGCGCCGCCTCGATCGCCTCGACTCCGAAACGCCTGAACTGCTCGCGATGGTGATCCGTGACGCAACGCAGTCCTGCCTGGATCAGTCGATCTGCGAGCTGCTCTTCCATGATGCGCGCGAACGGAGACGCGTGCGACCGCATGTTGCCCTGGTAGACGTGATAGATATCCGGGTGTGCATCGATGTGCACAATCGTCAGCCGCGGGTGGCGCCGCCGTACCGCGCGCATGATCGGGTGAGTGATCGCATGGTCGCCGCCGAGGCAGATCAATGGATTCCCTGACTCCATGACCTGCGTGACCGTGTTCTCGATGAGAGCCCACGGGTCGGTGGACGTACCCGCAAACTGAATGTCGCCATGGTCCTCGATCCGACCCTGGGCGCCGATCTCGATGCCTGATTCGCTGAAATCCCCGTACGCGTCACAATAGAGTTTCTGTCGGATCAGCGGTGGGGCCTCCGCCGGGCCCTTCATGTAAGATGAATTGTCGTCGTGCGGGATCCCCAGGAGTGAGAACTTGACCATCCCGATTTCCTCGGTGAGCTTGGGGTAATCGACCAAGCGATTCTATGCAAGTCCTCTCGCCGCCTCATCCATAATTTCGCCGGGCCAATGCCAGCCTGACCGGAGGAACGATGACCAGCACCGTTACCGTAGAGACTGCCCCGCCGCACTTCCTCGAGAACATCACAGTCGGTCGCCATACTCTTCAAGTCGACGAACCGCTGAGCGCTGGCGGGGGCGACGTCGCGCCAACGCCGTACGAACTGCTGCTGGGCGCATTGGGAGCCTGCAAGACGATAACGCTGCGCATGTATGCCGAGCGCAAGCAGTGGCCGCTGGAGGGCGTGCACATCAACCTGTCACACGCCAGAGTGCACGCCGAGGACTGCGCGAATGCGGGCGGCGGGTCGTGCCTCCTCGATGACATACAGGTGGAGATCGAGCTGATTGGTCCCCTGGCACCCGAACAGCGGCGGGCTCTGCTTGAAATCGCCGAAAAATGCCCGGTCCAGCGCACGCTGAGCTCACGACTCGCGATTCACACCCGGGCTAAGGAATGAGATGACGTGCGCGGTGTCATAGTTGACCCGGTCTCGAGGAGCCCAGTGCCCTCACTGTCGTTCGTCGTACCGGCGTACAACGAGGCGCAGCTGCTGGGGAGCACGCTGACCGCGATCGAGCAGGCGACGCGTACAATTCCGCTGACTTTCGAGATCATCGTGGTCGATGATGCCTCCCGTGACCGCACACCCGAGGTCGCCCGCGCACACGGCGCGCGCGTCGTCCCGGTGAACTTCCGTCAGATTGCGGCAACGCGCAACGCGGGTGCACGCGAGGCGCGCGGTGAATGGCTCGTGTTTGTCGATGCCGACACCAGAATCACCGCGGAGGTATTGCAGGATGCCACCGCAGCGCTGCGCGGGGGAGCAGTTGGCGGCGGCTGTGGGTTGCGCTTCGACGGGCGCGTGCCCCGATACGGCGGTTTGCTCATCGCGCTGGTGCTGCCGGTCTACCGGGCTCTGGGTTTGGCGGCAGGTTGCTTTCTCTTCTGCACGAGGCAGGCATTTGAAGCCGTCGGCGGTTTCGATGAGAGGCTGTTCGCAGCGGAGGAGGCCGTGTTGAGCCGGGCGCTGCGGCGCCGCGGCCGGTTCGTAATGCTGCGCCCCGCTGTGGTGACCTCCGCCCGCAAGTTGCGGGCTCATTCCCCGCGCGAGGTCATGGGGACTCTGCTGCGGCTCGCGCTCATGGGCCCCAAGGCCGTGCGCCGCCGCGACGGATTAGAGCTCTGGTATGGCCAACGGCGCGCCGACCCTGAAGGTCACGACAAGTAGCGTTCGAGCTTGTCCAGCGCGCCGTTCCAACCGCATGTGTGGCTACGGCAGGAGTTCTCGGTCTGCAGCCGCGCGTGGGTGAAGGTGAGCTCGGTCCCGGTATCGATCGCTCTGAGATCGATGGTGACACTGGACACCTCGGCTCCCTCGTCGGGTTCGCCTCCGAAGGCCCACTGCCAGGTCATGACCAGGCGTTTGCCATCCACGACCTCGATGTACTCGCCGACGGCCTCATGCTCGCTTCCATCGAGCATCCGGAAGCGAACCCGGAACCGGCCGCCGACCCGGGCATCAGATTCGGCCAACAACACCGGACCTGCGTCAGGTCCCCACCAGTGAGTGATACCCTCTGGAGTACTCAGGGCTGCGAACACAATCGCCGGTCGCGCTCTGATCCGGCGCACCAGGGTGAGGCTCGTCATCGGGACCTCTTGCTCGCTTTGACCTCCTCACGTTCGGCGTACTCGGCGAGTCGATCCAGCCGCCGGGACCAGAAGCTTTCCTGACGACGCAGCCACTCCAGTGCGCCTTTCATGGGATCGGGCCGCAGCCGCACCGTTACAGTACGCCCTTCCTTCGAGCGGGTGATGAGACCTGCATCCTCGAGTACGTCCAGGTGCTTCATCACCCCTGGCAACGTTATCGCGAAGGGCTTCGCGAGCTCGCTGACGGAGACGCCGGCTTCGCGTCCGAGCCGCGCGAGTATGGTCCGGCGGGTCTGGTCGACCAATGCCCCAAAAGTACGATCGAGCTGAGCATCCGTATACTTCACCATATGGCTAACAGCTTGGTGCACCCCAGGCCGCGCGTCAACCTGAGCATGAGCGTCGGTCGATGGCACTCATTTGCACGGGTCGGCGCCCTGTGTTCGTCACACAGGGCGCCCGAGGCGCAGCAGGGCCGGGGGGGCCTTTTGCGCCAACGCACTTAGTGTTCCGAGTGCTGTGCCGTCGCGTCAGATCGCAAGGGGGTATCCGACCGCGGGGTGCCGTCGGACCAGCGACCCACCGGCACAAAGAAGTACGTCACGGGTTCCAGTCTCGTGGAATCGCTGAAGATCGGCGAACCCTCCAGGTCAGCCCCCCACTCGTTACCCGTCACGCGCGGCAGGAGAAACATCAGATGCGGGTACCAGGGGCCGCCGGCCTTATCACCCAGATAACCGCGCTTCGACATCATATAGACCATTGAGCCAGTCTCAGGTGCGCGAATTTCCTGCGTGGCCACGGCGGATTTGGTGCGCTCGAGCATCTCGGCACTGGAGACACCGGCGAGAACCCATTCGGTCCGCCTCAGGTATATTGGCAGCACCGAGCGCACGGCTGGCTTGTTGAAGCATTGCGGCGCGCGCAGTTTCGGATTCCAGAAGTCCGGGCTGTCGAAATTATTGTCCCAGGACCGCACGACCACACAGACGAATCCGTTACTGCCCTTGGCCGCGGTCTCGTACCCTTTGGGACCCAACGCCAGGATTTCTGCATCTTTTGCGATGGCAGGCGGCGCCGCGCTGCGCGCCAGGTTGATCTCATCATCCCGGGTTGGCGACAGATATTGTGCCAACGGCGCCATGCTCGGGTAGGCCGCCGCCGCGGCCTGAGCAGCCACCCCGGTACTGCAAACCAGGAACAGTGCCGCCGCCGCGAACGGAGCTGCACTCGCAACCCAGCGAGTCGGCCCGGAAGCCGCTGCGGTCGGCGCAACGCGCGTGCTCTCGTAACACTGTACCATTCGGTTTACTATAGAAGACTGCCCGTCGTCTTGTCAACGCGACACGCCTTGTTCGTCAACCACTCGGTGTTGCCTGCCGTGGCGCTCAGCCCGGATCAGCCCACACGGCGTGCCTCCAGCACCACGACGCTGCGCGGAATGACGCGATAACTACGGCCGGAGAGCCGCGCCTGCCGGGTGGCATCGACCGCGTCCTGGGGCGGTTCCTTCCCGGTGTCAACCGCCGGATACCACACGCGACTCGGAAGCCCGGGCAACTCTGCCTCGAGCGCGTCATTCGACATGTTGAGGATCGCATGCAGGTCGGGCTCGCCGTCGCCGATACCAGCGATGGTGAAAGCCAGCACCCGTGCGTTGGGATCTCCCCAGGGCGGCTGGTGCAACCGCGTCCCATGCCATTCGATCTCGGGAATCCCGCGCGCGGGGACCAGCCTGCTGTGATAGAAGCGGTCGGCGGTAAGACTCGGATGACGCCGGCGAAGACTGATGACGCTGCGGGTGAACTCCAGCATTTCCCGTTGTGATTGCAGAAGCGACCAGTCGAACCAGGACAGCTCGTTGTCCTGACAGTAGGCGTTGTTGTTGCCGGCCTGCGTGCGCAGGACCTCGTCGCCGGCAGTGAGCATCGGTACGCCGCGCGACAGCATGAGAACGACGAGGAAGTTCTTGGCCTGCCGGCGTCGCAACGCCAGAATCGCCGCGTCCGTCGTTGGACCCTCCGTACCGCAGTTCCAGCTCAGGTTGTTATTGCTGCCATCCCGGTTCTCCTCGCCATTGGCCTCGTTGTGCTTCCCGTTGTAGCTCACCAGGTCGGCGAGCGTGAAGCCGTCGTGGCAGGTGATGAAATTGATACTGGCGGACGGGGTGCGACCATCGTGCGCGTACAGGTCGCTGCTGCCGGCGATACGGCTTGCGACGATCCCCACGAGGCCGGGGTCACCGCGCACGAAACGACGCACGGTGTCGCGGTAAGCCCCGTTCCACTCCGCCCACGTGGCGCCCGGGAAAGCGCCCACCTGATACAGTCCGCCCGCATCCCACGCCTCCGCGATCAGCGGCAGATCCTCAAGCGTCTGCGATAGCTCGATAACCCACGGGAGCGGCGGATTGGGCAGCACCGCGCCAAGGTCTCCGCGGGTGAACACGCTCGCCAGATCGAATCGGAAGCCATCCACGTGCATCTCGGATACCCAATACTCGAGGCAGCGGACGATGAAGGAGGTCATCTGCGGGTGGTTGCAATTGACCGTGTTGCCCGTACCAGTGAAGTCGAGATAGCGACGCCGGTCCAGCGGATCGAGGTGGTAGACGATCTCGTTGGCGGCTCCGCGGAAATTGATCCACGGGCCATGTTCGCCACCTTCTGCCGTGTGGTTGAACACCACGTCGAGGATTACGCCGATGCCGGCGGCGTGGAGGGCGCGCACCAGGTGCTTGAACTCCGCGGCGTGGTGGCCCTGCTGCGGCGCCAGGCAGTAACCCGGATGTGGGCTCCAGAAACTATGGGTGTCATAGCCCCAGTAGTTCCTCAGCCCACGCGCCGCGACCGCCGGCAGCACACTCTGTTGGTCGAACGCCATTATCGGCATCAGCTCGACGTGCGTAATGCCGAGCGAGCGCAAATAGGGAATCTTATCCATCAGAGCGCGGAAGGTACCCGGTGCGGCGACCCCTGCGGACGGATGGCGGGTGAAACCAGCGACATGCAGCTCGTAGATCACGGCCCCTTCGAGCGAGCGCGCGGGCGGCCGCTCGTCGCCCCACTCAAAGTCGAGCTCACACACTACACCTCGCATTCCATATGCACGGTCTGCCGGATCGGCGGCGCGCTTGCGGTCCCAGAAGAGGTCGGTGACGCCACGTGCCCACGGATCGAGCAGTTCCTTGCGCACATTGAAACGTCTGCCGGTGGCCGCTGTATCGTCGGGACCGTCCATGCGCCAGGTGTATTGCACACCCGGCGCCAGTCCCACGACAAACACGTGCCACATCAAATGAGTGTGGTTCGTTTCGGGATCGAGCACGATCACCTGGAAGGGTTGGGGACTGTCTGCTGCCTCGTACAGGAGCAGCTCCACTGCCGTGGCGTATCGGCTGAAGATGGAGAAGTTGACGCCGTCCGTCATGAGCGTCGCGCCGGGCGGTGAACGATTGCCGGGACGGGTAGCAAGAGGGGTGGCTCGCATGAAGTACGACACTGGCCACGGCGAGTGGGCGGGGTCGTATACGAAATTTACCTTGCCGATGTGGGTGCCGCCAGCAAGGCGCTGATGAGCTCGGCGATCCTACTATGGCGTGGCTGTGTGCCGGAGGCCTGAGAGCGGAGTTGTCACGTCTTAGTGCAGCGCAACGGCGCGCCCGGTAATTCCATCGCGACTGAAGTCGAACCGCACCTGCATGATGCGCCGGGGCGGAGAGTCAACAGGTGGGAATGTCCACTTCTTGGCCGCGTCGATGGCGACCCGCTCGAAGTACCTGCTCGGCCCCGTGCGATCGGGGGTGGCGGCGAAGACCGAACCGTCCTGGTCGACGATGACTCGTACCCAGACTTTGACGTGTCCGCGGATGGTTCGGCGGGCATTCTTTGGAATGTCCGGCATCACCTCATGGAGTGACGATGGCGAATTAGCCACGTCCTTCCTTGGGGAGGACAGCGAAGAGACGAGCGTGCGTACGGCTCCGGGCGCAGGTGCAGCGGCGCCCGGGCCGTCTGGCGCTGATGCTCCCGAGGCCTCAACGGCGGAAAGCGGCGCAGGCGGGTTGCGGTGAGCCTTCAGCAGGCGCACCGCGGTCCAAGCCAGCGCCAGCATCACTAGCGCTCCGAGAATCACGGCAAATAAGTGGCCCGGCTTTGGGGGCCGTGCGGTGGACGCTGCAGACCGCTCGGCCTTCGTAGGGGCCGGTGCCGTTGCGGTCTGCAGCGGTCGCACCGCTATGGTCGGCTCGAGTGCACGTGGCACGGGTGTGCGGACCTCAAATGCGCCTGGCTCGGATGCGCCTGGCTCGGATGCGCCTGGCTCGGATGCGCCTGGCTCGGATGCGCCTGGCTCGGGTGTGGTGGGCTCGGCCAGCACGAGCGCTGGGAGCTCAATGGTAGGCGACGAGTCAGATGCGCAGGGTTCGGCTGTGCTCGGTTCGAGCGCACGGGGTTCGGGTGTGCTGGCCTCGAATGCGCCTGGCTCGGGTGTGGTTGGCTCGGGTGTGGTGGGCTCGGGCGCGGTGGGCTCGGGTGTGGTTAGCTCGGCTGGCACGGTCGCCGGGAGCTCAGTGGTGGGCGACGGGTCAGACGCGGGTCCCCGTACCCAGCGCGCGAGTTCCGCCGCATCCGGACGCTCTTGAGGCGCGGGGTTGAGACAGCTCGCCACAATGTCGCGGAATGCCGTCGAAAAATCGCCCGGCGGCACCGCTTCCCGGAGCTCGCCCAGGCCGGAAGGCTGACGACGAGTAAGCGCTTCGAACAGACTCACCCCGAGCGCCCAGATATCACCGGGGGCTGAGCTGATTCCCTGGCGTGCTTCCGGCGGATCGTAGACGGTGGCGGCGTTCATCGGGCCTTCACTGACCCGACGAATTGTGTCGCTCGCCAGTTTCAGCTGGTCACCAACGACCAGTATGTTGGTCGGCTTCAGCTGGCCCTGCACCATATTCCGGCCGTGCAGGTATGCCAGTGCGTCCACGATGGGTAGCAGCATTTCGCGCGCTTCGTCGTCCGTCAGAGCGCGGTGTAGCAACAGCTGTGCGAGCGTCTGGTCCGCGTACTCCATGACGGTGTACAGGTACGGCAACCCATCCAGCTGGCACCCGCCCCACTCCAACAGGCGGAGCACGTGCGGATGAGCGAGGCCTCCGGCCCGTTTCCATCGCGGTAGTTGAGATTCCGCCAGGGCCCGATTGGTGGGTACCAGCTTGATTGCGACTTCGGAGGGTCGTGCCGCAGACCGGGTGAGGAAGACGCCGCTGTGATCCGAACCACCGAGATAGCGTCCCAACGGGAACACACCATTGACGACGTGCCCCTGCCACCTCGTCCAGACCTCGCTCACGAGTTCGCTTGCTTCGACGCTCATATGTCCCCCCTTCGAGCAGCTGAGCGGCCGTCCTGTCGCCTGACACCGACACTACATCCCACGCGACGCTCGACGATCCCACCCTCAGCGGGCGAAACGATATCAAGTGCGGCGCTCACAATAATGAGCGCCAGCGCTCGGAACCTGCGTTCGTATCGGCCGCGGATCCGCCGATAACGGCCGGTCCTGCGTCGAGGCGTGATCGCGAGGACGCGGGGGGAGCTGGCCATGGCCGAATACCGGGTTTGCGGCCAGGTGGCGGGGATTTGCGCCGAGGCGGTCGTATCAGCGACTGCGTCTTTCGAGCTCTGCCGCATAATTGAGATACCTGTCCGCCACCAGTTTGTAGGGGAGCAGATGCCACCGGTAGCTCGGGCCCTGGCAGGGGTGATCCTTGCATTCCAGGCGTTTGCAGCGTTGGCCGCTGACAGACCCACGGTGGCGTTGACCGTACGCGCGGACCGACTGTTCTTGCCGATCGAGGTGAACGGGCGGCAAACCGAGGCACTGCTGGATTCGGCAGCAGAGAGCAGCCTGATCGATCCCACATTCGCCCGCGAGCTCGAGCTGAAGGTCTCAGGGCACGAGACCGCACGCGGGTCCGGGGGAGAGCAGGAGGCGCAGTTCGCGCAGGTCTCCGTGCACGCAGCCTCGGTGAGAATGAAAGACCTGACGGTCGCCGTCGTCGATTTGAGCGATATATCCCGCCGCCTGGTGGGCTCGCAGGTCAAGTTCATTCTGGGACGGGAATTCTTCGACGCGGCGCGGCTGCGTATCGATATAGACGGTGGGTCGCTGCAGGTTCTCACTCGAGCCGAACCCGTGAGCGGCCTCGCACTGGCACTGACGGACCATGCGGGAATTGAGTCGATGCCGGTGCGCGTGGAGGGAATTGCCGCGGCGGCGGAGTTCGACCTCGGCAATGGGAGTGACGTGCTCATTGGCAAGGCTTTCGCCGAAAGAAACGGATTGCTGGCTCCTGGACGCGTCATCGCAACGCGCTCGGGCGGCGGCATCGGGGGTAAGAGAGATCGCGAGGTCTTGCGCTTGAGCACGCTGGAGCTGGCTGGATCGACATTCAGGGATGTGGACGCTGCAGTCGATGCGATGGACAACGCCGGCGAGTTGAATGTCGGCGTGAAGATCCTCCGGCACTTCATCGTCGTCACCGATTTCTCGCAACATCGAATCTGGCTGCAGCCGCGTTGAAGCGCTGATACGGCAAACGAGGAACAGACAGGCGCTGTTCCCCAGTGAACCGCATCGCGGCGGCCTGATCGGGAACGCGAAACAGCCGCGAAATCTGGGTGGGTACGCTCCCTGATTTAGGGAATCACCCCGATGCCCGAGCCGTGCTCTCCAGCGAGCATGTCGTTCGCCAACTCATCTGGCGGTCACTACGAGATCCCCTCCTCCCTGCTGCACGGATGGCGCACGCGGGACGACTCAATCCATGCGCTGGCTTCTCACCAAGGCTCTTCGTCCGTACGTACTGACCGCCGCAACCGCCAGCCTGCTGTTGAATCTCGCGCTGCTGGTTCCCTCGCTCTACATGATGCAGATCTTCGATCGGGTCTTCGTCAGCCGCAGCGGGGAGACTCTCGC
>Ga0126381_100002282_pt1 | contig 20679 bp, 25 predicted proteins | sample PanSoiMetPlot_28_FD_96465 | JGI IMG/M metagenome (GOLD analysis project Ga0126381, IMG submission 96465) | Tropical forest soil microbial communities from Panama - MetaG Plot_28 | ecosystem: Environmental > Terrestrial > Soil > Tropical forest > Bulk soil | place: Panama | collected 2016-02-17
TTCCCGGACGCGCTTCGGTCGACCGCCAAGCGGTTCTTGGACGCGTACCGCAGCCAGCTGCGGCCGTTCGAGGCGGAGTACGAGGTGGCGCCGGGGGTGGTGGTCCGTCGCACCGGCGGCCACACCCCCGGGCACAGCGTGGTCCGCCTGGCGTCCGGCGGCGACCGGCTGACATTCGCCGGCGACGCCGTGTTCCAGGTCGGGTTCGACCACCCCGAGTGGTACAACGGCTTCGAGCACGACCCCGAGGAAGCGGCCCGCGTCCGGGTCCGTCTTTTGCGGGAGCTGGCGGCGACCCGTGAGCCGCTGGTGGCTACTCACCTGTCGTTCCCGTCCGTCTGCCATGTGGCGGTCGCCGGCGACGTCTTTCGTTGGGTACCGGCCTTTTGGGATTACTGACCGCTTGTTGGGTTAGGGCCGAACGAGGCGACCGCATGCGTTGGAACAACCGGCCGATCGCTGCCGCGTGCGACACCACCCGTAGCTTCGCCGGCGCTTAGGCTTCGGCGCGCCAACAACGGGGACTTTCCATGATCCTAGGGATGTCGGTGGGTGCCTTCACAATCTTGCACGTCATTATCACACTTGTCGCAATCGGTAGTGGACTGATCGTTGTGGGCGGGATGTTTGCCTCGAACAGGTTGCCGGTCACAACCGCACTTTTTCTCTTCACAACGGCGCTCACCAGCGTGACCGGATTTCTTTTTCCCATCCACGGATTCACGCCGGCTTTGGGTGTCGGAATTGTGGCTTGTGTGATCCTGGCCGTGGCGCTGTTTGCTTTGTACAAAGAGCACCTGGTAGGCGCATGGCGCTGGATCTACGTAATCACCGCCGTTGTGTCGCTTTATCTTAACGTCTTCGTATTGGTCGTGCAGAGTTTCGTGAAGGTTTCGGCTCTCAATGCGTTGGCTCCGATGCAGACCGAACCACCCTTCGCGATCGCGCAGGCCGCTGTACTGGCCATCTTCATTCTGATTGCTCTGATCGCCGTCATTAAATTTCGCCCTCCGCAAGCGCAGATGTGACACTCTGGCCGCGCCTGTACACCTCGATGCGTCAACCGAGGCCATGTCCCCACCGAGCAACTAGGGCGCGTCCTCCGACTCGACAATGAAGAGGCGCGACTTCGTGAGCTCCTTGCGCATCTCGTCGACCTCCTTCCAGGCCGGCGAGGCGTACCAGCTCTTCGCCCTGTCGACGCTGTCGAAGGCGATGAGCACATAGCGAAGCGGCGGCGCGCCGTCGAGCCGCGTGATCGCCTCGGTGCGCGACAGGAACTTGCCACCGTAGTCGGCGATCGCCGGCTCGGCCTTGGGAAGCAGCTGCCGCATGAAGCTGTCGCGGTTGGTGATCTGGGCGATGTCGATGACGACGTAGGCGCCCGGCTTCTTGTCCTGCGCCCGCAGGCCGCTGACTGCGACGGCTCCGATGGCGATGCCGACGACGAGCAGCCCCATTCCGGAACCCATTCTCATGATTCCATGCTCCCGTCGGTTTGCGATCTCGTTTGCTGGCATCTGCAGATGCGGGATTTCTACTGCAGATCGATCGGCAAAGGGCCGGAAGCTGGTACCGCTTCTGCAGCTGGCGTATGAGACGGGGCGCGGACCTGCTAGGTTCGGTTCGCGCTTTTCGAGGGATGCGGCACATGGCGTTCACGCTCATCAGCAACAGCTTCAAGGACGGCGACTACCTGGCAAAGGATTTCATCCTTTCCGCCGATTTCGGTTTCGGCTGCGCGGGGGGCAACAAATCACCGCACCTTAGGTGGTCGGGTGCGCCGGAGGGAACGAAGAGCTTTGCGGTCACCTGCTTCGACCCCGATGCGCCGACCGGCTCGGGCTTCTGGCATTGGCTCGTCGTGAACATTCCCCCCGACCTGAGCGAGTTGGCCGAGGGCGCCGGCAGCACCGGCGGCCAGATGCCGGCGGGCGCGCTGCAGACCCGCACCGATTTCGGCGCCCCCGGCTATGGCGGCCCCTGCCCACCCGGCGGCGACCATCCGCACCGCTATCTGTTCACCGTGTTCGCCGTGAAGGCCGAGCGTCTCAACGTCAAGGCCGACACCTCGGCCGCGGTCATCGGCTTCAACCTGCATTTCAACACGCTGGCCAAAGCCAGCATCATGGGGCTGTTCAAGCGATGACGCGTTTGGCGGTTCCCGCGGCCGCTTCGATCTCCCGCATTGGCGCATTGTGAATATTCGGCTGACGCTCGTGCTCGGCGGCGCGCGCTCTGGCAAGAGCCGATACGCGGAAGCTCTCATCACCGCGCTGGCGCCGCCCTGGATTTACGTGGCGACCGCAGAGGCACTCGATGCGGAGATGGCGCAGCGCATCGCGGCACACCGCGCTCGCCGGCACGCCGGATGGACAACGGTCGAGGCTCCGCGCGCGCTGGCGGCAACGCTGGCGGAGCATGCGGTGGCGCCGGTGCTGGTCGACTGTTTGACGCTTTGGCTCTCCAACCTCATGATGGCGGATGCGGCGATCGAAGATGAGATCGAGCGGCTGGTCGCCGTGCTCGGCAAGGCGCGGGCGCCGGTGGTGCTGGTCGCCAACGAGGTCGGCTCCGGCATCGTGCCGGACAATGCGCTGGCGCGCCGCTTCCGCGACCTGCAGGGGAGCCTCAACCAGCGGATTGCCACGCAGGCCGACCGCGTGGTTTTGATGGTGGCGGGGCTGCCGCTGGACTTGAAGGGAAGCGCATGAGCACGATCGACGAGGCGAAGGCCGAGCGCCATCGCGCCAAGATGGCCAAGCGCAAGGCGGTGCAGGATGCCGAGGTCGCCGGCAAGACCATTGAGAAGGGCTTGCTCGTCGTCCATACCGGGAGCGGCAAGGGCAAGTCGACCGCCGCCTTCGGTCTTGCGCTGCGCATGCTCGGGCGTGGCTACCGCGTAGGTGTGGTGCAGTTCGTCAAGGGCGCCTGGCACACGGGCGAGCGCGACGCCTTCGCGGCCTTCGGGGATCGCGTCGCGTGGCACACGATGGGCGAAGGCTTCACCTGGGAGACGCAGGACATCAAGCGCGACATCGCGGCGGCCGAGCGCGCCTGGGCCAAGGCGCGCGAATTGATGGATGATGCGAGCTTCGGCCTCGTCATCCTCGACGAGATCAACATTGCGCTACGTTACGACTACCTCGATCTCGATGCCGTGGTGGCGGCGCTCGCGGCGCGACGCGACGGCCTGCACGTCGTGGTCACCGGGCGCAACGCCAAGCCGAAGCTGATCGAGGCCGCCGATCTCGTCACCGAAATGACCTTGGTGAAGCATCATTTCGCGGCTGGCGTGAAAGCGCAGGCCGGCATCGAATTCTGAAGTCATGGCGTCGCGCGCCCTCATGTTCCAGGGCACCGGCTCCGACGTCGGCAAGTCGCTCATTGTCGCGGGCCTCGCGCGCGCCTTCACGAGCCGCGGCGTCAAGGTGCGACCGTTCAAGCCGCAGAACATGTCCAACAACGCAGCGGTGACCGCCGACTGCGGTGAGATCGGTCGCGCGCAGGCTTTGCAGGCGCGCGCCGCGCGCGTGCCGCCGAGCGTGCATATGAATCCGGTGCTGCTCAAGCCGCAGAGCGAGGTCGGAGCGCAGATCGTCGTGCAGGGCAAGGTCTTCGGCACCGCCAAGGCGGCCGCCTATCAGGAGCTCAAGCCCGAGCTGATGCAGTTTGTGCGCGCAAGCTTTGACCGCCTCAGGGCCGAGGCCGATCTGGTGCTGGTCGAGGGCGCCGGCAGCGCGGCGGAAGTGAATCTGCGCCGCAACGACATCGCCAATATGGGCTTCGCCCGCGCCGCCGACGTTCCGGTCGTGCTCATCGGCGACATCGACCGCGGCGGTGTGATCGCGAGCCTGGTCGGCACCAAGGCGGTGCTCGCAGCGGACGACGCGGCGCTGATCCGCGGCTTCTTGGTGAACAAATTTCGCGGCGATCCGGCGCTGTTCGCTGACGGCATGGCGCTGGTCGCGCAGCGCACCGGATGGGAGGCCCTCGGCCTGATCCCGTTCTTTCCGCCGGCGCGGCTCTTGCCGGCCGAGGATGCGCTCGCGCTCGATCGCACCACGGGCGCAAAGCCAGCGCTTGTCGCGGCCTTGAGCCGGGACCGCTCCAGACTCCGGAGCTTGGAACGGTCCCGGGTCAAGCGCGGGACAGGATCACGGTTGCGCATCGCGGTTCCACTTCTCCCGCATATCGCCAATTTCGACGATCTCGATCCGCTCGAAGCCGAGCCTGCGGTCGCGCTCACGCGGGTGCGGCCCGGCGCGGTGCTCCCCGGTGATGCCGACCTCGTCATCCTACCGGGCTCGAAGGCCACGATTGCGGATCTTGCGGCGCTACGCGACGCCGGCTTCGATATCGACATCGCGGCGCATCGCCGGCGTGGCGGCATCATTCTTGGGCTGTGCGGCGGCTATCAGATGCTGGGCCGCGTGGTCCGCGACCCCTCCGGCATCGAGGGGCCGTCGGGCGCGGCGGCGGGGCTTGGTCTGCTCGCGGTCGAGACGGTGCTTTCCGGCGACAAACGGCTCGAGCCGGTCAGCGGCACGACCGCGGACGGCGTGCCGGTCGTAGGCTACGAGATGCATATTGGCGTCACCCAGGGGCCCGATTGCGCGCGGCCGTTCGCGCGGCTCGCCGACGGCTCACCCGAAGGCGCGGTGTCCGCGGATGGCCGGGTGATCGGCACCTATATGCACGGGATTTTTTCCGACGATCGTCAGCGTGCCGCCTGGCTCGAGCGCTTTGCCGTCGGCGCGAGCGCGGTCACCTATGAGACCATGATCGAGGAGACGCTCGATGCGCTGGCGGCACATCTTGCAGCCCACATCGATCTCGATCGCCTGCTCAACCTGTCACGATGAGAGCGATGAGGCCGACGAGCCCGATCAACAGCGCATCGGCGCGCCGGTAGAGCCTGAGCGCCGCCCGGATGTCGGCCGCCTCGGCCGCGCGCCGGCCATCGCCCATCAGGGCGTCCTCGACCAGGACACCGGCGTAAACACGCGGTCCGGCGAGCGCGAGGCCCAGCGCGCCCGCCATGGCGGCCTCCGGATAACCGGCATTGGGCGAGCGGTGATGAGGTGCATCGCGTCGAACCGCGTGCCAGGCGTGCGCCGCGGAGGCGTTGGGGGTCAGCGCGGCGGCCGCGACGACAAGCAGTGCTGAAAGCCGCGCGGCCGGCCAGTTGACCAGATCATCGAGCCGCGCCGCCGCGAAGCCGAAGGCGGCGTGGCGGGGCGTGCGGTGACCGATCATGCTGTCGGCGGTGTTGATGGATTTGTAGATGGCGGCGCCGGGCAGGCCGGCTATCATCATCCAGAAAGCCGGCGCCACCACGCCATCGGAAAAATTCTCGGCGAGGCTTTCGATCGCGGCGCGCGCCACGCCGGCCGTATCGAGCGCCGCGGTGTCGCGGCCCACGATATGCGATACTGCGGCGCGGCCGGCGGCGAGGCCGGAAGCTTCAAGTGCGGCGGCGACGCGCGCCACATGCGCATGCAGGCTGCGTTGCGCGAGCAATGTGCTGGCGATGAGTGCCGTGACCAGGAGCCCGAAGGGCAATGCCAGCAGGGCGCGCGCCAGCCCGGATGCGATGCTACCGACGGCCGCGACGAGAAGAAGAAGCGTGAATGCGCCCGCCGCGCGCCGCGCTGCGGCCGTTGCGGCATCGCGGTTCAATCGGCGATCGAGCGCGCCGATCATTGTGCCCATCCAGGTCACCGGATGGCCGATTGCGCGGAGCAGCCGATCCGGATAGCCGATGACGAGCTCGAGCAAGAGGGCGGCTAAGGTGAGCGCGGCCATGAAGCTTCACACCGATGCGTCCGGGGCGATCCCGCATGGCGGCGACCTCGGTGCCGCGCGGCTCTTGTTCCCCGACGCCCCGCAACCTTTCATCGACCTGTCGACCGGGATCAATCCCCATCCCTACCCCCTCCCGCCCTTGGCGGCGGAGGTGTTCACGCAGCTGCCGCAACCGGCGGCCCTGCGGGAGCTGGCCGCGATCGCGGCGCAGGCTTATGGGGCGCCGTCGGTTGCCCATGTGGTGGCGGCTCCCGGCACTCAGATATTGCTGGCGCGAGTCGCCGCCCTGGTGGCGCCGGGGCGTGCGGTTGTGCTCGGGCCGACCTATGCGGAGCACGCGCGCGCCGCTGCACTCGCCGGGCATCGGGTCACCGAGGTCACCGATCTCGCCGGCGTGCGCGATGCCGCTCTCGCCGTGGTGGTCAATCCCAACAATCCGGACGGACGGATCGTCTCGCGCCAGGCATTGCTCGCCTGCGCCCGTGCGCTGCCGGGCTTGTTGGTGGTGGACGAGGCCTTCATGGATGTCGGGCCGCCCGGCGCGAGCCTTGCCGGCGATGTCGGGCGCGGCAACATCCTGGTGCTGCGCTCGTTCGGCAAATTCTTTGGGCTCGCCGGCCTGCGGCTCGGTTTCGCGCTCGCGAGCGAGGCGATTGTGGCGCGGCTCACGGCCGGGCTTGGGCCCTGGGCGGTCGGGGGGCCCGCAATCGCCGTCGGGGCGGCCGCGCTCGCGGATCGGGCCTGGGCGATGGCGGCGCGCGAGCGCCTCGCCCGGTCTGCGTCGCGCCTCGACCGCATCCTGACCGGCGCCGGGCTCACGGTCGCCGGCGGGACATCGCTCTTCCGCCTGGTCCACACGCTGGCGGCGGCCGAGCGGTTCCAGCATCTCGGCTGTGCCGGCATCGTGGTGCGGCGCTTCGCCAACGAAGCCAACTGGTTGCGGTTCGCCCTGCCGGCACGCGAAAGCGATTGGCAGCGCCTGACCGCTGCCCTGACGGCGGCCTGACAAGGCGAGTGCGAGATATGGCGTCGGTTTGCAAGATATGATAGAAATGTAGCTTCCAAAAACGGAATGGCGGCCAGCTTGGCCCTGAGAGTGAAGCAGCAAGACGGGAGAATGCGCATGGGACGGTTCAGCACGGCATTATTGGCGGGCGCTGCCCTGATCGTGACGAGCGGCGCGGTTTTCGCGCACCACTCTTTCGCGATGTTCGACCAGGATCATCCGATGGAGCTGTCGGGCACGGTGCAGGAATTCAAGTTCACCAGCCCGCACACCTTCGTGTTGCTGGAGGTGAAGGGCACCGACGGCGCGACGACGGTCTGGAATCTGGAAGGTGCGAGCCCAAGCGCTCTCGTCCGCGAAGGCTGGTCCAGCAAGACGCTCAAGGCCGGCGACGAGCTCAAGATGACGATCGACCCGCTGCGCTCGGGCGCGCCGGGCGGCTCATGGTCGGAGAAGAAGACGAGCTTCTCCAGCGGGCAGCCCATCGTCACGCACTAACCGGCGACCGTACGGCCGGTTATGCTTGACCGGATCGGATCACTTCGGCGGCGGTGCTCGTAGACCCGAGCGCCGCCGTTCGTGCGTTTGCGCGCCTGCCAAATAAAGAACGAAACGGAAAGAACGAAACGGAAAGAACGAAACGGGAGGATGCTATGCTTGGAAAGGTGATGGCCACCTTAGCGATGGGGCTGATGGCATGTGGACCGGCGCGTGCGCAGGACATTTCCAAGTATCCCAACCTCAAGGGCCAATGGGTCGGCATCGGCGCAACGCCTGACGCGCCGTGGGATCCGAGCAAGCCGCCCGGCGCCGGTCAGGAGGCGCCGCTGACGGCGGAGTACCAGGCGGTCTACAAGGCGACCTTGGCGCGGCACGCGCGCGGCGAGAAGGACCCGGTCAACTGCCTGCCGCCCGGCATGCCGCGGACGATGCTCATGTACGAGCCGATGGAGGTCATCGTCATGCCGGACACGACCTATGTGATGGTCACTTTCATGAGCGAGTTCCGCCGCATCTTCACCGACGGCCGCAAATGGCCGCAGGACCTGGAGCCGTCCTATGCGGGCTACTCGATCGGGCAGTGGCTGGACGAGGGCAAGACCGGCCGCTTCAACGTGCTCGAGGTCGAGACGCGCGCGCTCAAGGGGCCGCGCACCTTCGATGCCTCGGGCCTGCCGATGCACCAGGACAACGAGACCGTGGTCAAGGAGCGCATTTCACTCGACCGGAACGATCTCAATCTCCTGCACGACGAGATCACCACCACGGATCATGCCCTCACCCGCCCCTGGACGGTGACGCGCAGCTACTACCGCGAGGCCAATCCGGTCTGGAACGAGTTCGTCTGCTCGGAGGACAATCACCAGGTGATGCTCGGCAAGGAGAACTACGTCATCAGCGAGCAGGGCCTGCTGTCGCCGACCCGGCCCGGCCAGCCGCCCCCGGACCTCAAGTACTTCAATCAGACCAAGCGGTAGCCCCCGCGCTACGTCGCGGTGCGGTTGGCGCCGTAAACCGTGGCCGATACGGCTTTTTTACGCGGCGCGAGACCCGGATTTCACTTTTGGCCGAAATGCTCTAAAGCTAGTCTGACAAGCGCGACAGCAAGATCGCGCGACCGAAGGTCTCGGTCGACACGCTGCGTGACGGGGAGTGGAATGTTCGAATTCGCGGGCGGGGGCGCGCGAGCACCGATCGAGGCCGAGAGCCGCAGCGCCAACGCGCCGGCCAGCGTCACTTCATTGCATCTCACAGGCGCCAAGGTGCGGTTGACGCACCGCAAGCCAGTTGATATCCGCGAAAAAACTAGCCGGGGGAGTTAAATGCATCTGATCCCGCAATCTTGGGCCCATCTACACATTCTGGTCAGCGTCTTTCCCTCGGTCGGGCTCATATTCGCGATCGGCATATATGTCGCCGCGGTCATCGCCAAGAGCGAGCAGATGAAGAAGACGGGCCTCGTCTTCATCGGCATTCTGGCGCTGCTCGCGATCCCGACCTACCTGAGCGGCGATCATTCGGCGGCCGACCTCGCCAAGGATCCGAAATTCACCGAGGATGCGGTGGCGAACCATCTCGGCTGGGGCATCGCCGCGCTGGCAATGCTGGGGATCACCGGCCTCACGGCCTGGATCACGCTGCTGCGCTTCGGCGGCAAGCCCCTATCGGACAATGTGGTGCATCTGGTCCTGGGTCTCGGCCTCATCACCGTGGCCCTGATGGCGGTGGTCGGCGAGCTTGGCTGGGAAATCAACCACACCGAAATCTTTCTGCCGACCGCCAAAACGCCGCAGGTCTGGTCGCACGTGCATATGATCCTGAACCACTTCCCGACGGTGGGCTTCGTGTTCGCACTCGGGCTCTACATCGTGGCGCTGATCATCAACAACACGGTGATGAAGCGGACCGGCCTCGTCCTCTTCGTCATGTGCGCCATCCTGGGGGTGCCGACCTTCGTCACCGGCAACGCCTCGATGTGGGCCTTGACCGACCCGGTCGTGAAGGGAATTTCCAAGGCCGTGATCAACGCCCACCGCGACTGGGCGCTCTACACGCTGTTCGGCCTCGCCTTTACCGGCGTGACCGCGTGGGTCGAGCTGTGGCGCTACCGCCAGCTCGGGCGCTTCTCCAATGTCTCACTCGCTTTGGTGCTGATCTTCGGCATCATCACGCTCGGCATCATGGCCGAGACCGGGCACCGCGGCGGGCAGATCAATCATCCGGAAATCCGTGTGGCGGGCGACGTTCAGCCGACCGATGCCAATGCCGGGCTTTCCGTCTTCGTCGAGAAGGAGATCAACCAGGTGCTCTGGTTCGTGCCCTGGCAGACCGTGCATTTCTTCGGTTATGCGCTGATCTTCGGCACGGCGTTCGCGGTCTCGCTGCGGATACTGGGCTTCTGGAAATCGGTCTCGTTCGAATCGGTACACCGAATCTTGCCTCTCGGGGTCTTCGGCGTGGTGACGAATGTGTTCAGCGGCATGCTGATCCTGCAGGCCGATTCCTCGCGCTATCTGAACGAGATCACCTTCGTGCCGAAGGTCACCTTCATCACCATCGGCGGCATCGCGGTGCTCTATTACTCGGTGTCGGAGTCACTGTGGCGCGTCAAGGCCGGGGAGGAGGCGCCCATGGGCGCCAAGTGGGTTGCGGCGCTTGTCCTGCTGTCCTGGATCGGCGTCATCCTGGGCGGCCGCCTCTTGCCGTACGTATAGCTCGGAGGAAAGCCGATGGTTGCCTCGAACCTCAATGTCATCGCGACCGTCATCGTGCTCGTGATCGTCGCCCTCAGCATTATTTTCACGGGCGTCTACTGCCTGAATCGGGTCGCGGACCGCAACGCTCAATAGGATCCATAGGGGGAACCGATGAAGGACTTGCTCGACTATCTGGCGACCTCTCCCTATGCGGAATGGGTCGATGAATCATGGGGCTGGCCGCTGGCGCTGGTCCTGCATGCGCTCGGGATGGCGCTCATCATCGGCCTGATGGCGATCATCATGTTGCGGCTGTTCGGCGCGTTCCGCACCATTCCCTATCCTTCGCTGCGGCGGTTCATTCCCTGGATCTGGTTCGGGTTCTTCGTCCAGGCGATCAGCGGCTTCACGCTGTGGATGTCGAAGCCCGGGCAATATCTGGGCGACGTGATGTTCGACAGCAAGTTCACTCTGGTGTGGATCGCCGCGATCGTGATGCTAGTCTTTCAGTCGGTCCTCAAGCGCGAGGCGGAGGGCTGGCAGGCGGCCGGCACCGTGTCCTCCTATGGCCACAAGATCGTCGCCCTGACGTTCGTGGCGTGGGCCGCCGTCACGGTCGGCGGGCGCCTCACGGCGTATCTCGGAACGCTGTACCTGCGTTGAATCATCGGGGCGGCGCGTTGCGCCGCGCCCGCATGACGTTCTCGATCAACACCGCCAGGCAACCGCCGAGCAACAACAAGCCGATGAGGATCGGCGGCGCCGTCGTGGCCGCGAGGAGCGCCGCGCCCGCCACCACGGCCAGGATCGCAAGCGCAAGGCTGCCGTCCTCGACGAAGAGACCCACAAACTCCCCGAGCCATTGGCGGAGCGTGCTCATCGTGCAAGCTCCGGGGCGGCGCGGCTGCGCAGGAGCGCAACGAGGCCGAGTCCGACCGCCAGGAACGTCCCTACGAAGACGAGCACCGCCAAATCCTCGCCCGGCCAGGGTACGCCCAGACCTTCGCCGGTCCAGAACACGCCGAAGGCGGAGAGCATCACGCCGACCCCGAACTTGAGGGCGTTCTCCGGCACGCGCGCCAGCGGCCGATGCAGCGCGAGGCCGGCGCCGAGGACCAGCGCGCCGGCCGCGAGCGCACCGAAGCTCGCTGGCCACAAGAGCCCACGCCCGGCGCCGACCGCGATGACGATGAAGACAACCTCGAGCCCTTCGACAACGATCGCCTTGAAAGCCGTCAAGCCTGCGAGCCAATCGGCGCGCGTCAGTTGCCGCCGGATTTCTTCCTGCAGCTGCGCCGTCTCCTTGTGGTAGGCCGCCTCCTCGTCATGCAGAGCAATGATGCCCGCCGCGCGCAGCACCGCTTTGCGTAGCCAGCGCATCCCGAACAGGAGCAGGAGAACGCCGACGCTGATTTGCAACAGCCAGAGCGGAATGTGGTCGACCGCCGGCCCGAACACCAGCACGATCAGTGCCAGCACCGCGAGGCCTGCGAGCGTCCCGCCGACCGCCGGCCGCGCCCCGCGCACGCTCGCGACCGCGAGCACGATGGTGAAGGCCTCCACCACCTCGACCAGCGAAGCCAGGAACGCCGACGTAATAGCGGGGGCAATTGTGGCCCAGTTCGACATCACGACACCAAGCTTACGAACCGTAAGGAACGCGAGTAGGAGAAGCTGACGCGAAGCTAGTCTTGTTGGACGTCGATTCAAGAGCCGGTCGACGCTTCGTGCGGTCGAGTCAAATAAAGGAACCCGCGCGCAGTTGTGGTACGACGATCGCCGCGTAGGGAACCTCGCCTCGTAAAATTCCCATATCGCGCGCGAACGCATTCATGCTGCTGACGAAAGTCTCGGAGACCGCGGTGTCGTAATAGGGCAGGTCGCGGGCGATGAGCGCGGCGATGAGCTCGGCCTCTTGTGGGGGAAACAGCTTTCGGCCGACCTGCGTGGCAAGCGCAAGATCGTTGCGCAGCGCTGCATGCGTCTTGGCGATAGCCCGAATCGTGCGGGACGCAAGCTCGGGCACGGCCGCGAGCCGCCGATCGGTCGCAGCCACCGACGCCATGGTGTAGTTGAAGCAGCGCGCCGGACCGTCGCCGCGACGCACGTCGAGCACGACCGTGCCGACACCACGGCGCACCGCAACCTCCGCGCCCATGCCGTTCGCCCAGAAGCCGTCGATCTTGCGCTCCGCCAAGGCTTGCGCGGCGGTGAGCCCGAAATTGACGGTCGTGCCTTGCGCGCCCGGCACCGGCGCGATGGTGACGCCGTCGCGCGCCGGATCGATGCCGGTCTCGAGCAAGAGCGCGCGCAATCCCATCTCGACCCAGGGCGCGGCCCCGATGCGGCGGCCCTTGACCGCCGCGATATCGCCACGCGCTGCCGCGAAATCCGCGTGCATCACCAGGAACCAGTACATGCCCTGCGCCTGCGCGCAGACGAGCTTGACGCCCTGCCACTGCGGAAAGGCCGCGAGCGCCGAATGCGCCGACCCCGCGACCAGGTCGACCGCGCCCTCGCGCAGCGACGCATAGGCCTTGTCGACCGGGAAGATCAGCTCGAGCGCTACATCGAGGCCTTCCTGCGCAAAGAAGCCGAGCTCGATCGCCGCGATCGCAGGGAAGTAGGAGTTCGAGATCATGTCGGGCACGGCGAGCTTCACGGTGATCACCTCGAGGGCTTGTTGCGCTTCGGCGCGAAGTCTACGCTAAAGTCGAGGTAGGAGAACGGCATGCTTTTCCGCGGTGCAATCTGTGCGGCGGCGCTCACGGTGCTGATGACGCCGGCGTACGCCTTCGACGATGCGATGTATCCGAACCTGTCGGGCCAATGGGTGCGGGTCAATCTGCACAAGACCGGCCAGATCACCTTCGACCAGACCAAGGGGTGGGGGCGCGAGCAGGAGGCGCCGCTCACGCCGGAATACAAGGCGATCCACGAGGCGAGCCTCGCCGATCAGGCGCGCGGTGGTCAGGGCAACTGGTATTCGGGCGCGCGGTGTCTGCCGCCCGGCATGCCGGCCACTATGAACGGCTACAATTCGCTGGAATTCGTCGTTCTGCCGGAGACGACCTACGTGCTGGTCGAGCATAATCTACCGATCCAGCGCCGCATCTACACCGACGGGCGCGACTGGTCCGACGCCATCGAGCCGAGCTTCCAGGGCTATTCGATCGGGCGCTGGATCGACAGCGCGCACACGGGACATTTCGATGCGCTCGAGGTGGAGACGCGTTATTTCAAGGGACCACGCGCGCTCGATCCGACCGGCATCCCGGTGCATGCGGACAATCAGTCGATTGTTCGCGAGCGCATCCATCTGGTCGGGGCGATCCTGCACGACGAGCTCACGCTGATCGACCACGCGCTGACGCGGCCGTGGAGCGTCGACAAGATCTATGAGCGCACAGCCGACAAGTATCCGGCCTGGCGCGAGGAGAACTGCCCAGGCGTGACGCTGTTGCTGAAGATTCGCGACGAGCTCTATTTCAGGGGTGCGGATGGCCAGCTGTTACCGACCCGCAAGGATCAGCCGCCGCCGGACTTGCGGTATTTCAGGCAGCAGGGACCTTAGTTAGTTCACTTTCTAGGAAGGCGAGGGCCTCTCACTCCCTCGCCCCGCTCGCGGGGGAGGGTGAGGTGAGGGGGCGGTCGTCCTCAACGTTATGGCTGGGACGGAAATCGTTCCTGCGCATGCGATACTACTCCGTTCGGAGCGTTCAGAACGTCCTTCGCCTCGAACACCACTCTCATTTTATTTGAGATAATTCGGCGATCGTGGGGAGCCGGCCCGCCGGAGTAAGCTTATCCACGACCTGAGGTAAGACTTGCGACAGCTGCTTGGTAAGCTCATCCTCGGGAAGACCTGTCCGCTGTGACAGCGCCTTGATGATGTCCGGGCCGAGCGCGGTTCCAAGCTGCGCTGGAGGAACCGGTTGATTGGGTCCGGAACTGACCCAGGAACTGGCGATGTTGCCCAGCCCGCCGGTCTGCAGCTTGTTCAACAATCCTCCCAGCCCGCCGAGCAGCCCGCCGGCGCCTTCGCTGGTGGTACCTTGCGAGTCAGAGCTCGTGCTGGATCCGGTGCCGCTACCCTTGAACAAAGCGCCTGAAGCCAACAAAGCCCCAAGGGCAAGCACCAGCGGCTTCCCGATATTGCCACCGGGAACTGCGGATTGGATGGTCTCTTGTAGGCTGGCCATTGTTTTTCTCCTGTCTAAGCTGCGGGTCGCGCGGCGGTCGTCATGCGTTACGCTCGACGGCCACCCATCAAAGCGTTGTAAAGCAGCAGCACCACCACCGCGCCCACGACCGCGACAATCATGCTGTAGATGTTCAGGCCCGTAACGCCCGATGCCCCGAACAGATCAAACAGGAATCCGCCGACCAGAGCACCAACGATCCCGAGGGCGATGTCGAGCCAGAAGCCTTGCCCCTGTCGGTCCACAATCTTGCTGCCGAGAAATCCGGCAATCAGACCCAGTATAATCCAGCTGAAGATACCCATAACGCGCTCCTTCTTGACGCGCTGCTTCTTGCAAGAAACAACTGCGCTGCGGAGCGCCGGTTCGGCTTGATCCAGATCAATTTCGCAACGGTGAGACGCCGCTTGAAACGTAGCTTGCAGCATTTCGCCGGGTCAGCGTTGACCAGCAAACCCCTGCGGCGCCGTAAAGGCGAGCCAAGATGTGCCAGGCAGCAGCCATTCAAGGCTTCGTCACACTAGCCTCTATCAAAACGCGTCGCCTTTTGCGCCGCGGCCGTTCCCGCAAATCATATGGCCAGCTTGCTTACACGCTGCCCGCTTGGAATGGCATAGTGGCATTGGCCCCAGGTCCAATGTTCTCCTCAGAGGCAGAAGGATAGAATTCTACGTCTTTGGCCGAAAAGTTGCATTTGGGCGATTGATTTCCACGGAGGACGAATGAATTCGCCCTCTTCAACACTTACAACGTTGTTGATCGCGGTGGTCGTCGTCGCGGCGATGTACCTGACCCGCGAGGTCTTAATCCCCTTGGCGCTCGCCGGCATTCTCAGCTTCATGCTTGCCCCCCCTGTGCGGGCGTTACAGCGGCTTCGCTTACCGCGAGCGGTCGCAGTGATCACGGTCGTCATTATTGCCTTTGGCGCGATCTTCGCGCTTGGTCGGATCATGGCTCGCGAAGTGACGCACCTCGCGGCGGATCTACCTCGCTATCAAGCTGAGATCAGCGCGAAGATCGAAGGTATCCGCGGCGAGGGAGGGGGAACGCTCGAGCGAGCGCAAGACGTTCTCCAAACTCTCGGTCAGGAGCTTACAAGCGGGCAGCAAAAGCTCGATCAGCTGGGCCAAAGCCTGCCGTCGCAAACAGTGAATAAGCCTCTCGTCCCCGTTGAAGTGCATGAACCGCTCGGCGGGCCGGTACAGGTGTTGACCAGCCTCGTCAGTCCGCTACTTGGTCCCCTAGCAACAACCACTTTGATTGTGGTATTTGTCATATTCATACTGATTCAAAGAGAGGACCTTCGTAACAGACTGATCCGTCTGGCCGGTTCCACCGACATTCCTCACACGACCGCAGCAATCGACGACGCCGCCCATCGTTTGAGTCACCTGTTTCTGATGCAATTGGCAATTAATACGGGGTTCGGCGTCTTCGTTGGCCTTGGACTTTGGTGGATTGGAATTCCTAGCGCCTTTGTCTGGGGCGTCCTTGCGGGGGTATTAAGGTTTCTACCCTTCGTTGGGGCGATCCTAGGTCTAATTTTTCCGCTCGCGCTGGCGATTTCGGTTGGCTCAGGCTGGTCGATGGCCCTATGGACTGCCGCGCTGTTCGTCGTGCTGGAGGGCCTCACGGGTCAGGTTATCGAGCCGGTTTTTGAAGGGCGCTCGACTGGTCTTACGCCAGTGGCGATTGTGGTGGCAGCAACTTTTTGGGCGTGGCTTTGGGGACCGGTCGGGCTGGTGCTGGCGACGCCATTGACCGTAATTCTTGTCGTGTTGGGTCGTCACTTCGAAGCCCTCAAATTCTTCGACGTCTTGCTGGGCGACGAGCCAGCGCTTTCAGATTCGCAGGTCTTTTATCAGCGCATGCTTGCGCGGGACCCCATCGAAGCTATCGAGCAAGCGAAGTCATTTATGGGAAATCATTCGCTTTCCCAATACTGTGACGAAATCGCCCGACCCGCGCTCGCTCTTGCCCAAAAGGACGTCGAGCGTGGCGCTCTCGATACGCGCAATATGGAGATCCTTCACGCAACTATGGAGAGCTTATTTACCGACATTGCGCATGACCACGGACTCCTGAGGGCTGAGACTCGTCCGGGACATGAGGCGCCGGCTGGAAGCTTGCCGATCATGGACCAGACTCACCTGGCGCCACACTGGCTCGCCGAGGGGTCGTTTGTGTCGGTTGGGGCGTGCAATGCGCTCGACGAAGCTGCCGCCGTTGTGATCGCGACGCTTGCGGCAACACACGGCATAGCCGCGCGCATCGTGAGACCCGGCGCCTTATCAGCCGCTCAGCTCGCTAATCTCGACCTTTCCCGCGCCGCTCTGATTTGCTTGTCTTGCCTCGACATGAAGATACCGGCGCACATCCACTATGCGGCGCGTCGTCTCAAGTGCAAAGCGCCGCATGCGAAATTGCTGCTCGGCGTTTGGGCTGCAGCTGACGACCAAGCCCTCGCGGGTCTCAAGTCGGCGGTAAGCGCTGATTACGCAACGAAGAGCTTTCATGATGCGCTCGCCATCATTCTGCAGGAGGCCTCCTTCGGTGGCGCGCCGCATTCGACCCAGACCACCCCGCAAGATCAGGACGCGGTTGAACCTCCCCCGCGGGTTCGCATTACCCAGGTATCAGTTCAGAGACACTGACCGAGCGGCGCTCGCTACAGTCTGCGTGAAGAAGCTTTGCAGACTATACGTGGGGGTGGGGGACGGCTAGCATCCGACATTGCCTTCTCTGTTGAAGAAGACCGGCTAGAACTCCTCAGCGCGTTCGCACGCTGAGGAGTTTCTAGTGGGCCCATTAATCGGGCTATCGCTGCGCGCCATCTTCGACGCTCTGGACTTCTGGCGAACTGGAATCGTCAATTGCACCCCGTGCCTTGTTGTAAGGGCTGACGGGCAATTGCAGCACGGTTGCCGTCTGTCCCACCATCAAGCGAGTCAACAATACGACATCACCGTTGGGAAACTCGAGTGCATCGTGATGGACGTGCGGCTTATTTATATTGACTTGTCGGAAGCGAGCCACCTTTTCTTTTATTTTTTCTGAACGGATCCAATTTGTCAGGAGCAAGCCGAGTCCACCCTCAAATTCAACCTCGCTTTCGAACACCAGCTCTGTGCCAGGCAGAAGGCACACCGCCACGTTTGGGTTTTCGACGGCTGCGAAACCCCGCGTGATCGAGTTCCTAAAATGAACCGTCTTTAGCGTATCTCCAACCTTCGCAGGTCGAGTAGCGACACCATGGAGACTGTAGTCGCACATGCCAAGGACCTCCTCTAGAAAAGCCTCTCTCGGGCCGCCATTTATGATCAGAAGAATCCCGATGCTGATTGATTTGGATCAACACTATGTCTCGGCGTCTCCGCGGCTGCGTGTGCCGGATTTTCGGAGACCAAGGAGTGAAGAGCCAACCGTCACGAAATAGGGCCTGGCGACGTCCGGCCGGGGCAGACTGGGCAAGCGAGTAGCGGTCTCCGCCGAGCTACCCCGACCAAGCCGCGCGCCACCGTGCGCCGGGTCGCGGCTGACCCGTCCCAGACCTCCGGCGAGTTCGGCGTCGGCTATCCGGCGCAAGCGGAGTCGTTGTGCTCACATTGAGCTTAGCCGGTGTTGATGTGGGGGACCGTGCCCGCTCGGGCAGCTGAGTGCCATAGAGTGATTGCTGTTACGAATTACACGAGGGGAGCCGTCTACATGCAATTGCCACGATCGGGCTGGATATCGCCAAGCACGTGTTCGGGTTCACGGGAGCGACGCGGCTGAGAAGGTCGCCATGAGGAAGCGGCTGCGGCGCCGCCAGGTGCTGGCATTCTTCAAGACGCTGCCATCATGTCTGATCGGCATGGGCGTGCGCCACGGCGCACTATTGGGCGCGGGAGCTGACAAAGCTCGGTCACAGGGTTCGGTTGATGCCGGCGAAGGATGTGCGATCGATGCACGTGCGAGCGTCATTGTGCTGGCGGCGCACCTTCAGGCCGTGCAGGCATTGATCGGATCGAACGAGAAGCATCAAGGCGCGGCACCGTGCGAACCAGGCGAGCAAGCGGCTTGAGACCATCCCTGGCATCGGTGTCATCGGGGCGACCGCGATGGCGGCGACGGTAGCAGACCCGACGGTTTTTCGGTCGGGGCGCGATTTTGCGGCTTGGGTTGGACTGGTGCCGCGACAGGGTTCAACCCGGGGCAAGCACAAGCTGGGTCCGATCTCCCAGCAGGGTGACCGCTACATGCGGCGCATTGAAGAATGGCCGGAAAGGCTCGTCAGGGAGCCGAAACATCTGAACCGGCAAAACGCTTGAACCACCTTTCACGCGCACGTCTTTCCGCCGTAGTCAGCTTGCAGTCGATACAATAAATCGCCCCATCCCGCCTGTAGGCATCGTGGCTTGGGATGTCGCGTTTGCATTCATTGCAGCATTCCTGCCATTTAAGTCTTCGTCGCTTTCCTCTCAAAATCGTGTTCCATTTAAGTTTGATAGATGAATGCCGAACCGCCCGGCCTCGAAGGCCTCGCGGCCGCCAAGTTGCCAACTCGTCCTTCGGGATGGATCACCCCCTCTGGGGGAGCATATCACGATGATTCGTGATTTCGACGCGCGCTAAACTGTCGCACATGCGTGGCCTGTGGAATGAACGCGTCCAGCCGACGCGGTGCCGACGCTACTTGAGCAGCCCGAGGTCCTTGTAGACCTGCGCCGCGGCGGGATGCAGTGGAGCTGGGAGAGGCTGCACCATCCTTTCCGCCGTGAGTCTCGCAAGCGCTGGGTGGAGGGTGCGCAGCTCCGAGACGTGCGCCAAAATCGCCTTGGCGATTGCCGCAACTATCCGCGCATCCATCGCCGCGGACGTGACGAGCGTTGCCCGACTGCCGACCGTCGGAATATCTTGGGAAATTCCATAAAGCTGCGTCGGAATGGAGCCGCGCACAAAAAACGGATGGGTCAGCAACACCTTGTCGGCGAAGGCCCCATCGATCGCGACAAAGTTGGATGGACAGGCGGTCAGCTGCTGCGCGACTGATGGCGAAGGATGTCCGACGATCAACAGGTTGGCGTCGATGTCTCCATCGCAGAGTGCTGACTTTACCTCGTCCGCCCGCAACTGCGTCAGGCGCGCCGGCATCCTATCGCGGCCGAGCTCCATCGCCATGCTGTCCCAGGTGGCGCGTGTCCCGGTCCCACGGCTGCCGACATTGACGCGTTTGCCGGCAAGATCCGAGATAGCGTGAATGTTCGCGTTGGCGCGGGCGATGATGGTGACCAATTCGGAATGCAGCGAGAGCACCGAACGCAGGTCTGATACCGCCCGGCCCTGCCATGGGCCAATTCCTCGATAAGCTTCAAGCTCGACGTCGGTTTGGGCAATGCCGAGCTCCAGCTCTCCCGATTCGACGGCATCTACGTTGTAGACCGAGCCAGGCGTCGTTTCCGGCGAGCACCGAATCTCCATTGCCCGCAAGTCCGGACCGGCGACCTTACAAATTGCCTTGCCGACGGGGTAATACAACCCGTCCATCTCTCCGGTGCCGAGCGAGACGAACGTCTCTTTTGCCGCACACGTCCGCACCGGGCCCCCGGCCGCAAGGGCCGCAACGATGGCTACGGCAACGAGACCTGGTCGTCCCATTTCATCACCGAGTCATACGCAGAGACGAACGCTTCCGGCGAGACGCTGACTGCGCCTTGCAGCGGACGGTCCATAGCGTAAATCAAGAAGATCAGAATCCCGATGCCCACGGCGGTTATTCCACCGAGCAGAAACTGCGTTATCTGCTTCATATGCAGCATCCACACAAAGGCAATGGTGATGAATGCGCCGGCCACGACGACGTACCACAGCACGGGCGGGATGGCTGCGGTGACGGCGGACAGGCGCTGCTCGCGCGCCACCATCTGCGCGTTCAGGGCGCGCAGCATCTCGTTGTGCAGCAACTCCTGTGTCTTCGTTGCCGGTTCGTAGGTGAACAAGGTCTGCCGCAACACCTGAAGCCGGTGGTCGCCGCCCTGAAGCACGAGGCCACGCCTGTGGGCGGGCCAGTCCTTGTCGATGACATATCGGGTGTAATCCTGCAGCAGGCCTCTCAATTGACCGCGAAGCGGCTCCGGATAGCCGTCGGCGGTGCGATAAAGCGTCGACAAGTCGGAGGACTCGCTGGCGACGGTATTGACCAGAGTCCGCGTGCTGTCGAAAGTCGCAATCGTCAAAAGCCCCAGGAGGACCGCATACGACATTCCGAACACGCCGGCGCTATGGATGATCACCTCGTTCGACGGCTCATCACCGTGAATCATCCGGCGCAAAAATGGATGCACCCCGGCGATGCCAATCCACGTAACCGCAATGAAAAAGGCGCAAATGACAAGAACGAGGGGCCACGCCGATAATCCCTCCAACCACCCGCTGAACCAGCTGGGCATCGCCGCGATCCTCACTGAGGGCGCTTCAAGCGCAGCAA
>Ga0126381_100002283_pt1 | contig 20676 bp, 19 predicted proteins | sample PanSoiMetPlot_28_FD_96465 | JGI IMG/M metagenome (GOLD analysis project Ga0126381, IMG submission 96465) | Tropical forest soil microbial communities from Panama - MetaG Plot_28 | ecosystem: Environmental > Terrestrial > Soil > Tropical forest > Bulk soil | place: Panama | collected 2016-02-17
AGGTGCGCATGCGCCGCGGGATCGCGGGCGAGCAGGACCGCGACCTGATCGGCCGCGCCCGCCTCGCGCAGCGTTCTCAGCAGCCAGGCGATGCCGCCCGGGTCGTCGAGGGACGCCTGCGCGGCGGGTCCGCGGGAGAGCAGAACCCCGGCCTGGTCGGTCGCTTCGGCCTCGAGCAGCGCATTCAGCAGCTCGGCGGTGGCGTCCGGGTCGTCGAGGGGCGCCAGCGCGCCGGCCCGCGCGGCCAGGATCAGAACCTGGTCGGTCGCGCCGGCCTCGCGCAGCGCGTCCAGCAGCCGGGCGATGTGGTACGAGTCGTCCAGGGGTGCGTGCGCGGCGGGGTCGCGGGTGAGCAGGACCGCGATCTGGTCGGTCGCTTCGGCCTGGCGCAGCGCGTTCAGCAGCGTGCCGACGGCGTCTGGGTTGTCGAGAGGAATGTACGCGGCGGCCCGCGCGGCCAGGATCAGAACCTGGTCGGTCGCGCCTGCCTCGCGCAGCGGTTTCAGCAGCACGTACACGGACGGGTCGACGGGTGCGTGCGCGGCGGCCCGCGCGGCCAGGGCTCGAACCTGGTCGGTCGCGTCGGCCTGGCGCAGCGCATTCAGCAGCGCTACGGTGGCGGACTGGTCGTCGAGGGGTGCGTGCGCGGCGGGGTCGCTGGCGAGCAGGACCGCGATCTGGTCGGTCGCGCCGGCTTCGCGGAGCGCGTTCAGTAGCCAGACCGTGGCGTACGGGTCATCGATGGGTGCGTGCTCGCCTTCCCCTGCCCGCCTGTCGCTCATGACCCGCCCGCGGCCGAGAGTACCCGGAAACGGTCAGGTTTCGCCGGATCCCGATCTGCGACTTGGATTGGCGGCCATGCCCGTTGCCAGACGTTGATGCCTGGAGTGCGGGAGAACTGGATCTGCCCACGCGTGCCTTCGACTGCCACGCTCGGCCACGATCGGGCGACGCGCGCCCGGTCCGCGCCGCTGGAACGCAGCACGTCGGCGAGGACTGTCACCGTGTCGTAGCCCTCGAAGGCGACGAAGGAGACGCCCATGCGGGCCAGTTCAGCTACGGCCGCCGCTGCCTTCTGTGGGTCAGCGGCCGTGTCTCGGATCACCAGCTCTAGCGGTCTTCCGGCGATTCCGTCGGCGCCATTGACCTCAGTAACGGCCAGTTCGAGTCCGGCGAGCAAGTGCCGTCCGGCCTCCACCCAGCCAGGCCGGGTAAGCGGAACGAGAGCGCCGATCTGGACGGCCCTGACCCCGGTCATGAGGCGCGTCCACACGGGCCGTGTCTGCCTGCCGTAACGGCTACGATCCTTATCCGGTGATGGTAGCGCAGCCAAGCACGGGAGCCAGCAGTGCTGATCGGCGAGGTAGACCGACTGACGGAGGCGCTGGCCGGTGTGCGCCGCACCATGGCGGACGGGCTGGTCCAGTGGCGTTACCAGGGCAGACTGGTCGCCCGCCAGCTCGACGACGCTCATCTGGTGATCCGCGCAGATTTCGAGTACCGCGACTGGCTGCTGCGGCAGTTTCCCCAAACGTTCAGCGTTCCGGCTCGATACAGCAAGCACATGATGGTCGTGGCTGACCTCGCAGGAGGCGACGCCGGTGCCATCGAGGATGCTCTCGAAGCAGCGTGGCAGCTGCAGCGCGGCGCCGACTAACTAGAGGGTATTGATGGCGGAAAGCGAGGCCGCAAATGACGAATCCGGAGACGATCGGCAGCCCGCCGGACACCTGGCAGGAACACTGGTTCGACCACCGGCAACTGCTCCGGTTGCACTACAGCGACGGCAACTGCGCGATCTACCTGGATCCCAATGTCCGCCAGGCGGAGATCCGGTGGCTGCCCGGCTACATTAGCCAGGTCTGGGAGTACTCCAAGGCGACCTACGGCGATGCGTTCGGGCCCGACCCGCGCATCTATTCCATCCATCATGCCGGGCGTCATGGCGGCGGCCACGCTGGCTATTACGTCAGCCCCGTCCACGACTTCCGGAACGTCAGCGACTGCGGCCTGGACACGTGGCGGGAAACCGACACTCTCGCCCCCGAACTGCCCGCTCATGAGATAGGGCATACCGTCGAGAGCGCCAACAACGGCACCCACGGATCGCCCGCCTACGAGATCTGGGGCGACAGCAAGTGGGCCGAGTTCTACATCTATGACCTCTACACCGCGCTTGGCATGGACCGCGCCGCCCGGCGCGTTCATCGCCAGTTCACCGGCAACGCTGACGATTTCCCGCGGCGGGGTACCCGCTGGTTCCGCGACTGGTTTTACCCGCTGTGGCGGGACTGCGGGCAGGCCGCGGTCATGGCCAGGTTCTTCCGGCAGTTGGCCCAGCACTTCCCCCAGGACCAGGACGGGACCTACACCCGGCGGATGAACTGGGGTGAGTACGTACACTTCAGCAGTGGTGCGGCGGGTGCGGACCTTGGTGGTCAAGCCGCCCGCGCCTTCGGCTGGCCCCGCGATCGGGCGGTCCAGCTTGAGCGCGCACGTGAGCAGTTCCCCGGCGTCACGTACTAAACCACAGCTCACCTCAATCGCATGACTGCGCTCGCGTCCAGGTGATATGCGGGGCGCTGCGCCCCTGGGGCGACGGGCGGTTCAACGGGTTCGATCCACTGCGCGGTCCAGCCATCAGCGGCGGGCAGCGGCGGAACCGGCGAGGTGTCAGGGCCAGCGATGAGCGTTGCCTTCGTGAAGGGTGCCGGGTGGGTCAGTCAGGACACAGAACAACAGCCCGGCCGGGTCCCGCATCACCTGCCAGGAGTGGACGCTCTGTATCCGCCGGGCGCCCAGGTTCTCGAGGCGGGCCACCTCGGCATCCAGGTCATCGGTGTGGATATCCAGGTGCACGCGCGCGACTCCTTCGCCCAGGCGCTGGGTCAGCAGCCAGAAGTCCTGGCCGTGCAGGGCGGCACCGTGGTACTCAGGGTGGCCGAACTGCTGCAGCTGATGGCCGAGGGCCGCCTCCCAGAACGAGAGCTCGCGCTCGTGGTCGTCGGCTGGCACGTCGATGACGATCTTGAACAGCCGGCTGAAGTGGGCCATGACGCCAACTTACGCGGGTGGAGGAGGAACTTCCCGGCCGTGCTCGAAGCGGCGGATGATCCTCCGCTGCTTGCCTTCCATCACGACGACAACCTTCGGGGCACCTGATGCGCTGCGAAACCGGGCGTCGTCAAGCGCCTCGGTCAGCCCTTTGAGCGTTCCGGGGAAGGTCCGGGCCATGGAGTTCCCTCCGCCTACGTCGGCGTCACGGACGATATAGGTCTTGACGGCCTCAGCCATGGCCGCGCCCCCCGAGCGGAACCATTTCCTTGAGATCAAGTTAACAACAGTAGATACATCAGCTAACACGCAGCTCTCGAGCGGTCCCCAGCGCGGGGTGGCGTATTTGCCTGCGTCCTACTCGGCTCGCAGGACGGCGGCAGGCTGAGTGCGCGCGGCCGCCCTGGCGGGGATGGCCGCGATAGCGTTGGCCAGCAGGACGACGGCTGGGAACGCCAGCAGTGTCAGCGGGGAGATGACCGGCACGGGGACGATCGCGGCCTGGTCGGCGAACAGGAGCCACGCCCAGCGGCCCGCGATGAGGCCGAGCGGGAGCCCTACGATCAGGCCGACGCCCGCGATGGCGGTCGCCTGCCAGGCCACCGTCGCGCGGACCTGGCGGCTGACGAAGCCGAGGGTCTTGAGTACGGCCAGTTCCCGCCGCCGCTGGCGCACGGAGGTGAGCAAGGTGTGCGCGATCGTTCCGCAGGCGAGCAGCATCAGCACGAAGGCGAGCGCGAGTGGCAGGGCGGTGGAGCCGGACAGGTCACGCACCTCCGGCGGCGGGGTGGCCGACAGCACGGTGCCGGGGAACTGCTGCTTGAGGTGGGTGAGCTCCGCCGCGCTGACTGGTTTGCGCAGGCTCACGAGGAACACGTTGCGAGGCATCGGTATGTCGCTCACCGCGGCGGCGCCGCCGAGCGTCATCACGCCGCCAGTGCCGAGCTGGGTCTGCTCGTTGGTGATCTCCGGCGACAGGACTACCTCGCCAGTGATCCGCAGCTGAACCGGCCCGTGGGAGCCGTGGGTCAGCACGGTGTCCCCGACCGCCTTGCCGAGGGTCCGCAGTTCACGGCCGCCAAGCGCGATCTCGCTGCGAGTGCGCGGGAGCCGGCCGGCCAGCATGGGCGGGACTACCTGGCCCCTGACCGTCTGGATGCCAACCAGGGTCACGTCATCGTGCCCGTCGAGGACCACGTCGCCCATGGCCGTCACGGTGAACCCGGAGACGAAGTGGTCCGAGCGGAGCAAGGGGACGGCTTGGGCGCTGGCGTCAATGGAGTGCGGATTGCCCACCGTCACGTTCCAGTCCCAGCCGGCGACGGCCGGGTCGCCGATCACGTGGGACAGGCTGGAGGCGAACACTAGCGCCGCGAGCACCGCGGCGATCGCCGCGACGCTCCCGGCGATCGCCGCGCGAGCGGGGACGGCGGCGCGCCCCTGGCCCGGATCAAACGCCATCCTGATCCCTGACACCGCCGCCGGCGACAACCGCCAGCCGGCCAGCCGGCCCGCCGTCCCCACGCGAGGACGGACGGCTGACCACCCGTGGGTGCCCGCACGTGCTGCCCTCGGTGCCGCGAGCGCCGCCCGCCCGGCGAGCAGCAGCCCGAGCACTGCCGCCCCGCCGAGCACGGCCGCGACATCGAACGAGAGTCCCGGCGAGACTTCCGCCCGGCGCGCCAGCCCGATCGGCATGAGCACCGAGAACCCATAGGCGACCGGGATCGCCAGCGTCATCCCGGCGACGGCGACTATCACCGCCGGAGTCAGCGCGGCCATGGTCAGCTGCCGCGGAGCGGCGCCGAGCGCCCGCAGGGCCGGGAAATCGGCGGTGACGAGGCGCACTTGGCGGACGAGGCTCTGCCCCACCACCACGAGCAGCGCCAGCCCCACGATGACCGCGAACACCAAGAGCGCCAGTGCCTCAAACGAGGTGCTCTTCTGGGCGAAGGCCCCCGACATCGTGGCGTCGTCCCCGAGCTCCATCTGCGTGTTGTCGCCCGGCAACCGCTTCACCTGCGCCTGGAACGCGGGCAGGCCGGCCGCGCCGTCCTTGAGCTGGAACGAGATGCCCGCGAAGCTGCCGATGGCGGTCGCGTACTTATGGAAGAAGGCGCCCGTCGCGATGATGTCGCCCGACCCGAGGTACGACACGTCGGCGGGCGAGTCGAGGTTGTCGGTCAGGTCCGTGGGCAGCCTGATGATGCCGGTCACCCGCACATCGTTCACCACCACCCGCGGCGGGATCTGGGTGCCGTTCATCACCTGCTGCAGCTGGTCGGGCCGGTAGCCGCGCAATCGCAGCACCGATCCGACGTGTGCGTTCAGTTCCTGCGCGGCCGACTCGTTGAGCATCACCTCATCCGCCCGCGACTGGTCGGCGTCCCGCCCGGCCAGGATGATCGCCCGGACCTGTGGGGCGCGGGTCACTGTCGCCTGCGTGATCACGCTGCCCTTCAGCTGCCAGCTGATCGGTCGCCCGTCGATGGTTACCGGGATGACCAGCATCATCGCGCCGATCTGGCTGTAGGCGACATCGGGCAGGGCGGCGATCTTGTCCATGGTGGCGGGGTCGGCCTGCACCTGCCCGAGCATCGGGCCCGCGAATTGCAGGAACCGGGCGACCGCCGTGTCGGTCCGGCGCGCCCCGGCCAGCGCGGTCAGTGCCACCGCCCCCATCAGGGCCGTTATCAGCGTCAGGACTGCCAGGCCGCGCCAGTCCTGCCGCAGCGCGGCGCGAACGCACCACCACACCGTTCTCACTACTGCCCGCCCCTACCGCTCCAGGATTGTGCAGCGATTCTCCCGTCCCAGGCAGGCCCCCGCGCGGGTGGTACCACGACAATCCGCGGAAGCCATCCCCAAAGGGGCGACCTGTGGTTCTAGGGATGGTTGTGGGCGCGGATGAACCGGTTATCGAACATGTGCCAGTCCTCCGCGCCGCCCTGCCACCTGACGAGCGCCGCCCATCCCTCGCGGTAGCGTGCCCAGGCGAGGATCGTGCACGGCCGCCAGACCGTATCGCTGAACAGGACCTCGGCATCGCGTCGCGCGGGCTCATGTCGCCGGGCGTTGAGCAGTGAGCCCGCGGGTATCCGTGCGGCGAGCGGATAGCAGCCAGGCTCCCCGTAGCTTCCTGACATGTGAAAATAGTAGCAAGTTTCGATCTAGAGTGAATACTGTTCAGCAGATCGAACCTGATAGCGATCATGTGGGCGGTGCGAAGACCCGTCAGGAGCGGTCAGGTCGACCTGATGAAGTCCGCGATGATCGTGCCCAGTTCTTCCCCCGCGTCTTCCTGGAGGAAGTGGCCGGCTCCCGCGAGCACCGGGTGCTGCCTGCCTGCCGCACCGGGCACGGTGCGCTTCAGCACCGGTGCCATCGCGCCGGTGATCGGGTCGCGGTCGCTGAACGCCACCAGGAACGGCTTGTCCCACTCGGCCAAACGCAGCCAGGCCGCCCGGTTGGCCGCCGAAGCGGGATTGTCCGGCGTGGCGGGGACCAGATCCGGCATCGCCCGGACAGCCGCGGCGTAGGACGGGTCAGGGAACGGCGCGTCATATGCGGCGAGGACGTCAGGCGGCAGTGTGGTCTGGCAGCCCGATCGCACCAGCCGGGACACGCTCAGCGTGGGCGCGGTGCGGACGACATCGCGGAATCGCAGCCACACATCGGGCATCGGCTGGTCGCCCGTCGGCAGCCCGGTGTTCGCGGCCACCACCCGGGCGAACCTGTCCGGATGCTCGGCCACCAGCCGCAAGCCGATCAGGCCGCCCCAGTCCTGCCCGACCATCGTCACCCCGTGCAAGCCGAGCGCGTCGAAGGCGAACGCGCGGACCCATTCCACGTGGCTGGCGTAGCTGTGGTCCGCGATCTCGGCCGGCTTATCCGATCTGCCGAAGCCGATGAGGTCGGCCGCGATGGCACGCAACCCGGCCCTGGCCAGCACCGGGATGACCTTCCGGTACAGGAATGACCAGCTCGGCTCCCCATGCAGCAGCAGCACCGGCTCTCCGTCGGGCGGACCAGCCTCAACGTAGGCTAGCCGGAGCCCGCCGACGTCCGCGTACAGCGCCTCGTACCCGAAATCCGGCAGGCTGGCGAAACGCTCCTCCGGTGTGCGCAGGACCCTCATACCGTCGCCGGTCCGACCGCTGCCAGGCCGACAGCGCTAGGCCCCCGAGTGGCGTGCCGCCGCGATCTCATGGTTGGCAGCGTACCGGCGATGCTCCCGCGGACGAGCGGCGAGATCGACATCGCGGCGTTCAGGAGCAACGGCCAGCTCCGTTTCGCGTGGAACATGCAGTCAGCTCAACGTGGGACGACGAGTTGGCGGCCTTCGCGAGCCCGGACAGACTCGCGATGGCAGCACCGCGAAATCACCCGCAGATGGGTGATAACGACGGCCCCGACGATCGTCACTGTGGTTGACAGGCAAGCCGACCGTGAGGCGCGACAGCCCCGCCTGGGGAGGAGGTGAGCCGTGTCAGTCCGCAGCGATATCGAGGAGCCCTTGCCGCTCGAACTGAGCTGCCGAGTATTGCCCGATGGGGGTGCCGTCGTATACCTCGGCGGCGAACTCGATATCGTCAGCGCGGAAACGGCCTTCGGCTATGTTTGCGATGTTGTTGACGGCTGTCGCGGTCCTGTGGTCGCGGATCTGCGCGCGCTCGAATACTGCGATGCTCACGGGCTGAGAGCCCTGGCGCGCATGTGCGTTTACGCCGAGCAGTCGGGCCGCCCATTCCGGTTGTCCGCACCGAGCCTGTCAATAATCAGGATCTTGCGGATTACCGGCCTGGACCGCAGATTTCCCCTCTTTCAGGCATCTGCTCAGCCGATACTTGAGTGAGCGCACTCAACAGAGTGGGGGAATGGCTTGGGTGCTGGCAGTCACCGCGATAGCGGGCTTGCATACGGCGTGATCGGGTCGGCGCGAGTGGTCGCCTTCGGGGTGAGCAGTGTGGCCCCCGCGGGTTCGGTGGTCGGCGGTCTGTTCATTCTCGTCTCCTATGCCGGCTTCGCCTCTCCGCTTGTGGTGGTAGTCGCCTTCGTCGCGTCGCTGTGCTGCGCGAGCAGCATCGCCGAATTCGCGCGGCGACTGCCGTCGGCGGGATCGCTGTACACCTACAACAGCCGCGGCCTTGGCGGGGTCGCCGGCTTCCTGACTGGCTGGATGATGATTGCCGCGTACATGCTGTACGCTCCCGCGGCGGTCGCGCTGACCAGTGCCTACGCGTCCGCGCTTCTGGCCACCGCGGTGCATGTGATCGTCGCCCCCTGGGTGCTGTTCCTGGTCATCGTGGCGGCGGTGACACTCGTCGCCTACCTGGGGATCGCCATCTCGTCCGGCGTCGACCTATTCCTCGCCGCCGGGGAAGTTAGCGTGATCGGGGTCCTGGCGATCACGATCTTGGTCAAGACCGGCGTTGCGCATTTCTCCGCAGCGGTGTTCTCGCCGGCGTCGTCGCCGCACGGCCAGTTCAGCGACATCACCAACGCGATGATCTACGGGATTTCCGCCTTCGCCGGCTTCGAGGCCGCCGCCGCACTCGGCGAGGAGGCACGGGATTCGCGCCGGTCCGTCCCCGCGAGCACCATCGGCGTCGTGATCGTGACCGGCTTGTTCTACCTGCTCGTGGTGCTGGCGGAGGCGTTCGGCACTGGGCCGCACGGCATCGTCGCGCTTACCAGGCACCCGAACCCGCTCGGATCCCTGACCAGCAGGTACTGGTCGCCATCGGTGCTGTGGGCCATTGACCTCGTTATCGTGCTCACCGGCCTCGGGCTTGTCGTCGCGGTGTTCAACGCGACAATCCGGGTGCTGTTCGCCATGGGCCGTGAAAGGGCCCTGCCGGCGAGCCTTGCCCAACTGTCCGGCCGTCAGACTCCAGTCGCCGCCATCGGCTGCGCCGGCCTGGCTACGCTGGCGCTCGGGCTGCCGCTGACCTATGCCGACGGCGGTTCGCGCACCTTCGGATATCTCGCTGGAGCCGCCGCGCTATCGATGGTGCTGATCTACCTGGCCGTCAATATCGCCACCATCCGCGTCTTCCGCACCGAGTTCCGTGACCAGTTCCGGCTCGGGAGGCATCTGCTCGTGCCCGCGGCGGCGATAATCCTATTCCTGTTCCCGTTGTGGGGGATCATCCATCCACGCGCCTATACGCTGGTGAATCTGCTGCCCTTCACGGCGCTTGGCTGGCTATGCCTCGGCGTTATCGCCGCCGCGGTCCTTCGCGCCAGAAGCCCCGCGGGCCTCGCCGCGCTGGGGCGCGTATTCGTACCAGCCGCAGAACAACCGTCAGCCGCACACCAATAAGAACACTGGTAACTACTACGCGGTAGTAGTAGGAATGCGCTCACGCAAAGGTCAGCTTTCAGCGTGCGTGATATTAGCGGCCTGACGCATGATCGTTCCTGACCGTACAATCAGGTGGCGCGTAAGTAGCGCGAGAAATGAACGAGAAATGAACGGAAACGGCAGCTAGGGCCTTACTGCGATGACTGCGGAGCGGCGTGGCAGGGCGCCGTGAGTGAGCATGACGCCGCGCGAGGCGTGCGCTTCGCGCTTGCGAAATTCCGGCCCCCTGGCCTGCCCGCCACGCTGGTCACCAGGTCAGTTCTGCACGAGCGGCTCGACCAAGGCGCTGGTCAGCGGCTCACTCTTGTGGTGGGGGCAGCTGGAGCGGGCAAGAGCGTGCTGCTGTCGAGTTGGGCCGCAACGCGGCCGGGCCCGACGGTCTGGCTGTCCTGTGACGGGGCTGACGGTAATCCCGTCCGGTTCTGGGCGGGGTTCATCGAGGCCTGCAGGGTGGTCGCGCCGTGGTTCGGCGCCGACGCCGCCGACCTCCTGGCGATGGACAACACCGTGTCCGCCGATGTCATCGCGTCGATATCCAACGACGCCGCGAAGCTGCCGACCGGTACGGCTGTCATCGTCGACGACTTTCACGCCGCGGCGACCGCGGTCGCCGGGGACATGACTGATCTAGTCGAGCGCTGGCCGGCCACTACGGCCCGGCTAGTGCTTGCCAGCCGTGCCGACCCGCCACTGCGGCTGCACCGCAGCCGGATGGCGGGGGAACTGTGCGAGCTTCGCGCTCGCGACCTGAATTTCACCCTCGCCGAAAGCCGCGATCTCCTGGCGACCTTCGGCGTGCGGGTCAGCGCCGATGAGTTGACGACACTGCACCAGCGCACCGAGGGCTGGACCGCGGCCGTGCAGATGGTGGCGCTGTCCCTGCGCGGTACCGTCGACCCGGGCCGGAAGGCGCGGGCGCTTGAGGTGCGCAGCCATGCGATCGCCGAGTACTTCGTGTCCGAAGTTCTCGAGCAGCAGCCGCCGGAGCTGGCCCAGTTCATGCTCGACACCTGCATCCTCAGCGAGCTCACCGCCGAAGTGTGCGCGGCCGTGACCGGCAGGGAGGACGCGACAGCGCTGCTGCGCGCCGTTCGCACCGCCCATCTATTCCTCGTGGCGCTCGATGACGAGCAGACTAGGTTTCGATACCACCATCTGGTGCGCCAGCTCCTGCGCGCTGAGTTGCGCGCGAGGGATCCGGCCCGTGAGCAGAAGCTCCAGCTGCAGGCGGCCGAATGGTTTGACGCCGAAGGCGACGGCCGGCGAGCGGCCCGCCATTTCCTCGCGGCGCGGCAGGCAGACCGCGCGCTGAGCCTGATGGAGAACCGGGTAGTGCCCGAATTCCTGGCGGACCCGGTCATCCCGGCACCGCTGGACCTCGGAATGATTGACGATTCGCTGCTTGCTGACGCGCCCGACCGGCTGCTTACCGTCGCGGCCGACCTCTTGCTTTCCGGTGACGTGATCCGCGGCGGTTATTACCTTGACCTGCTCGAGCGTATCGATCCGCCGATCCCGCGCGAGTCAAGGCTGTGGGCCCGCTTCATGGCTTTCCGGGCCGTCCGGCACGTGCTGACCGGTGAGGCGCAGGAGGCGGTGAGTGCGGCCCGGGCCGCCTGGTCCATCAAGGAGCGGCTGCGGCTTAACGACGACTGGATCGCCGCCGTGCCCATGATCCTTCCAACGGCATACGCCTGGCTGGAGGACTTCCCCGCCGTTGAGCGTGAGGCGGCGGCAGCTCTCGCCGCGCCAGAACTGACTGAGTCGGTCAAGCTGGTGATGGTGCCCGGCGTACTGGCCCTGGCGTGGTTCAAAGCAGGCCATTTGAGGCAGGCGGCGGACATGGCCGGCAGCGCCCACGCCGCGGCCCGGCAGCTGGGATTCGAGCGGCATTTCTTCGCCGTGGATTACCTGCGCACGCTGGCCGGCCTCGCGCTTGAACAGCGAGACCTGGACACGGCTGAGGAGTTCACCGAGCGAGCGCTGTCGATAGTCGAGCGGCGGCGACCCATGTTCGAGTTCCTGGCGCTACTCGACCGGTCCTCCGTCTGGGCCGCCCGCGGGCAAGTCCGCGAGGCGCTGGCGACCGTCGAGACCGCGCGGCGGGTGCTAGCCAGCACTAGCTCGGTGCTGCTGACGAAGGCTGACGAGCTCGAGGCGCTGCTGCTGCTGTCGATCGGCGACCAGAGCGGCGCCGCCGGGCTGGCAAGCGGACTTCCGCTGGCCCGCCGCGCCCTGCTGCTGGCCAGGATCGCGCTGGCATCCGGCGATCACCGAGCCGCGACCGAGCATCTTCGCTTGGCGTCCGCGGCTGATCTGACCCCGCGTCGTGCACTGGTCCGCCAGTTGCTGCTGGCCGCTGCCGCCATCGAGCGCGGCGATCCGACGGCGGCCGGCGTCATCGGCGGCGCCATCCAGACGGCGCGTCAAGAGGGCTACCTCGATACCGTTGTCAGCACCGCGCCCCAGGTTGTCACCTATCTCATCGATCACGCGGCACAGGCGCGGCGGGATCCTTTCGTCGAGCAACTGGTCACCGCGTCCCTTGACATACGCGCGGCTCAGCCGCACGCGGTGCGGCCTGGAAAGTCGCTCGCCGAGCCGCTGACCGCCGCCGAACTGCGCATACTCAAGCTGTTGCCGACCAGCACCTATCTGCAGATCGCGGAAATCCTCTTCATCTCCCATAACACCGTGAAGACCCACCTGCGATCGGTCTATCAAAAGCTCGGGGTGGAGTCCCGCTCCCAGGCCGTCGAGCGTGCGGTGGACCTGCGCCTGCTTTGAACCCCGCAGGCCGAAAATAAGCAGGCCGATAATAAGAGGTGCCGCGGCGACGCCGATGCTCTTGGAGGTGCGGGTGACCACCGAGATGAACCTCGACCCGCGTACGCCCGTCGTTGTCGGGGTCGGGCAGTCCTGCGAGCGCCTCGACAGCCCCGGTTACCTGAGGCGTTCGCCCGTGGACCTCGCCGCCGACGCCGCCCGCGAGGCGCTCGCAGACACCGGCGCCAGCCCGGCCGCGGTCGCCGCCGCTATCGACACCGTCGCCGGAATCCGGCAGTTCGAGAACTCCTTTCCCGGCGCGCGGGCACTACTCGGCCGTTCGGACAACTACCCGCGCTCCGTGGCAGGCCGCGTCGGCGCGCACCCGGCGCGGGCGATCCTCGAGGTCGGCGGCGGTCAGGGACCGCAAAAGCTCGTCAACGAGTTCGCCGCCGCGATCGCCGCCGGACAGGGCGAGGTGGCGCTGCTGTGCGGCTCGGAGGCGATCTCGACAATCAGGCGCTACGCGAAGGCAGACGACAGGCCCGACTTTACCGAGCACGTCGAGGGCGACCTGGAGGATCGCGGCTACGGACTGAGCGGCATGCGAAGCGAGCACCTGTCCGCGCACGGGCTCTCCGACGCGCCGAGCCAGTACGCGCTGATCGACAATGCCCGCCGCGCGCGGCGCAAGCAGACCCGCGAAAACTACGCGGCGGCGATGGGCGCGCTGTTCGCGCCGTTCACCCGCATCGCGGCCGCCAACCCGCACGCCGCCGCGCCGGTCGAGCGGAGCGCGGCAGAGCTGATCACCCCGACCGAGGCGAACCGGCCGATCGCCGACCCCTACACGCGGTACGTGGTCGCCAGGGAGAAGGTCAACCAGGGCGCCGCGCTCGTGCTCATGTCGGTGGCCGCGGCGCGCCGCCTTGGCGTGCCGCGGGACAGCTGGGTGTTCCTGCACGGCCATGCCGACCTGCGCGAGCGTGACCTGATGGACCGCGCCGACCTGTCGGCCGGCCCGGCAGCCGTCATGGCCGCCCGGCACGCGCTTGACCTGGCGGGCATCACAGCGAGCGACCTGGCCACGATCGACCTGTACAGCTGCTTCCCCGCGCCGGTGTTCATCGTCAGCGAGGGACTGGGCATCGGACCTGACGACCCGCGCGGCCTCACGCTAACCGGAGGTCTGCCATTCTTCGGCGGCGCGGGCAACAATTACTCCATGCACGCCATCGCGGAGACGGTCCAGCGTGCCCGGAGCAAGCCGGGATCGTTCGGATTCGTCGGCGCCAATGGCGGCATCATCAGCAAGTACTCCGCCGGGGTGTACAGCACGGCACCCGTGCCATGGACCTCTGATAACAGCAAGGAACTTCAGGCGGAAATCGATGGCTGGGCCGCTCCCGAACAGGCCCCGCAGGCCGACGGCTGGGCGGTCGTTGAAACTTACACCGTCAAGCACGGCCGCGACGGCACCCGGACGGGCATCGTGGTCGGCAGGCTCGACGCCGGCGGGCGGCGCTTCGTGGCCAAGGGCGGCGACGACGACCTGCTCGCCCTGCTCGCATCCGCAGAACCAGTGGGCGCGCGTGTGTACATCCGCTCGTTCGGAATAGGAAATATTGTCACCGCTACCGAAGAGCGGAGCCCCCAATGGCGGAACATCTGACGCGTCGTCTGGCGCCGCTGGCCGCGGCGATCGTGCTCGGCGGCCTGGCGGCCTGTACCAGTCAGAGCGCTACCAGCCACCCGAGCATCGCGGTGAGCGCGCCGACGGCCCTGGCCGATCAGGCCATCGACGTGACGGTGACCGGGCTGGCGCCGGGCCAGCACGTCACGGTCACCGCGCAGGCTGTCGACGCCGCGCACCGGACATGGCGGGCGCAGGCCTCGTACACCGCAAGCCCGCACGGCGTGGTGAACCTCACGTCCGCCGCGCCCTTCGCGGGCAGCTACCGGACAGCGGATGGCATGGGACTGTTCTGGTCCATGAACGAAGTCGGGGGCCAGGACAACGAGTTCTTCTACCCTGCCGTGCCGCAGAGCCAGCCCGACTTCCCCGTCCGGCTGACCGTGACCTCCGATGGCCGGGCGATTGCCTCATCCGTGGTGACAAGGCAGTGGCTGGCACATGGTGAGACCGCACGCGTCCTCACCCCCAAGGCCGACGGAGTAAGCGGTGTCCTCTTCCTGCCGCCACCCGGCACCCCGCGCCACCCGGCCGTGCTGGTCTTCGGCGGGGCGGAAGGCGGCATGAGCCAGACGTTCACCGCGGCACTGCTCGCCGCGCGCGGATACCCGGCGCTCACCGTGGCCTACTTTGACTGGCCGGGGCAGCCGAGCCAACTGCAAGCCATCCCGCTTGAGTACTTCGTGAAGGCGGAGCGGATCCTGGCCGCGCAGCCGGGTGCGGACCCCGCGCACCTTCTGGTTATGGGATATTCGCGGGGCAGCGAGGCGGCGCTGCTGCTCGCCGACCACTTTCCCGGGCTATTCCATGGCGCGATTGTCTACTCGCCGTCTTCGGACGTGAATCCCGCACAGTCGGACACCGCGCAACCAGCCTGGACCCTGAACGGCAAACCGGTGTGGCCGGCGCCGATCCCGCTGAACCACATAAGCGGGCCGGTCATCGCCATCGCCGGTGACTCGGACGCGCTGTGGAACTCCGAGGGCTCGGCGACCCAGATCTCCTCCGAGCTCGGCCTCGCGGGCAGTCCCTACCGGCACCAGGCCGTCATCTACCTGAACGCGGGCCACGGGGTGGGCACGTTCCCGTACCTGCCTATCGGCGACGCGGCGCTGCAGGTTCTTGGCGGCACCAGGGCAGGCGATGTCGCCGCCCAGCGCAGCGGCTGGCAGCTTGTGCTGCACCAGCTAGCCGCGCTCGCCTAGTCGGCCGGCGGCGGCTGCGGCCGGGGCTGGGGCGGCTGCTGCGGCTGCGGCTGCGGCGTCCAGTCGCGGTCGAGCAGGGCCATCAGGTGGCAGTCGACCCACTGCCCCTCCCACCGCAGCGCCTCGCGCATGGTTCCTTCGTGCACGAAGCCGAGCTTTTCGTACACGTGCCGCGCGCGCGGGTTGAAGTCATAGACCTGCAATTCGACGCGGTGCACTCCGACCACGTCGAACGCGTAGCCGAGCACGAGCCGGGAAGCTTGCGTCCCCAGTCCGCGCCCGAAGAACCGCGGGCCCTGCAGCAGGATCCGGAACCCGCACGACTCGTTGTCCGCGTTCAGCTCATTGAGCACGACCTCGCCGGCCCATTCGCCGCTGGCGCGTTCGATGATCGACAGGTCGAGGCGGTCGTCGTGCGAAGCCCGCGTCGCGTACCAGTGCTCGAGCTCGGCCAGGCCGTCCGCTCTGTGGTGCGATCCGGTCAGCCGCAGGCTTTCCTCGTCGCAGGCGAACAACCCGACGGCGTCGGCGGCCGATACCGGCCGCAGCGTGACAAGGGCCCCGGTCAGCGTGGGCTTGACGGCGAAGTTCGTGCGCAGGGCCATGGTCGCCAACCGTAACGCGCGCGGGAACACCGCGGGAACACCTGCTTCGTAACTTGGCTCCAGTAGCTCACAAGCAGCTCAAGTCGAGGAGCGACAGATGAACCTCACCTACCTGATGTACCAGGCGGAGCGTCCCAGGTCAGCCGCCGAGCAGCGGGCGGAGGACACCCGCCGCGGCGAGCTCGCCATGGCGCTGACCCGCGTGCTGCGCGGCCGTCGCCGGGTCAGCGCCGCCGCCGTGGCGGCCCCGGCCGTCCCCGTCGCCGTGGCGGCCCGCCCCGCGCTGACCGTGCTCAGCGGGACCGCCGCGACCGTGGTCCCGGCACCCCGCCCGGCCCCTGCGTGCGAGACCCGTACGGCGTGCTGACAGCCGGGCGAGTCTTGTGGAAAACCTGTGCGCAACTAGTAGCGCCTGGTGTGGATATACCGTCCTATACGGGGATCCGGAACGGAAGCCAGCCGTCTGTCTTGTGGAAAACCGCCCGACCGGCTCGTGCCGCGCGCACGCGCCGGATCGGGTACCCTTACATGGTCGCAATGGCGGAGTAGCTCAGACAGGCAGAGCAAGCGGCTCATAATCGCTGTGTCGCCGGTTCAAGTCCGGCCTCCGCTACTCATAGTTCAAGCGCTTTACATCAAGTACCCTTGATCGACCAAGCTCTCGTGTAAACCAGGCTCTCGTGTAGAAAGGCACTCCACCGTGGCTGCCACCGATATCCGGCTTAAGATCACGCTGGCTTGCCAGGAGTGCAAGCACCGGAACTACATCACGAAGAAGAACCGGCGTAACGACCCGGATCGTCTCGAGATCAAGAAGTATTGCCCGAACTGCCGCTGCCACCGTGCGCACCGCGAGACTCGCTAGCGGGTACAGGCTCTAGGTGGCCCTTAACCGGGAGTACGTCGGCCGGGTCTTCGGGCCGACAGAACCCTATGAGGTCAGCCGGGTCAAGATCGCCGACTTCGCCGACGCTATCGGTGAGCCGAGCGAGCTTTGCCGCGACCGTGAAGCGGCGCAGAAGGCCGGCTATCCGGACGTGATCGCGCCGCCGACGTTCGCGATGGTGATCAGCATGCGCGCAACCGCGCAGGTGAACGCCGACCCGGGCCTCGGCCTCGACTACTCGATGGTCGTGCACGGCGAGCAGAGCTTCAGCTACAGCCGGCCGCTGCACGCCGGTGACGTCGTGGTCGCCACCACGACGATCGATTCGATCAAGGCGCTCGGCGCCACGTCGATGCTCGTCACATCCACGGATATCAGCACCGTGGACGGCGAGCACGTCTGCACGGCGAAGTGCACGATCGTCGAGCGCGGGCAGTAGGCAGGGGAGAGCGGACATGGCGGTGCGTTACGCGGACGTCGAGCAGGGCACCGAGATCCCGCCGAAGATTTACCAGGCCACGCGCCTGGACCTGGTGAAGTACGCGGGCGCCTCCGGCGACTTCAACGTCATCCACTGGAGCGACCGGATCGCCCGTTCCGTAGGGCTGCCAGACGTGATCGCGCACGGCATGTACACGATGGCGCAGGCGGGCATCTTCGTCACCGACTGGGCGGGCGGCGACCCAGGCGCGATCACCGAGTTCGGCGTGAGGTTCTCCGCGATGGTCCCCGTCCCCGATGATGACACTGGCGCGAGCATCGAGGTCAGCGGCAAGGTCGCGGAAAAACTTGGCGATAACAAGGTGGCGGTTGACCTGACCGCGCGGGCAGGCGGGACGAAGGTGCTGACCCGCGCCCGGGCCGTCGTGCGCCTGCAGTGACGGACGTTACGGTCCTCGCCGACCACACCACGCTGGGCCTCGGCGGTCCGGCGAAGTCGTTCATCCCGGTGTCGAGCGAGGCCGGCCTCATCGACGCGGTCCGCGCCGCGGACGCCGCGGGCGAGCCCGTGCTGCTCATCGGCGGCGGAAGCAACCTGGTCATCGCCGACGACGGCTTCCCGGGCACGGTCATCGCCATCGGCACTCGCGGCCTGTCCTGCACCCTTGACGGCGATGGCCGCGTGGCCGTGACGGTAGCCGCCGGCGAGGACTGGGACGACGTGGTTGCCGCCACCGTGGCCGAAGGCCTGGCCGGCCTCGAGTGCCTGTCAGGCATCCCCGGCAGCGCCGGAGCGACCCCGATACAGAACGTCGGCGCTTACGGGCGGGAGGTGGCAGAGGTCATCACCAGCGTGCGGGTCTTCGACAGGCAGACAGATCAATTTCTCCTTATCCCGAACGAGGCCTGCCGCTTCTCCTACCGCAACAGCCTGTTCAAGGGCGCTGGACCCAGATACGTGGTCCTCGAAGTGTCATTCCTGCTCGCCCGCGAGTCGCTCGCCATGCCCGTGAAGTACGCCGAACTCGCGGCCGAGCTGGGTGTGGGGCTAGGGGAGCGGGCGGGAGTCGGCGAGGTGCGTTCGGCGGTGCTGAAGATCAGAGGGCGCAAGGGGATGGTCGTGAACCCGGGGGACCCGGACAGCAGGAGCGCGGGCTCGTTCTTCACCAACCCGGTGCTGAGCGCGGACCACTTCGCACGGGTTGAGGTCGCGGCGCGGGACGCCGAGGCTGGGCCGGTGCCGCACTTCGACGCGGGTTCTGACCGGGTGAAGGTCCCGGCGGCCTGGCTGATCGAGCACGCGGGATTCGGCAAGGGATATGGCGCTCCGTGCCGCGCCCGCGTGTCGTCGAAGCACACGCTCGCGCTGGTCAATGCCGGCGGCGCGACAACGGCCGAACTGCTCGCGCTCGCCCGCGAGATCCGCGATGGCGTCCGTGCCGCCTTCGGCGTCACGCTGGAACCCGAACCCATCCTGGTCGGCATCACCCTCTAGCACTCCGCTACCCGTCTACCCGCTCGCTCCTTTTCCCGCTCGCCTCCGGGCCGCCTTCGCGCGACACCGCCCGCGCGCTCCTTTTCCCGCTTGCCTCCGCGCTTTCGGCGCGCGCCGCACGCCTACGCGCCGCTCCGGCCCTTCCCTGGCTGCCCCGCGCCCGCCTGGTGAGGTGAATGGCCCCTTGCCCCCATCAGATGAGGGGAAGGGGCCATTCACCTCGACGGGGTATTGGGTGCGGGTGACAGGTGGTGCGCGGCTAGGCGGCGAGCCAGGTGTCGATGCCGGAGAGCAGGCGGGTGCGGACGGCGCCGGGGGCGGCCGAACCGAGCACCGACATGCGGGCGAGGTCGGCGAGCTCGTGCGGCGTGCAGTGGTGCGCGTCGCGGGCGATCTCATACTGCGTGACGAGCCTGCGCCCGAACAGCAGCGGGTCATCCGCCCCGAGCGCCACGGGAACGCCGGCTTCGAAGAGGGCGCGGACAGGGACCGCGGCCGGATCGGGAGCGACGCCGAGCGCGACGTTGGAGGACGGGCACAGCTCGAGTGTCACGCCCGCGGCGGCGAGTCGCTTGACGACCTCGGGGTCCTCCATCGACCTGACGCCGTGCCCGATCCGGTCGGCGTGCAGTCGGTCGAGTGCCGCGGTGACGCTGGCCGGGCCGACAAGCTCGCCCGCGTGCGGGACGAGCAGCAAGCCGGCCTGCTCCGCGATCTTGAAGGCACGCTCGAAGTCTTCCGCTGGCCCGCGCCGCTCGTCGTTGGAGAGCCCGAAACCGACGACGCCTCGCCCGGCGAACTGGGCGGCGAGCCGTGCGAGCGTGCGTGCGTCAAGCGGGTGCCTTGTCCGGTTCGCCGCGATGACGATCCCGATGCCCACTCCGGTCGCCTGCGCGGCGGTGGCGGCCGCGTCGAGAAGCAGTTCGGTGAACGCGGTGATGCCGCCGTACCGTCCGGCGTAGCCCGTAGGGTCCGCTTGCAGTTCCAGCCAGCCGGACCCTTCCGCCCTCTCGTCCTCCGCGGTCTCCCTGACCAGGCGGTACAGGTCGTCTTCCGCATGCAGCACCGAGCGCGCCAGGTCATAAAGGCGCTGGAACCTGAACCACCCGCGCTCATCGGCGGTGCTCAGCTGAGGCGGCCAGTCCTCGGTGAGCGCGGGCGGCAAGGCGACTCGATGCGTGTACGCGAGCTCGACCATCGTCGAGTGACGCATCGCACCTGTGAGGTGCAGGTGCAGGTGCGCCTTGGGAAGCGCCGACAAATCATGCGGCATCCCTAATTCTCGCCGACCGCGGAGTCGGCGCGCGGTGGGTTTTACCTGGCCTCTACCTGGCTTCGGCCAGCAGCTTGCCCATCCTGGCGACGCCTTCTTCCAGGTCGGCGTCGCCCAGGGCATACGAGAGCCGGAAGTATCCGGGTGTCCCGAACGCCTCGCCAGGAACGACGGCGACCTCGGCCTCGTCCAGGATGAGGCCGGCCAGTTCGGCGGAGGTCTGCGGACGCCTGCCTGCGATCTCCTTGCCGAGCACGCCCTTGACGCTTGGGTACGCGTAGAACGCGCCGAGCGGCTCTGGGCACACGACACCGGGGATCTCATTGAGCATCCGGACGATCGTCTTCCTGCGCCGGTCGAATGCCTCGCGCATGGCCGCCACGGCCGACAGATCGCCGGACACCGCGGCGAGCGCCGCCACCTGCGAGACGTTCGCCACGTTGGAGGTCGCGTGGCTCTGCAGGTTGGCCGCAGCCTTGATCACGTCCTTTGGGCCGATCATCCAGCCGACCCGCCAGCCGGTCATCGCGTACGTCTTCGCCACGCCGTTGAGCACCACGCAGCGGTCGCTGATTGCGGGCGCCTGGACGGGGATCGAGGAGAATATGGCATCGCCGTAGACGAGGTGCTCATAGATCTCGTCGGTGACGACCCAGATGCCGCTGGCCGCGGCCCACTCGCCGATCTCCTTTACCTGGCCGGGCGAATAGACGGCGCCTGTCGGGTTGGACGGGGAGACGAAGACGAGCAGCTTGGTCCGTTCCGTGCGGGCCGCCTCGAGGTCCGCGATGGACGCGAGGTAGCCGCTGTTCTCGTCGGTGTGCACCGGAACCGGCACGCCGCCCGCCAGCGCGATCGCCTCCGGGTAGGTGGTCCAGTACGGCGCGGGCA
>Ga0126381_100002284_pt1 | contig 20676 bp, 10 predicted proteins | sample PanSoiMetPlot_28_FD_96465 | JGI IMG/M metagenome (GOLD analysis project Ga0126381, IMG submission 96465) | Tropical forest soil microbial communities from Panama - MetaG Plot_28 | ecosystem: Environmental > Terrestrial > Soil > Tropical forest > Bulk soil | place: Panama | collected 2016-02-17
GAGATGAAGCCCAGAATCTCGCGTCCCTCAGGAGTGAAACGCCAGACGTTTGCGACGACCCCGAGTGTAGTGGCTCCGTATGCTCGCATGCAGTCGATGACGAGGTTTGCGACATCACGCGGCAAGATGTCCGCCTGGAGCAGTTCCGCGTACGGCCGATGCGGCCACTGCTGCGGACTCGGCCGCTCTTTCTCGAGAGACTCACGGAATGTAAGGGTGGTTCCCGGGAAGATTCCTATATACGGAGGCGTTTTATCCCTTTGTATGTACCTGGTGACACTCTTGACCGTCTGATCCTGCAACCTCTTGCTGCGGCTGACCCATTGATCGGCCAGAGATTGCATGGCCGGTGTTGAAGTTGAATGAGCTAACTGCGTCCAAGTCTTCGCAATGTCTTTGAATCCGCGCGCGGCAAATGCGCTGTTCGCGTAATAAGCCTGCCAATACAATGACGGATCTTCATGCAAGCACGAGTCGGATTCGCTCCACCCGCGGATCAGACCGTAGCCTGGATTCTGCTCAGGCAATCGAAGACTCTCGTTGTGCATCTCGGCCAGCATTCTCGCCGTTGCTTCGATTTTGCTTTTGTACTTGAGGAGTAATTGGCTGTCACGCGTGTAGTTGAAATAACGTGCCAGAAGAGACAGCGTTAGACCAAACTGCGCAGTCTCCGGGCCCCGCATGTCGATCATTCCCTTTTCGTCGACATATTCCGAAAAATAGTTATCGATGAACAGGCGCGCTGTCTCCAACCTGCCCCACTCCATATTGGTATAGATAGCGCTGGTGAATATGTCCTGGAAGGCGTCGTACTCTGATCCGGCATAATCCCGATCGACCGCGCCGTACTTCGGATAAAGGCCGGCAGGACGCGTCATCAACTCTTTGGCAAAAGAGTGTTTCGAAAGGTCGATCCAATCTTTGTCAGGCAACGAAGTGGGAGCGAAATCGTCAACACGGCCTTGCCAGTAGTCAGCGAATTCTAACAATGCGCGATAAAACTCCTCGGGCTTGGGATCCCGGCGCGCAGGAGGATACGCGGGATAACTGTTTCCGTAAATAACTTCAGCGATCTGCCCATTCTCGATACGCGCGGTTCGATGCCACGTGTGCACAATGTACTTGTTCTTGTTCGGGCGTACATCACCGAAGAGGATGACCTCCCAATAACCGTTTCCAGAGCCAGTAATTACTTTGCGGACCGCGGGCATCCATCCGCCAACGAGCCCGTCGTAAATCTGTCCTGATTTGATCGCTTCGCGGAATCCTGCGGAGTACTGACCGGGATGATAGGTGCGCGTGCCGCCGCCGCGGTAAACAGGAGTGACGTCGTAGGCTTCTTTCGTTCCCACGAAAGTCGTCCAGCTTCGTGGATTCTTCTCCGCCGAGGCCATCGGCGGCGCGGCTGTCCTAACCGCTTCCGGATCGGGATCGCCGTTCGTGAGGAGTCGGTCAGCCAGCAGGTCAGCGGATGATACTCCGATGTCTTTCAGTGCGAGGCCCAAATAGGGTGTTCCTTCCGCAAAAGAGGCTTCGGCGCTCTTCGGCAAAGATACGGTGCTCCCGGCCGAAGACAAGAAGACCATCGCTCCATCGCGGGTGCGCAGATCCTCATAGACTTTCCAATGGATGTCCTTGGCTTTGAATTCGGAAATGACCGTGTAACCGTCGACCGAGACAACGGGAGTTGGGACTCCACTCGGGGATGGATGCGGTCGGGCCTCGGCTGTGGAAACTAACTGATGGTCCAGCAGCTCCAGACCAGCGGCGCTAACCGCCATGCCGTGCAGAAATGTTCTTCGGTCCATCCGAGACTCTCTCTAAGTTTCAGGCCACCACAGACAACAACTAACGACGACGCCTTCGAGGATTACGCCCTTCCCGGTCTTCTTTGACTTCGAAGTTGGCCGGCGGTGTAACGCCAAGCAAATACTTTACGAAGTAATCCCACCGCCGACGGACTAGGTAAGGAGCGTGTTCCCCACTCTCTCCGTGAAACATATTGGGCACAAACAGCATGTCGAAATCTTTATTGGCCTTCATCAGAGCATCAACCAACCGCATTGTCTCGACCGGATGAACGTTATCGTCGATATCGCCGTGCTCGATGAGCAGATGTCCTTTCAAACGACTGGCCATCGTGACATTGGACTGCTGCACGTAGTCATCTTGCACCGGATATCCCTGGTACAGTTCGTTCCACCAAGCCTTATCGAGACGCGCGTCGTGATCCCCTGAAGTAGTGACACCGACTTTGTAGAAGTCTGGGAACGCGAGCATGGCATGTGCTGCGCCATAACCGCCCGCCGAGGTTCCGAAGATTCCCACGCGTTCAATATCCATGTATGGATACTTGGCCGCCATCTGCTTGATCATGGCAACGTGATCTTCGAATGCGCCTCCCAGATTTCTATAGGAGAACTGGTGAAAAGCTCGTGAGCGCCCAGCTGTGCCCCGGCCGTCAACCATCACGACGACAAATCCCAGCTCGGACATCGACTGCAGCCAGAAAGTGCTAAACGTCTTTGGGACAAAGAACGATTGTGGCCCTGTATAGACAAACTCGACGATCGGATATTTTTTCGACGTATCGAGGTTCGACGGACGCCAGACGAGCCCGTATAAATCGGTCGTACCATCGGAGGCTTTTCCCCGGAAAGGTTCGGGCGCTTTCCATCCCATTTTGGTTAACGGGCTGGGATCTGACTCTTCCAGCATGCGAACCTCTGAACCGTCCTTGGCGCGGCGAAGGACGATTTTGTCGGGCAAATCAGGACGAGAATATCCATCGATGAAGTACGAACCGTCGGGCGAGAAGTCGATGGAGTGGTTCGCATTCTCGGCCGTGAGCAACTGCAGCCCCTTACCATCAAACCCAACTCTGTAAAGATGCGCTTGATAAGGATCCTCGCCCTTTTCGCGCCCACTGGCAGAGAAATACACACGTCGATTTGCTTCGTCTACATGCTCAATCTGCCGGACCACCCAGTCGCCCTGCGTGAGCTGGTTTTCGAGTTGCCCGGTTTTGCCGTAAAGGTAGAGGTGATCCCAACCATCTCGCTCTGAACCCCACAGAACCTCACCTGTTCCCTTCACAAATCGATAGAACGTCTCGCCGGGATCCACGTAGGTATCCGCCTGCTCGCGAATCACAAGTTTTTGTTCACCGGTTGAAGCATCCACAATGCGGAGTTCTTTGGCCTTGTAGCCGCGCTCGTCGTAGTCGTAGTAAAAGCTCTTGCTGTCAGGAAACCACTCGAAGCCTGGGCCATCTTGAAATGGCAATTCGATCGAGGCGTCTTTCACATCGATCCGACGGCCAGATTGAATGTCAAATATGATCGGCTCGGCCTTAGCCAACACCTCACCTGGAAGAGGGTAAACGTAAGTGAATGCTTTGGGCCGCAACTGATTTGGAGGAACGAATTGCAGACTGGTGAAGCGTCCCGAGTTTCGGGAATCGATCCGATACGTGACCAGCTTTGAAGAGTCAGGCGCCCAGAAGACCGCGGCGGGCTGCTTAACATCTTCTGTGCCCTGATCCACCATCAGGCGCAACGATGGCAGAGGAGTGGCGTAGTCCCATCCCGCAACTCCGTCCTGCGTAAGCTGCAACTCGGTGCCGGTAGAAGTATCCCTCAAGAACAAGTTGTGGTCTCTTACAAAAGCAGCCCACCGCTTGTTTGGGGAGAGTTCTTCATTCGGGCGTTTGGATTCAGAGGAATTTTTCTTGCAGTCATAGTTGACGATGGAACAAGTCCACTCGGCACCGTCGATCGAAAACCGAATTCCCTTGCCGTCATCCACGAAGTCGAACTCCCGGAAGGGCAAATCCGATGGCGGGTATTCCTGCTTAGCGGCATGGGAGAGGGCATCTGCCAAACGAGAGTGATCGAACGCCGGACCACTGGTGTTATGCTCGGCGTCCACGAGAATGAATTCAGAACCGCTGGGCGCAGACTTGCGATACCAGAAGCGGCTGGATTTCTCGATCCAGCGAGGATTGACCTCCGCAAGGTGGACGATATGGCGAAGATTGCCAGGAAGAAATTGCTGCGCTCGCTGATAGTCCTGGAGCGTGCCTTGGGCGGGTAAACGAGGCGACGCGAGCAGCGCAAGAACGCAAGCGGCGATCAGGAAGCGGATGCTGGAGTTCATGGAGCGGTTGAAAGCTGCTGTGGTCCTGCCTCGTGATTCCGCTTTTTCTTTCGTGTCCCTTTGCTTTGCGATCGAGAAAGGTATTTAACGTTTGGCATGAAAGAAACGGCTAGTTTAGGGTTAATTTACAGGTCCTACACTCGACAAAAGCGACAAGTGCCTCAAGATGACTGCCAGAAGTGGTGCACACTGGGCCATCCGACCCTGCGCCTGGATGCTTGAGCAGCACTTCTCAGTCGGAAACAAGAAAAAGAATGCATTCCCGATTCCAAGCATCATGCGCTGGTCCCAGGAATGCATCTGCGAAGTGAGTTGATTCACTGACGTGTCAGAACTCGATGTTGCCCCGGAGTTCGATCAGGCGAGCACCACCTGTTGGCAAGAAATTGGGATTGAGAGGTCCAGTCCCAATTCCAAAGCCACTGGAGTTCACATTTGAGCTGAACCCATTCTGAAAATTCCCGTACGTCCCGCCATTGCCTGCCCCAGGTCCAAACACCGGATGGTTGAAGGCGTTTAGCAACTCCGTCTGAAAGAGGAAACGTACTCTTTCGGTAATTGGGAAGTTCTTGGAGATGGATATGTCGTCATAGGTGGCGTGCGGTCCGTAGAGCCAGACTCTTTGGCCAATGGTGCCCGGAGTCGTGTTCTGCGTGATGTACGTGGAATTTGCCCCACCGCCCGGAGACAGGTACTTCGGATTGATGAATGCTACAGAGGGGGTTCCGGCAATGGAATATTTGCCTACTGCGCTTTGCAGTTGGGAGCGACTGACACCGTTCAGGACAACGCCGGCGTCTCCGTAATCGTTAAACGTGAGATTGGGGTTGTATTGCACATTGGACCCCAGAAGAAATGGCGTTCCACTCTGGAATGTAAAGATCGTCCCTACCGTCCAACCGCCAACGATCTGATTTACGACACCACCGCGATTGGCAAACATTTTTCCTTTGCCAAAGGGCAGGTCATAAGTGCCATTGATGTTGACCACATGGCGTAGATCGAAGAGCGCAGGACCGTAAGTCAAGTGCATATTCCGCAAGGTAAAGATATTTGACGACGCCACCCAATTGTTTTGACTGGCGATGCCGAGGGTATGGCTCCACGTGTAGTTGGCATCGAACTGAAGCCCGTGCCATGAGCGCTGACGAAAATCCACCTGGAGCGCGTTGTAATTCGAATATCCCTCGGCTTGCGAGAGCGTGGTGCTTACTGCATTGGTGAAGCCCGTCTGAGCTGCGTACGGGTTCGCCTGGAAGAAATTGATCGGGTATCCAGCTCCCGCTCCGGTAAAGCCGATGTTGTTGGCACAGGGAGCGAAAGACGATCCCACCAGATTGCAGAAATACGGGGCCGCGCCTTGAATATTTGCTAACGTCTCCGCCATCCCGCCAGCAGCGCCGTTCTGCAATTGACTGATGAATTGGCCATTGCAATAGTCGGCGGCACTTCCATCGGCGCACGCCGGCGCGAACTCGCTTCCTCCCACGAAAGCGGCGGCAAAGATGGGAAGTGCACCCTGGCCCGGCAGGCCATGGTTGGCAAAGTTCCCCGCGTAACTTGGGTTCCCACTCGCGTTGTTGGCGTTGAGATTCGCCTGCGCCTGTTTGAACTGCGTCAGAAATCCATTTTCGAAGATGTTGACCTCATTGGGATCAGTCTGAATCCACTGCCGCAAGGTGCGACTCCCAACGTACCGAATCTCCAGGGCTCGGGTATCGCCCAGCGCTCGCTGAATGCCCAGGTTCCATGACTGGGTATAGGGCTGCTGAATGTTGTATGGGATTCCATTCAGCCCCGGCCCTCCCAAGAACGTAAAGTCTGACGCTGATTCAGTCTTAAGGAAACTCTTGGGTGAAAGTCCATACGGAGTACCAAAAGCATTCACTGCCGCGGCTCCCGTCAGACTGGAGTCAAAGTTGGCGATGGTCAGGCTTCCCGGAGCGAAACTTCCCGCCCCTGCGGCGGTATTGGCGTTCAGGAAAAAGCTTTGATAGTAGAACGACGCGAAATCGGATGCCTGATTCCATACATATTGCTGCGGCTCAGTAAACTTGCGTAGGGAGTAGCCCGCACGAATGACCGTCTTGTCAACTCCCGTCAGCTTACTCAGAAAGCCACTCTCGAACTTAGGGTTCCATGCAATTCCCAGTGCCGGCTGCGGAGACACGTTCCAGTCGTTGTACGCTTGGCTGATCTGGGCGATTTGCGGATCCATGTTACCCTTCAGCGAACCAGGATTGAACAGGTTGTTGACGCCTGAAGGACCCCAGACCGACGACGCGCTGGCGGAGTGATACAGCTTGCTCAGATCCTTATCAGCGCTTGTGAAGTCCCAGCGCAGCCCATAATTGACCGTCAGGTTTGGCCGGACGCGGAAGGAATCCTGAAAAAATACTCCCCAGGCCTTCTCCAACTCGTTGAGGTTATAGCGGCCAATTGCCGGCACATATTGATTTTGCGAAGGGCTAAACGAGTAACTCCCATTCACGCCCTGGATCCGCCCGGTCAAGATGGCATAAAGCTGCTGAGCGGCAGCTTGGGCCCCAGAGTCCCCGCCAAATGCGGAAAGTGGAAAGGCATTTTGAGCGGGATCGCCACCTGCCAACCCGAAGTTGACGACTGGATATCCCAGCACCGGATTGTAGTAGTGATCCTGCTCGCGCCACCAGGAGAAGCCGAAGTTCATAGTGTGGGCGCGGTGCTGCCACGTCACCGTGTCTGACGCATTGAACACTGGATAGTATGTGTTGATCCCGGTGTAGAAGACAGTGCCTGACTGCTCAGCACCATAGGGATACCCCACGGAGGTGTAATTCCATCCAAGCTGAGGCTGGTTCTGCTGCAACGGCGGAGCGTTGTAAGCTCCAACGTTCGAGTTATAGAGAAAGCCGCCGCGAAATTCGTTGACCATTGTCGGAGAAAGAGTCCAATCAAACCCGAACGCGGCGGTGTAATTCTTGTCCCTGTTTCCGGCTCCTGTCTTGGCCCAAGCTGGCCCGGGGAAATCCGGAGTGTTCTGGTTGACGAAGTTGTCTTTCGTCATATTCCAGGCGAAATTGAATCGCAACTTTGCAGTCGCATCGTAGTCCACGCGAACGGTCGGCCAGTAGTGGGTGATCGGCGCATTTACCAGCCAGTTCAGTTGCTGAATGTTCGCGTCACCGTTGGCATTGGGTGTGAGGGCTCCGTATTTGACCGAGGCGTTGATTGAGGCTAACACCTCAGCGGGGGAATTTGAGCCGTTCGGGGCAGTGTTGCCGCTTCCATCCGACAACACCGCGGTGGGCAAGGTCTGCCCTTTGGAGCAGTTAATAGGATCTGCATTACAGGCGGCCGCCAAGGCAAAAAGATTTAGTGTGCCACCACTGTACGAAAACAATCCGCTCTGCGCTGCCTGAGTGAAGACGTAGTTGTGCGCATTAATCGAGCCGGGTTGTTTGCCCATGGCGAAAGTACCAAAGAAGAACAATTTGTCCTTGATGATCGGTCCGCCCACGCTTCCGCCAAATTCGTTGAGGATGAGTGGGTTCTTGCTTAAGCCTGCGTTGTCGTTGAGCCAGCTGTTTGCGTTCAGCGCCGCGTTGCGGAAGTCTTCGTATACGCGGCCGTGAAACGCGTTTCCGCCGCGGCGGGTGACGAAGTTAATCTGCATGTTGGACTGACCAAAGCCCTGGTCCAAATTCAACTGCTCGGTCTGTACCGTCATCTCCTGGATGTTTTCCAAACGCGGCATCACGTTGGGTTCCGCATTTCCACCGAACTTCATACGGCTTGTACTCCCGATCACGCCGTCTATGTTGTTGCCTTGCGCAATGGATGGAAGGCCATCCCAAGTTCCCGTGTATCCCGGGACTATATTCGCCAGTTGCGTCAAATCTCGACCTTGGATCGGCAACTGCTCGATCTGCTTCAAATCCACAGTCGTGCTTATAGCGTTCGTGGTGGTTTCAACCAGAGGTGCCGAACCGGCCGTGACTTCCACTGTTTCGGCTACTGCTCCAATCGTAAGTGGAGCCTTAATGTCGGTCGTTTTTGCGGCTTGCACTAAAACGTCGGAGAATATCTTGCTCTTGAAGCCTGTCTTACTCACCGTAAGCTTGTACTTCCCCAGATCGAGGTTGACAAACGCGTAGGTGCCATTTTCCTGGGTTTCGGCCTTGCGGATGTCGTTCGTGGTTAGGTCTTGCAATTCCAGCTCTGCGCCGGGAACGACGCTTCCACTCGCGTCCAAGACCGTAACCGCGACGGTTCCTTCGGAGCCGTGCTGCGCATGAAGCTTTGGCGCTACCATAGTCAGAAATGCAACAAGAACCATCTCCAGACAGACGGTAACGGTAAAGGTCTTTTCGAAACGGTAGGTCATAGCTCCTCCTTGCAACGTCGCGAAATTGCAAGCCGACTCGGCATACGCCAACAGAGGCGGCCAGAAAACGTTTTCCCTAGTGCGGGATTTTGTATACTTTATTCCGTCCCGTTGTCAACCATGAAATTTTGCCCCTCATTCCAAGATGTGTTACCCCTCTTTAGCAGCCCCGTTGGAAGGCACTCGTGAACACGGCCAAGGTTTCTCGACGTAAGTTGTTGAAACAGATGGGATTCGCCTCGCTCGTGGTCGCTGTTCCGCAGCCCTGGTTCAATTCCAAGATCGAGAGGGGCGTCACGTTCACCGACATCGCCTCGTCTGCAGGCATCACCTTTCATCACGACAATGCCGCATCCCCAGAGAAATACCTGATTGAAACCATGGGATCCGGCTGCGGGTGGATTGACTATGACCAGAACGGTCTGCTCGATCTCTACCTGGTGAACGGGGCCGCAACCCGCGTTTATACCCCCCAACAGCCGGTTCGAAGCGCGCTTTATCGCAACAACGGAGACGGCACCTTCACCGATGTAACGGTGAAGGCTGGAGTGTGGGCCGAAGGACTTTTCGGCATGGGAGTGGCAGTTGGAGACTATGACAACGATGGGTTCCCCGACCTACTGGTCTTGGGGTACGGCCGATGCATTCTCTACCACAACAACGGAGACGGCACCTTTACCGACGTGACCGCGCGAGCAGGTGTGCAGAACACCGGCTTGTGGGCTTCGAGCGCCGCCTGGTTTGACTACGATAACGACGGCAAACTCGATCTCATCATCGCCAACTACGTCGACTGGTCCCCGGAGCACAATTTCTATTGTGGGGATCGTGGCCCGGGCATGCGCAGCTACTGTCATCCGGACGATTTTCACGGTCAGCCACCAACTCTGTACCACAACAATGGAGACGGCACTTTCACCGACGTCAGCAAAACTTCCGGACTTGGACTCAAGGGTGGAAACGGACTCGGCGTGGTGACCTTCGACTACGACAACGACGGGTGGCAAGACATCTTCATCGCCAACGACCACATGCCCAATTACCTCTTCCACAACAATCACGACGGAACATTCCGGGAAGTGGGCTACACGGCGGGAGTGTCTGTGAGCGCAGACGGGCAGTTCGAGGCAGGCATGGGTACAGATGCTGCTGATACTACAGGCAGTGGTCGCATGGATTTGATTGTGGCGCACCTCGATATGCAACTGGCTCGCATCTATCAGAACCTTGGCGACGGTACCTTCGAAGATGCGACATTCCGATCCAAGCTTTCCTATGCGACTTATCACATCAGCACGTTCGGCGCACGCTTTATGGATTACGACAATGACGGCTGGCGTGATCTATTCATGGCGAATGGCCACGTGCTCGATAACGTCGAGCGGTATCACGCGGACGTCAAGTATGCCGAGCCCAAACTGATGTTCCGTAACGCGGGGCGCGGGATCTTCGAAAACGTCAGCGACGATCTGGGCCCGGATTTTCAACTACCTCGGGTCAGCCGAGGAGCGGCTGTCGGAGACTTCGACAACGACGGCGATCTCGATATTCTCGTCAACAACTGCGGTCAGGCGCCACAACTGCTCCGTAATGATGGCGGCAATAAGAACCATTGGCTGGAGATTTTCCTGATCGGAACAAAGTCGAATCGCGACGGCGTAGGAGCACGAGTCAAAGTCACTGTCGGCGATCTTGTGCTCTACGATCAGCGCAAGGGCGGGATGAGCTATCAATCGGCCCAGGATCCCCGCTTGCATTTCGGGTTGGGCCAACATTCATCGATTGATTTGCTTGAGATAATCTGGCCCAGCGGAGCGAACACGAAACTTGAGCACATCAAGTCTGACCAGATTGTTGCGATCAAAGAAGGAACCGGGATTATCGACCGGCCGTTCCCAAGAGTTTCAACGGTCCGCTAACAGTCACTGCGGAGCCGGTGAACTCCCTCCATAGCTCATCTTGCGCTCTCCTGGTGCCGATCGAATTCGCTCGGCTTGCGTCTGATTCAGAGCTTCAAGTTTCTGAAGCGCTTCCTGGGCTCTCTGCGAGTCGCCTTTCCGCTGATAAGCCTTCGCCAGGCTCGCATAGATCGAAGGCTGGTTGGGCCTCATCCGCTGCGCCACGTCCAGATGTGCAATGGCATCGTCGAAACGACCTGCCTGAAGATAGACTTGGGCCAGTGCGATTTGCGCGCCAGCATCGTTTGGATGTTCTGATACCGATTTCTCCAATGCACTCTGGGCCTCGTTGAATTCTGTTTGGCCCGGCATCACTCCGGAACGCAGTAATGCTTTCCCCAGAATCTCGAGTAGAGCTGAGTCCTCGATTCCATTATTCATTCCTTCGCGGGCAATTTGAATCGCGTCGTTGATGCTGCCCTCAAACATCTTTTGCTGGGCTGCCGCGAGATATCCGACTTCACTTCCCTGCCCAAGCTTGCTCGCCCGCGCAAAATCCTCTTTTGCCCGATCCAACTGATCCAACTCTGACAAAAGCATTGCGCGCGCGTAGTGAAGCCGCGCCGATTGCGGAAACTTTGCCAGTCCCAAGTCGATTACTTTGAGACCGAATTCAAAATCCTGGCGATCCATGCAAGCATCGGCGACGAACGTGAACAGCTTCTCATCCTGTGGTGAAATCGATGCAGCGCGTTCGACAGCAGCGAGGGCTTCCGCATCCTGCCCGTTTCCGACGTATGCCTGTGCAAGCAAGTTTTCCACGTTGGCATTATCGTGTCCACGACGGCGCAATCCATCCAATGCGGAGATTGCTCTGCTGTAGTCGCCCACGCCCACGTAACAGAGGCTGAGATTGAACTGCAGGGCATACTCGTTTTGCAGGATCTTCTGAGCCGCCAACAGATGCGGAATCGCTTCATTGAATCGACCTTGTCGAGTAAGAGCCGTTCCCTTCTGCAGCTCTTCTCTTGCCTGCGTCACTTGAGGCTGGCTCGGGTAAGTTGGCTGCTGTGTGCGGTCAGATCCAGAACCAAGTGGCCTTTGCAGTGAGGTTTGAGTTTGGCAGGGGAGACACAAAACACATAGGACCGTCAGAAGTCTCAGCCGATTTGTGGATGCGACCTTCATCGCAACTTCTCCAAAAGCCATTAGGAGCTTACTTCCACTTCCCTTCTCCTTCCACGATCGTGATGTACCGGTCGATTGGAAGATCCGAAACACGTTCCTTCTTGCCACTTGGATGTGGCCAGTCAACCTCCAGCCAATCGATCTTGGAGTGTTTACCGAGTCCCAAGACGACCCGAGAATCATGCGACGAGAGATAACTACCTCCGCCGACTTTGTATTTGTGTCGCTGCCAATCGCCCGATTGATAGGTGATCTTGGCACCGACTGCATCAATGTTGGCCTTCGTTCCGATCAAGCGAAGACCAAGCCAGTGATTCTCGCGTCCAGCAACGTTTCGCAGAAGAACAGGCGGACCGTTGTTCTGAGAAATAAGCAGATCGACCGCGCCATCGTTGTCGAAATCTCCTAGCGCCAAACCTCGAGCGGCGAGTGGTCTCGTAAAAAGAGGACCACTCTGTTGGCTGACGTTTTCAAATCCCTTGCCGGTATTCCGAAAAAGCAGCATAGGTTCCCGAAACTTCACAAGATCGGTTCGTTTTTCAACTAAGTCGTCGGGATGCCCGTTACACAAAAGCAAGTCGACTTCACCGTCATTGTCGTAGTCGATAAACTTCAATCCCCACCCGCTCATCAACCGCGTGGCCAAGCCGATGCCGTTCGGGTTCGAAACATCGGTGAAGATCTCGTCCTTATCGTTGTGGTAGAGCGAATACATTTCTTGATCGACATTGGCCTCAAACAGATCGATCCAGCCATCCTGATCGTAGTCGGCTGCGTCTACTCCCATTCCAGACCGCGGCTTGCCGAATGTGCTCACACCTACACCGGCTACCATTCCGATCTCTTCGAACTTTCCCTTGCCTCGATTGGCGAAGAGAAAATTCGGAACCGTATCGTTCGTGACATACAGATCCATGCGGCCATCGTTGTTCAGGTCGGCGGCAACGACGCCCCAAGCCTTGGCGCGAACTTGCGCGATCCCAGACTCTTTGCTCACGTCTGTGAATGTTCCATCTCCGTTGTTGTGAAAGAGCCAACACGGCATCGGGTCATAGATGCTGGGAATGCAATAGTGCCGTTCTTTGGTGATCAAGTCACCGCAGAATTTCAGCTTTTCTTTGCTGTAATCGACAAAGCGGCCTACGAATAAGTCGAGCCGGCCATCGTTGTCGTAATCGAACCATACTGCGCTGGTAGCCCAGCCTGGCGCGGCAACGCCTGCCTTCGCAGTGACGTCAGTGAAAGTTCCATCTCCGTTGTTATGGTACAGAATGCTGGTGGGATACTGCGTGACATACAAGTCCGGAAAACCATCACGGTCATAATCACCCACTCCAACGCCCATTCCATACGCGTTACCCTGTACGCCTGCATGTTGGGTCACGTCGGTGAAAGTGCCGTCGCGGTTGTTGCGGTAGAGAGCGTTGCGTAGCGGTGGCGATGGCTGATAGAAGTCACACGGCCCGCTGTTCACCAGGTAGATATCCATCCAGCCGTCGTTGTCGTAGTCAAAGAATGCGCAGCCTGCGCCCACCGTTTCCGGCAAGTGGGCCATAGGTGAGCGCCCGCTGACGTGGGCCCATGTGACTCCCGATGCGGACGAGAGGACTTCTTCGAACGGCGCTGAAGGTACAGCGCTCGGCAGAAGGGATTCAGGACGGAGTGATGGAACAAGAGCGAACCCTCCGGCGGAACCTAACAATTGCAAGAAGGAACGACGAGAGAGAGTACGTTGGAAAAATCTTGGCAGGCCCCGGACCATGGATTTCATCAGGGTTGCGGAGGTGCGCCGGGGCTCTTAGCTGCGGTCTGCTGTTGGAGAGCCATTTCGCGCTGGGCCTCTTGTTTGTGTCCGGTGCGGGCGTACGCAGTTCCGAGCTGATAGTGTCCCGCCGGATCTCCGGGCTGCATCTTCACATACGTCTCGAGCGGCGCAACCGCATCACCAAATCGTCCGGCAGAATTCAGTGACATTCCCATCGCGAGATACGCTTCCTGAAAACCTGCATCAATCTTAGATGCTCTGGAGAAATGTCCAACAGCCTCGTCCCACTCTCCCGCCTGGCGCGCGGTCTCACCGAGCACGAACTCCGCGGCGGCATTATTTGGATCCGCCTTCAGTTCCGCGTTCAGTTCTTTCTTTGCGTTCTCTACGTCGGGAGGATTCTTGGAGAGTAGAAGGCGTCCCAGGCGATAATGAATTCCGCGGCGCTGAGGATATTGCTCAAGGATCTTTCGATATTCCGTCGAAGCTTTATCCAGGTCACCTTGAGACTCGAGAGACTCTGCCTCAAGTTGCTCCGCTTGTGCCGAGGTCGGCGCCGACGCTGCCAGCTCTTGCGACGCTCTTGATGCTAAGTCTGAATAGTAGTGAGTCGTGTTGAAAAGGACTTCTGGATCCCGTGGAAACAGACGGTTCAGTTCGAGCAAAGTCCTCACCGCGGTATCCGTTTGATCGAGACTCATCGCGCACCGGGCCGTCGCCATCAGCACGTCGTACCTCAGATTCTTGTCGGTAGTCTGTGCCGACTTCTTGAGAAGCGGCAGCGCTTCCTTGCACAGTCCCTTGGATGCCAGGGCGATGCCGCGTTCTGCTGTTTCCCCACCGCCAGTGGAAGTCGCTTTCGACGCAACCTGGCCGTGGGCGATCAAAGGAGCAATGCAGGTAACAGCGATAACAAGTTTAAGAACGTGGGACCGTTCGCGCATGAGGAAAGGTAAAGGCACTGTGTGACGAAGTATATCGCTCATGGCCCCGACACCGAAACCGCAACGCACGCTTATTGTCCAGACGACATCGAAACAGGCTTCCCATCAAAATTCAGCGTCTTCTTGATTTCACCCATCTGGAGCTCAATCGTTCGTTTCGCTGGAGGCATCAACCGCGAGCCCGAGGCAAGCCCCAAATTCAACATTTTGCTCGAATCGTTCCAGGTCATCTGAATGCCCATCCACTCACCTTTGCGATAGTTGAATGAAATGCCATCGTCTTCATAAAGCAGGAACGAAGCGTCTGCCCCGGGATAGATTGAAATCGTCAGTGGGCCGTCAACTTTCTCATCGACGAACTGTCTGACTGGACCAAGTGGCAGAACCGATCCTGCGCGAACGTATAGAGGCATCGTCTCCAAATCGACCGGACGGCTGATCTCATGGCCACCGTCAATGCGCTCGCCGGTCCAGAAATCGTACCAACTCCCTGGCGGAAGGTAGACGCGGCGCGTGGTCGCTCCCTTTTCGACAACCGGAGCCACTAACAGGTTCTTGCCCCACATGTATTGATCCTGGCATTCGACCGATTTCGGATCGTCTGGAAAGTGCAGCCACAGTGCTCGCATGATTGGCATTCCGGTGAGGGCGCTTTCGCGCACAGTGCTGTACAGATAGGGCAACATCCGGTAGCGAAGTTCGAGATATTTCCTGCAAATAGGTTCGACGCGGGTGTCGTGAAGCTGGCTCGCGTCAGGGATCGCGGCGCCGTCGTAGCTCCTGATCTCCACCGGCCCCGGATCTCCCGTGTTCCATCCCCATGGCAGCCTGAGTTTCCATGTACGACCATGACAACGAAAAAGTGGGCAGAATGCTCCGAACTGGAACCATCGAACGTAAAGCTCTGCCGTGAATTCTGGCGTGGGAACAAAGCCTCCGATGTCGGTTCCCCAATATGGAATCCCGCTGAGAGCAGTGTTCAGAGCGATGGGAATGTGAGTCTTCAAAGTCTCCCACGTGGAATAGACGTCGCCTGACCACAAGAACGATGCGTATCGCTGCATGCCGGCGTATCCGTTCCGATGCAGGGCGTAGGGGCGCTCATTCGGACGATCAATTTGCGGTCCTTCCCAGTACATACGATTGCGAACTAAACGTGACGCCATGTCGAGCGGATCTCCTTCGTCGGGCCACCACCCATCGATTCCCATCGCGAAGTCTTTTCGATGTGCATCCCAGTAACAGCTCGCCTGGGACTCATCAAACCGCAGCAACTCACATTTGTCGTGCACGGTACCGCGGAGCGAATCGGAGAGAATGACAACATGGACTGCGGCACGAAAGTGCTCCTTATGTAACTCATCCAGCACTTCTTTGGGATCGGGAAAAACGCGTGGATTCCAGTCGAACGCCCCGTTTTCTGTATTCCATCCGGAAGGGCAGAATCCAGTACCTAAATAGATCATGGCATCGCATGGCAGCTTCTTTTCGCGGAATAGCTTCGCTTCGGCAATGACTTCTTCACGGCTGGCCAACGTGCGGTGCGACTGCTGATAACCAAAACTCCACAGCGGCGGCATCTCCGGGAGCCCGGTGAGCCTTGCATACTCACTCATGAGCGTGGCGGGCTCAGTAGAAGCGACCAGAAAAAGATCGAGCGGAAGTGCAGCATCGTGACTTTTCGGCAGAAATTTGCTTTGGGGCCCGGTGAAGTCGAACGTACCGAATGGCTGATGGACGAAGATTGCCCACCCTGATGTGCTGATGATCCATGGGATGGGAACCCGCCCGCCATGGGTCGCGAGCTTGTATCCACCTTGCCCACTGCGCATCGCATCGATCGACCCGCGTCGATCGAATTGCGGTCCGCCTTCGCCCAAGCCGAGGAGAGGGCCTGTTCCCGTCAGAAACGAAAGCACCCCGGTATCCGCGTCCCACTCAAATTGTTGAATCAGCTTGTCGTGCGCGTCGGCAATCGCGATGTTAATCGGACTCCATAAAATCTTGAGCCGGAACTTACCAACTCCAATGTCATGCCCTCCGTTCTGACTTGCTCGAATCGGAGTACCCCAAGACTCTTTGATGAGCGCTCCATTGGCTGGAATCGCCTTCGAGGCGGCGCTGACTGTCGGAACAAGGCTCAGCCTCAGAGTATGTTCACTCACGGATGTAACTAGGATTTCAATCTGAGGATTTACTTGGTCTGTAGCTGCAGCCTTGCTCAGCGGAACGCATGCAGCAGCGGACATTGCTGATAGTCCTCGAAGTACGTCTCGACGGTTCCATTGGGAGGTCATTTACAGCAGCTCTCGTTCATTGGGGTCGAATTCCTGGAAATGCATCGGATTGTAGCGGAAGGCGGGCAGGCGAGTAAACGCTTACCCGAATAAGCGCTATAATGCCTCGATTTCGATTTAGATTTTCGGAGAAAGGGCGGACGAGACAGTGCGGTGGCAACTCGCGATCCTGATCAGCCTCGCCATCGCCATAAGCTATCTCGATCGCCAGACCTTGCCTGTCGCCGTTCACTCGATCAGTCGGGACATACCGCTGAGCAACGCTCAGTTCTCTGCCCTCCAGTCTGCATTCTTGTTTGCTTACGCGCTAATGTATGCGGGTGGAGGCAAGTTGGTTGACCTGTTGGGCACACGTCGCGGCTTCACTGTAATCATGCTGTTCTGGTCGCTCGCTTGTGCGAGCCATGCTCTGGCTACTAGTTTCGCTCTCTTGATGGTTAGCCGTTTTCTGCTTGGGATGGGCGAGGGTGGTGGCTTCCCTGCTGCAACACGCGCAGTCGCGGAATTCTTTCGCGCGGGAGAACGCGCCACGGCGATGGGAATCATCAATGCCGGCACTTCCGTGGGAGCAGTAATTGCTCCGCCTCTGATCGCGGCAATCATCCTCTACGCAAATTGGAGATGGATCTTCGTAGTGACAGGTAGTTTTGGCTTGCTTTGGACGATCGGCTGGACATTATTACATTTCCCTCAAAAGCCTGCGGTCGACCATCCTTCTTTTGGGCAGCCCAACTCCAAAACACAAGCTTTGCCGTGGACTTACTTGTTCACCATTCGTGAGACCTGGGGATTGATCACAGCCAAATTCCTGAGCGACGCAGCGTGGTTCTTCTACCTTTTCTGGCTCCCGAAGTATTTGTACGACGCGCGCGGCTTTGATGTTAAGGCGGTAGGCGCTTTTGCATGGATGCCAAGCGCGGCTGCTGGCATCGGCTGTTTGTTAGGAGGGAGTTTCTCCAGCTACCTGGTAGGTCGTCAGTTTTCGCTCGGCGCAGCACGAAAAACTGCACTCGGGCTCAGCGCTGCGCTAATGCCTTTCGTCATTTTGATTCCGCACGTCGACGTTTCCTGGGCAATCGCGCTCTTCTGCGTTGCGTATTTCGGGCAGCAGTCCTGGTCCACTCTCGTGATGGTCTTGCCGGCCGACCTGTTTCCGCAGGAGGTCGTGGGCTCCGTCGCGGGTTTGGTTGGATTCGGTGGTGCGATGGGAGGAATCGCTTTTGGGGAACTGGTCGGTTACTTGCTGGATCATGGAATGGGTTACGGCACAGTGTTCGCTCTCGCCGGAATGCTTCATGTGATTGCATTTCTGATCATTCTCGTCTGCGTTCCTGCACTTGATCCCCTGAACTTGAAGTCGCTCGACTACGAGGCTGCGCATTGAGAGTTAACGAAGTTCGAACTCGAGTCGTTCGTTGGCGCGGAAAAACCGTCCCGCTCCCGCCGCACTTCTGCACGAATCCGATGGACCTTCTCGAACTGCCCGATGCCTCGATGCCAACGTTCAAGTTCCACGATTGGCTGATCGTCGAGATTTTCACCGACGACGGACACGTCGGCATCGGCAACGCAGCTCTTTCCCCACAAATCACGAAGCATGTCATCGACTTGCATCTAAAGCCGCTTTTAATCGGCCAGAATCCCTGGGATGTGGAACGTCTTTGGCAACTCATGTATCGCAAAACGATGGCTTTCGGGCGCAAGGGAATCGCCATGGTTGCGATCAGCGCGGTCGATCTCGCATTGTGGGACCTTATCGGGAAATCGGCCAAACAGCCGGTCTTTCGAATGCTTGGAGGCAGGACAAAAGCTCGCATACCTGTTTACGCATCGCGGCTCTACAGCGTGGACCTAAGAGAATTGGCAGCCGAAGCCGGTCGCTACAAGAGTGAAGGCTACCAAGCAATGAAGCTGCGCTTCGGTTGGGGACCTGCCGATGGAGCGCAGGGTATGCAGAGGAACGTTGAACTTGTGAGGACGGTACGGGAAACCGTTGGCAACGAAATCGACGTGATGGCCGACGCATACATGGGATGGACTCTTGATTACGCCAAACGCATGTTGCCCCTACTCGAACCCTTCCATCTCCGTTGGCTAGAAGAGCCGGTGATCCCAGACGATATTCATGGTTATGCAGAACTCAAGTCTTGCGGACGAATTCCAATTGCAGGAGGCGAACACGAGTTCACCGTCTACGGCTTCAGGGAATTGCTGGAAGCGCGGGCACTCGACTACATCCAGTTCGATACCAATCGAGTTGGCGGACTAACACAAGCTCGCAAAATCGCCGCTTTGGCGGAGGCTCATTCCGTCCCGGTGATTCCGCATGCTGGACAAATGCACAACTATCATCTGGTGATGTCCAGCTTCAATTCGCCGATGGCCGAATATTTCCCTGTGGTCGACGTTGAAGTCGGAAACGAGCTGTTCTGGTACATCTTTGACGGCGAACCGAAAGCGGTGAATGGCAGTATCGATCTCGATGACAACACGCCCGGTCTCGGACTCAAAATCAATGAATCCGGCCTCAAGCAATTCGAGGTCATCGAGTGATTTTCCCGGCGATTCAATGACGAGACTGATTCAAATCAAGAAGGGCCCCGTTCGGCGGGTCGCTTTAGTAGAAGAGCCAGGAGTTCGCCTGTTGGATTCTTGCTCCTCGATTTATGAACTGGCATATATCGCGATTGAGACCGGAGAGAAGTTGAGCGATCTCGCACGAAAGCGGGCCAGATACGACACGCTCGAGTACGACCCTATCTATAGAGGCGAGTCGGAGTGGAGACTGCTGCCGGCGATCGACCACCCCGACGAACCAGCTCGCTGCTTCGTGTCAGGAACTGGGCTCACCCACCTTGGCAGCGCCCGCAATCGACAGTCGATGCACGCCGCAAAAGAGGAAGACCTCACCGACAGCATGAAGATGTTTCGTTGGGGCGTGGAAGGCGGTCGTCCGGCACCAGGTCATGTCGGTACTCCTCCGGAATGGTTTTATAAAGGGAATGGATATCTTTTACGCGCTCACGGCGAACCGCTCGATATTCCCTCCTACGCCGAAGACGGCGGTGAAGAGGCCGAGATCGCTGGCGTCTATGTGATCGCTCCAAACGGTCAGCCTTATCGGATTGGGCTGGCCGCAGGCAATGAGTTTTCCGATCATCAATTTGAAAAGAAGAATTACTTGAACCTTGCGGGCTCCAAACTTCGTTCGTGCGCCCTTGGGCCAGAACTCGTGCTCGACCCGGAGTTTGAATCGGTTCCGGTTGCAGTGACAATCGAGCGTGACGGGAACACACTTTGGACCAAGACTTTCCGCAGCGGCGAATCAGAAATGTGTCATAGTCTCGCAAACATTGAACATCACCATTTCAAATATCAGGCTCATCGCAGAAGAGGTGACGTGCACGTCCACTTCTTTGGAACTGACTGCTTGAGTTTTAGCGACAACATTCGTTTAGCGGACGGCGACATCATGCAGGTCGGTGTCGAAGGCTATGGTAGGCCTCTGCGGAATCCTGCATGCATCGACAAAGCAGTACCTGAACTCGTGAATGTGGTTCCACTCGGATAACAATATGTCGAAACCATCGGTTGCAATCCTCGGGCTGGGCATCATGGGATCTGGCATGGCCAGACGCTTGATCTCGGCTGGCTTTCCTTTAACCGTCTACAACCGCAACGGGGAGAAATGTGCTCCACTCGTTAAAGACGGTGCAACAGCTGCCGCCACACCGCGCGAAGCCGCCTTACGTTCAGAGATCATCATCAGTATGGTCGCCAACGACGAGGCTTCCCGTAACATTTGGCTCGGAGAGCAAGGCGCCCTCGCTGCTGCAGCGGACAATTCTCTTCTGATTGAATGCAGCACCCTGACCGCCAGTTGGATTCACGAACTTGCTGCGAAAGCAGCCGAACATCGCTGCCGGTTTCTGGATGCACCGGTTACCGGCACCAAGCCCCATGCCGCATCGGGCGAGTTGACGTTTCTGGTCGGTGGATCCGCATCCGACGTCGCAGCCGCACAGCCAGTATTCTCCGTAATGGGTCGAGAAACGATCCA
>Ga0126381_100002285_pt1 | contig 20674 bp, 17 predicted proteins | sample PanSoiMetPlot_28_FD_96465 | JGI IMG/M metagenome (GOLD analysis project Ga0126381, IMG submission 96465) | Tropical forest soil microbial communities from Panama - MetaG Plot_28 | ecosystem: Environmental > Terrestrial > Soil > Tropical forest > Bulk soil | place: Panama | collected 2016-02-17
GATGTGTCCCTGTTTGACGGGATGAAGCAAGAACCGCCCGTGGCGTACGGGAATCTCCTGCTGAATCTCCAATTCCGCTGCAGGATACGCCAAAGCGTCGGTAATGATGTAGCGGCTGGGGTTTTTGAAGACGTCCGGAATGTCCGAATGCCAATGCAGGCGATAGCCGTATTCGATGACGCTGCCGACCTCGACGTTCGGAAGCGTAAATGTCTTTGCGTTGTACAAGAACTTCTTCGCTTTTACGATTTCCTTGTCATAGATGGCACCGTTAAAATCTTCCGCCTTTCCTGAAGGCAGCGTAAGGCGTGCCCTGATGTCCTCGACCTTGATGAACTTTTCCAAATAGGGAATTTCCACGTCCGCGAATTTTTTTCCTTCCTCGCGGAAGATCTTGATCCTTTTGTACAAGGTCTCGTTGGATTTATTGTTGTCGGACTCCACTTCGTATTCGAGGATCATCGCGGGCGAACCCGGATCGAAAACATTGTCCTTGAGCGCCAGTTCCGCAGGCGGCACCGGAGGCCATGCCGTTGGCTCCTGGGCGCGTCCGGAAGGCAAGGCGAGATGGATACCGATTGCCGAGAATGCCAGGACGGCGACGAATTTGACCGCACCGAGTATCGTTTTCATGGCCGGGAGTTTACGTTTCCGTTCATTTCACCGCAAGCGACAAAGGGCGTCAACAGAGAGATGTCGTTTCATTTCGTGGAGGTGCTGCTAACTGGCTGCAAGCGCGAAAAGCGAGCGGCGAACTGGTGACGCGCTGGATTTTCTTCCGTCTAGTCCCGACGCCCCTGGCTTCGCCAAAAGCGTAGCAGTAACGACGTTACAGCAGCCAAGCTTGGGCTCGGCCGGAGTTTTGGCGAATGACAGGCAGAGAAGGCGGGTTGGGTTTCGAACTTCCGTCCAAAATCAGCTATCAGACGAAGCAGTTTCCCTCCGAAAAGTGCTCAATTGGACGGAATGGACGAAAACTCGAATCCGCGCACGTTTTGGAAATGGCGGTAAATGGTCGGGGCGAATGGATTTGAACCATCGACCTCCTGGTCCCGAATTAGGGTCCGAAAAAAACAAAAATGCTTCGTTGGTGTCGCTTACGGGAAAAACTAGGAAATTCCCGCTCTCTCAAATGTCCCGAAGTTGTCCCGAAAAACTGGACCACATACCTTGGCCGTTCCGGTCCCATGTTCCTACCACTCTTGAGTCGTTGAAAATCCCGTGGCCGTCATCCTTCACCGGACAACGTAACTCAGCGGCCCTCAGCCACTGTGCGACTGAGGGCCTCAAGTGCGTCTCGGTTCTCGCCTGCTCCACCTTTCACGTCCGGCGGTTGCTAATGAGACGACAACTAGCGGACGAAGCTACCGTTGTATTGAATACGGCGCACGCGGTCGGTTGCCGAGTTACCGCGGTTGGGGCGGTTGAGCGACGTTTGCCTTTGGGGCTTGGGGAATGTTTACGTTTGGGATTTGAGGAACGATGGGCCGCTGTGGCACGGGCCGAATCGCCTGCGCCGGAACAATGGGCGGGATGACCTTGACAGGTTCCGCCTTCGGGAGGCTGCTTGCCATCTTGAGATGCAGGTGCAGTGCTTCCAGATTCTTCCGTTCGGGTACCTGGAGCATGCGAATCGCTTCATAGCCCCGCCGCCTCGCGACAATGCGGTAATCGAACGCCACGTTCGACGTCCCGCCTCCGTGTTCCCTAATTTCGAAGCCTGCGGCTGTTTTTCGCGCCACATAGAGGCCGTTCGAGTCCCCGTTCGCGGTTAGAAATACGTGATAGTTGACGGCCGCGTTGACCGTCTGTGCGAAGGACGCATCTAGCGGCACCCATGCCACGCCATTGTTTAGCTCAGCGCTGCCAAAGTCCTCGAACCAGTTTTCCGGGCTCTCCACGGCGTAAAGCGCTACCTCTCGTCCGTCTTGGAGTTTCGCGGTAGACGACTTGGTGCCGCTGACCGTAAGGTTGCCGCTGATCTGCAAGTTGCCTTGAGGGTCGACGCTGAACACCTGGCCCGCGGGACCAATTCCCTGCAAAATCAGCCCCTGGCCGGGCACGTTAAAAAATTGGCCGGCTACGCCATTAGCGGCTCCGGCCTCAATTGAGCCTTTCACGCCTACACCGCCGCCGGGGGTGGGCCCGAACCCATATGCACCCCATACCGCAAAGCCATTCGCCCCGTCGGTCTGCCCAAGCACCCCGACGCCGCCAGTACTGGAAGCACCCGCTCCGAAGACCCCTGCCCCACCGGGGCTAGCGCTCTGCCCGAACACGCCGTTTGCAGGGCCGGAAGTAGCATCCGCATATCCGGCGACGCCTACACCGTCGGTGCTACTGCTGTCTCCCCAAACGCCATACGCGGGGCCTCCGGAGGTGGCCGAGGCTTGGCCGCCCACCCCTACTTGGTTTACGGTTTGCCCGTAAACGCCTGTATGGTTAGGGTCTCTCCCATATACGCCAGCTCCTGTCGAGGACTCTCCATGCACACCCACAGCGTACCCGGAAGTTGCGGTGGAAATGCCAGTTACACCGGCTCCGCCGCCGCTGCTGGCAGTCTGTCCCCACACACCGTTGGAGTAGCTGGTGGATGTACCGTTGCCGAACACTCCAGCAAAGTTCGCGCTCTGGCCGTACACACCCACGCCAGCAGAAGGATTAGTGGCGATCCCCGCCACACCAGATCCTGCTCCGGCGTTAAAGCCGATGACGCCGTTCTGGTTATTGGAAGTGGAGTTGGAAGCGGCCACACCCACAACGCCGCTGCCGCCCGTGCTGCTCGCCGTCTGCGCGTACAACCCATTACCGCTGCCGTTCTGCTGAACCGACACGATCTGGGTGCTGTTTGTGCCGCTAAACGTGCTCGGAGGAAACATGGGGCCTGCGGTCGTCGTCGTAGGACTCGACGTGCTATTTGCTGTGGTCTGACCCGGCTGCCGCGTCCCCGTCGAAGTCGCTTGGCTCGCAACTAGCGATTGGCCTTCCATTACCCGACGAACCTGGTCACCCAGGCTGTCCGACATCACGAAATCTGATAATGACTTTCCCGATAGCTTTTCCGCCTCCACGGCTTTCAAAGCGTAAGGAACACTGACAAGCACCGTCCGCGGTTTCTGCGCTTGGCCTTGGACTTGGACACCGAGCCACCGCGCTTCGTCCAAGCGGAATACCTCGGCAGGCATGCCGGTGGGTTGTGTTGCGCCAAGGAGTGCTGTGTACGCGCCCCTTTCATCTACTTCCACGCGCTGCGTCTCAGTCCATAGCGGTTCTTCGTCTGTCTCCTGCTTGTAAAGCGCAAAGGTTACTTCCACTTCCCCGCTTAACGGCTTGCCTGCGACGTCGAGCAAAACTCCGCTGAACTTCACCAGGTGTGGCGCGGCGGGCTCATTGTCTTGCGACAACCGGCCGCTCGCGGTCGCAAACGCCGGCTGTGCCGCGCCACTATCCTTGGACTGCTGTCGCTCGCTCACCGGTCTGCGTTCTTGTTCCTGTGCCCAGGAAACTACGCCAAGACTCAGTACTACCGCCAAGAGTAAACTGGCCCTCATATCGTCCTCCCTTGCAATCGAAATCGGAGATTGGAACCTGGAATCTGCCCGAAACCTACGCGGCACTCGCCGCTGAGGCAAGCGACAAGGTGCGACTCCTAGCGTCACGGACACGATGTCGCTATTTCTCGCCATTCTATGTGCCGTTATGCTATAAGCAACTGATCTAAAAGATTACCTGGCCCACAGGTTGCCCGATGGCCATCCAATGGCGGCCGATGCGGCCGCATGACGTTCACGAGTGTGTCGAGATTGTAGCAACCAGCCCGATTCAAGCCCCGAGATACGGAGCCGCGATCCACGGCCTGAAAGCGGTCTGGCAAGGATTGCTCGGTCGGGAAGCCTTCCGCGCTTTTGTATTTGAGGAAACTCAAGACCATTCTCGGCCAGCCAAGATAGGAGTTGGCGTCAGCGCATTTATTTCGGACGATTTCCTTCACTTTATCAAGACCCCATTGCGTTTCTTTCGGTTCACACTCGCATGCACCAGAACATGTTATTTGGCGTAGCTACTGTAAACGTGAATTCTCCGCAGTCATCGAGCAGGACGTGCACATCGAGATTATCGTTTTCGGGATTACATTCTGCCAGTTCTGAAAGATAGGTGATATTTGCGATTTTCATGTTGTCGCCAAGTCACATCCTAGGCAGCACAATGGGAGATTTCAAGGTTGGTACACGCAAGGACCCAGCAAGAACCCTTAAGTCAACTCTTTGGGGAAAAAGTGATATCGACGGTTACAGCATTCATTTGAATTGGTTTGCCGCCAAGTGTGGCTGGTTGGTATCGCCACTGAATTACAGCTTCTTCTGCAGCTTTTCTTAGGGATGCGTTGTCGGAGAGTCCCTCACCAGAGATAGCATGGGCGTTGTAGACGGCACCGTCACCACCAATCACATAGTAGACACGGACGGTTCCAATTATGTGCTGGGCGGCAGCTTCCGGCGGGTATACCGGCTCAACTTTCTTAACAAGTTTTGCGGGAACGAACTTAGCGTTGGTTTTAATCGTTTTGATCTGTCCACCAAACCGGATGCCGCTCTCCCAGCGAAAGCCTTCGTCGATGAACATAAAATACCCAATCGGTTCGCCCTTCGAGTCTTCGGGTTCGCCTGCCGCTTTCCAGTTCGCGAAGTATATGTCAAGAGGCTGCCTAATGGCCTGCAACCAACCCCACTCAAGGCCCTTCCCGGGCTGGGGATTGTCGTTCACTTTGCGAGTTGAGATTTCACCCTTTTCCTTGCCCAAACGCATAAACAGCTCTTGCATGGACTTCTCGTTTAAGGCCAACGTCTTTGCATCACAAAGCCCCATCCAGCTGTCAGCTTTATCAGACTCATACATACCGTGAATCCAAGCCTCACAATTCGGAATCTCCATCGCCTTTAAGAACGCGGTCATCTTCTGCTCATCGCTGCTTTTAGCGGCCGTCAGTACTTCTTGCAGAAATTGTCGCAGCCCTTCCGTCGTATTCAAATAAGTGGTAGCCGCCGACACCTGACTCACAGCCTGCGTAGCTTTGTCCTGTGGCCAGGCCGCCTTTGGCGAAGACAGCAAAATTGCTAGCATGCTAAATGAAAGCTTCCAGGAATCAATTAGTCGCATGGTTCTGTATTTAGCGAAGTTGACCGAAAAGAGCAAGATTAGCCTCTCGGGATGCCCGCAGCCAAGGGCCGTTCGCTGACCATTCTTAGCGTAAATCAGAAAAGTAGAATTTGAGGTTTGCGGGAAAGTCCTGGTAAACGGCAAAACCGTCAAGTTGATTTTGACTCAGGGAACCCTACGGGTTTCCGGCCTTACGAGGCGCCGACCCCCGATTTGCCACTGCGATCAGGATTCCGCATAATTTAGTGACGAACGTTCATGCTGGGCTGTTTCGCACTTTCGCTTATTTCGTGCTTGGATTCGGTACTTCCTCAAAGTAAAATCCGTTTGTCCCCGTAGTCCCCCCGACGTGGCGACCAACTCCTGGTAGAGCGCATGACACGAGCCCCGCTTGTCTCTATTCCCTTATTCCTGTCAGCTGTCGCATTTCTCTCCGGCTGCAGTGGTGCTGCACCTAGTAATCCTGGCCCTCCTCCCACGCCTGCCATCTCCGTTAGCGTCTCTCCCACAGCGTCGTCCGTACAGCTGAGCCAGACACAAAACTTCACCGCCACTGTAGCCAATGACGCGCAAAATAAAGGCGTAACCTGGACTCTTTCCGGCTGTAGCGGCGCGGCCTGCGGATCGCTGTCGGCCACTTCCAGCCCCTCTGGCAGCGCGATCACTTACACGGCGCCAACGAGCGTTCCCAATCCGGCAACCGTCACTCTCACGGCTGCCTCCGTTGCTGACAATTCAAAGACCTCCGCGGCCGCCATCACTGTCACGCCTAGCAACATCACGGTACAGCTGACGCCAAAGCGCGGTGGCCTTACTCTTGGCCAGCCACTTAACTTCAGCGCGACAATAGCCAACGACGCCGGCAGTCACGGTGTCGTGTGGTCCGCGGCGGGAAATAATTGCTCAGGCAACGCCTGCGGTAGTTTCACTAATGTTGGGGCCGCTTCTGTCACATACACAGCTCCAAACACTGCTGGCGTCTACACAATCACCGCAACAAGCGTCGCTGATCCCACAAAGACCGCCTCCGCCACCATCGGGGTCACAGACCTCAAAGGAGTCCTGACCCACCACAACGATCTTTCTCGTACTGGTGTCAATGCGCAGGAACGCGCTCTCACAAAATCTAATGTCACAGCTGCGACGTTTGGAAAGCTGTTTTCATGTCCGGCCGATGCAGCTATCTATGCACAGCCTCTCTGGGTAGCGGACCTCGCGATCGGTGGTGGCACCCATAACGTCGTGTTTGTCGCGACGCAGCACAATACTGTCTATGCCTTCGACGCGGATGCCATCCCTTGCACCACGTACTGGCAGACAGGCGCGAACGGTGTAAACAGCCTCATGCCGCCCGGCGAAACCTGGGTGACGAGCGCTGACGAGTCTGGCTGCCTCTTGGTCATACCGGACATAGGTATTCTCGGGACGCCTGTGATCGATCTACCGACTGGAACTATCTATTTGGTCGCCAGTACAAAAGCAACCACGGGCGCTCCTTTTCATCAACGCCTCCATGCGCTAGATATCGCTACTGGAAAAGAAAAGTTTGGCGGTCCCACGGAAATCCAGGCCGTGGTCTCAGGGACTGGTGCTGGGAGCAGTGGAGGACTGGTCAGCTTCGATCCTAAGCTTAACAGTCAGCGTCCCGCTCTCCTGCTGCAAGGTGGTCACATTTTCATCTCGTGGGCCTCTTACTGCGACCTTGGCGCCTATCACGGCTGGCTGATGTCTTACAGCGCTGCCTTGCTCCAGCAGGAAGCCGTTTTCAACGTCTCGCCCAATGCCCTCGCGGGGGGCATTTGGATGTCCGGTAATGGGCCCGCCGCAGACTCAAGCGGTAACATCTATCTCACAACAGGAAACGGAACCTGGAATGGCACGGACGCTTTCGGTGACAGCATCCTGAAATTTCAGCTCACTACAACGCCTGCCAGCCTTACCGTAATCGACTATTTCACTCCTCACGATCAATTGTCTCTTGACACCAACGACACCGACCTCGGCTCTGGTGGCGTGATGCTATTTCCAGATCCCTCTGGCATTGCGGGTCACCCGCACTTGCTTGTTCAGGCAGACAAACGCGGCAACATTTATCTCATTGACCGAGACAATATGGGACACCTCTGCGGTGTATGTATTGCGAGCGACACGCAAATCGTCCAGGAACTCTCAGGGGCCCTCACCGGCGTATGGGGTTCTCCCGCCTATTGGAACGGCACTTTGTACTTTGGCGAGACCGATCAGACCAGCAATCTCAAGTATATGAAGGCATTTTCCTTTGGCGCGACAGGGCCGAATTTCCTTTCCACAAATCCAACGTCGACTACAGCAAACACGTTCACTTATACATATCCCAGCCCCACGAGTTCTGTCTCGACGGATGGCGCCGCTAATGCCATTGTCTGGGCGATTGATTCCAGTGCCTTCGGCACTACCGAAGGTGTCACCCGGGCGGCAGGGCCCGCTATTCTCCACGCTTTCGACGCAAATGATCTAGCAACCGAGTTCTGGAATAGCTCTCAAGCTCCCGGAAACAGGGACACCGCCGGCAATGCCGTGAAGTTTACGCTCCCGACCGTCGCCAATGGCAAGGTCTACATCGGCACACGAGGCAACGACGACACGCTGGGCAACGGCAAGACTCTTGGTGAAGTCGACGTTTACGGTCTGCTACCGAACTGACAGAGAAAACAAATACTCCGCAAAGAAGTGTTGGCGTGGGTCGAATGCACGATCCACAACTTCTGGGCGCGAACAGTTTGCAGAAAACTCAGAAGCCTCTGGGCAGCGGAGTAAAGACAATGGAGTAAGCGACCGCGCGTGTAAGAAACCGAGGCGGACCATGAATCCAGTCTCAGACCGAGCCAACTCCCGATTAACGGATAACCGCCGATGTTGAATCGACCGATGAACCTTTTCGGTTTTCAGGACAAACCAGGCACTTGAACTAAATCGTGTTAAATTCGACTGGCTTTGGAGCGTAACGCGAGTCTTCGAGACAGGTGATACGCCAGCGGAAAGGTACCTTGAGAACTGACCAGCGGGTCGTTACCAGAATGCCCCTCACCGAATTGTGGAACGATAGCGGCATTTTGGCTGATAAGCGCGTCAGGAACCTTGACCGGAGTACGCTTCTCGAATTGGTGCGGTCTGGCCCTGTGCGATTCGTTGTGGCTGACCCTGGACTGTCGATTCGCGCTGCGCGTGAAGGGGAGATCGCAGTTGTCCGCCGCGAAGCTTCGCCTGTTTGAAAGCCTGCGGCTGACTAAAGGCGGAGCTAATGGCGGAAAGCCCGATCGTATCGAGGCAGCAAGCCTTCTCGCGCGCCTTCGCGTGTTTCCGTTTGATTTCGAGGCGGCGCATTCCGTGGACCAGGAAAAGGCCATTACCGCATGCCGGGAGATTGTTCGCAGTGGGACGCTTGTGGATGCGGAGTCGCTCTGGGACCGGTTGGTAGGTTTCGCAGCAGAAGCAAGAACAACGGGTGGATATTTCGATCTCCCGAGACTCGTGCGTCAGCTGCACGGTGCCGTTGAGCTGAAGGACTTCCCGGACCACCGAATGGATTGGGACAAGCTGGACCAACGGGCGCTCGGAAACATGGCGGGAAATCCGCACGGTGGTTGGCGAGGACACTCACTTTGGGCGCGCGGAGGAAGAAGTCCTCATGGCGAAGGCGCTCGCTTCTGCGGGTTGCACTGCAGTGATCGGCGCGTCGGGCAGCGGAAAGTCCGGGGTGCTAGTTACGCTGCTTCGGGCAGGATAGAGCTTTGCTGATTCCAAAAGGAGAGCTACGTCGATGTCACGAACCGCATTGGCCGTCTTTGGGTTCTGTTCGACTCCGGTACGAGGATGTACGGATTTCCTGACGTGAATTACGCGACAGTCAGCAGAAATTGTCGAATGGCTCTCCGAATAAAGGGGGGGTTGAAGGAAGGTAGCGCCATGAAAGCTACGAACGTCGGACCATCAGGGCCTAAGCTGCAGCGTATCTCTCTGGTTGGAAACTGGCCAGCGCCTGGGTCTCATCCTCAAAGGTCGGGATAAAGTCTGCCACGCGCATAACCCGCAACACATCCTGGACCCGACCACCCGGACAGACCAATTTCAGGCTACCGCCCTGGCGGCTAAGGGAAACGTACGTCCCAATGGCGGGGCTAATGCCCGAACTATCCAGTTGCGTCACGTCTGCCAGGTTCAGCAACACCTTCCGCGCTCCATTGGCGACCAGCTTTCTCAGATGGGCGCTCAGAAGGTACCTACCATCGCCAATTGTCGCTCTTCCCCGAAGGTCCAGAATAGTGACATCACCGGATTCGCGGATTGAGATTTGAAGTTTGTTCCTAGCTAACCGCTGCAACGCATTCGGAAAACTCATATTGGCTCACTATGGTGTAGAACTCTTCCAGCTGTTGAAGCGCCGTGAGCATTGCGAGCACTTTGCCGTAGGCTGCTATCGCTCCGGTCAAGTTGTGAAACTCAGGGGAGTCCATGGCAACGTCGCGCCTTTTAACATGGGCATCCACTGAAAGTTCCAGGACTCGCTCTATGCCTTCCGCAAGACCCGAGTTGGGCTTCATAACCGCGCCTCCCTTACACTCGATTAGATGTTGACGCAGATAGAGGGTTACAAAAAAGAGGTGGGCGGGAGCACTCCGAACGACATAATCGCGGGTCATGCGCTCGACATAGAGCTGGAGGATTATTCGGCACTGCAAAGTGGTAAAGTAAGAGAGTCAATCTCCGCCGCAAAACGAAGCCCTGCTCGCTGAGGCTGTTGATGTTCAGCAATTTTCTTTTGGCATATTGTGGTCGCAATCGTCTGGCTTCTGTTCAGCAGCGAAATTTCTGAAGCCATGCGCCGCTTCGGTGTAGACATTAACCGCAGCAAAGGGCCGCCAACCCATCCGATTCCCGCCACTGGTCCCATAGAAACTGCTTGTCGCTCGAAGAAATCCGAAAATGCCTCGCCTTAACCACATTGTTCAGGAACCGCATGGCTGCAAGCTCCCTGGCATGGTTGCCCCCCAACTCGATATGTGGCGGCACTTGGTGCGCCGTATCTGGCGTCGGATAAGAGCTGTGTTGCCTAATGCCTCTCGTCAGAAAACATAAGAGCGGTGAGACAGAATTGACAGAATACCCACTCACAGTCGCTGAAATTGCATCGTGGTATCGCTCGAAGCAACGCTCCCTGGCGGGTTCTGCCGTCTCGCTTGTTGAGATCCGCGAAAGAGCTGAGTATTTGCCAGCCGCAGACTTCGACGGTGCCAACACCATTGGTCGAATCAATGCGTGGGTAACCGGAGAATTTGACTTCGAGGCCCTTCGAGTTTCAGACGGTAAGGACATTTTTTCCCGCCACGTCACGGTTTCAATGGTCGGTGGTGAAAATGTACCGAAAATCCGGCAAGCCGGTGCTGTGGAAATTGCAGCGTAAATCATTGGGAGAGCGGGAATTGAGCGGTCGGGGCGATGGATTTGAACCATCGACCTCCTGCTCCCGAACCATGGCAGGACAAAATCTAAGCTGTTGAATTGGCTTGAGTTCCCCTGTGCTGCCCTCTCATTAATTGCGCTACGATTTGCGCTACGGCTGGCAATGCCCATAAACGGTTGCCAGTCGGCTTAAGGAACTGGGCTTCCGGGCCTCAACGGGAGCCCTTCACCGACTTTTGACAACGTGACACACCGTGTGCCACAATCATGGTATGCCTAACGTGAACATCCGTCAACTACGGGACACCCGAAAGCTGAAGGCCTGGTTGCGAGCGGGAAAGACTGTGGAACTCCGAGACCGCAACGAGCTTATAGCCCGCATCGTTCCCGCGGAGCAGCACGAAACAACAGTGACGCTCCCGGATTTCGCGGCTCGCCGCAAGAAGATCTTCGGCGATCGGGTCCTACCGGGAGCCGACATCCTCACCGAGGAGCGAGGCCGCTATTGACGATTTACGCCGATACCAGCTTTTTCGTCTCGATCTACGTAAAAGATGCTCATTCGACGAAGGCCGACCTGCTTTTGAGCTCAGGCACCAGGCCATGTATTACGCCGCTTCATTTCGCTGAGTGGGCGCATGCCATCGCGCACCAAGTCTTCCGCCGGCAGATGACGACTGCTGAAGCGAATCGCGTGCACCAGGAGCTCCACGATGATCGAGCCGCTGGAGTTTGGCCTAGCGTAGACGTACCCGAGACTGCTCTTGACGTGTGCGTTGATTTGGGCCGTCGCTACGGGCCAAAGCTTGGAGTTCGAACACTCGACAGTTTACACGTTGCCTGCGCGCTCGAGCTCAGGGCGGAGCGCTTTTGGACCTTCGACGATCGACAACTGAAGCTGGCCCGAGCCGTGGGCCTAAAAACGACCTGATCTCACAGATCGATTGCACGAGCCTACCTGACAAATCGGTAGAAAGAGTGTGGTCCCCAACAATTTGCCTACGCTGTTCCCGACAAAACTTAAGGATGCTCGGTTCTTGAATGTGAAGCGCGTGAGCGGCCTGAGACCCATTTGAAGAAAATTGGTCGGGGCGAATGGATTTGAACCATCGACCTCCTGGTCCCGAACTAGAAAATCAAAAATTCATAAGTGCCGCATCTGGTGTCGCTTACGGGATCGCTGGCCACTTATTCCCGCTTATGAATTGGACGGAAGTTGGACGGAAGTTCGACGGAAATTGTGGGGTGAACGGTGTACTTCATAGCGAGACGCACGATCACGATTCTGCACGAGGCGATTGCCGCGCTGATGTCGCCGCGATGGTCGTGGCAGTGAGCTCTTTGGGAGCGGGAAAAGCGCGTAGAATACTTGAGCATAATGGCCGTAAAACGAGAAACCATTGACCGTCTACTGTTAAGTAGGTCGTTGATTGCCGCGTTGAGATTCAACCGCGCAAATGACCGGTTTGCTGTCGCCTCTCACCTTTTAGCGGCGCATGATGCCGCTGAACTCGCGGTCCGGCAGAGACGTTGTCGCACAGGACTACATTAACAAGCTAAATCGGGTAAGAGTTGACCTGAAACATCACGGCATCATTCCGGATGTCGCACAGTGGGGAGCAGTCGCAGAAAGAGTATTCGGCCACATTTCGGCGTGGTGCCAGGAGTATCTCCAGATTGATTACGCCCAGTTGGATGCTGCAGAGTTGATTCGTTCAACGACCGTGCTCGACACAATACGCGCTGCACGCAAGCACTTGCAGGAGGGTAACTTCAGGGAGTGCCTCGAGGCGCTCGCTCAGGCGATCTTCGAATCTGGCCTGCAACTGTTTCCAATGGGCCTTCATGTCCCTGTGGGCGTCGCCAATGCTGAGACTGCCTTAGAACTGTCAGCATATGGAATCGATCCAGGCAGGTATCTCGTTCTTCAGAGACTCCTGCCTGGTAGTCAGTCCATTTTTTTTCAATTCAAGCCACACTGGAACGACAGAAGGTATGGTCACAAAGGTAATTGGACAAAGGAGAAGGCCGAATTCGCCCACGGTGAAACCATCGACCTCTTGGTCCGGTTGCAACATGCAGATCCTTACCCCACGCCCTATCTATACGAGGATGTTTTTCGCGACGTGTTGATTGTCAAGACGGAAGCTCCCAAAGTGCGGATTCTCAAGTGGGATTTCGACGGCTGGACCGTGTCGCACAAAGAGGTGAAATTCGCTGTAGGTGACCGCATCGAATGTAGAGCGTTCGGTTCAATCCTCGCTCTCTCCGAGATTAATGACCCAGACAAGGGTTTCGATTTTGGTCCTGAAAATGCGCCTCGGGTCGTAGCAAAAGATATCCAGAACTGGGCCAAACTCGACATGGAGGGAGGAGCAGTCACCGTCTTGGTATTTGAGCAAAACGACGTTGAAGTAACGAGCGAACCTTGGAGGTAGACACTCTGGGGCATCAATCGCGCCCGCGCCGGGTACTGGAAGGTTACCACTCCTCGTGTTACGCTCCTTCCGTTCGAAGTGACTGACGGCCCCTGCCCAGACCCTCCACTCTTCAGAGTTCACGCAGGAATCCTCGCGACCCGAGGGTTTCTGGCCAAAGGCGCTGGGGTGTGTTCGATCCAGTTCCACAGGCGTGGGGGCCTATGCGACTCTTCAAATCACGCTGGCAAGTCCTTGCATTGCTTTCTATTCTCTCCCTGATACTCGGCCCAAATGCCCTCGCGCAGCAAAAGGCTAACCCCCCCGAACGCTCCACTACTCCTGCTCCAAAAGCGTTTCCTGCAAAGAGCCAGCCGCTGGCCGCTCAAAAGTCCAACACGGAAGACCAAGCTGTCTCCGGAACTCCTGGTGAGCGAGGAGACGGTCCCGATCTCATTCGCAAGCGCGAGGAATGGTTCTACAAGCAGCGTAGCTCTGCGAACGGCCACATTCCCGCCGGTGCGCGGCTCAAAGCGTTCCAGCATGTGACCCCGCAAGTTGGTCCCGCTGTTGGAGGGGGATGGACTGCACTCGGACCCGCACCAACTTCTGGTGGGTTCTTTAGCCCTGTTAGCGGACGCATCGAAGCAATAGCCGTCGACCCGAGCGACACCACCGGGAACACGGTCCTCATCGGAGGCGCACAAGGCGGCATCTGGCGTTCCACGGATGGCGGCACAACATGGACACCCACCGGAGACTCAAATCCGTCGCTGGCGATGGGCTCTATCGCTTTTGGGCCTTCCACATGCAATCCGTCACCGGGCACTTGCACAGTTTATGCGGGTACAGGGGAGCAAGCCTCCACTGGCTTTGACGTCTATTACGGCGCGGGCGTGCTGGTATCAACGGACCACGGGCAGACCTGGAAGCAAACCTGCACCGTCGCCAGTGCTAATTGCCCTTTCATCGGCCCCTTCAACAACACGGTGAATTTCGGCTTCTTCAACGACGGCGGCGCCCGCATCAGCTACATTGCCGTCAACCCTTCCAATCCAAACCTCGTCCTCGTCGGAGCACAAATCGCCAACGGCGCCGGATTGAGCGGTGAGACAGCAGGCGGAATCTACTGCTCGTCCGATGGTGGCGCCAACTGGACCCCACTTTTGAGCGGTGAAGCAGGCTCCTTTGTCGGCTTCGCCAGCTCCTCTATTGCTTATGCCGGCCTAGGTCGCCCCGAAGGCTCCGCCGCGGGTGCTCCCAATCCGAATGGTGTGTACAAATCCACGAACGCCAATGCCGCTTCCTGCACTGGCATCACCTTCAGTCCCGTTGCTCAACAGCCTACCACTCAGTCCATGGGCCGCATCGACCTCGGCATCGCTCCGAGCGATACCGCCGGCAATACGATTTACGCGTCAATCGCTGATGCAATGGACGGCTCCCGCAGAAACCTTGGCGTTTTTGTTACCACGAATGGCGGCACTTCCTGGACGCAGACTAGCGCACCTGATATCTGCCGCTACCAGTGTTGGTACGACAATGTCATCAAGGTTGACCCCAACAATCCGAGTATCGCCTTTTTTGGTGGCTCCAGCGCCACAGACTCCAGCGAAAATCCGTCATGGGTGGTTCGTACGGTGAACGGGGCAGGCAGCTGGTCTTCGGTCATTCCTAATCTTCCTCGCGGGAGTGCAGGTCTTCCTCATGTCGATAATCACGCCATGGCTTTCGTCAAGTTGCCTGCCGGCACAGTGCGGTTGTACCTGGGCAACGATGGCGGTATCTGGCGCACGGATGATGCGGAAGCGTCCACGGTGACCTGGACAAATCTCAATCAGAACCTAAATCTCACCCAGTTCTATCCGAGCCTCTCTGTAAATCCTTCCACCCGCGCAATTGCGTACGGCGGTGCCCAGGACAACGGCAGCCAGATGCTATTCCAAAGCATTCCCAATTGGACAGACAACGGACACTGCGGCGACGGCGGCCAAACAGCCGTTGATTTTCAGATTCCCACCTCGGTGTATATCACCTGCCAGTTCATCAGCTTGTTCTTCTCACCTACAGGCGGTACCGACCCCGCCTCGTACATCCGCATCGGTTTCGGGATCGATCCCAATGATACTGATGCCGTCGATTTCATTCCTCCCATCGCCGCCGACCCTTCCACGCCCGGCCGCGTCTACTTTGGAACCGATCACGTTTATCAAAGCTCCGACAACGGCAACACCTTCACCGCTATTTCCGGCGCTCTTCCCTCCAGGACCGGCAACTATCTCACCGCCATCGGCGTTTCGCCCAATAATCCCGCTGTGGTTTATGCAGGCGCCAACGACGGAGGGATCTTCGTCACGAGCAACGCCAACTCGGCTAGCCCTTCTTTCGCTCAAGTGGGCGTGAATCAATTGCCGGGGCGGAATGTCACTGCTGTTGTTGTGGATCCTGCGGACACGACTGGCAGCACGGTCTATGCTGTCTTTTCGGGATTTGCGGTAGCTTCTGTCGGCGACCACTTTGGCCACATCTTTAAGACTACAACCGCCGGCACGACCTGGACGGATGTAAGCTGCACGAACCTCACGCATTGTGAGTCACCCAACGCATCCGACTTGCCCAACATCCCAGTGAACGATCTCGTCGTCGATCCCGAGGACCCGGCGCACAACACCTTATATGCCGCCACGGACCTCGGATGCTTCGTTACCCTGGACGGAGGCTTGCATTGGAACACGCTCGGCACAGGGCTGCCAACCGTGGCTGTTCTTTCCCTTAAGCTCCATGGCCCTTCGCGCACTTTGATTGCAGGGACCCATGGTCGGGGAGCTTGGTCCCTCTCGCCTCTCCCCTTTGTCCCCACCTTCACGGGTCCTCACGTTAGTTCGCTTTCGCCCATATCCATTCAGGCGCCAGCTCCTTCGCCCTTGACCCTGACCGTCAACGGTAGCGGCCTTACTAACGGAGCCGTTCTGTGGAACGACTCTGCGACAAATGTCACTTCTACGCAGGTTTCTGACACTCAATTGACGGCCACCGTCGCCACTTCTTTGCTTGCTTCCAGCGGAACTGCCGAGGTCTCCGTTTCCGTAACCACGACAACCAGCAATCACCTCATCTTTACAGTCCTTTCTGGACTTCCTACGATTTCCGGCGTTAGCCCAACCAGTGCCAACGTTAATTCAAATCCAAGTGGCCTTCCCATCATCGTCGCAGGCACGAATTTTGCTTCAAACTCGCAAGTCATGCTCAACCCCGATTTCTTTCCCGGAAACGGTCAGCCGAATGGCAAGATTCTCATCCCGACCACGGTCCAATCTTCGACGCAATTAACCGCCACTATTCCCGCCAGCTTCCTGGCTAATTTCGGCAGCACGAACTCTGTCGGCGTACACACGCCACCGCCGGGCGGCGGCACAACGCTTACCACGGAGGGAGTTGCACTTCCGACGTTCACCGTTGCAGCCCCTCCGCCCGCCAACGACGCTTTCGCCAAGGCTACGACCGTCAGTTTGAACCCGTCAAATTCCTTCACCGACACCAAGGACAGCTCTGGAGCGACCACCGAAACAACGGACCCCAGTCCATCCTGCGCTCAGGCGAGCACTACAAGCGGGCGCTCCAACTCGATTTGGTACCAGTTCAAGCCCACCACGAACGGCACGGCCAGCCTCGACACCTCCGGCAGCAATTTCGACACCGTGCTCTCGATTTGGATCGGCTCTGCGGGCAGCTTTACATCCGTTGCTTGCAACAACGGAATTGTCGAGGTAGGCATCATCCTCGTAACGCAGTTGCAGAACGTGCCCCTGACCGCTGGCACCACCTACTTCATCATGCTTAGCTCTTTCGGCCTCCCCGACCACAACCCCGTGGCCTTTGGCGGCAAGAGCGTCTTGAATTTCACCTTTACTCCTGCGCCTGACTTCTCCGTCACCGCCAACCCTGCAGGCACCACGTCAGTAACTGTCTCTGCCGGTCAGACGGCTTCGTTCACCAACGCTATCACTGTGACCCCGCAGAATGGCTTTTCTTCGCAGGTCAATCTGTCCTGCTCTCTCCCTGCCGCTGCCACCAATACAACTTGCACGGTCAACCCTGCCATGCTGGCCAGTGGTAGCGGCCCGGCCAGCGTGAGTGTCACAACTATGGCTCACGGCATCGCACCGCCGCTCTTGCCCATGGGCAGGTTCTACTTGCGCCCGCAATGGGTTCCAGCTCTCTTGCTCATGCTGACCCTTGCCGTTGTCTTTATGCGCTCTGCCTGCACGCGCCGCCAACGCCTCCTGGGCGCGCTCCCCTTCGCCGTGTTGGCTCTGTTCCTTTTGCTGCAGGCAATGGGCTGCGCTGGTGGCGGCTACACACCTCCTCCCCCGCCTCCACCTCCTACAGGGACGCCTGCTGGCACGTACGCCGTTACAGTGACAGGCACTTCCGGCAGCACCGCCCGCGCGACCACGTTGACGTTAATCGTCAACTGAACCGTGTTTGCCCAGGTTGAAGTCGTCATTCTTCAGGGCGGGGATGAGAAAACCTTGTTTTTTGAAAGGCGAACACGCTGCTGTACGTAACGTGGAATCAGTCTGTGGCGACTTAGGAAGCGGTGGGTTTTTTAAAAGGGCCAGATGCACGCTGTACGCTTTGCCGCCGCCACACCAAGACTAGCTCTCTCGCGATTTGCGACCAGGAGCGCCGCTGTGCGCACAGGCGAGCAATCCTCGACGGTGCGCGTCCACAGCAACGGCTTTCGCTTGGTGCGGGAATTAGTACGAACTTCTCCGGTAAGCTCTTTCGTGGCACAAATCGTCACCAAACTATTTTCGGGACGGAGTGCCGGTTACACTGACGATTCCCTGGAGCGGCGCAACAGCCTGAAAAGACTCCTAGGCAGTCACTATTGTGAGCCACTCGCGCCCGTCACTGCGAACGAACAGGCCCCGCCACGCTCGCCAAGCCGTCGTACAACTCGCCGAATCCGTTGCGGCGGCGGTCTACTTGGAAGGGCTGCCCGGCGATACGCACATCGCAGCGACGCTGCCGCGCATCGGACAATCGGGCGGTGTGCCACGTCCTCTCAGACCGCCGGCCAGCGGCGCGGGCAAGCGCCAGCAGCGCCTAAGCGCCAGTGGCCTGCCATCGAAGAGGTAGAGTCTGGGGCCATGAGCGAATCCGCGGCGGAAGCCAGAGCGACGCGGTCCGCCGTCGTAGATGCCCCGCAAAACCAAATAGAATCGAAGCCAGCCGTCGCTTCGATGGCTGGTTCACCGTGGCGGGCCTACTTAACTTAGCGGTTTCACGAGGCTGTTGATCGACGGACTGTTCGGCGGTTCCCACGAATGCCCCTTCGGAATTGCTCATCTGCAGTTCCGTTCGAACACGAGCCTCTGCTCGCATGACCTCGGCCTGTTCGGCCGTGAAGAGAAGAGTGCCCATTAATGCCTGCTGGACTTGTTTCCGTCCCCACGGCGATCGCATGATTCCCGCGCTCGAGTGGCTGTTTGAGCCAAGCAACAGATGTCCCAGTTCGTGGGCTATGACGCAACCCAGAATGATGCGCGCGTCGAACTCGACGTACTCCTCCTCCACAGCGAGACGGACTGCATCGTCGTAGTAGACGCTGGCCAAATTGGAACTGATCGCAAAACCGAAGATGTCCGCCCTCAGACTACGCTGGGCGGGCGGAGGAAGTACCCGCAGCATGATGTCTGTAGACTTAAGTGTTGCCGAACAAGGTCTTACCGCACCGGCGGTGGCCGACCCCGTTGGACATTCCACCCAGATCATCCCCACGCCCGCTGCATCGAGAATCCTGCCTGCTTCGCGTTCGGCTGCGGAAAGGATACCGGGCGAGACATGTGCGTTGTTGTAGACGAGAACCGTGGTTGTGGCTGCGGATTCTGTAGCAGATGCTGATTTTAGGAAGGTCCAGAGGAGACTGAGCGCCACAAGAGAAAGGTTTACGCGAAGCAGAAGTCGCCCGATATGCTGGTTCGTCCTGACAGCCCTATTCCGACCCATGCTTGCGGTGTCCATGTCGCCTCCTCTGGACCCCTTCCTTTCCATTCTGTGTTTTTGCGCAGCCTGACAGGGAAGCGGAGAGGCACATTCTCATTCATGCCTCAGAAAAGTCAATAGAACATAAGTAATAGGAGATAAGTAGTAGGCAATAAGTAATAGCAATACCGGGCTGCATTCGGTGTCGGATTAATGCGTCACAAGACAGCGTCCGTTTGGTCAAGGCGTTGACCTGCTGGGCGCTGACAGGTCCTCGTGGTTCAACGAGCTTTACGGAAACTTGGGTGTCATGACCAAACTAATGGAGAGGGTCGTGCGTTGCGTAAGCCATCGCTCCTCAATCTTTTCGAGGATGCGCTTGGCATTATCGATTGCATCAGAGATGGCGCACTCCAGCGCCGGGCACGGCCTGGCGCCTATCTCGTTGAGTTTCCGTGCTGCCAGCATGCGGCTTATGAAAGACTAACCTGACGGGATTAAATTAAGATAGTGCTGCAATGTGGTTTTTCTATTCAATTTGGCTGATACCATTCGCGCTCACGTTGCTGGCGTGGAGGGCGGGACTCCATGCTATTGCGAGCGCCGGTGTGTCGAAGTCCAGCGTCCGGGCAAGGACCTGGCCGGCAATGTTATTTCTTGCCGGTCCTGTCGCCGTCTTGATCATTCACATCTGGCTACGAGTTGGATATGTGGACCAAATCACTGCAACAAATATTTCTGTGTGGATAGTCGCAATCGGTGCGATGTCATCAGTTGCGGCGCTGATCACTTCGACGTGGTCGCCGCGTGGCTTTCGCCCTCTGGCTTTTTGGGCAGCGTCGGGATGGGCAGCATGCTTCGGCTTCGTTATTCGTATGATCTCTTCCCTGGGGGCGTTACGGTAGAAGCTTGCCCTTGAATTGCGTATTTCCGCTGCTCATCCATTGAGTCTCCAGCGGAGACGGGGCCAGAAGCATACTCAAAATCAAGGAGAATCAGCCAGCCATGGTAGGGTGATTCAGTCAGGCCACGACACGGTAATCAATTCCGCTTTGTCGCAGTCGTATTTGTCGCGCTTTCCACAGGCAAGACACCGAAGTTCGCGAATTTTTGGACCCTCCAATTTGGCGACCTGTGCGAACTCGGTGCGAGAATCTTTCTTGCAATCTAGGGAACGGTCGGGGCCTACGTCCTTGAGCAAAAGCGGAATACCACACGCCGTACATCGAACGGACCAATGAAAGTGATGTGAATGGACGTATGCAACTCCGCGGTATGACGGCCAAGCGCGGTTGAAGAGCTTTCTCGCGGTGCACTCCTATCTTTCGCCTTTCTTACGTGAAGCAAGCCGTGGACCAAAGCTTTGAACCCGTAAGTGGTTTGTCCTCAATCCAGTCGGCCAAGCCGAGGGGCTCTCGGTCCGTGGTCGTTGAACTCAGGTTGGGCGCGTCCGACCACAGTCCCGCAGCCGGGCTCATACTGCCGCAACATCAAATAGAATCAAAGCCAGCCATCGAAACGCCAGAGGTGTAAACTCGCAGCATTCCTGGGTGGAGGTGGCTGATGAAGCGCCGTAACTTCCTTTCTGGCTTGGCTTCCTTGCCGCTCTTCAGGCCCATATTTAGGCTAATCGGCGGTGACAAGATATTCGACGGCCTTCACGCGCACAC
>Ga0126381_100002286_pt1 | contig 20653 bp, 16 predicted proteins | sample PanSoiMetPlot_28_FD_96465 | JGI IMG/M metagenome (GOLD analysis project Ga0126381, IMG submission 96465) | Tropical forest soil microbial communities from Panama - MetaG Plot_28 | ecosystem: Environmental > Terrestrial > Soil > Tropical forest > Bulk soil | place: Panama | collected 2016-02-17
ACTTTACAAACAATAGTAAAGGAAACGATGCTCAACAAGGTGTATTTCATATATGACCCGAGTGTAGGCCATGTCAAGATAGGTCGCGCTCGCTCACCAGATCACAGACTTGCGCAACTACGAGCAGATCGCAAGAACCCTAACATGATTCTGCTCGGCTATGTACGTGCACCGGGATCGTACGAGCTAGAGCTACACAAACGATTTGCGCGGTATCGTATCGGGACAACTGAATACTTCTGGTATGGGCCGTTGCGCAAACACATCCGCACAATTCTGTCTCTACGCGAGCCGTAGCGGGTAGGCCATGACCCAGGCTTTGATGACATTGACCGGGTTCGCCGGATCGGCAGGCGTTGTCGTGCCGTAGGCGTAGGCTGCCGCCGACTGCCCAGATGTGGCAGGCGCGTAGTCGTTGTCGATGGTGACTGTCTGAGCCGTGTGGCCGCCGGTCGCGTCGAGCCAGCCCTCACCCTGGATGCCTTGGATACCGCCGATCCCCGTACCGAGGTTGACGTGTGTACCGGAGTTGGATGGGTTGCCACGGTCGAACACACCACCTGCCTCCAGCCGGTACTCACCCGAGCGCGGCAGCTGAACCTGCGCGACCGGACTGGCCGAGCTAGGCAGCGGCACCGCGCCGCTCTGGCTCGCGTACACTGGTTCTTGCCGGCCGATGCACTTCCATTTGTACTGCGTCGCCTCGGCTGCCTCGTAGCGGACGTGCCAGACGGTGCGCTGGTCGAGCTTGATGTAGACTTCCAGGCCGTCGGCCGGGTTTGCCGGCGGGAACGAAGCGATGGGTAGGTATTGCGCCACTCGTAGCGAGCCGATGACGATGCGGTTCCACTGCGTGCCGTCCGACTGGTAGATGTCGCCGGTGTCGGTTTGGATGAAGAAGCAGTATGGGGAGTTGGCCGGATTCGCCGCCTGCATCTGCAGAGCCGTACCGCGTAGATTGACGAGCGAGTAGTCGATGGGATCGCCGCCCGTCGGCGCGTGCTGCGTGTGATGTGTACCCGGCGCTGCCATTCCGGCGCTGAGCCCGAGCGCCCGGATCGCCTCATCCGTGCCGACTGCCGACTCCGACGGCACCAGGTGCGGATCGAGCTTGGGCTTGGTGACGGACTGGTCGAGCGGTATGCGCTGGTCGCTAAGACGCGGATCGTTGCCGGCGCAAGCCTGGTGCCCGCCGGTGCCTAGCGTCCGCAGTCCTGGGATCGTCGCATCGGGGTCAACTGGAGCGCTACTGGTAATTGGATCCCAGCCTGCGCCGTTGTCGCGATAGAGGATGCCCTGATCGATGGCCATCCAGTAGCGACCTTTGCGGCCCGGAGTCTGCGCTGTCGAGATGGGCATTGTCGCGACCGTACCTTGATCGTCCATCGCGACGTTGTCGAGGTCGCTGGCGAGGTTCTTGAATGCCTGCGGGCCGTCGGCTACGTCGGTCAGTTCTGGATACCGCAAACCCCATCGTGCTGTCTGTCCCATCTGCCCTCCTAGTAGTAGGTGACGTCGCGGAGATGCTCCCAGTCTGCGTATTCAGATTTCGCCTGGGCCCAAGTGCGCTGTGTAGTCGGCGGGTAGTGATCGCGAAGCCATTGCCAAATCTGTCCCGCTCGCGATAGCAGGCTCAGCTGGAGTCCACCCGGCTTGGCGGCCATGAGCGCTGCGAGCGTGACGCTTTGGTTTGGAGTCTCGGACTGGTAGGTGATGAAGGTGATGTGGTATGCCTGATCGCCTGACACGCTTGGGTTGTAACGCTCGTAACAGATCACCGTCTGATTGCCGCTCAAGGTTGCTTTCGCAGCCTTGATCATCGCATCGAGCGTACCCCGGTGCCAGCCTGGTGCGTCTTTGATCGTGTCGCGCTTCTGCTGACTCTCCATCAGGTCGAAGCCGATCACAGGGATGCCCACGAACTGCGCGAGCCAGTTTAGCCACCAGCTAGGCACCTGATCGACGTTCAGGGCTAGCTCCCAGCCAGGGTCAACTGCGAAGGCGTACGGCTCGTGGTAGTTGTAGGCAATCGCCTTGAAGAACCAAAGCATAGGCCAGCCCAGCGACTCATCTGCCCAGGTCAGCGGCTGCATACCATCGTACATGAGGTATGTCCACGGCCCGTCTATGGCAGGAACGTCGCGCGGGTCTGGCGGCGGCGGTGGAGGCGGTGGCGGTGGCTCTGGGATCGGCGGGAAGGCTGGGATGTCGCTATGCCCTGCCGGCGAGAGTCGCACCAGTGTCTCAGTGCCGAACGGCACATTGACCTGCATCCGTGAGCCTTGTGTCCCGCGTACCAGGGTCGTGACAGCTGGGCCGATCACCGGCGACATCGACTGCCCCGGTGAGACGCGAGTCAGTGTCAAAACGCGAGGCGGCACCTGCTGCTGTTGTGCCTTGCTGAGCGTCGGTACAGGCGCGACCAGATTGCTGATCGCGACTGCCGACTGAGCAGTGACTCCGAGCGGCCCACCGCCGAAGTCGTCAACTTGTCCAGCTGTAACGAGACGGATGCCGATGTAGCTGGTAGTCGGGAAGGCTTTGGTATCGACCGCTTGCGCGTACTGCTGCCAGGTAGCTCCGCCATCAGCACTGAAGTACAGGGTCAGCTGGGTGCCACCACTACCAGCCGGGTCTGGCATCATCGTGACCCACATCTTCGAGTTCGGCCCGCCAGTCTTGTGATCGCTCGCCTGGAACAGCATCTGAGTTCCGGCGCTCGCCTCCCAGCGCTCCATCTCGATGATGTTGACGTTCATGTCGTTGCGTATCTTGTAGAAGTAGCCGGTGGCGATCCAGCCGATCATCATCTGGCAGTTCTGCCCCGTACCGCTCATCGTGTAGTATGCTTCGGTCGAGCCGTTGAGGAGCGTGTTCCAGTAGGATGACGCCGGGTTCTGGTCGGTCGGGACGCGGCAGTAGTTGCCGCCGATGCGTAGTGCTTCTTCCATGCCTGAGCCTGGCGATGACCAGTTCGACCCGAGCGATGCGCTATCTGCCCGGTTGAAATTGTCGAGGATCGGTGACTGCGGAGCGGCCATTAGGCAGTCGCCACCACAATCGAGCCAGGCATCGGCAGAGCGACGTCACCCGGCATAGTGATGTCCACGACGTTCGGTGAAGCATTATGAATCGCTGTCTGTAGGCTGACGATGTAGGCACAGCCCGCGACGTTGTTGATGATTTGAGCAATTTCTAGGTAGCGTACATGATTATCTGAGATCCAATCCGTCGGGTCTGATCCGCCCTCGCGCTGCGGGCCAGGAACGCCCCACTGGTTCGGGCTCAGGTAGTTTGTGATCGCGTTGACAGTGTTGGTCTGTAGTGCGTTCGGATCGGCTCCCACCTCAGGCTTGATGGTCGTCTGCACGTCGATGGAAGTGTAGACTGGATCGATGATCGGGATCACGAAGTTGACTTCACGATGCGAGTCGAGGTAACTACCTACTTGACTCTTGATCGCCGTCGAGCAGGGCTGCCCATTCTCATCAATGACGCAGACGGTGACGTAGCGCTCGACATTTGTCTGCTCGGCCGCTCCATCCTTGATCGTCGTGACCGTCGCTGTATGCGCGCCGGCACCGGTCAGACCAGCAGGGTTGGAAGTCATCTGCGGCTGGTTCGCCCCCTGCAAGCTACCATAGAACGTGATGACATACGGAACGCCGCCACCTGACGCCCCAACTCCACCGGTGACGAAGCAGTTGTTTGTACCGATGCTCGACAATCCCTGCAGAGCCGTCTGCAAAGCGGCAGCCGTGATGTTGTAGGCTAGGGCAGCGGTCGTCTGGCCTCCGAAGCTGAGGGTGAAGGTGCCACCACCCGAGTCCACCACCAGCTGTTGGATCTCATTCTGTGCAGGATCCAATCCGTCGATAGCGGTCGCGCGATAGACGCCAGCAATATTCTTGGCCATGGCTGCGAAGTCGGGCGCAAGGATCGGACGCGGTGCCATCAGCTGTAGTTGCTGAACGAGATGATTGAGGTAGTCGGCGTCGGACTGAGCATCGACACCGCCGGTCGTCTGCCCCTCGATGACGACGCTGACGACCCAGCCAAGCACGTCGATCAAGGTGACGGGATTGGTGAGCCCGGAGGAGTCGGCTCCTTGATCGACGGCCGTGATCAGAACCTCGCCGGTATCGGTAGTGGTCGTGCCCGCCTGGATGACGACATCGCCATTGGTGATGAAGGCATGATCGGTGCCGTTCGCATCACGCATCGTCACCTGGGTGCCGTCAGGGATCGTATAGCCTGCACTGTCGGCAGCCGTCCAGGTTGTGTAGCCGGTCGCCTGGCTCGCATCGACCGGCGGAATGTTCATCAGCGTGTAGCCGAAGTACCGGAAGATTGAGGTAGGCACCATCGAGGTGACGTCGCGTAGCTGAGCCGTCATCCTGGCCATCATCTCGATCAGCCAGACCTCAAAGTTGCCTTCCTGCGGAAGCCAGCCGACGATGTTCTCTTGTAGGAACTCGAACGCATCTGTCGCCAGAACGTCCGGATCGGTGTCAATTGGAACGGAGATGTACTCAGGCACTCTGCGGGCCTCCGATCTTCGCGACACGAATCTTGACGATGTCCATCATCTCATCGAAACGATCCGGTGCCTGCTTAGAGGTTGTCTGCCCGAGCCTCCCAGGTCGAGACTTGATCGGAGAGGATGTCCAGGTTGATCTTGTCGCCTTCGCTGAACGTCTGATCATCGACGCCGAACTGCATCAACTCTGGGCGATAGCCCCTCGGACAGCGGACGATGCTTTGTACGCAGTCGTAGATGTCATCGAGTGAATCCTGTTCGTTGCAGTTGACGCCTCCCGGCCCTTGGCCTACGAATGAGAACGGGAGAGCGACGTGTGGAATGAGGGTGTCTTTAGTTCGCAAATGGCCACCAAGCTACTACCCAGGGTTGACGTCGGTTATCGAACAGCACGACGCAGGGATCGCCCGCGCTCGGCAGCGATGTCTGATCGCGAGCCTGCCACGGGCATGGGCCCCACATATGCTCATCAGAGAAGTCCATGATGTAGACGAACGCTCCGTTGCGAAGGTCAGTGATATCGTGAGCGAATGTAGCGTACCATCCACCCGCGTAGTCGAGGTGCGGGTTGTTGAGAGGGTTGACTAGGTCTTTGATGCGACCGGTGAGCGGCATTATCCCTTCACTTTCCCGTTCAGCTGATCGCAGATCGTACCGTCAGCATAGACGATGTTGTAGTGGTCGCCGCCCTGTAGCGCGATCCCAGCAGCTGCCCGAGCGTCGGTGCCGACGTGGACATGCGACCGACCGCCCTGATCATAAACGTAGCCGATGATGCTGTACTTCTTGACATGCTTGCCAGGTGCCGGCCGACCGCCGTCCTGCAGATGCCCGAACCAGAAATGGAGCCCTTCTGGCCCGTAGGCTGCGAGCGAGTAGCCCGGCATCGCGTGACCCCAGAAGTCGATCACCAGGTCTTGCGGCGCATGTACCGGCGTACCGGCTGGTGCCATGATATCGACTGCCGGATGATTCGGGTAGCCGGATGTCTGGTGGGTGATGTACTGGTCGCAGAGCGGCTTCTGCCCGTCGATGACGATGCCCAGATCGTAGTAGCCCGCGCCCACAGGTTGCTTGCCGCCCTTCGTGCCCGGTAGCTCGCCACCGGTGAGAATCTGCGCTGGCTTCTTGCCCTTCTGTTCCGCCTGCAGTTCGGACAGCGGCTTGATCGGCTTCTTGAGCGTCACCGTAGCTGACGAGTCTCCGATCAAGTTCATCTGTACCTCTGTCACCCACCAGAGACCGTCCCACGGGCCCATCTTGACGAGGTTGAGAGACTGACCAGGCAGCCAGACCCACTCGTCAGAGAACGTATTGATCGTCACTGAGCCCGTCCGCTTGTTGCGGTCGTAGTCGCCGTCGATGAATCCGATCCCGTCCGACTCAAACTCCTCGATGTCGGCAGAGGCGGCGCTGAAGAAGGCATCAGACGGCCAGAAGTTGAGTTCGTCCCAGACCATGTACTTGTACCACTGAACTTCATTGGCCATCCGCTCGATGCACGTCCAGGTGTCTTCCTTCGTCCAGTTGGATCGGCCGGTCGTGTTCTTGGGCGAGCCGCGATGCCACTGCTGCGAGGAAGTGTCCGCCGACGAGAGCGACCAGTTGGGCGGGATCGCGAACGGGTCTTGCGAGTCGCCAGCACCAATGGTAGCGCCAGATTGCGGCGCGGCCGGATCGACGTGCTTCGTGATGTCCTCGCCGCCGTAGCCCCAGGCGTCAACGATCTTCTCAGCCTCTGTCCGGTTGCCGGCGATGTAGCTCGTGTAGTTCCCGAGGTAGGTGTGAGGGTCAAGGTTGAAGTTCCAGCCCGAGTTCTGCGTCTTTGTACCTAGCTCCTCGTAGGGGATGTTCGGATATTGATGATCTGTCTTGATGCATTCATCGAAGAAAGCTCCGGCGTCCGTCTTGACGTTGTTCGACGCGGGCCAGCCGTACGAGTGGAATTGCTGGAACACCCCGATGGGCCCATCCGGGCAGTAGCCGTACTTCTGCACGCATGGGTAGTTGTTGATCGACGACTCACCGATGGCGACCATGATCGCGACGACTAGGCACTTGCGTCGAGCCTTCTTGGCTGCACCGACTGCGAGAATGTCATCAATGTTCTGTAGCTGCTCCTTGGTCGGCTTCTCGCCCTTGATGCGTACGTTGAACTTGAAGCTCGGCTTGTACGGGACTGCCGGCGTGTAGGGGTTCGGGTGCTGGGTGATGCCTTCCAGGCTATCGGTGACAGCCGTCCGGCTCGCGGCGGTGCCGGCGCAAGGGCCAGCGAAGTCGAGGATTGGATCCTTCGTCGCCGCCTCCATGACGAGGCGCCAGACGAACTGGCAGCGGTTCAGCGTGCCCTTGTCGATCAGCAGCTTCGAGTTGAACTGCTTCATGATCTGAACGTGCCGATCCTCGAACGTCAGGGTCAGCATCTCTCCGGCCTTCGACACCTTCATCAACCTGAACCAGGCTTCATGTTGCGTGTAGTAGATTTTGATGTCGGTGTGCGTCCCGAGATAGCCGCTGCGCAGAAGCTTGCGGCTTGGATCCATCACCTGCACCGTGACGGTATGCGAGCCTTCGGTTGTCAAGTCGAGCGCGGCCGAGACGACATTGTCACGAATGTCGTATTCAGGATTGCCTGAGTAGTAGAGCGTCAGCTGTGACAAGTCCTGACCAGGCGGCAGCATCGGCGCGTACTTGATGTTCGATGTAATGGTCGGAGCGCTTGGCCCCGAGTCGCCCGCGTGAGGATGGGCTGCCATCAGTACACCGGAATCTTCATCTTGACGCCGCCAGGATACTTGTAGAAGGGATCGCGGAAGCCGTTGATGTCGCAGATGTCGTGCCAGTAGTCGTAGTCACCTAGCTGCTGCGCGGCGATGGTCGTCAACGTATCGCCCTCGCGCGTGACATAGGTAGTGTTGTAGCCCGAGACGGTGCTGGGATCGACCGCGTAGCCGTAGCCGATGCGTACCCACTCGTGCGTGTTCTTGCTCTTGTGCTTCGACTTGGTCTGTACCTTCTTCGTTGCGCTCACCTTGGCGATGTCGCTCGTCACGTACTGCAGAAGATGGATCACCAGGTGCTGCCGGACAAGCGTGCCGCCGATCTTGCGAATCGTCTCGCCCCAGGTGATGTCGTCGATGACCCAGGTCAGAGTGATACCAGGAACGTGGCCTGTCACCTTGACGGTCGGCGGTGGAGCGTTGAAGCTCGACGGCATCGCCATCGTCTCGATGGTCTTGACGCTGCCCTCGACGCTCGTGTCAGTGCTGAAGCCGTCGAACACAATCGGCAAGTCCATCCGGAATGGCTTGGGCCCTGAGTAGTAGGTGAGGCTGCGTCGCCGCGCTCGATCCTGTTCAGTCCAACCACCGTAGCCTTGGGTGATCTGTGCTGTCGCTTCATCGAGGAGCGCCACCACGCGCAGGTTCGGTTTGTAGCTCTGGAACGTCACGAACTGCGCCGGTGAGATTCCTGGCACCGTGCTCATGTAACTCCCATTCCTGCCTGAGTCGTGAGGATGATGTCAGCCGTGTATTGGGCAATCTGATTCCCATCGATGCTGAGCGGGATGATAGCCTGCAGCTTCGGGCGACCAATCCGCTTGTCAGCAATATGCTTGTCGAGGCTCGCCATCGGTCGCACCTGAGCGCCTACCGGCAGGAAGATTGCTTCTGGCCCCTTCTCAGCGATGACCGCGAGACCAGCGTGGGTGATGTCGCCGCCGGTCGAGAGCATCGGGATGTCGGGAATCTTCGGCACGTTGCCCGTCGCCCAGCCGAACACCTGGTTGTAGGCGCCAGTCGCCCAGTTGATCTTATGGATGACCCAGTTCAGTCCCTTGATCACCCAGTCCACTGCTCCCTTGATCATGTTGATCAACTGGCCCCAGGCTGCCGTTACGGTCGAAGTGATCTCGCCCCAGACCGATCCTGCCATCCGGGCGATGGTATGCCAGATGCCCGCCATGAAGTTCACGAACTCGTTGAACCACCGCTTGACAGTATCCCAGTGATTGATGACGAGCAGCGCTGCCCCGAGGAGTGGAAATGCCCAGAGGAAGGCGGTGCCCACTCCGTCGAGGATCGCCTTGCGCAGGTTGTGGTAGTGCTGGTACAACTCATAGATGACAAGGATCAGGAGCGTGAAGGCGAGGATGACCGCGCCGACTGGGTTGGCGTCCATCGCTAGGTTCAGGAGCCACTGGGCTGCCGTCAATAGCCGCACCCAGACCAGCGTTGCGATGATCTCCAGCCTGAAGATGACCAGCGCCGCATCGACGCTCATCTCAGTACCGAACAGCGCCCAGCTGGCGAGATTGAGAGCGATCAGCGTGCCTTCGTAAATCCCACCAAGGATCACGAGCGCTCGCATCGCTCCCCAGGCAAGCCACATCGCTGCCTCGTAGCCTTCGGTCGCGATTGTCGTCAAGGTTGTCCAGAAGAACTGGACGATCAGCTTGGCGATCCAAGCCTCGATAGCGAAGCGGAGGATGTGGATGTTATTTACGAACGGCCCCAGTACCGTATTGATCGCCCAGAGCAGAACACTGAACAATGTGAAGAACAGCCCGATGCCGAACTTGATCGTTGGGAAGACGTTGTTCTGTAGGAACGTCCAAAGGTTCTGGAAGAATGTCTTTACCTGATTGATGGAGAACACCAGCAGCCCGTTCGCCCCGATCATCTTGTCCAGGTCGGAGAGGAATGCTTTGAATCCTCCCTTCTGGTACGCAGTGAACAGTTTCGACAAAGCGTCGTTGATGTTGCCCATACCCTTCAGGAGGAAGTTGAACGGCCCGCTGACGATCTGTCCCATGATCATCTGGGAGTAATCTTTGAACGTCGTCCAGCGACCCGTCCAGGTCTTGGAGAAGCGATTCATGCCGTCGCTGAAGCGAGTGTTCATGTAGTCGAGCAGAGCATGGATACCGACATCGCTCGGGATGCGTAGCTTGCCGGCCATGAACTCGGTGACCTGGGCCTGCGTGAGGTGTAGCTCCTTGCGCAGAGCCGGGAACACCGGGATGCCGGCGACGACTAGCTGCCGAACCTGACGCATCATCAGGTAGCCGGACTGGCTGATCTTGCCGAACACGGCCGCGACGTTCTCCAACGAATCGCCGCTCTTGCCGAAGTAGGCCAGCGCATTCGCGCTCGAAGTGATGACGGCATTCGCCTGTTGCAGGGTCATGCCGAAGGCGAGCAGGGTGCGAACGGAGTTGGTCAAGTTCTGGAACATGAACGGCGAGTGCGCCGCCATATTGAACAGCATCTGCAGTTCGGCCTTGGCCATCGTCGTGCTATGCAGCAATCCGCTGAACGCTAGCTGCGCCGACTGCATCATCGCGTCGAACTTGAAGCCAGCGATCACCGCGCCGGCAGCGACCATTCCTATCGCGGTCGTGCCGTAGAAGGCATACCGGCGAGCGGAGAACAGCATCTGGTTCATGAACCAGCTGTTCTTCTCGCTGGTCGCCTTCATCGTGCGGCCCGAGGCGGCAGTTGCGACATCGAGGCGCTCCATGGCGCCCGTGACCATGTCGAGTTCTGCTGCCGCCTCGCCGCCACCGGCGACGACTACCCGCGTCAGGATGGTGTCTTGCTCTATGCCGCCAAACGATGACATTACCTAGCTCCGAGCAACTTCCCCACTCCGTTGACAATGCGGTTCGCCAAATCCTCGTTGATCCTCGTCATCTGAATCTCCAAGGCGCGAGCCGCAATCAGTTGCATGAGTCCGACTTCCTCCGAATCGTCGCTGTTGAGCAGTTTGAACGGATCGAGACCAGCGAGCAAGACTTGCGCAGCTATCGTTATCTCGTCACTGGTCTCTATATCCCCAAGAAACTTGCGTCCACCCCCTTACTCGTATCGGCCATCCAGCGGCTGAGAAGAATGCCGTGGGCCATGATGGCGGTGTCGTTCTCGCCGAACACTTTGTAGACAAGATCACGAGCCGTCTGCGTATCGACGCCAAGCAACGTAGCGGTGCTGGGATCGGAGAACGTGACTGCCACTGCTGCCGGATCGCCCACCTCGTGCTCGGGATCGAGCGGCACCAGCTGCTTGTCTGGATCATCGATGTCGAAGTTGCGGTAGTAGAGGCCGATGTTGGCGGCGATGATCAGATCGACCGTCGCCCAGAGATTGCGCTCGTGCTCTTCCTGGAACTGCCGCTGCGCTCGCTTGCCGAGGTCAGAAACGATCCGACCTGGGATCACTTTGTATCGAGCAACGAACAGTTCGTGGTAGCCCGGAATGTTGATGTCAGCCGTGTCGGGTGCTTCGGCTTCCCGCTCTGCACGCAGCTTGTCCATCATGGACTGCATGAGCGGATTCCGGGCTACCTGATCGGTGGCTTCCTCGTGGAAGTCGTCAGACACTTTTGCTCCCTCCCGTATCTGTACCATGTTTAGCCGACGACCGGATCGCCGTCGGGAGTGATCTCCATCTCGATGATGCCGGGGTTGCTTGAGGTCGAGTCATGCTGAGGCGGGGTGACCCGCTTGAGCTTGCCCGAGTAGTTGAGGGGCTTTCCGTACGTGTTCCCGTCGATGTCCATCGGCAGCTTGTGAATCTCGATGGTGCCCCTGCCGACGTTCTGCAGGAGGAGGTTCAACGAGTCATGGTCGCGCTGCAGACGGTACAGACGCTTGATGACGATGTTGCTCGGGTTGCGGTGTCCGCCAAGGGACACCTGTGGCGCCATGCCACCCGGCCAGTACTTGGCCTCGTCTGAGTCGAGGTCGCCGCCCGTCAACCCGTCCCAGACGCCCAGGTCACGGGTAGCGGCCGCACCGTTCACCGTATGGTGCAGGAGCACCGTTACGGTGTAGGTGTCTTCACGAGTTGGGCCTCCCTTAGATGCCATTGTTCACCTCCTCTACAGGATGTCGGTGATGAGCCGCTTGACGATTTCGATGACGACGTACTCTGCGAACGGGCTCATCTTGACTCGCAGGACGGCGTGTAGCTCTCCGTTGGCGATGGTCTGTGGCGTATTCACCGACGACCCGGTGTCCACGGCAAACGCCTGGTCGGGCGTGTCGCCGTAGAGCGATCCCTCGTTGTAGTAGTTCATGAGCATCGACGCCAGAGCGCCGCCGAATGCTCCGATGGTCACGCCCTTGCCGTCGATCTGGCTGAACACGTAGTTCTCGCCAACAGCGTCGGCGTCGGCAACAATCGCCATGTAGAGACGAGAGTTGCTGAACTGGATCCAGTTTGGATCCTGGTTCGGATCGGTCAGCGTCCGATAGCCGTACGCCATGATCCCGCCGAACTGCTGGACGGCGAGGTTGACGCCGGCACCGTTCATCTCTGCCCGATCCGCGTCGCTGAACTTCGGCTGCGAGAGCGCAATCGGGTAGAGTGCCTGACCGTACTGGATGCCGGCTGCCGCGATGTTCGGGCTGAGGCCGGATGCGTCGTTGCGAGCGATGATCCCGGCCTCGATTGCTGACCAGGGCACCGTTCGCGTCGTACCGGCGATCAGCCCCGGCACGACTGCCCAGGGGGCGAAGAATGCCGCGTGCCTCGCGTTCGGGACACCACGCAGCCCCTGGGCGACGGACTTGAGCGTTGCCTTCGATCCCGAGTCGGTGCCGTCCACGAGCGCGACTCTGTTGAACGTTGCTGCATGAGCGAGCAGGTTCGCCTGCGCAGCCGGTGTCGTCCGGCCAGGCATTGCGACCTGCCCTGGGCCCAGGTCGTTGGTGAACTGACCAAGAGCGGTCGTCCAGTTCGCCTCGGTGATGTTGGTGTTGTCGTCCGTTCCGCCGATCAGCGGAGTGGCGGCGACGACTGCTGGATCGCTCAGGGTCGTACCGACATCCACCAGGTCGATGTAGTCACTCGCGTACGACCAAGCGATGGCGTCGTTCTCGTCCGTCAGATCACGCGATACCTCCAAGATGTTTCCCAGGTTGTCGCTGACCTGCAGAACAAAGGTGCCGCCCACCGAGCCTTGCAGCACCGCGATGCGTAGGTTGTTGCCCCACGCCCCAGGACTGTTCGCGTTGACCTGGAGAGTGTTGGCGTTGGATCCGTCCTTGAGGGTGACAGTCGCGACGACAGGTGCTGGCCCGACGACACGAGCGATGTACGCATCGCTGCCACCTTCCTTGTAGAAGCAGTCCATCGCGTCCCACAGGTAGCTGTAGGTCACGCGAGCGCCGAACTTGGACTCGAACTCGGCCATGCTGCGAACGAGCACAGCTTGGGTCTGGTCGCCCTGCGCCGCAGGCCCGACAGCGAAGAACACGCCAGTGTCGGTCGGTGGTGTTCTTGCCGGCGCAACCTCGACTAGGGAGATGTCAACTCCCGGCCTCGGCATCGGTCACCTCCTCTACTTTGACGGCTGCTGTGTGCTCGATGGGCGCTAGGCGTCCCGATTCGATCAGAGCAGCGTTGTGCGGGTCGGCCTGAGCATCCTTCGTCAGGCTCACTTCTGCCCCCGGCTCGGCGATGGAGCCGTCGGCTAGGTCGGTGAGACCACCGACATTACGGAATTTGGTCATCTATCGCCTCCAGCTCAACATCGATGTCAACTTCCTCAACCAGCGGCCATTGGCTACCAGGTTGCGTCGCCGGGTCAGGCGGGTCTGGAGTCGGATACGTTCGCGGCCCTCCCATCTTATTGACAACATCCTCGACCGTGACCTCGCACCAGATTGAAACGAGCGTCAGGTTACGCTCGCCATCCGGCGTCGGCAGGTCGTTGTAGCTCTCACTCGTCCACTTCGTGTTGATGGCAAATTCTCCCAGCGTCGGCTTCTGCACGAGGATGCCTCGCATAGCTGCGCCGTAGAGCTTGGCGACTGCCCGCGTCGATTCCTGGTCGAGCGCTGAGACCAATGCCGTGGAGATGATCCGCCAGGTGGCAGTGTACATCCCTTCGCCGTCGTGCCAGGGAACTCCGGTGAGCCCCGGCGACTGGACAAGGATGCCCGGCAGCTGATTCTCGCGCAGCTGCTCTAGCTCGCCTGCAACCATGAAAGAGCGGGGCACTGGTACCTTCTTGCGAGTGCGCCCCAGCTGCAACTCCATCTCTTGCAGATAGACGGGCATCCAAAGTTTGAGCGTGTCGCGCACCGCCTCCTCGACCTGGTTGGCCGAGACGATTCGCTGAAAGATGTCAGACGTTGAAGTGGCCACGAGGCGCTGGGGTCGATTCTCCGGGCATGGATGCATATGCATCCCAGAAGTATTGACGCAGGATTCGGTCGTACCGTTCGCGGTCAGACGGGATCGACTTGAAGAAGCGACGCTGCGGGATGTTGCGCTTGATTGAGCCAACCCAGTGCACCTTCGCGTACGGCACCTTGGTTCCGAGGATGACCTGCCACTCGTTACCGCTGCCCTTGACCTGCAGGACGTTCTCGCTGCTGCCTGGCTCGGTCACAGAGACGAACAAGCGGTGCGTCTCGCCGAACAGGATGCGCGGGTCAATGCCCTCTCGCTCCTTCTCATGCTGACGCTTATAGCTCAGGGCTTTCCAAGAGCCACCACCACGCCGACCCTGACTGAGGAACGTCTCTTTGGCGATGTCAGTCAATTCGACGCCGATGATCTCCATTGCCGGCCGCAGGTTCACCATAGCGGCACCGAGCTTGGCATACCTTGTGCGCATCTCAGCTATACGGCCAGGCGGCACGGTGCCAATAGCGATGCCTAGCGCGACCGCCATCTACATCTTTGTCGTCCAGCCCACCAGCACCTCGGGCCCAGGGAATGTCCAGAAGGGTTGTCCGGGCAATACCTCGACGCCTGTCTCCTCCTCTAGCTCGCGCCCGACAGCGGTGTTGAGCCAGCCGATTGCCTCGTCGAACAGAGCATTGTACTCTGGATAGGGCGAGCGGCCGGTCGCGATCTGCTCGGGGAAGTAGCTGATCTCAATCAACTTGGCAGTTCGGTAGATGATCGCCTGCGTCGCCCAGCGATACGCGCCGACGGGGATGTCGGTGTCGATGGGAGCAGTGACGTCGTTGGCGGCCTGCATGATGATCCGGTGCACTTCCTCGCCGGTCGGCCGCGTGTCATCGTTGAACGTACCGATCTCATCACCATCGACGGTCTTGGTACGCGCCCGCATGATCGCGCCAACATCTGCCAGGGTCGGCAGATACGGCATGGTCTCGTCAGGGACGTTCTGGATCGGTACGGTCGGCAGAGCGGTCGAAGCGGCAGGATCGGAGAAGATGACCTGGTACCAACCGTTCGGCAGCGTGGCCTGGTCTGTGGTGAAGGCTCGCGCCATTGGCTCTGTCGGGTCAGAATCGAGCGGCGAGAGAGTTTGAACGTCAATCTCGACCCAAGGCCCAGAAGCTGACTCTGACTCCTGGATATGGATTTGATTCCAGGCGATGCCGTCAAACTTTGGAGGAGGGGTGAAATCTTCAAATGTGACGACGTACATCAGAACCTTTCGTAGGATTGAACAATCCGTCCCGTCTTAGGCGCTGCCACGTCTCCGTCCGGAGCCTGCCAGACCGCTCCGGGGGTGTAAGTATAAACCATCCCAGACCCCTCTATGTTTACCGCAGAAGTCGGTGCAGACAGGTTGAACAGGCCCGGAGGGGCATATATGTAGGCAAACTGCCCGAAGGTGGGGACAACTGAGCTGAAAGATGCCTGTGCAGCCGGGGCACCAAACGACATGGCTAGCTCGGGGGAGAGACTTGAGGCTAGCCAGGAGGCCGCTGGTGCCCCGACACTTGAGCCACTGTCTATCTGGGGAGCAATTGATGTGAAAGTAGTCAGTCCAGCTGGAGGCTGCAATACCGTCCCAATGCTGAGACTCGGCGCGATGGACGAAAACGTATCGAGCGCAACGCTTGGCTGCACTGTCATCCCCAGTCCAGGAGCATTCGATATCGTCGTGAAATTGCCGGCTGGCGGTGTCGCCGTGATGCCGAGAGTCGGGGCTACGGCACCTTGGGTCACTCGCGCTGCCGAAGCTGCGACCGTGTTACTCGTGCCGATGAACAACGTCGGGCTAGTTGAGCTATACGTCACTGGCGCCATTGTCGTCGGCGCAGCAACCGTCACACTCGGGTTCGCTGGAGCCATGTTCAACTGCGCTGCTGGTGCGATGACCGTGACGCTAACGATGGGCGCAACTGAACCGAGTAGCACAGCTTGCGGGGTGACAACGATAGTCGAACTGACGCTGACAATTGGAGCGACGCTGCTAGCTGAGAATGTCCCAGCCGGCACCGCAACTGTATTGCTCGTACCGCTCTGGATCCCCGGTGACGCCGCGAGCGCAGTCCAGATACCGACAGGGACAACAATTGTCCAGTCCCGAGCGATGCCTGGTGCGACCGAGCTAGCCGTCCAGATCGCTGGGACACCGTAGATCGTCTGCCCGAGGCCAGGGCCGACTCCACTGGCCGTCCAGACCCCTGGTGGCGACGTGACCACGAGCGATACTTGAACCTGCGGAGCAACGGCACTGTAGCTCGCGCTCGCCGGTGGCGTCGTCAAGAAGATGCTACGCGTGAGCAGAGGCGCGACGGATGCGTATGTAGCTGTAGCGGGTGGAGCAACTACGAGTGCCGTCCCACTGACAGCGGGCGCCACCGCGCTCATCGTCGCGAGAGCAGCAGGAGCGGTAATGCCTTGAGCAGCTACGACCGTTGGCGCTACGCTCGATGCCGTCCAGGTTGCCGGAGTCGGCGCCAAGGCAAAGCTAACAGCCGAGGTCAGAGTCGAGAACGTCGCGTTGGCCGCTGGAGCTACGATGGATCCGCCGATAGACAGGACTGGGGCGACCGAAGCGTATGTTGTGATCGCTGGCGGCGTCACGACCAGAGCCGTGCCCGAGACGGCTGGCGCGACCGACTGCGCCGTGAAGGTTGCCGGAGGAGCGGTGACGCTACCGCCGCGCGAGAGCGCTTGGGCAACGGATGAGTATGTCGCGGTTGCCGGCGTAGCGACGAGTGTGACGCTGATTGCTAGGATGGGCGCGACTGAACTCGCAGTCCAAGTCGCTGGCGGAGCTACAGCAGTTATGTTGACGCTCGGCAGAGGAGCTACGCTGCTCGCCGTGAACGTTGCCGGCGGCGCGGTAACGGTGACATCAATCTCGATAACCGGCGCAACAGACGCGAACGTATTGACGGCTGGCGGAGCAACCTGTGTTGACGAAGCGGTGAGACTCGGAGCAACCGACGCGAACGTGGCGGTTGCTGGCGGGGCTGTAACACCAGACGGTGGCGGCCCAAGCGGGTAGTCAGCTGACGTCTGCGACAGCGAATAGGTATCGAATGCTACAGAACTGGAACCTGAGAATCCGGTCGGATGTCCAAAGTAGACGCAGTTGCCTGTTCCGCCGATTGTCGTAGCCGTCTGCCCCGTCCAAGTGCACTGGCCTTGAGCAACTCCGTCAATCTGCCAATCGAGAGTGAACGTCGTTCCGGAAACATCGACCCGAATGTCCATCCGGTACCACTGCCCGGCGTTGAGCGCATTCGCGGAGAAGAACTGATAGGTCTGAGTCGTGTTGTTGTTCCAACCAAACTTCTTTGTTGCAAAGTCTATGCCGCCACGGATCGCTCCGCCAACGTTCGGGTAGATGTTCAGAGATTCGAGTGTTGCGCTTGGCAGCGCAGTGTAGTAGAAGTAGTAACGCATGACCAGCACCGTTGCGGCACTGAACTTATGCTGTTGGTAGCCACTGGAACACAACATACTCTGCGCACCCGTGCGGAAATACGTTGTGGACAACGCAGTAGCGCTACTAGCGCCACCAGGGAACAGACTCGCCAGAGTTGCAGGCGACTCGAAATCCGTATCAAAGATTAGTGTTGCCACAGAGACCACGCGTTCGATTCGATGATGTCACCTGGAGTGTAGTAGTAGGTTGCCGGCGGGCTGTACTCCGCGAGCGTCGAGCTAGGAGCCGAGAAAGTTGCCTGCGCCGGGATCGCGACCTGCCCCTTGCTCATGATCGCTCCAGCCGACAGAGCGTTGAATGCTGCCGCAGGGCTGGTCAGCTGGATGCCTGGCTTCGGCGCTAGCCCGGTAGCAGTCCACCGAGCGGCGTCTGGGAACATTCTCTTTTCGATATTGAGGCTATGATCAAGCGGGAAGAAGTAGAGCATGCCGGCTGGTGTGGCCACCCGGAAAGCAAACCCAGGGGTCAGCAGGCTCGCAGTCCAGACTCCAGCCGGCACGGTGATGACCGAAGTCAGTTGGCCAGCGACAGACGAGAACGATGTCACACTTGCCGGCGCGGGGATGACGCGCAAGAGGTTCACTACCGGAGCGCTGGCCGTGAACATCCCGAACGTGACCGCCAAGCCATTGCTCAGGATCGGCGCAGACGCTCCGGTAGTGAAGTTGGGCGCAACAGCGAACACTCCCAGCGAGATGCTCACGACCCCAGCGCTCATCGTCACCGTCGCAGCAGGCGGGAGCACGAGTGGACTGCGTACTGGATTCGGCGCTACGCTCGACATCGTCACCTGAGCGACTGGTACAACCAAGGTCTTGATGAGGACAGGTGTCGCGCTCGACGCAGTGAACTGCGCAGGAGCAGCGTTGGTCAAGAGCGATGTTGCCGGAGCGGTCGCGGACGCGACAAATGACGCTGCTGGCACAGACAGCGCCATCCCCGATCCTGCGACGAACGAGGGAGCAACTGAGAAGTAGCTCGTGACGGCCGCGACCGCCGGCAACTGAAGGGCCAGCTGAGGCGCCACAGTGGCGAAGCTCGCAACGGCTGGCGTGGGAAGAAATGTTCTGGTCAGGTTGGGCGCCACGCTGCTCGCGGAGAACTGAGCGGCAGGGGCTGCCCAGGTGGCCAGGAGATTCGGAGCAACAGATTGTGCTGTCAGCTGTGCCGCCGTCGCGAACACGTACACGCCCAAGAACGGGAACGGTGCCACCGAGCTAGCGGTGAACAGCGCAGCATTCGGCAAGACGGAGACGACCGGGATCGAGCCCATCTGGTTCGCCGTCCATCCGATCGCATTGGGGAATAGCGTGACGTCTACGCGCGGCGCTGGCCGGACCGCTCCAGCCGTGAAGTAGGCAGGTACGCTGATGAGCGTACGCCCGAGTCCCGGCCCAACTGATTGAGCGGTAAAGGTCGCTGCCGGAGGTAGGATGAGCGGCGAGATTGTCAGTGACGGTGCAACGGAACTCATGCTGAAGAAGGCAGGTGGCGCAACTACTAGTGCAGTGCCGCTGACGACCGGAGCGACAGCGCTCATCGTGATACGACTCGGCCCCTGCCCAATGATGACGACCGAGACGGTGACGAGCGGAGCAACCGACAAGTTCGTCAATATTGCCGGCGGCGCTACGATGGTCGGTGACTCGATCAGGACGGGCGCGACAGCCGATCCCGAGAATGTCGCCGGTGGCGCCACGACCGTAGCATTGACGGCAGTCTGCGCCATGTAGGTGCCGAGACACCACTGGTACTGCATGATGACATTACCAGCTGCTGGTGAGATCGAAGCATTCTGAGTACTGGTGCTGGACACGGTCTTGAACTCGACATACAACTCGATGGAGTTCGACGGGCCATAGTTGATCGAGCCTATGTACGTGTACCCGCTACCAGGCGTGATCGCTGGGACGCCGACAGCCGATCCCATGTACAGAGCCCACATCGCGACGACCGCCTCGACTGCCTGGGTTGTTGCAGGGGTCGAGCTAGAAGTCAGGACACCAGCTGTCGAGTTGTTACTCACAGCGCTGGCAACCATCTGGTCGAGTGGCGTCGAGCTACAACCCTTGAGGTGGCTGATGATGACGACCTTGTTCGCTTGCGATGCAGGTACGGTCACCGTGACCGTATCCGTACTCGCCAACGGATGGGTGACGACGCAGTACCATTGTTCCAGGTCAGAGCTAAGGTTGCCAGGACTGACCAGGTTACGATTCGCGAACGTCCAGGTGTTGCCCTGAGTATCGGTGATCCCCGAGACGTTGTTGCCGGCATTCGGCTGGTAGAACGACGCCACAAGCAAGTCACCTACGGCTACCGAATCGCCGGCAGCGCAGGCAGGACAAGCAACCGTCGTACCGCTGGCGGGCCCAGCCGACGTGAAACCTGCGAGTGTCGGTGCAGGTACAACTGGCGGGCCGATGATCGTCACACCGGCAGACTGGGCAGTGAAGATTGCAGGCGGAGCAACAACGGTAACACTCGGCGACGCGACTGCGCCAGCGTGGAAGTTGTCTATGCCTTCACCCCAGGTCGCTGAGGTGGAATACACGCTACTGCCGAGCCGGACACCGCAGTTGACGCTATTGATGTTCCCGAACGAGGAGTCAGCTACATTGGTGTAGTAGGTGATGTTCTGGTTGACACCGTCGGCAGCGACTCCGACATAGATGTGGACGCCGGCACCCTCATTCTCCATGAAGGCGTATGGCACCTCTCCGCTCCCGGTGAACGGACAGGAACCGTACGACTTGAGTTTTGTGCTGGTGCCGCTGACGATCTTCCAGATGTCCAGAGTATTGTCGGTTGCGTTCGCAATGATCCGGTATCCGTTCCCAGTCGATATGAAGAACCACATCTCGAACCAAGCATTGCCAGTTTCGATGAAGAACATCTCATATCGGCCGCCGGTGAATGCTGTCTTCCAGTAGCCAGAATCGGGGATTGCACTAGCGCCGTCGCCCGAGCGCTGCTGCATTGCGTTGCTATGAATCACCGGCGCAGGATCACTGGTCACCATCGGCGTCGTCCAGTTGGTGCCCAGCGCTCCGTCGGCTCTATTGAAGCCGTCGGTGACTGCAGTTGCTGTTTTAGTTGGGGCGGCCATGGGCTAGTGGGATGACTCCCGAGTTGTCGCCAATACGGAAGTCATCCCCTGCCCCCTACAGAACAGCCGCCGGCACTTCCTCGATGGACTTGACGACCCACTGCTTCTCCAGCGTCGCATCCATCGCGCCGTCTGGATTGTCAGAGAACTCGCCACTGGATGCGACTTCCTGAGTTGCGATGTCGAAGGCTTGCTGCTCGGCAAGGCGCTTCGCCGCGTCCTCACTGCCCACATCCATCGTGATGTGCCGGAGCATCGGCCGCTGGATGGTCTCGCCGTTGGCGTCCAGATCGTCAAACGTCTGGGGCTGGCCCTCGGGCGGCACC
>Ga0126381_100002287_pt1 | contig 20653 bp, 16 predicted proteins | sample PanSoiMetPlot_28_FD_96465 | JGI IMG/M metagenome (GOLD analysis project Ga0126381, IMG submission 96465) | Tropical forest soil microbial communities from Panama - MetaG Plot_28 | ecosystem: Environmental > Terrestrial > Soil > Tropical forest > Bulk soil | place: Panama | collected 2016-02-17
AAAGATCGCTAACAACCTGCAGATAATGAATGTGGCTAGTTTGGAGCTGTTCCGTTTGGGGCATATCCCCGTCACCGGTGAGGCGCTCGCATTGCCGCTGATTGCGGTTGCCGGTTCCAAGCAGATCGGGGATGAAATTTTTAACGAGATATTTCATCCAATCGCGCGGCGGCTTATCGAGCGAGTAGACGCGGTTCTTAGGGTCGGTGGACCATCCACCGGCGCGGATGAGATGGTGACCTTAGCGCGCGCCGCCGGCAAATTGGTCTACCTGGCGATTGGTGAGATAGAGAGCGTTGAGGGTTAGAATGGGCAAGTCTTCCGGGTCTACTGCCAAATCAGCTCCGTAGGAGCGAAATCTTTATAGCTATGTGTATCGAAATTGCATCAAGCTCCGTAGGAGCGACATATTCTTGGTTGCCACGCGAAGGTCCATCCAGATGTCGCTCCTACGGAGCTGCCTTCGACGCCACTTCCCGGTATTCCGACAGACACCAACGCAACGATTACAATGGAAGATAGAATCAGAATAAAAGAGGTAAAAGTTCTCGCGGACGATTGGTCTATTCTTAAGAAGACCACCCTGGAAATCCGCCGCCAAGACGGCTCATGGCAAATGGTTAATCGTGAAACCTATGATCGCGGAAACGGTGCCACGATTCTGCTTTTCAATCGTGAGCAAAAGACCGTCTTACTGACGCGACAGTTCCGATTTCCTGCATTTGTAAATGGCTGCGAGGACGGAATGCTAATCGAGGCTTGCGCCGGGCTTTTGGAAAAAGATGACCCGGAAAGCGCGATCCGGAGAGAGACCGAAGAGGAAACCGGTTATCATCTCGGACCTGTCATCAAGCTATTCGCCGCTTATATGAGCCCGGGTTCCGTCACGGAAAAAATCCATTTTTTCGCGGCCGCCTATACCGCGGAACAACAGAAAAGCGCGGGTGGCGGTGTCGCCGATCACGGCGAAGAGATCGAGCTAGTCGAGCTCGGTTTAGACCAAGCACTCCAGATGATAGAAACCGGGGAAATCCAAGACGGAAAAACGATCATGCTGCTGCAACACGCCAAGTTGAAGAGGCTCGTTGAGTAACGCGACAAAGTCGGCCTCGCAAGCGAGGCAGCGCTCCACAAGAAAACCGCCTGCTCGCGGTATTTCAGCGAGCAGGCGCCTAAAGGTCAACGACGCAGGTACAAACTGACGGTCTACGGAGCTGGGACTGATATCTCGAAAACGCCCAGACCGTGGGTTTGGCATCTACACTGGCGACGTTGATCCCACAGTCCATTGCAACGGAACGACGGACCGGTTCAACGGTATACAACTCACTGACAGTGTGAACTTCTATGCTCCGATGGCTCTTGGACCGGGCGCACAGGGGGAACCCCAACACCGTCTATTTCGGTACGGACACATTGTATCGCTCCGATGGAGTTTTGGTTCAGATCAGCTCGAAGGTTCGTCCGGGTTCCAGTCGCGTCCTCGCCGTCGATTTCCGGGCGAAGACTAAGGATGCTGTGCTCGCAAAATTGGTGACCCACAGTCCGCAGATCCCGAGAAGAAGCACTCTCCCGAGGACGACGAGGACGATTTGTTGGTGCGGTCAGAAATCGGTAGCAAAAAGTCCGCCTCGTGCTTCAAAGAAATACTTCAGAAACACACCAACACTGTATTCGTTGTAATTCGCCGTTTTATCCGCGTGGATGCTGAGGCCGGCAGCCAGCTGCGACGTTATCTGGACTAATCCATCTAACTGAATGGAGCCGGAGAAGGTATTCATGTTGCTAGCCGCGTTCACGGCAGTCGAGTTCTCCAGAGGAAAAACCGGTGAAGCATCTTGCCGGTAGGTCTGCATCCCGACAGTAGCCGAGCCCCGGATCAGGTAGTTCGTGCCTTCTTTCGTCATCAATTGGATACCAAGCCCTCCTTGCAGAAAGTATTGGGGACTGAAGTAACCGCCCTGACCAAAAGTGAAAAAGTCAAGGTTATGCGTATACTGCTCGTAATCGATGGTTGGGCCGATAGTGAAGTAGGAGAAGTTCGGATTATCGATCTTATGCCCGATAGAAAAGTTTATCGCGAAATGATCGTTGGTTTCCACATTTTCTCCGTCTCTGATTGCCACAAATGCCGATCCCGATACTGACCAATCGTCTGGCAACAGTAGAAAGAAACTGGGGGTAAATCCTGTCTCCGTCACTCTTCCCCAGCTTTGGCCACTATAGGGGTCCTTCATCCCGGTGTAACTGAGGATCGATTCTTTAATGGGTTTTCGATAAAAGCTGATTGACCAGTTACCCCAATCCTCGGTATCGCGAAGGCCGAGATCACCGACCACGGTGGGACCGAGGGCACCGCCGGCCGGCGTGATCCCGACATCGGCGGAGATGGTATACTCGCCTAGGCGGGAATAACCAACCCGGCCATCAAAGAGTGAGTTGTAGTGATTGGGCGAATTCGTGACGAATACGCGTGGCCCAGTGAGAGGCACCATTCCGACGAAAGCACCGGGACCAACACCCCCATTGTGCAGGGTACTCCAGCCTGAATCAAACCAGATACGGTTGATATCGTAGGCATAGAACGACATCCCAAGATCGACGCGGGATTCCGCGATTTTGGACTGATCATCGCCTGATTTATATCGGCCAAGCGCGGAAAGACTAACTTCGGGCGTCGTATAGTTTAGCAACTGCGGATACGCATTTGGCTCTATCGCATACGAGTTAGCATACAGGTGCTGACTATAGTAATGTTCCACCACATAATCGCGGTACATCTGCGCGAGCGGCCCACCATATTGGTCTGCGAGTTCTTTTAGCTTTCGCCAGTCCTTCAGTCGCGCGTACGAGGCGTACACGCCGCTCGCCACAGCCTTAGTCGGGTGTTCGGCATAGATACGCTCAAACTCAGTGGCAGCGAGCGTGTAGTCGCCAACCTGGAAGTCGTTCCACGCGTCGACGACCTGTTCATCGCGAGTTAAAGGGCGATAGGTTTTTACTTCAGCGAATAATTCGTGACTCCGGCGGTACTGTTTCGTCTTGTAGGCGTCGATCGCTCTCGCGGTAAGAATGTCGCCCATCGCGTTGCGCAGGCGGGGATACTGATCCATGCGCCAGCGAGCGGTCTCCTCAGCCTTGTCAAGCTCACCCAGCCGAATGAACGTCAACGTCAACCCGTAAGTAGACTCATAATCGTTTTCATTCCATTGAATGGCTTGCCCAAACCACTGTTCAGCCTCGCCATAGCGGTGTGCGTTAAAGAGTGACCACCCAATCGCCCGAGCCAGATCAGGGTCCTGTTTAGACATCGCAATTTGCTCAGCTTGATCATAATTACCAGCTCTCAGCATCTGCATCGGATCATACACCGGCACCGGCGTAGGAGTAGCCTCGGGTGAGACACCTGGGGTTGGACTCGGGCGACCAAAGATAATTCTGGGCCCAACTTCGGGTGTAGGCTGCGCTCCGGGAGATGGATTGGTCTCGGTTTCTCCGCTTGGGGTTAACAGATTCCCTCCACCAAAAATCGCCCTTGGGCCACCGGGTGTCGGTGATGCTTGCGGATCGGGATCGTTCGGTGAATCGGCAACCGGATCCGGCACCGGCACCTCCACCCCTATCATAATTGTCTTCGAAGGCGTCGGGGTTGGTTGGGGCGCTTGTGGTGTACTCCTAGGCCGGGGCCGAGGCAAAAACGACGGCCGGCCCAGATCGTCAGATCCATCACCTTCCGCAAGAGCCAAAAACGACGGTCTGCCCCTATCGTTAGGTCCGTCGCCCCGAGGTAGATCAGGTTCTGCCGATGGCTTTGGCAATTGGTCTGTGTCTTGCCCACGCCCGGACCATTCAAGACTGAAAAGGACAAGGGCAACCATAGCGCCCGTTCCAATAAGGCTCCCGCGAAACGAGCAGCGAAAACTCCGGAAGATCGGAACTAGCACGCGCCTAGTCATTGCATTTGACTCCCGCGTTCCTTGGCCGCCAGGTTACTGAGCAACCCCAAGCTCGCCGAGTAATAATTTTCGTCCGGCGGTATCTCCGGATACGGAGAATCCGGTATCTTCGGGTTCTGATCACCGATATCGGCGATGAGACGGTAAATCGCGCGCATACCCGGCGATGCCTTATCTTTTCCTAGTTCTCCCGTATCCAGTGAAACCGATGCAGGTGGTTCATTGTTGTTGGCGCTTGCAAATTGCCGGAAACTCTCGAAGTCGCTACTGGTTCCCATCCCAGACCAAGCTAGATAGAGAGGGATCCGGACCGCGTCATATGCGTAAGTAGGCTTAAAACCGGGAGCGATACTCAGTTTGGTTCCTCCGACTAACAGCCAGTCCGGAGGCAACTTCCAGGAGCTGAATCTCGCTTTATTCAAAAGGCCTAACCCGCTCGCACCCAGGCGGTCCCAGACGACGGAGTTGTCGATTTTCCGGAGCGCGCGGAATGCCGGAAAAATCCAGTACGAAAGATTGACGATGTATCCGTCGGGTTTTATGAACCCGTTTACAGCCGGTAAAAGGAGCAAGCCGTAGCTAGATTTTCGGGTCAGCTTAGTTTGAACATCGCGAGCGATCAGCTTCGCAGCGTCAAGCCATGACTGGTTCTGCCAATGCTGACCTGCTCGAATAAGTGCCCAGGCGATCAGCAAATCGCCGTCGGTAGCGTTGTTCCAGTCATCGACTTTGCCGCCCTGGTTGGCTGGATTCCAGCGCCACCCGAAGAGATGGTCATCGGGACGTTTTAAATTTTTGGAGGTCCACTGCCAGAGCAGTTCAAAGGTTGGCCGGTCGTCCGCAGCCTCAGCCAATAACATTCCGTATCCCTGACTCTCTGAATGGGATATCCCTCTATTGCCGGTGTCAACGATCCTACCCTCAGGCGCTAAGAACCTGGACTTATACGTGTTCCAACTCGCCTCCTCACCGCGAGCAACTTGAGCGACCCAAACTGCTGCACAGGTAATAAGCGCCAACAACCCAATCGAGTTGATTGCAGAGTGCACCTTGAGCACGGTCATAACCGTCCTTTCTTCCTGGTGACATGTAGGTCCTCATCCATTTTAGCGAGGAGCCAACCGGTAACCATCACAAAAAGAATCACGAGGCAGGCAACCATGCCGATCCAGACCTTGAACGCGACGCGTTCGCCAAATGGGAACTCGACCAAGTAGTCGAAGTCACTCGTCTTTGTTTCGCCGGGAACATGCGCCCGCAAGCTATCGGGAACATCGCCCCAACGAATGATATCTCCTCGGATCTGATCCCAGAATGCCGGTTGCACCAGGTCCTTGACTCGCGGTAGCAGTGCGCGCTGGCCGAAAGCAGTTACCAGGAGTGTCCAACCCTGACCCACCTGTCGCGGTGGCGAAGTTACCATTATTCCAAAATTGGATTCGGCAGAACCCCATTGATACGCCGGTCCCTGCTGTTCGCTAACCCGCCCGCTAACCTTGCTCCCAACCCAATGTACGAAATTGGCAATAACCTGCTTGAGGTTCAGGCCGGAAGCAGCCTTCTCCAGGTCGGCCAACGGCGTGTTGATATTCGCCCGCTGGAAAGCTTCTAAAGAAACCAGGCGTTGCGCCGAAGGCGGCAAACGCGAGTACTCGCCGATGATCAGAACATTTCGTGCGGGATCAAATTCAGAGTAGGTAATTTCAGCAGCATAAAAGAAGGTGTTAGCTGCTTGGGCAAACCGCGCCAGGAGTGTCCAAGCCGCGTCGAGCGTGGCCGGATCCCGGTCAGCCAAAAGCACAGCCAGGTTTGAGCCGTCCGGTTGCCCAATGAAAGGGTAAAAATCCCTGGCTGTCAGGCGCAGGTCAGGAAGTTTAGGATCTGTCGGTAGTTTCGGCAGCACCAATGTGGAGTCCCCGTACACCGGAGTGTTGACGGTAAATTCATTTAAACCTGGTTGAAACAGTTTTACCGGAAATTTGAATTCAGCCATGTGTCCTACAGCCGGTGCATTCCCGATGGTCGGGTGCCCGAGGTCTTCTCCGTTGAGTTTTGCCTCAACAGGACCACCGGATCCGAACGTTTGAGCAACCGCTCGAAAATGGACTCTCAGAGTGGCTTGGGCGTTTGGATCGATCCGGACGTAACCAGGAAAGAAGACATGGAAAGAAACTCCGCCCCCCGGCAATGTAACGAACTTGACACCCTCGGCTGTCAAGCTATCGAAGCTCTCCTCCGCATCCGGATGCAGCGGTTCCTCGCGAAAGAAAGGCACATGGTCGGTCGGCAGGACGACTTGCTTAATGGGAGTTGAGGGAGCATCCGGGTAGAGTACCCAGCCCGGCCTCACGAAACCTAAACCTAAGACTGTACTGTCGATGTCCGCGACCGTTTTTCCTAACACCAGCAAGATATAGCCGTCGCTGGATCCGCCAATTTTGGAGATCCGTAGATAACCATTAGTGATTTCATCAGCCTCCTGCTGTGAGAGGTAGTTACGGCAGTCGCTCACCGTTCCGATTACCACATTGAACTGATCCTCCACTATATTCGGGCCATGCGACACCCAAAGCGGGCGATACCCTGCCCACAAAGCCAGGGCCTGGACAATTGATGCCCCTTGAGCCACCTGCACGTTGGCGAGACCTTGCGGTTCAACAAAGCTGAGGTGTACGCGCAGTGGTTTCGTGGATCCACTCAAAATCGAACCTAGCTGGGACAAGTAAGGACCTCCCTCATTGGTCGTTCTCGCTGCCGGTTTTGGTACACTGGAACCCGTCGTATGCGGCGACGGTAGCGCCGTCGGCCTCAGATGAGGCGTCGAGATGGGAAACGGCAAGTCAGTGGGCGGCGCGAGGCGACGAGGGGTTGGTGATTGCGCTGCCGGCGCTTCCACGGGGGCCGTGGGCGTCGGTGCTTTGAAGAGTTGTGCCTCGGCGGACGACGCTACTAGCCAAATCGGCGTTACAACCAGGAAGCCCAGCGCGCACAGTTGAAAATGGAGCCGGAACGCCATTACGATTCGAAGGTTTGGGTACTGCGATTTCGTGCTTTTCCGGTGATCCCTTCACCGGCGTTGGTCAGCAAATACGTGAGGTGAGACCAGGAAGCATTAATTCCCAGATAAGCCAAGGTGACAAACGCTCCAAACACGCTTAGCCGCGATTCGCGCTTCTTTTGAAATTCGATCCAGCGCTGTTTGTTTCCAACCACTAACCGCACCTTGTCTCGCACCTCGTCTAGATTTTGGTGGGCAAATGCCGCCCCAATCGCGATCTCATTGGTATCATCGTCCATCCGTAGATTCCTAAGCTGAAGATTCAGCACCGTAGGGACGTGTTCCTCTCCGACCGTAACCTCCAGTAGGCCGGTCTTATTCTTCTCGAAAATCCGTTGCGGTACATCCCGAACTATCATCCCACAGCCTCCAATCGAAAGATCGACAATCCGGCAGGGAAACACTTGCTCTCCCAAGCGGAGATTGGCAGACACTGACGCCGGCATGCGGTGCGTGGCCCGGATCTGCTTGCGTTCTCTTAACGCCCCTAAAGTGGCAAGCAATAGCACTGTGTTGACCACGCCCCAGAACAAAGTAATCGCAATCGGATAAACATCGTATTCATGCACGACATGAAATAAGCGGTAAACACCCATACCCATGGTGGCGATGTTGAGAGCAGCAAGCAGATAAAAAGGGTTGGCCAATGGCGAAATAAAGTCCTGGGTTAGAGTTTCCCCTTTAGGGGTCACAGCAAAAGTCGGCGCCCTCGGGTTCAGAATTGTAGAGAGGATAGCCGGCAGGATGTATACCGATTGCAGAAGTTCGTAGACCTCAGAAACGAACGCCCAGCGTACTTTGCCGTATAGGTAGTTCGAGACGCTGAAGACCGCGATCAAATATGGTACAGCGTAGGCGAGAAAAGTCTGCCAGTTTGCGGCAAAGATCCTCAGGCCGAAAAAGAGAAACGCAGACGGTGCTACAAGATAGATTATCCGGGCAAACGGGAAGAACCAGAAGAAGCAGCTGTTAAAATAGCAGAGTCGCTGCGGCAGGGACAGTCCTCGGATGAACAACGGGCATTTCAATAGGAAAATTTGCACCATCCCTTGAGCCCAGCGGATCCGCTGCTTGATGAAGGCCCCCATGGTCTCGGGCGCGAATCCCGACAATAATGGGATTGCGATATAAGCGCTATTGTAGCCCAGCGCGTGCAGCGTCAGCGCGGTTTCGGCGTCTTCGGTAATGGTATCACCCGATAAACCATTGGTTAAATTCAAATGCTCTCGACGCATCACGGCGCCCGAACCGCAAAAGAAAGAGGAATTCCAAAAGTCGAGGCCACGTTGAATCACCCGGTAGAACATCTCGTTTTCGCTCGGCATCTGATAGAACGTGCCGAGGTTTTTCTCGATTGGATCCGGATTCACGAAGAAGTGTGGGGTCTGTACGAGGAATAGCTTCGGATCCCGCAGAAAAAGCCCGACAGTTTTCTCCAAGAACTCTTCGGTCGGCATATGATCGGCATCGAAGATGGCGAACAAGTCGCCTGAGGTCTTATGAAACGCCTCATTAATGTTTCCTGCCTTAGCATGGAGATTCTTCTCTCTGGTCATGTAGTGAACGCCGAGCGTCTCACAAAGCTGCATTAGCTCTGCCCGCCGCTGTTTCGCAGCTATCTGAGATTCAGGCGATCCAGTGTTGCACTTTTGGTCAGTGCCTCCATCGTCGCACAGGTAAACCTTTTTCTTTCCCTCAGGGTACCGCATCTGTGTCGCCGCCAGCAAAGTGACTTCTAAGATCGCCCGGCTCTCATTATAGCTGGGGATGTACACGTCGACGGTTGGCACCTCCTCCGGATCTCCCGGGAGCGGGACTGGCTCACGTGTGATCGGGCTGAGGTTGATGAAGTTGCCGATCAGCAGGATCATAACGCCGTATAGCTCGCCAAGAAGGAGGATCAGAGCGCAGATGAAGCTCAGCCAATCTGTGAATTCGACGGTAAAGAGTACTCGCCAACACAGGTATCGCAGAACGATGAACGTAGCGATTGCGAGAAAGAAGACGCGGGGAATCCGTTTTTCTGAACTAATGCGCTTAAAGAAGAACAGCGCCAGCACCAATCCAGCCGAAAAGTAGGCCTGAAGGCGAGGATCTGTTTGGCCTGACGAAATGTAGGCAAATCCGAGGGCGACCAAGAACCAAACAAATGCCACAATCCCCAGGCCACGAGTGCGTTGGCGAACGGACCCGTGCCTACGCCCGCTAGGCGGCATAACGGGTACGGACTGATCCTCTGTTGCAGACGCGGGCGATGTTTCAAATTCCACGAGACCAACCTCAGCTGAGGGTTGACTACCAATCTAGCCGAGAGCCTAAAAGTTAGTAATCTGATACCAAACCACTCTCTTTATTGTAAACATTCGAATTTACCACAAAAACAAAACGATGGAACTGCCCGCCGAATCCCTCCGTGTCGCGCGGCGAATGCTGCTAGTTAGCGACCGCTCTTTTCAGAACGAACTCGATTCGGCCGGTTGCAACGGGACTCGGACGAACTCCGGCAGGGATGATCCTCATCCCCTAGAGAACAATCCTGTAGCGATCTTTCCTTAATAGTAAGTCTTCTTCCCTAAGGCCCCGAAAAAGACCACTAATAAAGCTGTTACTCAGATGTTTTACGTAGCTAAACTACTGAATTCGGTCGTTTGTCGCACTCAGGAGGAGGTCGAATATCTACCCCAGGTTCGCTTCTGAACCTGAGCGAGGCAGATCGGCGTTTTGGTTTCAGATCAGGTCTGCACGTTCGTCCTCGTCCTCGGAAGCGTGGTTCTTCCCAGAATCTACGAACTGTCGACCATTGATTTTGGCGAACACGGCATCCGCAGAGTGCCCTCGGACATCGAGGACGACGAGAACGCCTGCCCAACGTAGCCTCCCGGACTTTGCGACGATGGGGCAGAGTTGAGAGTTTCAGACGACGGGACCCAGGTCGGGAGGACGATTTGTTGGCTACACCCGTCCTATTCAGGCTCGAGGGCAGGCTCTTGGGCCTCCGGCACCGAGGTCGAGATTCGTTCACCACCAACCTCTATCTTCCTGAGAAGAAACCAAAAGCCTACGGCGGCCAGAACTCCCAGTATCCCGCATCCCGACCAAAGCGCATGTTCGCCAAAAGTCGGGAGAACGAATCCGCCGACTGTAGGTCCTAAAAGAATCCCAAAAGACCAAGACATCGAGTACGAGGCTTGATAAACCCCCTGTTGGCCAGGCGGCGCAATCCGGCTGATCAGAGCTGGCGTGGTCGAGGCAATGGCAATTTCTCCTAAAGTCCAGACGAAGATGGCAGCGGCATATTCCACAGTAGTGTGCGCAAACTGAGTTAGGAAAAATCCTGTCCCCGTACAAATTGCAGCAATGCTTAAGCCAGTGGCCGGCGACCAACGTTGCAAGAATCGACTGATGGGAATGCTTAGCAACACCACAGTAGCCCCATTAGTGACCAACGCGCGGCTGAAATCGCCGGCATCCAATCCTTTTTGGCTCATCACGAGCGGCAGCGTGGAATAGGCTTGGAAGAATTGGCCCGTCAATAAGCAAGCTAGTCCGAAGAGCAAAAGTAAGCGGCGGTCCTTGAACGCTGCAAACGGAGAACGTCGAACTCCCGGCACATGCTGTCGACGTTCGCGAAACCAGAATAGGATAATCGCAAAATAGAGCAGCGAAGTAGTGCCATCGAAACTAAACAGAAAGTGAAAACTAATGGTAGCCAGTAGTCCGCCGATGAGCGGAGCAATGCTCGCACCAATGTTAATTGCCCAATAGTTAAGAGCGTACGCGCGAACTCTATCCGATACCGGCACCAAGTCAGCTACCGCGGCGGAAACTGCCGGTCTTTGAAAGTCGAAGGCGAACCCGATTAGAAAAGCGCACGCATAGACCAGGAACAGAGGCTGGCACCACGGTATGGCGAACATCGCCAATGCAGAAACACTCAGACCGGTTAACAACGTAAATTTTCGGCCGATTCTGTCTGCGCTCCAACCACCAAGGAAGGTGGCGCTTAGCCCGCCGATCCCCCAGCAGGAGACTGCAGCCGCGGCCACGTTTTGGGGGACGCCTCGGCTGATTAGAAAGAAAGATAGAAAAGGGAAAGCCAACGCGCCGATCCGGTTAACCAAAATGCCGGACCACAAAACCCAGAAGTCGCTAGGAAATCCGCCGGCTGTGCGTTGCCAAAGTCGGTGCAGGTTCATGGGAACTTAATTAAGAAAAAGGGTAATTACGGGAGAGACCGGTGGATAGGAACAACGGCCCCGGCATCAATTTCGATGCCCGGCCGGTAGACTGATCGATCGTGCCAAGCAGTTCGCTGGCCATCAGCTTCGAACGCCTCCGGGCAGCGTCCTTAGCACTTATCCCGCGGACAGATCTCTCGTCCGCTTGAACGTCTGGGGAATCGGTTACCTCAGATCGCGGTGCTAAAATAGCGACGACGTTTACCTACAACCGGGCGGAACATAGAAATGAAGAGAAAGTCGGAAAAAGTTAGGTCTAGCATGAGCGTCATAAGTTCCTCCTCTTCGTTTAACCGGTTAGATAATTGCGTGCCGGATTAGAGCGCGAAAACTAGCAGGAGACTGACGGAGCCGCAAGTTAGAAGTTTTGAAACTAAGGTGAGAGGTGAAACATGAGGTTACATAAGAGAAGCGAGAGGCTTGCCTGAGCGAGCATTTAACGCGTCGAATGGGTGAAAGAGTGATCATCACACCGATCGGAGGAGTGTTGCGCTCGGCGTTGTAGCTCCAACGTCCGCCAACGCTCATAGTCGTTGCAGATGATGGCGCTCGGATCCACGCGACGCCCCGGGTCTAGGCAGGTTCAAACGCGCTGGTGTCGACGAAACGCTCGGTATCGTTAACATATCAACAGGGAGCCGTGGCAAACATGTCGTTCAGCCTCTCACGCGATAGACGTTCTTCTGGATCCAAAGGCCACACATCTCTAATGCGTCTCCCCTCCGTTCCGGGTCACGGCGACACCGCTAGCCCCATACGAGCGGGAGCTCATCTCTACCGGGACAATCCCGTAGCGATCCTTCTTTAATCATAAGTTTTAGGTTGTAAGAGCCCAGAAATGGCATTAGATGAGCAAATAATCGGTCATTACAGGTAGTAAAATTACCGAACTCAGGTTTTGGATTGGTGCTCAGGACGGGATAAACCCCTTCTTGGTTCTTCTCCAGAAACTGGGCTAGGCACACCGGCGAACATCCCCCAGATCCACCGTTCAATTTGAACTCGAGAAATCTTCTATGAAGAAAGTTCTCTTTCCCTTTAACAGAACTCTTAGTGCGACGTCTCGTCTGCTTGCTGTGACAGCGTTTATGTTGGTAGGACCACTCGCTGTACACGCTCAGGACCAGGAATTGAAGATCGGCGTTGTAGCCGCGGAGTCCGGATCGTTTGTTTCAGCGGGCAACACGATTGTCGCCGCGGCCAATCTAGCGGCTAAACAGATCAACGATGCCGGCGGTATCAAAGTCGGGGGTAAAACCTACAAGATCAAACTCTACATCCGGGATAACCGGACGGATGTAAACGTCACTATCGCTTCGGCGCGTGAGTTGGTAGAGGACGTCGGCGTCAAAGCTATCTGGGGAACAGAGACCCACGACTTTTCGGTGTCGATGGCGAAGATTACTGGTCCGGCCAAGGTGTTACAGTTCTCTGGGAACAGTTCATTGGGAGCGGTGCTAGATGATAAATCCGTCGCACCGGGAGGCTGGCTTCATTACACTTTCCAGACAGAACCACAGGAATGGCAGCGCAGCGGCAGCACGGCTAAGGGGGTCCTTTCGTTATTAACGCCGCTGATGGCGCATCCGCCGAAACACTCTGTCGTTTTCGTCGGCAATGACGCTACCGGCCAATATTTATCTTCTCATTACGTAAAAGCGCTGGAGGCTGAGGGGCAACAAGTCGACCTCGTCAAGTACCCGCCGGACACCACCGACTTTGCACCGCTCCTAACCCGGATAAAAGGAATGAACCCGGATATCGTGCACTTCTGGTATAACGGCGATTCTACTCTGACTGCCTTCCCTCAGGCGCTAAAGCTGGATGTAGCTCCGGCTTATTTTCTCTTCGGAGTCGATCCCGGCATTTACCAAGAACGCCAATTAAAATCCGACAAACCGGTAACCCTTAGTTGTGTCCCGGTCTGTTGGGGTTCGTCTCCCTACCCCGAGGTACAAAACTATTTCAAGAATTACTTCGCCCTGGGAGCCGCTAAAGGCCCGCAGTCGTCGGTCTCATTACTCTATTACGATTACTTCTTCATGTACGCCAAGGCGCTCGAAGAAGTCGGCTCGATCGACAAACCGGATGAGGTGGTGGATGCGATGCTGAAGATGAAATACCAAGGGGTCGTATCGCCCGTTCCGCTGGTCTTCAATCCGCATCATCAAGTCACCTTTGCTACAGAGGTGTGCGTAGTGCAGCCCGGCACCTCTGATCAATTCAAAGCCGCGGTTGAGCAGCCGCCCGCCGCTCCTCCGGCTGGTGATTCTGGAGGGTAGTACTTGGTGGGAAAGATCGATTGTACTCGCTGCGGGTAGTAATCAGTAATCAGTAATCAGTGTGTCAGTAATCAGTAAAGAGACACGCATAATAACGGGGGTCCTCGATGAGCGTCCTTTTTTCACTGATCACTGAATCAGCCTCGCGAAGACAGGTCCGCTTCGGGAGCATACTGATTACTGACACACTGATTACTGATCACTGACCCATGGAGACATTCATCCAGCAATTGGTAAACAGCTTATCAGTTGCTAGCGTCACAATCCTCATTGGCATTGGAATTACCCTGATCTTCGGCCTAGCCGGCATCGTGAACTTCGCCCATGGCGAGTTCCTGATGGTTGGAGGAATGGTGACCTGGTTTTTGGTGAACGCAGGGGTGAACTTTTTTGTAGCGCTCTTTGGCGCCATGATCCTCGTCGGTGCGTTAGGCTTCGTCGCTGAACGCGGATTATTCCGATTCACTTTAGATCGGCCGATGAACGGATTCATCATGTCAATTGGTCTCAGCGTCATCCTGCAGCATGTCGTAATCCGGATATTCAACGAGGTGCAGAAGACGATTCCCGATCCAGTGGGCCAGGTATGGGTCGTCGGAGGCGTTAACATTATCGCCATGCGGGCGATCGTTGTTGCGATAACCGCGATCGTTGTGGCCGTAACTTATTTCGGCATTTCGCGTAGCCGTTATGGCATCGCTTTAAGAGCTAGTATCGCCGATCAAGACACGGCTGCGCTGATGGGTATACCGGTTAGGAAATATGTAACCGGCGTTTTTATCTATGGAAGCTTGTTAGCCGGCCTCGGCGGGGCTTTGATGATCGCGCTCTTTCCCATCACTCCGTTTACCGGCAGCGTTGTAATCATCCGCGGATTTGCCGTTTCACTAATCGGGGGCCTGGGAAACGTCGGCGGGGCTGTAGTAGGAGGCCTTTTACTCGGTCTGGTCGACGGCCTCAGCGCCGGTTACGGCTCCCCAGAATGGACGGATGCTTATTCGCTCGTGCTGATGATCGCGGTCTTGATAATTCGCCCGCAAGGACTGCTCGGCGGAACGTTAGGGCCGCGCGCCAGCTAAGAGAGACTCATAGCCAATAGCCAATAAAAGATAGCCAATAGTAAGGATCTCGGATGAGCAGGAGCTCATCCCTACCGAGGCGTCGAGTACCACGATTCCCAGTTTCACAATCCCGCATCCTCTCACATAGTGATGGAACAAGCCGTGTCACCAACTCCGGTCACCCGAACACCCAACAGGGCGGATGCCAAAGATAAGCCTCGCCGGTTCGACGCCCCTAGCCGCCTGGAAATCATCACGGGAATCGTCGTCGCGTTATTTTTGCTGGGGTTCCCTTGGTTTAATCCCGGGTATCGGATCCTGTCTCTTTCCATTACCACCGCATTCACTGCGGTAGCTTTGTATGGCCTTGCCCTGCAATTTGGACAGGCTGGAATTATGTCGGTAGGACATGCCGCGGTCATGGGCATTGGCGCATACACCGCGGCGATTCTCGCGACAAAACTCGGTGTTGGTTTCTGGTTGGCACTACCTTTGTCGGCCGTAATGTCCGCGTTAGTCGCTGGCCTGATTGGTTTACCGTCTCTGCGAGTCAGCGGCCAGCACTACATCATTATCACATTTTGCTTTTGCGCCCTGCTGGTGATCGCCCTGACCAATGGCGGCTCATTCACCGGAGCTGCTACCGGTTTGGATGTCGGTTCTATCGACCCGATTTTTGGGCTCAGTTTCGACCGGCTAAAAAACGCTTACTACCTGGTGATCGTCGCGCTTCTGCTTTGCATTCTCGCTTACTACTTGATCACCAATTCATCCTACGGCCGGACACTCCGGGCGATCCGGGAAAACGAGCCGTTAGCGCGAGCGGTGGGCATAAAGACTGGGTTTCACAAGATCGGTGTGTTGATGGTGAGCGGTGCATTTGCCGGCGTGGCTGGTATTCTGCAGGCATATTACCTCCACCATATTGCTCCGAATCTCTATGGCGCTTTCCCCAGTTTGTATCTTGCGCTGATGGTTATGCTGGGCGGACCACGGCTTCTCTATGGACCATTGATTGGAGCGGTCATCGTCACTTTCCTGCCCGAGATCATGCATCTTGATCCGATCGATTCCAGAATCGCCTATGGGGTTGGCTTACTGGTGGTGATCCTCCTACTCCCGGGCGGTGTCAGCGCTGGGCTACTCAGCATCTGTCGATGGTTAGGGCGATTGAACAAAAAAAGGGAGCCAAATGGCCGCGCTTGAAATCACCAGGTTGCAAAAAAGGTTCGGCGGTGTGGTCGCGTTAAACGGCGTTGACCTCTCGGTTGATCCGACCAGAATTACCGGAATTATCGGGCCGAATGGATCCGGCAAAACGACTCTGTTTAATGTCATTGTCGGCGCGCATAAACCCAGCGCGGGACAAGTATCTTGGCGGGGAACCGATATCACTGGCAAATCACCGGCCGTGATCGCCCGCCAGGGACTGGTCCGCACCTTTCAACAGGCAATGTCGTTTTCGACGCTGTCCGTGCGAGAGAACGTTACTATCGCTTGCGAGCATGGTCGTCCGCACGACGGCGCCGGAGTAAGATGGAGTTCTCCAGAAGAGATTCTCGATTTCGTGGGTCTTTCCGGCCTCGGTGACCAGACTGCGGGATCGATGCCATTCGGAAATCTTAGACGCTTAGGGATCGCCATCGCTCTGGGCACAAATCCGGTGCTTTTGCTGCTTGATGAACCAGCGGCGGGCTTGAATCAGACCGAGGTGGCTCAGCTAATGGAGTTGATTCTCCAACTGCCAAAGGTGGGCATCGGCGTTTGTCTGATCGATCACGATATGTTCTTGATGAGTGGCTTGTGCGAACGGCTCACCGTACTCAATTTCGGGACTAAGATCGCAGAGGGACCACCGGCAGTGGTGTTGAATGACCCGAAAGTCAAAGAGGTATACCTGGGCAACGAACTATGAATTTGCTTGAGATCGAGCATCTCAGAACTGCGTATGGCGCAGTCGTTGTTAACCGGGATGTTTCCCTCACTGTTAACCATGGGGAGATAGTTACTATCCTGGGACCAAATGGAGCCGGAAAGTCGACCTTGTTACGAGCGATTTGCGGGTTATTGCGACCGAAACGCGGGAGCGTTCATTTTGAGGGTCGCGATGTAACCGGATGGCCGGCTGATCGGACCGCTACTTTGGGAATTGTGATGGTACCCGAAGGAAGGAAAATATTTCCCGACCTCACCGTCGAAGAAAACCTCCGGCTGGGCGCGTATAGCCGAAAGGATACCGAAGCGATCGAACAGGACCTCAAGTTGATGGAATCCTACTTCGCAGTACTTGCAACAAAGCGGTCAGCCAAAGGGAGCGAACTCAGCGGAGGCCAGCAACAGATGTTAGCCATTGCTCGAGGACTGATGGCTCGGCCCAAGATTCTGCTACTGGACGAACCGTCATTGGGTTTGTCTCCGTTGTTAATCAAAGAAGTGCATTCCGTGATCATCGATGTGCAGGCGAAGTTTTCCGCAGCGGTACTCTTGGTTGAGCAAAATGCCGGTCTGGCATTAGCGGTGGCTGGACGTGGTTATTTGCTGCAACATGGCGAAATCGCAGCGGAAGGCCCCATCGAAAATCTTAGGGATGACCAGTTAATGCACGAGCTGTACTTGGGACATCGATAGGCGGCTCAGTAGGGATGAGCCCTCGCTCATCTTTGGTGGGGCGAGGCTCCCGAACGGTCTTGCGATTCGGTCGGAGCACCTGATCATCTCCTGGCTAATGGTGTCGATATGTCGATGGACCGCCGAGCCGTGGTCGAGCGCTGCATCACGGCTCGGCGCGTTTTTGGGCGCATTAGTGTCATTTGAACAGGATTATCAACAGCTCCGGTTGAATGATAGAGCCGTTCGGGAGCCTCGCCCCACCAGAGACGATTACGAACTTTCCCCTACCTATTTACTGTACCCGGGCGTACGCCGAATAGGTCGCTGGATTCTCGGTTGGATAGTCGGTTCGAATTAAAACAACCGCCTTTACCAATTCCTTCGTTTCAGCCGGCGTCACCTTAATTTCCCATTGTTTTCCCGCTCTTACTTCTTGGAGCTGAACTTGAATTGCCGGATTGTCGGTTTGTGCAGCTACGATCTTGGTGGGGAATCCGTCCGGTACCACAACGCGTATTATTTTTGGGGTGAGCGGATCCCCGATACGCCACATAACAAACTGTGGCTCAATCGTAATGTCGGGAGGGATGTCGACCGCGAGAGTTAAAAGCGTAGGCTCTGTTCCCGCCGAATTCGTTGTAACGTAAATCCATTTTTCTTGGTGCCCGGTATGACCGACGAAATTTAACTTCGCGTCGATCTCCCCGGACTCGCCTGGAGCGTACGTTTTTTTTGCTAATGTGGCGGTGGTACAGCCACAGGACGGGCGAACGTCCACAATTGTAACTGGCGACGTACTGTTATTAGTGAATCGGTACTTCGCCGTTACCGTGTTCTCACCCGGTTTAGCCGAAAGCTTCTGCTCTGGCTGATCCCATTTTAATTGACCGAAAATTGGTGTGACGGAACCCAGAAGTAACAGCAGAATAAATCTCATGGTCACCTCTAGTTTGGCCATTTAGGGCCTCCAGGCAAAAAAGAAACCTGCCCGAATGTGAACTCGCCAAAGAACAAACAAACCGATCCCCACGTGAGCGTTCCAGAATGGTTCGAAGACGAGCGTTTCTGGGAAACTACTTACCCCCTCATCTTCGCAGAGGAGAAATTCAACATTGCCGAAGCGGAAGTATCCGAGCTTACGAAACTAACTGGATCACCGTTTCACCGGGTCCTGGACTTGTGTTGCGGTCCAGGTAGACATTCAATTCCTTTGGCCAAGCAAGGCGCTCGAGTTACCGCCGTGGACAGAAGTCCGTTCCTATTGAAGAAGGCGAAATCGCGCGCGGAATTGGAAAAGCTCGACATCGAATGGGTAGAAGAAGACATGCGCTCCTTTGTTCGCCCAGACGAATTTGATCTCGCTATCAGCCTATTCACTTCGTTCGGCTATTTCGGAGATGAGGAGAACCTGACAGTGCTGCGAAATGTTTCCCGTTCTTTAGTACCAGGAGGGTTCTTTATTATCGATATAATGGGAAAAGAAATTATCACCCGCGGGTTCGAGTCTAGCGCAGTGGACAAGCAGGCCGACGGAAGCATTTGGGTTCAGAGCCGAGAAATCATCGATGATTGGTACCGGATCCGATCTCGTTGGTTTCTGATCCGGGACCAGAAAGTCACCGAGGCTAGTTTCGATACCGCGCTGTATTCTGGCCGGGAACTGGCTGATCTACTTAAGAAAGCCGGCTTCGAGAAGGTTAAGCTTTTCGGCTCATTGCAAGGGGGCGCTTACGACTTAAATGCTCAACGATTGGTTGCAGTTGCCATGAAGCCGAGATGAACGGCGAAGATCTGCGGTAGAAAGCGTCTTCCCACCGAAGCCATATTTCCAAGAACTGGCTGTATCCGGTGTAGAGATTCTCTCAACAAAGAGTCATCTCGTACTCAGCTAGTCCATGCAGACGATTACCAAACTCCCTGGGAGGATAATCTTTGATCTTGCTATAGCCAAGGCGGAGCCAAAACCTTCGGGCGGACTCGTTTGCCTCCAGAACGGCGAGGAGAAGGCGGTGAGCGCCTGCGCTGCGAGCGTACCTAACGAATTCGTTATGGATTTCGGTACCGAAACCCTGGTCTCGAAAACTCGGAGCTAACAGCATAAAGCCGATGTACCACTCCGAGTTGGTTCGATACCCACGCAAAACATCCAGCCCTCCGACCAAGCGTTCGCAATTAAAAATACCTATCGGTAGTTTGGTCACTGCAGTGGATTGCGAAGGCATTTGTTCAAAAATCTCGCGAGCATCGCCTTCACCTGGTGGCGCCCCATTCTGAAAGAAGAAAAAGTCGCTACAGGTCTTATTCAGCTGGACCACCAGATCGAGGTCTGCGACTGACAGGAGTTCTGCGGCGAAACGTGCAGTTTTGAACAGTATCGGCCTCCGGTTTAAGACGCTCTCGATGAAATCTGATTTAACGCTCCTGTATTCATCCTCGTTCAAATCGGAGGCCCGCGCCTTCAATTGATTATACTCAGATCGCAGATCGGCGTCGGCATTCATCCGATCTCGAAAACCTAGAAAACATCCAAACTCGGATCGATTCACGACCAGTTGCAAACCAACCGGTAATGGATAAGCATCCGATTCAAAGGGGCAGAACGTTTCGTTTCTGAATGATTCCGTTTTAATCCTGAACCCTAGCGATTCCATCGCGGCAATCGCGCCTTGAAATTCTTCCGCTTCGACACCGACGAAGATATCTAAGTCCCCTTTGGAAAACGCACCCTCGATTGAAGATGATCCGATATGTTCGACCTGAGCAGCGGGAAGCTTTTGCTGGATCAAGGAGCGCAACTGACCAAAGATTTCTCGGGCTAACGGCTGATAGGATTCTGCCTCCAGGAATTTCACGGTGGCCTGGCGAGCCTAGAGTATCTGCCCCGAAGGGGCAACATTGGTCTGCCAGACGCTCAATCCCCTGGGTTTGGTATTCAGGAACAATGCTAGGGCGAAAATCTCGGCGCGCCAGAGCATTGCCACGCCCAGGGGTTACATCACGCTGGATTTGAGCCGTTCCGTGGGTGTCGGCACCGAACTATACCTTTCGGTGAACCCGCCTTTTATACTGGAGAGTTGTAGAAAACGAGCCCAGCGACACGGCTCAAATCCGGCGCGGATCCGCTTAATTCAAATCGGTCGTCCTGGGCGCCCCGAGATTTTCGCCCTACCGGCGCTTCACACTGCTCCAACCTCGACAGCGGATCAAAAACTCACATAATACGCGTGGAACAAACGGTCTGCTTAGGCCAGACCTGCCCTTCATGGACAACAAGAAGCGTAAGCCAGGCAGCAATTGGTGGTATCTGCTCCTTTTGGTGCAATTTGTGGGGACACTGTGGGTGCCGCTTTACAATTCGGTTGATCCGGCCTTGGCCGGTATTCCGTTCTTTTATTGGTACCAAATGCTGATGGTATTCGTCGGCGCCGGGATCACGGCGATCGTCTAT
>Ga0126381_100002288_pt1 | contig 20649 bp, 18 predicted proteins | sample PanSoiMetPlot_28_FD_96465 | JGI IMG/M metagenome (GOLD analysis project Ga0126381, IMG submission 96465) | Tropical forest soil microbial communities from Panama - MetaG Plot_28 | ecosystem: Environmental > Terrestrial > Soil > Tropical forest > Bulk soil | place: Panama | collected 2016-02-17
ATGTGCATTTGATATCCATTTTTTGCGTTCGCAGGACTTGCTGCCGCACCGGTCCCGTGGTTTCGAATCAGTCCCCAGGGGCCTGAGATTGCAGGAACTGATCGAAACGAGCGCGGACAAAATAATCCGAAATTTATTGAAAGGAATGGAGCCACCCGCCGGGATCGAACCGGCGACCTGCTGATTACGAATCAGCCGCTCTACCATCTGAGCTAGGGTGGCCCATCTTTGCTTTGAATAACGTACGGGCACTCAAAGTGCGGGACTTAGGTTCAAATGGGTTCAATTCACGCAACCTGATGAACGCTTTCGATTTTAGCAGGATACCGACCGATTTTTCGATCTGTCTCGTCGCTTAGCGCATGCATGGACTCCTGATGCGCAATTGCCCGCTCCATGGTCCTGAATCCAATTTTCGAATGAACGGCAACTGCCAGTCCTCGAAACCGGGAGTATGCTGTTGTGGATGATTCACAAGCTGCGCTCTCGCATTTTCTTCCGATTGGCAGCTTTTTCTTTTGCTATTGCCGGCATGGTTGCCAATGGGCAGGAGCCGGTTGTTAAGCCTCCACTGCAGACCAAGGGGCACCAGATTGTGGACGCGGCAGGTCATGGCGTGCGGCTGACTTCGGTGAATTGGTATGGCTTCGACCAGAAGGAATTTGTGGTCGGAGGGCTAGATCACGCACCGCTGGCCACGATTGTCAGCGAGATTGTTGCGCTTGGCGTGAATTCCGTGCGGCTGCCGTGGGCGAATGAGACGCTGGAGCATAATCCTGTCGTGCCGGACTACGCGGTCAGGGAGAATCCGCAATTCAAGGGCAAGCGGGCGATGGAGATTGTGGATGCGGTCGTGAATGCGTTGGCGAAGGCGCACATCATGGTCATCCTGGATAACCATATGAGCCGCGCTGACTGGTGCTGCAGCGAGAAGGATGGGAACGGACTCTGGTATAACGCCGAATATCCGGAGAGCAAGTGGCTGGCGGACTGGCGGACGATCGCGGGCCGCTATCAGCATGAGCGTTGGGTGATTGGCGCCGACCTGCGCAACGAGCTTCGTAGCGGGGCGACGTGGGGCGGCACTGATCCAAAGCTCGACTGGCATGCGGCGGCGGAGCGAGGCGGAAATGCGGTTCTTGCGGTGAATCCGCGGTTGCTGATCATGGTGGAGAGCCCCGACTACTCGACCAACTTCGCGGAATTCGAAAAGCTTCCGGTGCGGCTGAAGGTGGCGGATCGGCTGGTGTACTCCCCGCATGCGTATGCTCCCTCGGACCACGTGTTTTCGAGCTACGACGAACTGAAGCAAGTTTATGACGCACGCGCAGGATTTCTGCTGCATACGGAGCCAGGTGTGCCGTTGTGGGTAGGGGAGTTTGGCACTTGTCAGACGCTGGACTGCGGCACGAACTCTCATTGGTTCATCCTGTTTGTGCGCTATCTGAAAGAGAACGGCCTCGCGTGGAGCTACTGGGCGCTAAATGGCACGCAGTCCAGCGGGGAGGGACGAAAATACGACACGGTCGAGACATTCGGCCTGCTTTCGCCCACCTATCGGCGGGTCCGAGCAGAGAAAATGGTCGAACTGTTACGCACAATTGAAAATCAGCCGCCGGGTTGATGCGTTGGTTCCGTCAGGTGTCGCCGTGTCGGAAACGTGACCCGACGAATGTCGTCACCGGCGTTTTTCATTAGTAATCTGATGGGTGGCCAATTCTAGTCAGGTCAATAGGTTGCGGTCATACGCTAGGACCGTGGCGCCCTTGGCCTATCGAGCCTGCGCGATGCATAGTCGCCGCGCCGCCCTGGGAAGCGCGGCGATGCAACGCCCAGTCTCCATCATCGGTCCCAATTCCCCGAATTGGCGAACAATCTGCCCGCGGATCGCGTACATTTCATAGATTTCAAGCCGGAAGCTCCTATGCTCAAAGATCTCCTCTTTGCAGTTCGCCTGTTGGCCAAAAGCCCGGGATTCGTGGTGGTTGCGGCCTGTTCGCTCGCTATCGGTATCGGCGCGAATTCGGCTATCTACGGTTTTGCCGACGTCCTGCTGTTGCGGCCTCTTCCCGTGCTGGATCCCAACCGGGTGGTTAACGTTCATGCCATCAGAACCGGACCCTTTGGAGGTAACACGGCGCTCTCATACCCCGATTACGCTGATTTGCGCGATCGTAATCGCACCTTCGACGGTCTGGTTGCCACCAGCTACACCCATCTCGGCTTCCAGCCCGATCGCAACACTCAATCGCGTATGAAATGGAGCATGTTCGTCACCGGCAATTTCTTTGACGTCATGGGCATCAAGCCGGCCTTGGGCCGTGGCTTTCGACGCGACGAGGACCTGGTCCCCGGCCGGGACAACGTAGTCGTTATCAGCCACGATCTCTGGAAAGGTGAGTTTGGAGGACGGCCGTCCATCGTGGGTCGAAAGATCTGGATCAACGGGATTCAGTTCACCATCATTGGAGTCGCTCCAGAAACCTTCCATGGTCTAAATGCTTTGAAGGCCGCTATGTTCGTTCCCCTAGTCACGGTGGAGACCCTATGGAATCCCTCTCCGTATCGGAAGCGGGATAACGCGTGGCTCAGCGTCCGGGGCAGGTTGAAGCCAGGGGTCGGCGTATCCCAAGCCACAGCCGATCTCAACGCCATTGGTGCCGCTCTCCGCAAAATGTATCCCAAAACAGACGAGAATCTGAAGCTAAAAGCAATTAGTGAGTTTCAATCCCACGTCGAACAGGATCCACCTGATACCGCCTTGGTCATCATGCTGGGTTTGCTCGCCCTTTGCGTGCTCTTAGTTGCCTGCGCGAACGTGGCAGGATTGCTCCTCAGTCGCGCTTCCTTGCGCGCCCGCGAGATGGCCGTAAAACTGGCAGTGGGCGCCGACCGTTGGACTTTAATCCGTCAGTTGCTTATCGAGAATTTGCTGCTGTCTCTCTTGGGCGCCGCGGCTGGACTGGCTGTCGCCTATGGCGCCGACGCGTTCCTCAACACCATACCCCTGCCGACTGACGCCCCCCTAGACATCAACTTCCACCTCAACGGCAACGTGTTGTTATTCACATTGTTCGTTGGTATAGCGAGCACCTTTGTCTTCGGCCTCGCGCCCGCTCTCCAAACCACCCGGTTGGACCTCATAACCGCGCTGAAGGAAAAAGAAGGAACCGCTTCGAAGGCAAGGAAGCTATGGGGCCGCAACCTTATCGTCGGCGCGCAAGTGGCGTTATCGGTCTTGCTGTTGGTTGTTTCCGGCATCTTGTTTGAAGGCTTCAAAAGTGAAATCGAAAAAGGGCCAGGCTTTCGTACCGACAGTCTGCAGTTGATGAGCTTCGATCCCGGTCTCATTCGCTATGACGAACCTCAGCGAAAAGTCTTCTATAAGCAGCTTCTCGAAAACTCTCAGAATTCTCCCGGCATCGTCTCTGCCGCTCTCGCCCAGTGTGTCCCCATGGGAATGGACGGACAGGACGCAATCGCCGTTCTGCCTGATGGCCGCCAATTACAGCGCGGCCAAAACGCCCCCAAGATCCTCGACAACGTTATTACGCCAGATTATTTCGCCACCATGGGAATCCCAATTCTCCGCGGCCGCTCCTTCTCGGATACCGACACGGCAGATAGCCCGCCCGTCGCAATCGTCAACGAACAGTTTGCCCGACACTATTGGCCGCATGAAGATGCAATCGGTAAGCGGCTTCGCGTTGGCGATGCTCCAGGCCGCGTGACGGAGGTCATTGGAGTCGCTAAGCTCTCTAAGTATTTTTGGATCGGTGAGAACGCCAACGACTACATCTATCTCCCGCTTTCTCAGAACACTCAGCCGAACTTGTTCCTGATAGCTCAATCGAAGTCTGCCGATGCCACAGCCATCGTTCCAGTGCTCCGTCGCGTTATTCAGAATCTAAACAAAGACATGCCGGTTTTCGACGTGCGCACCATGGCCGATCTTTATCACAGCCGCGCAATTGCCACCCCCAACATCATCACCCAGCTTGTTGCAGGAATGGGCGCCATGGGTCTCGTTCTTGCCGTAATCGGACTCTATGGAGTCGTTTCCTACTCTGTGACACGCCGCTTTCGCGAGTTTGGAATCCGTATGGCGGTAGGCGCCGACGGCCGCGATGTGGCGTCCATGGTGCTTCGCCAGGGCGCTATCATCGGCATTGCCGGCATCGCCACGGGTTTGATCGCTGGCCTCTTCGCCTCCATCGCCATCAAGTCGATGGTGGTGTTCTCATTCGGTTCGGCCGGCTTCATGCCGTTCCTTGCCATCGCACTCCTGCTGTTAGGAGCTACCCTGCTCGGTGCCTACATACCTGCTCGTCGCGCATCACACATCGATCCGTTGCTCGCCCTCCGCGAGGAATAATTTTCCGGGCCGCTGAGCGTGCAGGAGCCCAAGTCCCCGGGCCGCAGACTTCAGCCCGTTATCTTAATATTTATGCCGCTGATGAAAGTGAAGCCTCTGGCCGAGTTTGCGCCCGGTGAGGTCACCGAACTCGAAATTGGTGAGGCATTATATGCGGTGTGCAACATTGACGGCAAGCTGCACTGCGTCTCCGGTACGTGCCCTCACGCCGGTGGTCCGCTTGCCCAGGGTAGCCTTCACGGCAATTATCTGGTTTGTCCGTGGCACGGTTTCGAGTTCGATTGCCGCACCGGTCTTAACGACGACGATGAGGACATGAAACTCGAAACATATCCTGTGGTTGTGCAAGATGCCGATGTATTCGTTGACTTGCCTTAGCGCATACCATGCCGGAGCTTCCTGAAGTCGAGACGGTTGTTCGGTCCATAGCACCGCACACACTCGGTCAAACGATCCAGCATGCCGAGCTGTTGTCGCAGCGCGTCACTCGCGGTGGTTTACGGCGAACCGCTGCAGCGCTTCGAGGTGCCGTGATAAAGAACATCCGTCGGCGAGGTAAGCAGATCTTCTTCGATCTCGATCGCGGCGTGCTTTACATACACCTTGGGATGACGGGGAAACTACTCTGGGATGCGTTGCCCGGCAAGTACACGCGCGCCGTATTTCGGCTTGATGACGGTACGCTGCTCTACGATGATGTGCGCCAGTTTGGGCGCGTAGAGCACTTTGCCCGAACGCCCGAATCCTTGGATCGCGTGGGGCCCGATGCCCTCCGGGTGGATTTCGAAGAGTTCTACGGCCGCCTCAAAAATCGCAAAGGATCTATCAAGCCATTGCTATTGAACCAGGCATTCATCTCCGGAGTCGGAAACATCTATGCCGACGAAGCTCTATTTGCCGCCCGCATCCACCCGCGCACGTCCGCTCATCGGATCTCCGAGAGGAGGGCACGCGAACTGCATGGCCAGATTCTTCAGATCCTCCGGGCGGCTATCGAGCACCGTGGTTCTTCTATTTCCGATTATGTTGACGGTGCCGGGGAACGTGGGGCGTTTCAGCAGTTGCATTGCGTGTACGCTCGAGCGGGCGAGCCATGCCCACGCTGTGGTTCTCCGATCAGGAGAATCGTGCTTGGCCAGCGAGGGACACATTACTGTCCGCGTTGCCAGCGTGCTTGAACCGGAGGCTCGTTCGGCTCTGAATCTGCAGCGAGCCTGATTGCGTCTGCCACCTCTGCAACACTCTTCATGGCCTTCACATCGTGTACGCGAACGATATGAGCACCGTTCAGAATACTCGCTGTGACCGCCGCCGCGGTAGCAAACTCTGTGAGATCCTCCTGCTCTTTTCGTAAAAACGATTTCCTCGAAGGGCCGATAAGAATTGGCACGTCGAAGGAACGCAGAATCCCCAGGTTGGCGATGATCTCGGAGTTCTGTTCGCGCCGCTTTCCGAAGCCCAATCCCGGGTCGATCGCTAATTGGTGCTTTTGCACTCCTGCTTGCCGTGCCCGGTGTAAAGCTGCTTCAAGATCGATCGTGATGGATCGCATGAGATCTTTCACAGGAGGTAGCTTCGCCCACGTTTCGGGAGTGCCTCTCATATGATTCACGATTAGCCCGGCGTCGTATTTGGTTACTACCTTAGGGATCTGTAGGTCCAGCAAGATTCCAGTCGGATCGTTGATAATTTCCGCTCCGTGCTCCAAAGCCTTTTCCGCAACCGCAGACTTATAGGTGTCAACGGAGATGGGAATTGTCAGTTTGCCGCGCAGCCGTTTCAGCACCGGGATCAAGCGGCGCAACTCCTCTGCTTCGGATATCCGGTGCGACCCCGGACGTGTGGATTCTGCCCCTACGTCTAAAATGTCTGCTCCCTGTTCTTCGAGTTCTACGGCGCGGGCAAACGCGCGATCGGGATCTGAATATTTGCCGCCGTCGGAGAACGAATCCGGCGTAACGTTTAGCACGCCCATCAGTAGGGTTCGCTCGCCCAGCATAAGTTCACGCTTCTTCAACTTCCACTGAAAGCGCTTCTGCATTCCCTAGTGAACCGTCCTGATGATTCCTTATCCATAGGCATGCCGCGACCCCAGAGCACACCCGACGCCGGCGTTGCCTTAGTACGAGTGTGGCAGACGCATCTTCCGGACTTTGGACTAGAGATCCAGCGCACCGGCGGGAAGTCGCTGTGCGGGGATCTTCCTGCGTGCCCAGATCAGTTGCTCATCTACTGTCTGTGCAATCTGCGGATGGCTTCCACGAAGTGCTGCCAGATAGTTGCTTACGGTCTCTTCAGAACACTCCGTCAACGGGCCACCCCAGTTCATCCGAGCTCCGCTGACCGACGAACGGAACATCTCGCTTGCCATCTCATTGAGCAGCGCATACAGATGATTGCCAGTTATACCGCTGGCGCGTAGCGCCTGCTGTGCGTCAAAGAAAAGTGGTAGTGGGAGCGCCGTTGTGAGCAGCCGTGCAGCAAAATAGAGTTGCTTTGTACCGTGTCGTATTTCGAAAGCCTTCCCCTCGTTTCGCTCGATAAAATGCCTGACTTGCCGCATTGCCGGCAATTGCCCCTCGACGACGAACCACTTCTCTCTGGAGCTTGGAACCGAAACCGCTGTTGCTACGCTCGCTCCGCGTTCCACCAGTGGCTGCAAAACGTCGGTTGTGAGCCACGTCTCACATAGCAAGAAGGAAAGATCTTTGAACGAAAGTTCGGAATGCTGGATTTCATCGACTACCCGCTTAACAGCCGAATCCGGAACGCGGAGCAAAATCAGCCGGGCGGCCTGCAAATCCTCATATTGACTCACCGCATAGCCAGCCTTGAGGAAGTTCGAAAGCCTGCGTGCAACTCGGACCGTAGCGGATTTTATTGGTCCCAGCTCCTCTGGAACCGTTGGCAGGCGGAGAAGAGCAAAATTGCTGGAACTACCCTCTACCACCAGGCCGAGTGGCAGTCGCTTCTTCATACACTCCGCTCTCTTTAAGAGCTCTCATACGATCGCGATATTGCGCCGCTTTTTCGAATTCGAAAATTTTCGCTGCCTCGCGCATCTTTGTTTCAAGCTCCGCGATTAAAGCCTCGCGCGTTTCGGGGCTCAACTCCGCGTCGGAATCTGGCCCAGTCTCTAGCGGTACGGTAACATAATCGCCTTCCGCTACCGCCACAAGGCTCATATCAATCGGCTTCGTAATTGATTGCGGCGTGATATTGTTAGCCTCGTTGTACGCCTGCTGTATGGCCCGCCTGCGATCCGTCTCTCGGATAGCGCGTTCCATACTCTGCGTAATGACATCCGCATAGAGGATGGCGCGGCCGCTCAGATTTCTTGCGGCCCGGCCAATTGTCTGAATGAGGGAGCCGCTCGATCGCAAAAAGCCCTCCTTGTCCGCGTCGAGGATCGCGACCAGCGACACTTCCGGAAGATCGAGCCCCTCTCGCAAAAGATTTACTCCGATCAGGACGTCATAGCCACCGCGACGTAAATCGCGAAGGATCTTAATACGGTCCAGCGTGCTGACTTCCGAATGCAAGTAGGCACACTTCACTCCGACTTCCGCATAGTATTCAGCCAGATCCTCCGACATGCGCTTGGTGAGAGTCGTTACCAGGACGCGCTCGTTCCGCTCTGCCCGCGAACGGATCTCGTGCAAAAGGTCATCCACTTGGCCTTTAATGGGCCGAACCTCGATCTCTGGATCGACCAGTCCTGTTGGCCGGATGATTTGTTCAGTCACCACACCCGCCGACTTGGTTAGTTCGTACGGGCCAGGTGTCGCGGACACATACACAATTTGGTTTACGCGGTTTTCAAATTCCTCAAAGGTCAGCGGCCGGTTATCCCGCGCGCTGGGGAGCCGGAATCCATACTGGACCAGAATGTCCTTCCTTGAACGGTCCCCGTGATACATCCCCTGCAGTTGCGGAATCGTTTGGTGGCTTTCGTCAATAAACATCAACGCGTCGGTCGGGAGATAGTCGAGCAGCGTCGGCGGGGCCTCGCCGGGAAGCCTTCCCGAAAAGTGGCGCGAATAGTTTTCGATCCCGTGGCAGTAACCAATTTGCTTGATCATTTCCAAGTCAAACATGGTTCTCTGATACAAACGCTGCGCCTCGATCAACTTGCCCTGCGATTCCAGTTCCTTGTGCCACCACTGGAGCTCGTTTTCAATACTTTGCATCGCCTGGTCGCGGGTCGGCGCATCCATCACGTAGTGAGTCTTCGGATAGATCGGGAGGCGAAGGAACGTCTGCTTCACCTGTCCTAGTAGCGGGTCGATCTGGCTGAGCGATTCGATTTCATCGCCCCATAGCTCGATGCGGTACGCATTGTCGTCATAGGTTGGATAGAGTTCCACGACGTCTCCCCGGACACGAAAAGTGCCGCGGCGGAAATCGTGATCGTTCCTGTCATAGAGAATTTCAACCAGTCTTTGCAGTAACTCCTTACGGCTGATGCGCTGGCCCTTCTCGAGCATCAGTAGCATGCCGTAGTATGCCTCTGGAGAACCGAGTCCGTAGATACAGCTCACGCTGGCAACGATCACACAGTCACGCCGTTCGAAGAGCGAGCGCGTCGCCGAGAGCCGCAACTTGTCCAGTTCGTCGTTGATCGTTGCTTCTTTCTCGATGTAGATATCGCCTGAGGGAATGTATGCTTCCGGCTGGTAGTAATCGTAATAACTGACAAAATACTCAACCGCATTTCCTGGGAAGAATGTCTTGAACTCGTGATAGAGCTGAGCAGCTAGCGTCTTATTGTGAGCAAGAACCAGGGAAGGCCGCCCCGATGCTTCAATGATCTTGGCCATCGTGAACGTCTTCCCGGAACCTGTGACGCCCAGTAGAACCTGGTGTTTTTCAGCATCGAAGACTCCTCGCGTGAGTTGCTCGATAGCGGTCGCCTGGTCGCCGCGCGGCTGATAATCGATGCCTAGATGAAACGGCACGAACTCAGTATAAAGAAATTGCTGTTGGCGCCCACGGATGCATAGCAGAAGGGCGGATCTCGGGCCCGCACTGCGCGGCCGCATCCGGCTTAAACGTCGCGAAAGGACGCTTAGGATGCTGTCTGTGGCCGCTCGAGTACCGGCATGGAATCAATTCGCTCGCGCTCCGCATTGAACTCGCATCCGAGCAGCGCGATACAGGCGATCAAGTAGAGCCAGATCAAAAGTACAATTACTGTCCCGATACTGCCGTAGAAAATGTTGTAGTTAGCGATCCGGTGGCCGACGTACCAGGCAAAACCGGCGGTTGTGACCAGCCAGAGAACCGTCGCCAGAAATGCCCCAGGCCAGACCCTCATGAAACGTGACCTAACTGCCGGCCTCAGCCGCCTCGGTTCGGGGCGGTGGTTCGGGCCGAAATAGTAGAGCAGCCCGGTTACAAAGGTTGTCGTGCAAAACGCCACAACGTAGCGGGCCAGCCTCCAGGCTAACTGCACCGGCTCACTGACGTCGGAAACCCCTATCCAGTGAATGATCGCCGTCTCGATCCGGTTTCCGAAGATGATGAGCGAGGACGCCCCAACGGCTGGAAGGGCGGCAATCAAAACCAAGAAGATCGCCATCGCGCGTTGTTTGAGAAAGGGACGGCTCGATGGGATCCGATAGGCAGCCTGAAACCCTTCCATAAGGCTGATCATGGCGCCTGATCCGGCCCACAAAGCGAGGAGAATCGCTATGACGGGCAGGGAAATAGGTCTCGCCCCTTTTTCGCGCAGTCGTTCTAGAACCAGGCCCTCCGCCCCTGGGGGGACGATTTGTTGCACAAAAGTCGCAATGACACGCACAATCGACCGCGCGTTCGCCTGGATTAGGATGGAAGTCAAGGTCGTCAGTATCGGGAAGAGCGACAGCAGGAAGGAATACGCGGCGCCCTTTGCTACGCTGAAGCAGTTGTCTTCGTAAGCCGCCACTAATGAACGCCTTAGCAGCCACCACGTGCGCGCTATAAGACCCGGTTCAAGGACGAAGGCTCCTGGTGTGCCGGAGGCGGTTTCTCTGAAAATGTGAAGGGTTTCCGCCATTAGAACTGCGCCCTGCTCTGCTATTCTGACACTTTCAAGCCGTTCACTCCTATTCTCGCGGCTTCCGCTGAAGCTCATCTCAAACGGAATTTTAGATGCACGTATTCGAACTGACCCGAAAACTCATCGATATCGAATCCGTCACCCCGAATGAGCGCGAGATCGCCGACTTTCTATGGCGCAAGCTGCATGACCTCGCTGGCCACTTCGACGGCGCGGCCGAACGAATGCACGTCGAACCGGGCAGGGACAACATCTTTGTTCGCTTTGGCGACCCCGTCGTGGTCCTCTCGACCCATATGGACACGGTGCCGCCGTTCATTCCTTCACGTGAGGATGATTACCACATATGGGGCCGTGGTGCTTGCGACACGAAGGGCATCATTGCGGCAATGATCGGCGCGGTGATGCAACTGCTTGAAGCAGGCCATCGAAACTTTGGATTACTTTTTGTGGTTGGCGAGGAACGCAATAGCGCGGGAGCGCTTGAAGCCGCTCGCAACCCGCGTGGAGGCAAATTCTTAATCAATGGTGAGCCGACGGAAAACAAACTGGCGATCGGCTCGAAAGGAGCCCTGCGCTTCGAGATCATCGCCCGCGGTCGAATGGCCCACTCTGCCTATCCTGAGTTGGGCGAGTCAGCGATCGAGAAGCTTCTCGATGCTCTCCAACGGATTCGAAAGTTAGAACTGCCGGTTGATTCTATCCTCGGCCGAAGCACGCTAAATATCGGAACCATCAGTGGGGGGCGTGCGCCGAACGTCATCCCGGATGAGGCTCGCGCGGAGATTTTCATTCGAGCGGTAGGAGATGTGGCCGGTCTTCGGACAGCAATCGCGCATGCCTCTCAACCAGATGCTGAAGCCGTCGAGGTCCTTTTCATTCCGCCCGCGCATCTTGGTGCGCTGGAAGGGTTCGAAAGCACGGTTGTTGCTTTCACGACCGATATTCCTGCGTTCGACGGCACATGGGGCCGGCCATTCTTAATCGGTCCTGGGAGTATTCATGATGCGCACACGAGTGAAGAGCGGATCTCGAAGTCACAGCTTACGGAGGCCGTTGATTTGTATCAGCGGCTGGTTCTGCAGCTTTCGAAATAGATTGCCGGTATGAAGACCATCGAAGCAGGAGTTCTCGGCGGAACTGGTATGGTTGGCCAGCACTTTATCCGCTTTCTCCGGGGGCATCCCTGGTTCAAACTGACTTGGCTCGGAGCGAGCGACCGCTCTGCAGGCAAAAAACTGAAGGACGCCGCACCGTGGCGGCTGGACGGCGAAATGCCCGCGGATGCTGCCGAAATCACGGTATCTGAGTCAAAGCCCGGGCATGCCCCACGGCTGGTGTTTTCCGCGATGGATGCGTCTGTCGCCACGGAGATCGAGCGTGAGTTCGCAAACGCCGGCCACGTTGTCGTTTCCAACTCGCGCAACCACCGCATGGAGCCTGATGTTCCCTTGATCGTCCCGGAGGTCAACCCGGGGCACCTTTCGCTGCTTGCCGCACAGCAGCGGAACCGGCAGTGGTCAGGGATGATTGTTACCAATCCAAACTGCTCCACCATCGTCCTGAGCATGGCCCTCGCGCCGCTTAAACCGTTCGGAATCGAGCGTGTCCTCGCAGCGACGATGCAGGCCGTCTCGGGTGCCGGCTACCCGGGAGTGCCATCGATGGACGTTGTCGGCAATGTGATTCCCTTCATTGGTTCGGAAGAGGAAAAAATGCAACAGGAGACGCAAAAGATCCTCGGGGAAATCGACGACGGAAAGGCATCACCGTTGAAGGCCCGGGTCAGCGCGCACTGCCACCGCGTGGCCGTCGTCGACGGCCATATGGTAGCCGCTTCCGTTGAACTTTCGAACCGCGCGAATCTGGATGAGATACGGAACGCGATCGAGAATTTTTGCGGCGTGCCCCAAAAACGCGGCTTGCCGAGTGCCCCGGAGAAGCCCATTGTCTACATGCCGCAGCCGGACCGTCCGCAGCCAAGGCGAGATGCGGAACGAGAGAACGGGATGGCGGTGTTTGTCGGCCGGCTCCGTGAATGCCCGGTGCTCGATGTCAAGTTTGTAGCTTGCGGCCATAACACCATTCGAGGTGCTGCTGGAGCTGCCGTTTTGAATGCGGAACTGATGGTGTCCGAGGGGCTGCTGGAAGAATGAAGCGGATTTTGCAACAGCGTGCCGAGGAGCGACCAACGGGAGCGGGACAACCCTCCGGGACATGATCGTCATGAAGTTCGGCGGCACCTCCGTCGAATCGCAGGAGGCAATCTCCCGCGTAGTCAAAATCGTTCAGACTTATCAGGAACGGCATCCGATTGTTGTCGTGTCCGCAATGGGCAAGACAACCAACAAACTCTTACAGGCCGCTTCCGAGGCGGCCGCCGGACGTCGTGACCAGGCCCTCGCTCTGGTTGACGAATTGCGGGCTCATCACCTCACACACGGCTTGGCCTTAGCTGGTCCGGCAGCCGCCGAGTTGGACCGCTACATCCGAGCGCATTTCGAGTGGCTGGATGAGCTGGTGAAAGGTTTGTCCGTTGTCGGAGAACTTTCAGCACGCTCGATGGATGCCATCGCAAGTGTTGGCGAGCGCCTCTCTAGCCTGGTAGTCAGTTTCGCTTTTCGGTCCGCGGGAATGGTCGTGCAACATATAGACTCTCGTCGCGTCATTCGCACGGATGACCGGTTTACGCAGGCGGCGCCATTGTTCGAAGAAACATTTGAGTTATTGCGGGAAACTGTATGTCCGGCGTCGGCATCGTCGGTCGTTGTCATGGGCGGATTCATCGGTTCCACGAAGGACGGGCACACGACCACGCTGGGGCGCGGCGGTTCTGATTACTCTGCATCTATTGTCGGGGCCGCCGTGGACGCCGAAGAGATTCAGATTTGGACTGATGTGGACGGCATGTTAACCGCCGATCCGCGCATCATCCCCGGCGGGCGCCGGGTGAAGAACATTTCGTTTGCCGAAGCAGCGGAGATGGCTTACTTCGGAGCGAAGGTTTTACATCCCGCGACTGTGCTCCCTGCGGTCGAAAAGAACATTCCAGTCAGAATTCTGAATTCCCGGCGGCCAGAAGTGGAGGGCACCAGGATCACATCCGAAGCCGTACCGTGCCGCAATCCCGTGAAGTCGATCTCGTGCAAAGCGAATATCACTATCCTGAACGTTCGCTCCACGCGGATGCTGATGGCCCATGGGTTTTTGCGGCGTATCTTTGAAGTGTTCGACCGTCACGCGACCAGCGTCGATATGGTCTCTACTTCGGAGGTAAGCGTATCGTTGACTGTGGACAACCCGGAAAATCTGCCGGCAATTTGCGACGAGGTTCGTCATTTCGCGGAGTTGAGTGTTGAGGACAAACAGGCCATTGTTTGCCTGGTGGGTGAGAATATCCGCCATACGCCGGGAATCGCTGGAAGGGCCTTCCAGGTGTTGCGGGAGAAAAACATACGCATGATTTCGCAAGGCGCATCGCTCCTCAATTTGGGGTTTGTCATCGCTGAAACCGACCTTCGTGATGCCGTAGCTGCTCTGCACAAGGAATTCTTTTCCGAGCTCGATCCGGCTGTGTTTGACTAAATTTGCCATGCCGTCAGCTAAAAAACTCGCAATTGTGGGCCACGGGAAAATGGGCCGCCTCATTGAGCAACTCGCGCCGGATTACGGTCTCCACATGGCCCTCGCGCTCGACGTGGCGGACAACCCGGACGGATCCGGCATTACCCCGGAAGCATTCCGCGACATCGATGTCGCCATTGAATTCTCAACGCCCGAAGCCGCACCAAAGAATCTCACACGGCTCGCAGCGGCGAAGATTCCCGCGGTAACCGGGACCACAGGGTGGTTCCAACGTCTGCCGGAAGTTGCTGCGGCGATTGAACAATCAGGCACGGGCCTGGTCTGGAGTCCGAACTTCTCGGTGGGGGTAGCTGTCTTCCGCAAGCTCGCTGCCCGCGCCGCGGAACTGCTGCGAGATGAGTCCGAGTATGGCGCATGGGCTTGGGAAATTCACCACGATACGAAGAAGGATGCGCCGTCAGGTACGCTTCTCTCTTTGGTGCGTACCATGGAAGAGAGCGGCTTTAGCCGAACGATCGATGTGAGTTCCAGCCGTGCGGGCAAGCACCCCGGGACACACGAGGTCGGCTTCGATTCTATGGCTGATACGATTACCTTGCGGCACACCGCGCGGAACCGTGAAGGGTTCGCTCGGGGCGCCTTGAAGGCGGCACAATGGATACCGGGCCGCACCGGCGTTTTCACGTTCGAAGATGTTCTGTTTGGTCCGGACAACGGCCATTAAACTAACGTGAGTGGAGGAGATATGTTTACCGGCTGCGGAACCGCATTGGTGACTCCATTTCGCAGAGATCGTTCTTTAGACGAACCTACTCTCCGTGCACTGGTCCGACGTCAGATTGACGGGGGAATTCACTTCTTGTGCCCCTGCGGCACTACGGGAGAAAGTCCCACGCTCACGCGCCACGAACACCTGCGAGTCGTTGAGATCACGGTCGAGGAGGCGAACGGACGTGCTCCTGTGCTCGCCGGAGCCGGTGGATACAACACGCAGGAAGTAATCGAGCTCATAAGCGAGCTGCAGAAACTCAATGTTTCCGGTATTCTGTCGGTCACCCCCTACTACAACAAGCCCACACAGGAAGGACTTTTTCGGCATTACGAGGCGATCGCCAGTTCCACCAGCCTGCCGATCATTGTGTACAGCGTTCAGCCCAGGACGGCGGTCAATATCGAACCGGCGACCTTGGTTCGTCTGGCTCAGATTCCGAACATTATCGGAGTGAAGGAAGCCTCAGGCAGCCTTTCGCAGGTCTCGAGTATCCTTGCGCGGGTGCCCGAATCTTTCCTCGTTCTCTCCGGCGATGATGCCGTTACTCTCCCAGTGGTCTCGCTCGGCGGGCACGGTGTGATTTCCGTCGTCGCTAATCAGATTCCATCCGAATTTGCGCAGTTAACGAAAGCCGCGCTCGACGGCGATTTTGTGGCTGCTCGCCGTTTGCAGCGCAAGTACCAGGCTCTGATGGAGATCAATTTTGTCGAGACAAGTCCCGGACCAGTCAAGTTTGCGATGGCGCGAATGGGCCTGCTCGAGCCTGTTTGGCGCTTGCCGCTCGTACCGCCTCAGGAGGCTTCCCAGGGAAAGATAGACGCAGTTCTCGAGTCTGCCGGTCTGCTCTCGGGGGTTCATATTTGAACCTGTCGATAGACGTTCAAAATTTGCGTCAAAGCATCGAAGAGCTGTTTGACCAAAACCCGCCAAGCTACGCTGACGAGGAAGTTCGGCTCTTTACCGATTTCCGTGAGCTCTTGAATCATGGAGCAGTCCGCGCCGCCGAGCCGGATCCGGCGCAACCAACCGGCTGGCGCGTCAATGCGTGGGTTAAGAAAGGCATCCTGCTCGGCTTCCGAATCGGCTCGATCGTCGAGATGAGTAGCGGTCTGGGAGAAACGCAGTTCTTCGACAAGTCCACATACCCTCTAAAGCAAATCACCCTGCAGGATCGGGTGCGTGTTGTCCCCGGCGGTTCTAGCGTTCGCGATGGTTGTTACCTCGGCCGCGGCGTCACCTGTATGCCTCCCATGTACATTAACGTCGGGGCCTACGTGGACGACGGCACCATGGTGGACTCGCACGCGCTCATCGGAAGTTGTGCCCAGATCGGACGGAATTGTCATGTTTCGGCGGCCTCGCAGATTGGTGGCGTCCTGGAGCCCGTGGGCGCGCTTCCCGTGATTATTGAAGACGATGTGTTGGTCGGAGGCAACTGCGGCGTATATGAAGGCACCGTCGTGAGGCGGCGGACCGTACTCGGTAGCGGTACTATCCTAAATCGATCGACACCTGTTTACGATCTGGTTCGCGGCACGGTCCATCGCGCGGCGGAAGATGGACCCCTCGTTGTGCCAGAAAATGCGGTCGTCGTTCCCGGCTCGCGACGAGTCGGTTCCGGACCGGGTTCCGATTGGGGAATTTCCCTTTATACGCCCGTCATTGTCAAGTACCGCGACAGCACCACGGAAACAAAGATTCAGTTGGAAGACTTGCTCAGATAAGTGCAAATTCCGGGTTCAATCACCAAGCTGTCGTTTTTTGTCGTGATTGCCGCCACCGGTGTCTCAGCTCAAATCCGCGAGTTCGTGTCCGATCAGATGCCGACACCATCCTGTCACGCATCGACGCTCGTTGAGCTATCAAACGGCGACGTGCTTGCTTCCTGGTTCGGCGGCACTCGCGAGGGAGCGCCCGACGTGGCAATTTGGCAGTCACGACGGACCGCCGCCGGCTGGTCGGTTCCGCGCGCTGTGATACGCGAGCCCCATATCGCTACATACAACCCGGTTCTCTTTCATGCGGCGAACGGAGTCCTGTGGTTCTACTATAAGTTCGGACCGCACCCGTCCAGCTGGACGGCTGGCCGTACCTTCAGCCGGGACGAAGGCCATACCTGGGCTCCGATTGAGCATCTGGGCGCCGGCCTCTACGGGCCCATTCGCGCCAAACCGCTCGTCTTGGCCGACGGTACGATTCTCAGCGGCAGCTCTGTCGAGAGCTATAGTTCCTGGTCCTGCTGGATTGAGCGCAGTGTCGATCAAGGTCGCACCTGGCAACGGATCGGCCCGATCGCCGCGCCCGTATCTCTCGCCGTTTCTCAACCTAAGACTGGTGAGTCCTATGGCATCATCCAACCTTCCCTCGTAGATTTGGGTGAGAGACACATTCGTCTCTATGCACGCTCCACCGGATCCATAGGCCGAATTTGTCAAGCCGATTCATACGACAACGGGCTCGCCTGGTCTGAGGTCAAAACCACAGCCCTGCCGAACCCCAACTCGGGGATGGACGCAACACGCCTGCGTGACGGCCGCCTGGTGATGATCTACAACCGCAGCACGCAAGCACGGACGCCGCTCATCCTCGCTCTGAGCCAGCACGGTGATCAATGGAAGGATTTCTACGAATTAGAAACCGGCCCAGGCGAGTATTCCTATCCAGCGCTTATACAGGCCCGTAATGGCGATCTGCTCATGACGTACACCTGGCGTCGCCAAAAAATTCGCTTCGTCCGCTACCCGTACGCAAGTATTCCGCGGTAAACGCTTGTAGCTTAAAGCAGCAGAAAATGTACGGTAACCTTCGGAAAGCATTGCAATCCCAGTCGTTATAATCGAATCGTGTTTCGTCCGACAACCGCTTTCGTCCTTGCCATTGTCGCGCTTGCCGGATGTGGTGATCATATTAAGACTCGCGACAAAGTGCAGGAAGCTATCGTTCACCGCCTTGAAACAAGTTCTGGACTCGATATGAAATCGCTGGATGTCAACACGACGTCTGTGACGTTCGACAAAAATCGGGCGTTCGCCACAGTCGCCTTTCATCCGAAAGGTGATCCAAACATAGCCAGCGGAATGGTAATGAAGTACACATTGGAAGATCGCGGTGGCAATTGGGTGGTCGTCAATGTTGCCGACTCTCAAGGTCATGGCATGACCGGACACGGCACGGCCAGCGGAACGGAACTGCCCCCTGGGCATCCGCCCTTGAACTCGTCTTCGCCATCTCCGAATGGACAAACTCAATGAAGGTTGTTGCAGTACTTGGTGGCGGCCCTGCCGGGGCATCCGCAGCGGAACGTCTGGCAACGGCCGGGCTGAAAACCCTGATCATCGACGAGAAGTTGGCTTGGGAGAAACCGTGCGGCGGCGGAATAACGTACAAAGCTTACTCCCAGTACCCTTATTTGATCGACAATGATACGCCTAAAAGGCTTGTGACCGATACTCTGCTTGCTGCTCCGAAATCGGGTGCGGTCAAGATGGCTCTTACCCGGCCGCTGGTGATTTACTCACGGGTTGACCTCAACGGCATGTTGCTGCGGCGTGCTGCCGCGGCGGGAGCGGAAATTGAAAAGGAACGCGTCCTCGGTCTCGACCGCTACGGAGCCGGGTGGCGGATTCGGACTCGTTCGTGGACTGTCAACGCCGACTATTGCGTCATCGCTACGGGCGCCCGTAATCCGCTGCGCGATGTCGGTACTCAATATACTTCCGAGGACACCATGTATGCCCTCGGTTATTACGTTCCCACCAACCAGGCACACATCGACATCCAATTTCTCCCCAATCTGGAAGGCTACATCTGGGTCTTCCCACGGGCGGGCCACCTTTCCGTCGGAATCTGCGGGAAGAGCGAATCAGCGCAATGCCTCCGCGGACGGCTCGAAAGGTACATGGAGGAAAAGGGCATTAGCCGCAAGGATGCCCGCTTCTATGGCCACGTGCTGCCGGCCTTGGGATCGCGCGCCTGGCGTAACAATCGTCTTGCCGGTCATGGCTGGATAGCCGTTGGCGATGCAGGAGGTCTCGTGGACCCGATCACCGGGGAGGGACTGTACTACGCTGTCCGCTCGGGCGATCTCGCTAGTCGCGCCGTTCTTGCTGAACAGGAACCCGAGAAACAAGCCGAGACCTACCGCCAGTTGATTTCCCGCGATTTTGGCCTTGATCTCACTTACAGTGCCGGGCTCGCAAAACGAATATTCTGCGGCGCTTTCTTTTTCGGTGCAGTGCCCAGCCGGATGATCGACTTCATGAAGCGGAGTCCGAAGTTTTGCGAAATCATGCAAGACCTCTTTGCTGGAACCCAGCCGTACCTGGAACTGAAGAATCGCCTCTTGCGAAACGTGAACACCACGCTTCACGAAATTTTGATGAGCTTCCTGTTTCGCAAGCTGATTCTCGGCCAGACAAGGGTATGACGACCGCCCAGTCGGAAGCCTTATTTAACCGCGCTAAGCAAAGTATTCCAGGTGGTGTGAACTCACCCGTTCGGGCGTTTCGCGGCGTAGGAGGAACGCCTCGGTTTATCGCGCGAGGTGAAGGCTCACACGTCTTCGATGTGGACGGCAACGAATATATCGACTACGTATGTTCCTGGGGCCCGCTTCTTTTCGGGCATCGCCCCAAGGCCGTGATCGATGCCATCGCCGCTGTTCTCGATCTGGGTACCAGTTTTGGGGCGCCGACCGCGCGTGAGCTCGAGCTTGCGGAGCTGATTATCGATGCCGTACCCTCCATCGAGATGGTACGGTTGGTCAACTCGGGAACCGAAGCCTGCATGAGTGCCATACGGGTTGCGCGCGGATTTACCGGCCGCGACATCACCGTCAAATTTGAAGGCTGTTACCACGGTCACGTCGACTCCTTGCTTGTGAAGGCTGGATCGGGCGTCGCGACACTCAGTTTGCCCGATACGGCAGGAGTACCGGCAAGGTTCTCCGAAACCACGATTGCCGTCTCCTACAACGACTTGGACAGCGTGGAGTCGGTTTTTCGTGCCCAAGGCGACCGCATTGCATGTGTCATCGTCGAGCCTGTAGCCGGAAACATGGGTTGTATTCCGCCTGCGCCGGGATTCCTCGAAGGGCTGCGCCGCATCACTCAGCGCTACGGCGCGCTGCTCATCTTCGACGAAGTGATGACTGGCTTTCGCTTGAGTCGTGGGGGAGCCCAGCAACTCTATGGCGTTGCGCCGGATCTGACAACGCTGGGCAAGATTATCGGTGGCGGACTGCCGCTCGCAGCGTACGGTGGACACGCTGAGATCATGCGAAAAATTGCTCCTGACGGCCCGGTATATCAGGCGGGAACATTATCCGGTAATCCGGTGGCGGTGACTGCAGGAATCGCGATGCTCCGGCAACTCGAGGAAAATCCTGAAGTCTACGAGGCTCTAGACAGAACTGGAGCCGACCTCGTCTCCGAACCTCCGCCTGGAGTCTGTGTAAATCGAGTGGGATCCATGGTGACGTTCTTCTTTCATCCTGGACCGGTACGAAACTACGAGGAGGCGAAGAAATCTGATACTGCAGCCTTTGCTAAATTCTTCCATCACTCGCTCGATCGCGGTGTCTACCTTCCGCCGTCTCAGTTCGAGGCGATGTTTCTCTCCACCGCTCACTCGCCGCGCGACATCGCTTTCACGAAGTCTGCGATTACGGAGTTCGCAGCCGCCGTTTGAGAATGGATCGCGGCCGTCGTGTTCTGGTCACAGGCGCGGCCAAGCGTATCGGCCGGGTCATCGCGATTGAATTGTCGCGGCGCGGCTTCGATGTAGCGATTCACTACAACACATCGCGCACGGAAGCCGAGCGGACCTCCCAAGAATGCAAGGGAGCTCCCATTTTTCAAGCTGATCTTGCACGCG
>Ga0126381_100002289_pt1 | contig 20645 bp, 23 predicted proteins | sample PanSoiMetPlot_28_FD_96465 | JGI IMG/M metagenome (GOLD analysis project Ga0126381, IMG submission 96465) | Tropical forest soil microbial communities from Panama - MetaG Plot_28 | ecosystem: Environmental > Terrestrial > Soil > Tropical forest > Bulk soil | place: Panama | collected 2016-02-17
TCGGGGAAATCCTTTGCCGCGCGGGGGACATCCATGGGACTCCACAGAGCTGGATCTCCGGGAAACGGCAGTCCCTTGTGCACACAGATATTCTTAACACCCTGCTTGCGCGCCAGTTGCAGCGCTGGGTAGGCCGTGCCCTCATCGTCGAGGCGCCAGCCATGCTTTCCTTTAGCACGCGCCACGCCTGTGTAGCCCTTCCACGCGTCCACCTTAATCTTTTCCATCTGCGCGCGCATGGATTCCAGGTTCTGCTCGCCGAGGTCCGGAGAAAAGTAGCCGTGGCTGATGACCCGAGGCGAGCGCGTCACGTCATTGATCCATGTGCGGCTCTTATACAGCACATCGGGAGTGAGCACATCCGTCTCTTCGGTGGTTCCGGGAAGAGCGCTGATAGCCACTACATCCGTTTCGCTATCGAGGAAAATTTCCTTAATGTAATTTTCGAGGTAAATGTCCTCGATCATCGGCGTGCGGTCTTTGAGCGCAGGATTCATTCGCCGCGCGATGCCCCTCAGTGAGAGCAGTGCACGCAGAAACTCTTGGTCGGCGTGAGGCGCCTGGCTGGGCATGGCCACGTGGTGCGTCTGCACATCGAAAATAAAGTCGTGAGGATTATTTTCGGCGACTGCTGCTGGCTCAGTGAGCTCCGCGGCATCGACCCGGAAAAAATTGCCAAATACCGAATTCATTGTGGCAAAAGCCAGCGCCATCCCACAAGAACTACGAAGGAACGTTCGCCGATCCGTGCCCAGCCGCCGGGCGTAAAACTCCGCCTGTGCGATGAGTTCTTGTTCCAGGCGGTGTTGCTGCCTGGTCTGCGCGATGGGTGTGAACTCTTCGTTAGATATAGCTTGCGTGGGTACCGGCAAGTACCGGTCAAGCCATGCATCCAAATCGCATTTGCGGACCCAGCCGTCTCGGACTTCAGGCTTGGGAGAGGAAGGTGCGGTCTTTGGGTTGCTCACGATTATCCCCCGGGATTTTGGGGCGCGCCGCTAGACACCCTATGCCGCCCCCTAAAATTGTCATTATGCACTTCCTAGCCAACCGACAACATACGCTCAACGCCGCTGAACGCAACGGTTGGTCCGATTGCCGGCAAAGCATAGGAAGAGCCAGCACCGAGTAGAATGCCGTAAACGCCACTGGCACCCACTGTTCGCTGTGCGTCAGCGGCCAGCTAGCCGCTCAGCGATGTCGCCTGCCAACGGTAACTTGAAACGCACGCCTTGAAATGCTTTCACCATCAATACGACCCACAAAACCAAACTCACCAGGCTTACGAGGTTCAGGAGAAGAGCATCGAGGGTAAAAACGCCCCAATCCCCCAATCGACCAAACCACCACCCTATGCCGAATATTGCGGCGAGAACGGCTCGCAAGATGTGCAAGCCCAGGAAAACGACTATGGATTGCGCTGCGTGGAATCTGACGTAAGGACGCTTGTCCACGAAAAGAAAGATCAGACCAGTAATCCAGCCGAAAACATAGCTTAGGAGTGCTGCGAGATTCTCGGATAAGGATTGTTGGTGATCTGACAACACGCGCCTCCCCTACTTCGAGATGTTCGTGTCTCCGGGAAGTATTACTTGTGAAATGGCGATGTTACGCCAACTATGCTCCGACTTCGCCGCAATCACCACGCTTGCGTCCAGCCCAATCCTAATGTTGCATCAGCGATGTAAAACTTCCTCATGGCACTCTCCGCACAGCTCCGATCTGATTCAGTGAACTGCTTCCCTGTCCCTCGGTTAACTTCTGACCCAGGCCCACGGCGGCCCTGGTGAAAGCTTTCAATCAGGTCTTGTAGGCCGCCAACAAAATCCCGGACACTATCATTAACTGCCGGTTAGGGAAACGCTTCCGGCCCTATGTCAGCAGCTGTTCTTAACGTTATTGCCCCGACGCCAATTCCTGGTCCGATGTATGATTTGGCGCGAGGTAAACGCCGATGTTGGAGTTAATCCGTCAGCCTTTCTCAACCATCTCACATCATTTTGCAACGTGGCTCTTGTGCATTATCGCAACACTGTCGTGGGCCAATCCTCAGGCGCGCGCACAGAATGAACCTCTGCGAGTGATTGCTTTCGGTGCGCATCCGGACGATTGTGACCTCGGTGCTGGAGGCCTCGCAGCCAAGTATACAGCGCTCGGACATAAGGTGAAGTTCGTCTCGTTAACCAACGGCGACGCCGGTCACCAGTCTTTGCGCGGAGTTGCTCTCGCGAAGCGCCGCCGCGCCGAAGCGCAGGAGGCCGGGCGGCGAATTGGTATTGAATACGAAGTGCTCGATAACCATGACGGCAAGCTCTTGCCTACGCTGGACGTGCGCGAACAGGTCATCCGCGAAATTCGTCAATGGAAGGCGGACATCGTAATTGGGCCGCGCCCCAATGACTACCATCCAGACCATCGGTACACCGGGGTTCTAGTGCAGGACGCCTCGTATATGGTCATCGTGCCCGATCTGGTGATAGACACACCACCGCTGCCCCGGAATCCTGTGTTTCTTTATTACAGTGATCGGTTCGTTCGGCCTCAGCCGTTCCGGGCGGATATCGTGATTTCGATCGACGACGTGTTTGAGAAGAAGATCGACGTACTGGACGCGCACGTCTCGCAGTTCTACGAGTGGCTGCCGTGGACGAACGGGAATCTTGATCAGGTCCCAAAAGACCAAACTGAGCGGAAAAAGTGGCTGGCTGCGGGGCCCATGGCGGCCCGAGACCCGACTCCGGACTGGCGCGAACAACTTGCGAAGCGGTACGGCGCGGACGCGGCTCATGCTCAACACCTAGAGGCGTTTGAGATAACGGAATATGGGCGTCAGCCGAGCGAGGACGAGATTCGCAGGCTCTTCCCATTCTTCCCCGGCACGGTTACGCACCCTTGAAAACATCGGCATCATCGACAGCAGCCGAAACACATGGGCGAACCTGCCCAGCTGGAATGGCACGACACGGACACTTACAACAGCGCCGACCGGCAGCCAAGCAACGATCTGGACTTGGGCTGCCTGCGTCAGCAGGGCCGGCAATGCGGGAGTTTTCCAGGTCGCGCCGAAAGCCAGCTGGTCGGCAACGCGCCCTGTACGCCATTGGGTGATTCAAGATGCGGCGAAATATCGACTCCCCAGCATTCCCTAGGCGCTCACGCTAAGCGCATTCCTACCTATAATGGCGACGCAGGGAAGGACAGGCTCGCGCGATCAGCGGTGGCTGAACATTGCGCGCCACCTCGCCGTGCACGCACGCCAAGCCCTACCTACAAACGGTGCTTGGTCTCCAGCTTTTTTGGTTCCCTTGCTGCTAGAGCGGAACTTGCCGAAGCCCGGTGACCGGAGGGCGTTCCAGGAGTCCGCGACTGCATTTTACTTCAGTGCTCGAGAACTTCCGTTGACCAGAGAACTCGCCAGTACCTCGAGTTGTTGCGCTGCTAACCGCCAAACCGTGCTACCATGTCCCCCAACTTCTCACCAACGGGACTTTTGAAACTGGACTCTCGACAGAAGATCGCGCTTTTCTGCTGCGAAAGAAGGTGCTCCATGCAAATCATGAGGAGTCTTTCCGCCCTTGTCCTGCTCACTGGGATTTCCGTGCAGCTCGGCGCGGCACAACAGGTCAGTCCGAAACCGGGCGGCGGCAAGATTCGTACGTACTATGTCGCAACCGAAGAAGTGGAATGGGATTATGCGCCGAATGCTATCGATCACATGACCGGGAAGCCGTTCGAAGATTACGCAAAGGTGCACACGGAAAGAGGACCGCACCGCATCGGCACCAAGTTCCTCAAAGCCTGCTACCGGGAGTATACCGATGAAACATTTCAAAAACTTAAGAAACGAAAGCCTGAAGACAACTACCTCGGCATTGTAGGTCCCGTCCTCCATGCGGAGGTCGGGGATACCCTCAACGTCGTTATGAAGAACAAGGCCACCCATCCTTTCAGCATGCATCCGCACGGCGTTGCATACGAGAAATCGTCAGAAGGGGCGGCCTACGGCGGAGTGCCTTGGGAGGAGACTGGCGTCGTAGCGCCTGGCAAAACCCATCTTTACACCTGGGAAGTCCCGGTGCGCGCCGGTCCCCGGCCAAACGATCCTAGTTCGGTGGTATGGCTCTACCACTCCCATGTCAACGAACCGAAGGATGTCAACGCCGGACTTATCGGCGCGATCGTGATTACACGTCGTGGTATGGCTCGCCCCGACGGCACTCCGAAAGATGTAGATCGTGAATTTGTAAGCCTGTTCATGGCGTTCAACGAAAGCCAAAGCTGGTATCTCGAACACAACATCGAGACTTACACGAGCGACCCGAAGGGAGTAAAGACCGATGATGTCGTTCCCGTGGATAGCGCCGGGCACTACGTGCTGACTGGAAGCGGATTCGCCGATACTACGATAAAGTGGTCGATCAATGGCTATATCTATGGAGATATGCCCACGATGACCATGAAGCGGAACCAGTATGTGCGCTGGTACCTGGTGACCATCGGCGACGGGTTCAACTTTCACACTCCGCATTGGCACGGCAACGCGGTAACGGTTGGCGGGGAGACTACCGACGTGGTTTCGATTTCACCAGCACAAATGATCACCGCTGACATGGTGCCGGACAAGGCCGGCATGTGGATGTTCCATTGCCACGTAAGCGATCACATGGCGGCGGGCATGATGACGCATTACGAAGTCCTGCCATAAAACTTCCGGTTCTTCATGAAGTTCCTGCCCCCGGGCACAATCACGCCTTGGCCGCGCCTTGCGATTTCCTTCGAATGGCCGACAAGCAGGGAATGGGAAATGGCGGGCATCCTCTAAAAGTGTCGGTATAAAAAAGAGAAGCTGTCAACCGGGACCTGGTTCATGTCCACAGCTGACAGCTTCCCGACGTGGTGAGAAGTCCAGCCGGGGTTACGGGCCGGACCGCTTTGGATCAAAAGCTGAAGCGCGCCTGCAGTTCGATGGTTCGCGAGCCGAGAGCGTTCTGCGCCTAACCGAAGTGCTGGTCAAAAATGTTGTTTGCAGGTTGTACAAATTCAGCTTGTTGAATAAGTTGTGAAGTTGGCGCGAAATTCGATTTTCGCGTTTTCGCCAATGACCTTGAAGGTTGGAAGACCGAACGACTTGCTGAGCGTTGCGTCGACGTCAAAGTAGCTTGGTCCGGTGAAGATATTGCGGTGAATGCCGGGCAGGGTCGGAATAGGGCCGAGGCTCTGCTGTCCAGAGCGGAGAGCGTGCTGCGGTTGCCTTAACCAGGGTCGCGGGCTCTCGCTGCTCCTCGGGGGAGAAGACAACGACGCCCAATTATTCGCTCAATCATGCACGCTCCCGGATCAGACAGTCTAACGGCTTCGACTTCTCCAGTTTTCGGTCGACCTCGCCGCTCCGGACAGATGCGATCTTACCTCTAAGTGATTTTCATGAAGTTTCGCGGGCTGAAGGCCCTAGATGACAGTCTACTCGGGCCGTCGCGAGGCCGGCCTCGTTTATGACATCACTCTTACCCTATCGGATTACGGAGTTGCCAAGAGCCACGTTTCTCGTCCTGAAATCGGGGTCAGATTTCCACCGCAAAGAGATCTGTGCGCTACGCCCCTTTCGGGTTGCCAGGAATCGCCGGTCGGAATAGGATTCTGCTGCCCGGGTTTCGCCAGTCTGGAAGGATTTTGGGCCAAGGAGGTTCCTTTGTGTGGCTCCGCTTTCGTTGTGCATCGTGCTGCTCCGTTTTGATGGCCGGAGCTCTTCTCTGCGGAGCGGGAATATCGTCTGCACAAACCGGGACGACATCTACGCCCGGGCAACCCATCCCGGGAACCTTGAGTGTGAGCCCGTTCTCGAGTAGCGTGCCGGCGAAGCTCGTTCCTGGCATTATCCGGATTTCGCTGCGCGACGCCATCGACCGGGGATTGAAGCAAAATCTCGGAGCGCTTCTTTCCAGTGCAGACATTCACTCGGCGCGTGGGCAGCGTTGGGAGCAATTGAGCGCCCTCCTGCCGCACCTGAGCGCCGCACCTTATGTGGCTGTCGAGCAAATCAACCTCAAGCAGCTGGGTATTTCCATCAATTTTCCAGGAGTCAGCCTGCCGTCGTCCGTGGGCCCTTTTTCCTATTTTGATGCCCGCTTCGCCGTAAGCCAGTCCCTGTTCGATTGGAAGTCGATCAACAACGAGCGCGCGGCTCGGCAAAGCGTGAAATCCGCGGAGTATACCTACAAGGACGCACGCGATCTCGTTGTGCTCGCCGTGGGCTACACCTATCTGCAGTCCATTGCCGACGAAGCCCGCATCGAAACCGCCCAAGCGCAAGTTAAGACCGCACAGGCGCTCTACGACCAAGCATCCGACCAGGTGGCCGCAGGCACTTCCCCGGCTATCGATGGTTTGCGCGCCAAGGTCGAACTGCAAACGCGCCAGCAACAGTTGATTCAAGCCCGGAACAACTTTGCGATCCAGAAGCTGACCGTAGCGCGCGTAATCGGGCTGGCCCCCGGGCAGGAATTCGACCTGACGGACAAGTCCCCCTACCAGCCCTTCGAGGGCATCACCGTAGAGGAGGCGCTGAAACGCGCCTATGCCTCACGTTCCGATTACCAGGCGGCCGCGGCCGACACCCGTGCGGCCGAATTCGCGCGCAGAGCCGCGGTCGCCGGCTATTTCCCATCGCTCTCCTTCAGTGCTGATTACGGTGCGGGCGGCGCGCATCCCTCCAATGCCACCCAAGTCTTCGACGTGCGCGGCACGCTGACCATTCCTATCTTTCAGGGCGGCAGTGTCCACGGCGACGTTTTGCAAGCGGATGCCAAACTTGAACAGGCCCGCGAGCGCCTGGACAATTTGCTTGCGCAAATAGACGCGGACGTTCGCACCGCCCTGTTGAACCTGCAGTCCTCCGCCGAACAAGTCGCCGTCGCCCGCAGCAATATCGACCTGGCCGAGGAGACCCTGGTACAGTCTCGCGACCGCTTCCGCGCCGGGGTCACTGATACAGTCGAGGTCGTGCAGTCCCAAGAGGCCGTCGCCAGCGCTCACGAGCAATACATCTCCAGTTTGTACAACTATAACTTCGCGAAGATTTCCCTAGCCCGTGCTCTCGGCCTAGCTGAAGAGGGCCTCAAGGCCTACTTCAAAGGAAACTAACCATGCGCGAAGAGAGCGTCACCCCTGCTGTGCCCGCAAGCAAGGAACCCCTAACCGATTTTCCCTCAATGCGGGACGAGGCTCCTCCTCCCGCTTCGACGCCCTCGAAGACGCGCCGGAACCTCATTATTGTGCTCGTCGCCGCGGTAGTGGTCGTCGTCGGCTTGTTTTTGTGGCGCTACTTCAGCAGCTACGAATCCACCGACGACGCGCAAGTGGATGTTCATCTGTATCCGGTCAGCGCGCGCATTTCCGGCTATGTAGTCAAGGTCAACGTAGACGACAACCAGTACGTGGAGAAGGGCGCCGTGCTGGTGGAGATCGACCCAAAAGACTTCCAGGTCGCGCTGTCGCAGGCCCAAGCCAATCTAGCCAGCTCCGAAGCCACCGCGCAATCGCTCAATATTAGTGTCCCGATTACTTCGATCAGCACGGAGAGCCAGCTGAGATTCTCAGCGTCCGACGTCGACAGTGCCTCCGCCGGAATCGTGGCCGCTGAAAAACAGCTCACAGCCGCCCACGCTCAGCTGGAACAGGCGCAGGCCAATGATGTGAAAGCGCAGGACGATCTGCAACGGTACAAACTGCTCGTGGATAAGCGCGAAGTGGCCGAGCAAGTTTACGATCAGGCCTTGGCCGCGGCCAAAGCCAGCACCGCGACGGTGGCCGCCGCTCAGGCTACCGAAGCCGCTGCGCAGCAGTCCGTGCAACAGGCTCGCAGCCGGCTGGTGGGCTCGCAAGCCAACTACCAATCCGCGGGGACCGGACCGCAGCAGGTATCCTCCACACGGGCCCGGGCACGCGCGGCCATCGCCGACGTCGAGCAAAAGCGCGCCGCGCTCGAGCAGGCCCAGCTCAACCTCCAATACACCAAGATCGTCGCGCCGGTTAGTGGCGAGGTGACCAAGACCGTAGTGGTGGGTTTGAACGTTCAACCTGGCCAACAGCTTCTAACCGTCGTGCCTCTGGACCAAGTTTGGATCACCGCCAATTTCAAAGAGACCCAGCTACGGCACATGCGCGTCGGGCAAAAGGCCGATATCCATGTGGATTCCAGCGGCCGCACTTTCCGTGGTCACGTAGACAGCATTGCCGGAGCTACCGGGCCGCTTTTCAGCTTGCTTCCCCCGGAGAATGCCACCGGCAACTACGTCAAAATCGTCCAACGGATTCCCGTAAAGATCGTTCTCGAGTCTGGCGAAAACCGGGATCGCCAGCTTCGCCCCGGCATGAACGTAGTCCCGGACGTTTACCTCCAATGAGTACCGCTGCACTCACCCTCGAGCAGGACATTTGGCGGCCCAAGTACAATCCCTGGCTTGTCGCTGTGATTGTCGCGCTGGCAGCCTTCATGGAAGCGCTGGACACCAGCATTACCAACGTGGCCCCGCCATCCATGGCTGGAAATCTGGGCGCGAGCAACGACCAAAGTACCTGGGTGCGTTCAACTATTCCTCGCGGTGGATTTTTTTCATCAACATTCCCGTTGGCATTGGTACCTGGCTTCTCGTGCGTCGCTTTGTCGAGGATCCCCCCTATTTGGGTCGGGTTAAGGCTGCCGGATTGAAACTGGACTACATCGGTATCGCTTTGCTGGCTTTGGGTATTGGTGCGTTGCAGGTGTTGCTGGACAAAGGCCAGGAGGATGACTGGTTCGGATCGACCTTCATCACCACGCTCGTTGTCGTATCGACGGTGTGCCTGATATCCCTGGTAATCTGGGAGTGGTTCCAAAAAGCCCCCATCATCGACGTCCGAATGTTCAGAAATTTCAACTTCGCGAGTTCCAACCTGATGATGTTCATGCTAGGGATCATGTTGTTCAGCAGCTTGGTGATGATGCCGCAGTTCCTGCAGACTCTTCTGGGGTACAGCTCTCAACTGGCAGGGTTTGCCCTCTCCGCCTTGCTATGTTCTATTCCACGAAGCGCATCGATCTGCAGATTAGCTTTAACGCCGCTAGGTTACTACGCATCGTCCAAGTAATCGGCTTGGGCTTCTTATTCGTGCCGATCACGCTGGTGGCCTACATCGGAATTCCGCCGGAGAAGAACAACGCTGTCGCTGGGATTGTCAATTTCATGCACAATATTGGAAGCAGCGTGGGAACCTCCATGGTCACTACGTTAATTGCCCGGCGCTCGCAGTTCCATCAAGAGATTTTGGGCGGTTACGTTCGGTCCGGAAGTTCCAATTTCCAAAATACGCTCAACGGCATGGCCCAGCATCTGGCTCAAGCGGGATTGGGCGCCTATGAAGCTCAGAAGCAGGCCTATGCCAGGATTTATCAGGCGGTCCAAGCCCAAGCAGCCAGCTTGGCCTACGTGGACACCTTCATGGTTTTTGGCCGTGGGATCGGCCATCATGTTCTTTCTGGCTTTCATCTTGAAGAAGATTGAGCCCGGCGGCGGGGGCGACCTCGCGGGGGGCTAAGCGCGGTAAAATATCGGGAGCGGCAGCATGCCGCGGCAAGTGGAAGGCCATGATCAACGTAGTCACCATCGAGCGAGAATACGGATCCGGAGGCGGTGAAATCGCTCAGCGCCTCGCCCAGCGTCTTGGCTGGAGGCTGTGGGACCAGCAGCTCACCGAAGAGATCGCTCGCCTGGCCAATTGTCCCAAGGCGGTTGTCGAGCGCCGTGAAGAACACACCGATCCTCTGTACTACCGCTTCTTCAAATCCTTCTTGCGCGGAAGTTACGAGGGAAGCATCAACGCCCACAAGCTCAAGCTCGTCGATAGCGAGAGCATCTTGAGGATTACCGAGCGTGTCGTCCAGCATGCCGCCAAAAAAGGAAATTGCGTGATTGTCGGCCGAGGATCCCAGCATTTTCTCAGAAACAACCGAGACACCTTTCGGGTCTTTCTTTATGCTTGTAGGCAAGACAAGGTGTGGCGCCTGGTCCACCGCGGCAAGAGTGACAAGGAAGCCCAAGAGCTTGTGGACACGGTGGATCGCGAGCGCGCCGATTTCATTCAGAAGTACTTTCACGTCGAATGGCCCAACCGCGCGGTGTACCACGCTATGCTCAACACCTCAATTGGCGACGAAGCGGTAGTTCAAACCATTCTGCATTTCATGAAAACCGTAGATCCCAAAAGCTGCCCCGAACCCCTCAGTGCCTCAACTAACCCTCTGTGATCGAACCTGCCTGGCGCTAGTTTCGCCGCTTTCCTTGGCGAGGACTTGGCCGCATAGTCGGATGTGTCAAGTGCGACACAGACCGCTCTCAGAGACACTTACATTCAATTCCCTATCTAAGAGATCCAGCGCGAAACAGCGCGGGTGATGGCTATGAACAAGATGTTGTTTGGCCAGGCCAAAACGAGACAGGCACAACCGATTGCTCTGAGCAATTTTGGCCGGACTAGCCCATGGCGGTGTGCCGCGTAAACGGTACGTGATATAACCGGCCAGAGCATCCGATGGACCAGAGCACTGCTTTAGGTTCGAATCACAGGAGGCTGCAATGGTACTTGACTGGTCAAAATGTCCGGCGGTGGAGAGCGTGCCCGGGAAGGTTAGCGGCGCATGGGTATTCCGGGGGACGCGTATGCCGGTTGCAGCAGTTTTCGAGAACTTAGAGGATGGTCTTACCATCGACGAAATCGTTCAGCTGTATGATGGCCTCACCCGAGAACAGATTAAAGCAGTATTGGATTTCGCCGCTCAGAGCCTTGAAGCCTATCCGGTCTCTCAATAATGCTCATTCTGTTCGACCAGGGAACGCCTGTGGGAATTCGACGTGCGTTTCCAGATCACACCGTGCGAACCGCGAGGGAGCAAGGCTGGAGTGCTTTGCTTAACGGCGAACTCTTGCGCGTTGCTGCGATACCAGCAGAATCTGCAAGGGCGAAAACTGGCAATTGTGGTTCTCAGCAGAAACAGATGGAGCCTGGTGAAGCCCTTGCTAGACCAGATCGTTAATGCAGTGATGGCAGCAACACCAGGGAGTTTCACGCTTGTAGAAATTCGGAGACCTTCCTGCGTCTCTATTTGCTTCTTCTGTTTCTTTCGCGCGGAGGTTCAAACGAGCCGTCAACTTCCGAAACTTTTGAGGGCAAAAAACTGTGGGCGGTCTGGAACCTTGGTGAGCGGCCTGAGACATAGGTAACACATTGTACCGGACACATGGGTGACACTTTCTCCCCATAGGGGGGAGGGAGAGATGCCTTGGAAGGAATGTTCGGTAATGGATGAAAGACTGCAGTTTGTGGCTCGCCAGCGAGGCGATGGCGGAACTTTGCCGGGAGTTTGGCATTTCCCGTAAGACGGGCTATAAGGTCTTCGATCGCTACCAGGAATGTGGCATTCAGGGACTCACCGACCGCAGTCGGCGTTCGTAGCGCTATGCCAACCAACTTCCTTTCCAAGTAGAAAACTATATCTTGAACGTCAAGCGTGAGCACCCCAGCTGGGGTGCTCGTAAAATCCGCGAACGCCTGATCCGCCGGTTCTCCTGTATCCCCCTTCCGGCCAAGAGCACCATCCACGCGGTGCTAGATCGCCACGGCCTAGTGGAGCGCCGCGGCCGCGTGCGTCGTTGCGCACAAGGCACTGCACTCTCGTTGCTTCTACCTCAACCGTCTATGGCTGCTAAAAATCAAGTTGCTTGGTCTTGGTCCTTCTCCTCGGTGACCTCAACCGGCTGTTCCGGGGGTTCTGGTTCTGTAATCGGCGCCAAAGCCACTTGCGGAGTTGGTTCTGTGCTCGGGACGGATTCGGGTACCGTGGGGGCGGGTTCATCGTTAAACATTTTTGTTCTCCTTCGTAGATTTGCCGTTCGCTCAGCAGGGATACCACAAGCATGGCGTGCTGTAATCCGGCGAATTGTGTAGGAGCGAGGAAAAAAATATGAACGCCACGAGAAATTACACCTTACTCGCCCGAGGTTGTCGTCGGAATTTCCTTTGCGAAACGCGAAAATCAACGCAAGCGCGGCGGTAAACGCCCTGGCGTCGGCCGTAAGCCCAATCTTGCAAAGCGTCTGCTTGCCGGCGTGAAGCCAATGACGGCCGCCCAGGCGTTAGAAGGCGTAGACGTTCGGGCGATTGTCCATGACTTGCAGAAGAACGGTAGTAGGCCCGTAAAGCTGCAAACTCTCACGGTTTTGTGCGACCGCATCTACGGGAAGCCAAAGCAGGAAATGAGCGTTTCTGGTGGGGTACTGCACACGCATTCGCGCGATCCGCTCTTGGCTTCGTTACCGCAGGCAGCCCTAGAGGAGCTGGCCCGCAATTTGCGCCAGATGGCCCGCAAAATCAAACAGAATCAAACACCGCCATTGAAGCGGAAGTGGCGTAGTCAGACGCTTTAGGTTGCAGATCACGGCAGCAAGAAATACAGCTTTTAGCCGGTTGATTCGACGCACTGAATCGTCCAGACTGCCGACTGAACCCACTCAACGTGCTGGTAGGGGCGGACACTGTGACCAGGTGACCCGTTTGTTCCTGCTAGCCTCCACGCTCTTCCCAGCGTCCGTACAGGATTAAACCGAGGGACGCCCTTACGCCAGGGCGCATATCCTCGCGCGAACTTGTGGAAGACCCATTCGTTGAAAGACCAGCTGCAAGGCTGTGGTAAAGACGACGCGCCGCTCACTCTCTTTCGAGTCGCCGATGGCTTCCCGCCAACTCCTTTGAGCGGCAACTATTGGCACATTCGATGCGGGTACCGCCCGCCATCAAAAATCCAGAACGGAATTCTTCTCTGCGGCGCCTGTGTCGCCAAGCTACGTGCTGCAGGAGGCGGACCGCTCGGTTCGTGCGAGTCAACTCGAAGTGCAGGCGTATCCCGCGGAAGATCACGCAGGATGCCCTTCCTGCCGTATCAGAACAAACGACTAAAGAAGTGTTGCATCGACCTAACCGGCAGCACTTACCGGGGACTAGCGCGATGGTTGGGGAAACTCGCAATTAATCACTTCAGCTTTGCGTACTCCGCCTTGGCCTGCTTCAGGATGGGAATGTCCGGGTCGGCGTCTTTCCAAACGGTGAGGAAGTCATTGTAAGCGGAGCGAGCTTTGGCGTTGTCTTGTTGCAAAACGTACGCGCGGGCGAGGCCGAGATGGGCGAGGGCGCCAATGACTCCGGACGCGACGATGCTGCGGTGGTCGATGATTTTCTGAAACTCGGCGACGGCTTCCTGGCCGCGATGAGCCTGGAGGTAGGCTTCGCCGCGCAAGTAAGCCGGCTGGTAAACGTCGAACCAGCCCGATTCCACGTTGGCCGCCGGCTCAAGAAGCTCCAGAGCATGGGCTGCGTTGCCACGCTTCAACTCGATCGCGGCGCGAAACTCCGGCACGGTCACCTTATCCACATAGCCTTCAGGCGGAACTGTGCTTGCGAAGGCGTCCACAAGTTTCGTGGCTTCCGCCTGGTCGTCGGAAAGTGCAACCGCGAGGGCGTAGAAGCCGGGGTCGCCGCCGAGGGTCTTAGCCGCGGCGATATGGCGGCGGGATTCGGTCAAATTGTCCAACAGCGCTTCTCGTATGGCGTGGTCGGACTCCACGCGAGCCGCCGTTCGCGCGTCGTGCTGGTCTAATACTTTGGCGACGCTCTCGCGGGCTAATTCCCGAGCAGTTTCGAGGCGTCCGTGGTAGGCCGCGACCGCCGATTGCTCCCAAAGAGCTCTATATTCGTAGCCTGGTTCCATGGAGAGCGAATCGGCGAGTAGCGACATTTCCCTTGTGTCGTTCTCGAGAAAGGCCAGCAGGTAACGGACGCGCTGGACCTCGCCAGCGTCCACTCCGCGGCCCTGTGCCTGCTGGTAAACTTGGCGAGCCTCGTCAAAACGATTCAGCGCCATGTAGTCGCCGATGAGGCCTGCGTAGGGAAGAGCTTGACCGGGTTCGAGCTCCACGGCTTTGCGGAATTCCGCTAGGGATCGTTCATATTTCCCCAAGACAGCGTTTTCAGCACCCAAGATGCGGTGCGGAGTAAATTCGCGCGGATAGCTTTGCTCCCACAGTTCGCAATTCTGGATGGCAAGTTCAGTGCGAAACGAGACCATCTGGTGGTAAACCGCGACGATGTCAAACCTTTCGCGCTCGGTTGTGCGGTCGCGGAGGGCGAAGGCCTTGCTGATCGCATCCTTTGAAGGCTGATACTGCCCGAGAACTTGATACGCGCGGCCCAGGTTGGCGTAGGCCACGGCGAAATCCGGATCCTGCTCAATCGCCTGCTGGAAAAGAGGAACGGCGCCGGCCTGATCGCCCTTTGCGTACTTGGCCATGCCGAGACTGTAGGCTTTGAGAGCCGGGAGCGAAGGTGTGGTCGCTTGGACCACAGGCGCGTCGAACATCTGGAGTGATGCGAGGGACTCGCCGAGCTTTTTGCGCAGTTCGGAAGAGGCGTCGCGGAGAGCCGTGAGAATATGGTCCTTGTCGCTTGCCTGGGCATCAGCGCTGGCGATGGATTCGCCGGTGGAACAGTTTACAACCTTGAGAACCAGGTGGTACTGAGAGCCGATCTGAGAAATGGAACTTTGCAGTACTGCGGCGCTGTTGGTGCGGTGGCAGACGTCACCGGCGAGCTGGGGAGTCAGGCGGGAGTCGGAAGGCTGCTGCATCATGCGAAGCGTTTGCTGAATCTGCTGGTCGGGGAGGAGGTTCAAGAAGGGCGACTGCTCGAGCTGAACGGCGAGGCCTTCGCGCAGTGTACCGTCGAAAATTACGTCGCCGGTGGTGTTGGTGAAGTCGGCAAGGACGATGGTATCCCTGTCCGACAAGGCGTGGACACGGCGGAAGCGGACGACGGCTGCGAGGGCGGTGGCGATCACAAGAGCGGCAAGAACGAGAAGGCGCCAGTGGCTCTGCCACTTGGAGGCGACTCGAACAGCTGCCGTTATTGGCTCGGCTACTCGAATGACGGGCGCAGATGGACGGGTCGATGCGGACGCCGTCGCATGCACACCGTTTTCGGACGGTACCTCGAAGCGGTAGCCCCTTGCCGCGACCGTATGAAGGAAGCGCGGGTTTTCTGGATTTTCCTTGAGCGCCAGGCGAATTTTGCGGATTGCAGTGTTGATACTGTTGTCGACGTCGACGAAGACATCTTTGCCCCAAACGCGTTCGAGAATCTCCTGGCGGGGGACGAGTTGACCCTGCCTTTCGGCCAAAAGGAAAAGGACGTCCAAGGGGATGCGCTCGAGGTGCACTACCTGACCGCTGCGCCGGAGTTGGCAGGCAGGGCGGTCCAGCTCGAAGTCGGCAAAACGGAGCGTGTCAAAGGACATGCAGGACCCCAGGCCGGCGGAGGTCGGCGGTTTTGTCTTTTGGGGCCATTATATAGACATCGGGCTAAAACGGGGTAGTGGCGAGACAGTGGATCAGTTTGAATTTCGTCGGGGATGAGCCACGCAGTGGCCCCCCGATTCATCCGCTCCCTGTCCCAAGAACTCTGCCAGCATCATCTTTACAGCGATCACTCGTAGCGATAAATTCGTCAAGGTCGATGTGGGCAAGTACCGCCTCAAAACCGAAGCCGAGATAAAACAGGCGCATCAGGCGCAATTTCTCCCCGATGCCGTCCCGGTGAGTTCAATGAAGGATGGCTTCGCATATGAACTACGTCCGGTCATCGAAGTAGTGAACAACGCAAGCACTGCAAAGAAAGTCGGCTAGAAAGCCTTGTCACGGCAGGGATACGTCTACCAACGCAGTTTTGGCAGCCAAGATTCCAACGAGCCTTGATCGATCTGTGGATACCTCCTGGTAAACCGCAATCGGAAATCACTTGCCTTTACCCCTTGGCCGCCACGTATACAGAGTTCAAATTCCTTTGGGTCCGCCATCTGACCCTATTGCCCTTGCCGGGAGTGGGAAGGGTGAGCCACCCCGGGCCTCGGCAAACTGAAAGAATTATTGTTTGCGGACAAAACACGGACACTCTGCACGATAAAGCAGCAAGGGCTTCCGGTCGCCTGACCGAAAGCCCTTTTGTTTCATCAAGATTAGTGGTGCGCCCAAGGGGACGACTTTAGAACTTTTCAGCACGACTTGATCGCGGCAGTCGAGGAGGGGTTTAGGTCGAAAGGCGAATCGGCTCTAGGGAAGAGTTGCGCGCAGACCCTAGATGAGCTAAGCTACCTTAGCTAAGCTGACCGAAATGAGCGTCGTAACCATTCACCACGCCAAAACAAACCTTTCTCGCCTGATTGAAAAGGCCTCAGAGGGAGAAGAGGTGATCATCGCGCGTGGCTCGAAGCCTGTGGCCAAACTCGTTCCTGTGGGAGAAATAAGGGGGAAACGCCAACCGGGCTCGTTGAAAGGCAAATTGCACGTGGGACCCGAATTCTTTGAGCCTCTGCCCAACAGCGAATTATCCAATTGGGAGTAGCTTTCTTGCGCATTCTGCTTGACACTCACGCCTTGCTCTGGTGGCTTTCAGACGATGTAGCCTTGACGCGACCCGCCAGAAAAACAATAGCAGACACGAGAAACACGTTGATCGTTAGCGCTGCCTCCGCGTGGGAAATCGGTACAAAGGTACGGCTCGGCAAATTGCCAACAGCAGATGACCTGGCGGATGATTTCTCCGGCCAACTCGAGCGTGACGGCTTTGAGTTAATGGCAATTTCCGCAGAACATGCTGTGCGGGCTGGCCTCTTGCCCGGCCCGCACAAGGACCCTTTTGACCGCATGCTGATTGCTCAAGCACAAGCTGAAAATTTACCGCTCATCAGTAATGAAACGCTATTTGAAAGCTATGGAATTAGGCGTATCTGGTGAAGGCCATCAGGAAGCGATTCACCTTTAAACAACGTCCGGAATCTTTGAAGTGGCGCGCCCGGGGGGACTCGAACTCCCGACCTTCTGGTTCATAGGGGGAAATCGCGCTACACGCCAACACACGCCATACAACAAGAACCAACGAAATCAGCGAAATGCGCCATCCGCTTTCGGCTGGCATAGGCTGGCTTTGTACCCCGTTCACGGTAAATTACACGGCAAATTTTCGACTCACATGGGGATGGGGCGGGCCCCCTGGACCTTCTCAGCAGGCCCGCCCTCTGGAACAAAGAGAGATGGCGGTTTCCAGTGTCTCGCGCGCCCGCGATAGTTTCGCGTCCAAATCCGGCGACTCCAGCCGAGCCGCGATTTTTTCTAGAGTCAAACGGACTTCGTCGCACTCCTCGCCGCGCACTGCCAGATGAAATGCTTCGAGTTCGGCGCCATGCGAAGCATTCGTCATTTCCTCCAACATTTGTCTTAGTTCGAGCAAAGCCTCATGCGCATCGCGCGCAGCAATCGCTCGCTTTGGCGTCTCCCTGTGAATTGCAGTACTCCTCTAAGATGATCCGGTTGGGGAACGATAGACAGGGTCACGTGCAGTTGCGCAATCTACATCATTGCAGAGCAAAATCAAGATTCACTTATCAGTTTTCACGCACCTGTAACACAAGCTCCCGCGGGTCTCTATCTTGGGAGACGAACAATCAAGGCGAGAGCACCGGTGATCGCCACGAAGTAGCTCGCTGCGCAGCCGCAAACACCCGAAATACACGCGGCACTTCTGCTCACATACCCGATGCGCCACTACAAGCTGGTAACTCCTAGGTACGGTCACTTTTAGGCTACAATCGCGCCATGACTTCCGACTGGCTGACGAGCCACGCCGCTGCCGGCCAGGCGCTGGCGTCCGTTGCAAGCGTCATCCTCACTCTTGTTCTGCTGGGATCACGTGGCGATACGCAGACATTACGGACAAGATTCTTGCAGAATACCGCAAGACCACGAAGGCAGTTGAATCGCAGGCCAGCACCAGCCAGGCTCAAGCGAACGCGGCGTTCGAGAGCATCCGTCTAGTGCAGCAGCAGCTTGATGATCAACTCGGGCTCGGGCAAAGCGTGATACACACCGCTGTAGACAGCGCGGTCAGCGAAATTAAGTATTGGAAAGACCTTCCGGTGGCAAACGTCGCCGCGGCCCCGGGACTTCCAGCGCCCGACAATTTGATACCGGCCAACGCATCAAGTGCTGTCGAGCATGCGCGGCGCGTGTCCGAAAGTGCCGCAGCGTTGCTATCTTCGGCATTTGAGGACGTAAGGAAGGCAATCAGCGAAATCGAAAGAGTAAAGCTGCTGGGCAATTACAAGAGTCCGGGTTCGAGTTTTCTTGATCCCAGGCCCGGCAATGCACCCGAATACCTCGACAGCGCCCTCAAGAAGCTCCTGGAAGTCAAAGCTATGATGCCGCATGTATGATAAATCAGCTCGCACCACTTAGAAAATACCGAAACTGATGCCCCTTCCGGCCTTCGCTGATGCGTCCGATCTTGCCGGCGGTCAGCAGACTGGCCAGGGCCTTTCGTCCTGTGCTGGTGGGAATGCGCCTGCAAGGGTTCGCCACTTCACGGAAATCAAGAAAATGGCTATGTCCACTGTCCCACCCTTATAAGAGGGATTTGAGAGAGATGATAGAGTGTCCCACTAGGTGAAACGGTGGGACAGCATTGTGGGACACTTCGCCGATGTCACGACTCACGGCGCGGTTTGCGCTAAAGGAGGAAGGCCGAATTTCGTGACGCATTCATCGCAAAGGAGGATTCCGCGCAGCTTTCCTCTCGGTGTGCGATAGCCACAGGGAACTTGCCAGAAATAGCCGGTCAAGGCGATCGGAGGCACACCGTCCACGTCGACGATTCGAAAGAGCGTAAGCCGTCGGTCGCCGTTCCCGCAGCCTTCTATAGGCTGTTTCATATGGCCAACGTAGGCTCGTGGCGCGTGCCTCGTCCAGCGGCGTGACGCTTTAGCAGCAGACGGGGGAAGACTGTACGTACTTCGATGTATCTACGCTCTGAAATCCAAGCTAGCCGTGCTGATTGCCGCTGCCATCTTCGCTGCCAAGAACTTTTCGGATTGCTGCAAGATGCTTCGTGCAGTAGCGCACCGAATTGGGATCGAGAGGCTCCGGGCAGTTTTGGCATTTGCCCTCCGCGATATTTCGCTCCTGATACCGCATTGCTGCGGCCAAATGGGCAGCGCCTGGCGGCAGAGACGGAAGCGGAATCAATTCCTCTTCGCCAATTCGTTGCGTTTCCCTGATTTTGCGGTTGGCCCATTCGAGGGCGCTCTCTTCGTTCGTCAGAGCTGCCTTGAGGGCTTCCCGGTCAGCGTTCTGCCGGAACCATGCGGTAAGAGCCGCTTGGCTCATGGTGTCGATTAGCTTGTCGAGGACTTCGTGGAGTTCTTTGCGTAGGTTGGCGACGTCGTTCAGCCTGGCCAGTTCGTAGTTATCGAGCGCTTTATCGGAACAGCCAAGCAGGAAATTGAGCCCGGATGATGCGGACGCACTCAATCTGACGTTTGCGCGGAGTGTCGCTGTGCCAAGGAAGCAGCCTAAGCCAGAACTGGTTTATTGCTACCCCGGGCAGGATTCGCTTAGGAGGAAGATGGAATGAGGCAAACACGGAAAATACACGGAAACTCTGTACCAAAATGCAGCAAGGGCCTGCCGGTGGAGTCCAGCAAGCCCTTTGTTTTCTTGGGAAAAGTGGTGCGCCCGGGGGACTTGAACTCCCGACCTTCTGGTTCGTAGGGGGAAATCGCGCTACACAGCAACCGACTCCAACCTACAAGGACCAACAAAATCAACGAAAAACACCAAAAGTTTTGGGCTCGTTTCGGCTCGTTTAGGGCACCGTTCACGGACAATTTCGCGCCTAGAAAAGCAAGCGGTTCTCTACCGTTTTCACTTCAACGAATCGCCGACTTTCCGGCAAATGACCAGAGGCTCATCTGCTTTTGTAGGCGCAGTAGTCTTCTGCCCCGATGCCTAGCAACGGTCTAGGTAACCGTCGTAGTTTCGAAGGGGAATCAAAAAACCCCTAGTTATTCAATCAACGCAGTGCGCCTCCGGCCATTCCTCAAGAGCGTCGTCTCCGTAATTTGTGTCGGCTGATACCAAAGTATCGACGATACTTTCGTCCAATTGTGTTCCTTTCATTCGTCTGGCTTACTCACACACGGGCCATGCACTCGCGACAGCGTTTGGGAGAGGGACCTGTCGGTAATTATCCTGGTCGTTTTATTTCTTTGTCTTGGCGGTTTGCTGAAGCTTCGACTCTGGCTGTGGCTGTACTCGTGGCCCTCCCGCTCGGCGGGTCAACTCCGAGCTTCAGCGTCCCGGATGACGTAGCACTCCGCATTCGACTCGACGACACATTGACCAGCGTCGATTCCGAAGTCGGAGATCCATAGCAACACCGCGGTCATAACCGGCGGCGCCGGGAAGGCTGAAGCATGGTGTTACGAGTGGAGACTTTCCTAGGCAACGGCTGGCGAAGCTTGCTTCCGCCTGTGCCAGTAACCCAGCGCGGCGAACAGAAGAATGGCAGGCACGCCGGTCAATCCGCAGGCGATGAAGAAAATGCCATAAGCGTGAATGAGGCCGTGCGTGCTGCTCAAGCTTTCCACCGCGGCGCCGGAAAACCCTTTAAGGATCTTTCCCAGCCAGGCGTAGGTTGAACTCAAGAGCGCATACTGCGTGGCGGTGTATCCCAGA
>Ga0126381_100002290_pt1 | contig 20644 bp, 14 predicted proteins | sample PanSoiMetPlot_28_FD_96465 | JGI IMG/M metagenome (GOLD analysis project Ga0126381, IMG submission 96465) | Tropical forest soil microbial communities from Panama - MetaG Plot_28 | ecosystem: Environmental > Terrestrial > Soil > Tropical forest > Bulk soil | place: Panama | collected 2016-02-17
ACCCTGCAGGATCAGCAGCGGCGCCTTCGCGTTCTTGAAATACTTGATGGGCGATGCGTCTTCATATGACTGGCGATCCTTCACCGGGTCTCCAAGGATCGACTGGTCGTACTGTTGGAGAGAGGGTTCTTCGTGCTCTTGCTCGGTGAGCCAGTCGGTGATTCCGAACAATTCAACCGACGCAGCCCACACATCGGGCGTTCGGCCGATGGCGATCATTGCCATGTAACCCCCATAAGAGCCGCCGGTAATGCCGATCTTCGCTGGATCCACATACCCGGTCGCAGCCAGAAAGTGGGCGGCATAAACCTCATCCTGAAGATCGCCTCCGCCCAGGTCTTTGTAGTTTGCCCGCTGGAACTCCATGCCGTAGCCTGTCGATCCGCGCACGTTAGGCGCGATGCAGACGTAGCCGCGCGAAGCCAGAGCCGCGGCCGTTTTGTTGAAATTGTCAACCGTCTGTCCCGTTGGGCCTCCGTGCGGAAGAACGACGCCAGGATTGGTTCCGTTATGCTGCAAATTGAACGGCACCCAAAGCAGAGCGCTGATTGTCTTGCCGTCAAATGTCCGGTAGTGCACCAACTGCGAGGACGGCAGCCGCGAAGGATTCAGACTCGCTATCGCCGAGAACGTGAGTTGGCGCGCCTTCAGCGTAGCCAAGTCATAGACCCACAAATCCGCAGGCTCGGTCGAGCTCTGATGCGAAATCAATAGCTGGTCGCCCGAGGGCGAATACGCCAAAGGGTTACCCACGGGAGAATTGATTCCCACGGGGAACGGGATTTTGGATGTGTGCCTCGATTTGCGGTCGACCAGGTAAATATCAGAGCGCCCGTCTGCGTTAACGGTGTAAGTGAAGCTCCTGCCATCGGGTGAAAACGCTCCGGCCCTGGCTTCCCACTTCATGTCGGTCACCCATGTCCGCTGCTTGCTGGCCACGTCGACCAAAGCCACATTGCTATACCCTGATTTTTCGTTCGAACTGAGCAGCAGGGTCTTGCCATCGGGAGAAACCGACGACACGCTATAAAGAAAATCCCCCTGGTGCGGTGTAAGGTTTTCCAGCTGGCCCGTAGCTACGTCGATGCGGTAGACGTCGGAGTCGGTGTGTCCTGCGTTGGCACGGTCGGCATAAATCGTCTTTCCATCCGCGCTCCAGACCGCGCCAAGCCACTCGCGGTTCTTGGTTTTCTCGTCCGTGAGTTTGCGGACCTTCCTCGTCTTCCAATCGAGCAGTGCGATGTCGACTGTCGATGCCTCTTTCGGGCGGTAAGACAGAGAGAGCATGCTGCCATCCGGCGACCAATGTGCGCCGCGTTCGGAAACGTCAGGAGTGTTGGTGAGGTTGATCAGTTCGCCGCCATCCCTGGATACGGCGAACAAGTCCCAGAGTTCGCCGCCGCCGAAGTCCTGCTCGAAGACAATCCATTTCCCGTCCGGCGACCAGACCGCGCCCGATTGCCGATCATCAGACTGTTGCAGTTGAATCGGAAATCCTCCCGCCGCCGGCACCTTCCACAGATTCGCTCGCCCCGTCAGATTCGTGGTGAACACCACCTCGCGTCCGTCGGGAGACCATGCCGGCCCGAGCGTGCTGCGGGTGTAAAAAAGCTGGGAGATCGGAGCCGGGCCGGCCGCAGGATTCGTTGCCGAGACAATGGATCTAGGGTCGGTAATCTGACGGTCGTCCGGCGAGTTTGAGACTGGCGTGTCCGCCACCGGCCACGCGAAGCTGAACAGCAGAAAGATAGCGAGTCCAACCCAAATCAGTGATTGACGACCGATCTTTGTGGCTGCTGTAGTCGGCATGGTTTCCCCCTTCGCGTAAGCAGGTTAGGGAGGTTGTAAAGCCGTAGTCAACGAAAAGCAAGTGACAGCCCGAAGGTCGTCGGCGGGGTGATGTCGCTTCACAGATTCATGCGCAGATCGGGAACTGAGGGGAAACCACCACGTGTCTTCTGCGGTTGCAACAAACCTTCACTCTTACCCAACGCAGCCTGTTTTGGCGGCATGATCACCATGGGTGCAGATTGGAAATGCCGCGGTTCCGTCGGGTTCACGGCTGATCTTGCACTCCCGTCAGGAACCTCAGTAATGAAATCGATAGCGCCATTCGACGTAGATCTCCCGCGGATTGTTCCAGTGGAAGCCTCCAAACGTGAGGCTGCTATCAAGCACGACTCGCTGATTGGTGATATTTAACGCGTTCACGGAGATTGACGACCGTTCGCCAATGCTCTTCCCGAGCGACAAATCTACGGTTGTGTGCCCCTGCAAATGATCTCCGGTGTAAGGCCAGCCGGGCACACCCTGCAGGCCGTTCGAAAAGCCCGAACCGTAGTAGACATTTGTCGAGGCAAAGCTACTCCAGGGCAGGCGCACATATCCTCCAACGTTGAGCGTATTTCTCTGATCGTGATCGAGCGGTGAGAGGCCGCTGCCCAGAGAGAAGTCGGTCAGGCCACCCGTGATGGCCCCTTCTCCCTGAGCAAGCTGATTCGAGTACGCGAGGTGAATCTGGGCGCGGCCGGCAATGTTGGGGGAACGGAGAGTCAGTTCCCATCCCTGGATGACGGCTTCCTCGATCGTCACAGGAAAGAACAGGTTCGATTCGCCGATATTGTTGTGGTCAAAAAAATTGTGCGAGATGGTCTTGAAGTTATCGGCATCAATCGTCCAGCCGTGAACGGGAATGGTCACTCCGAACTGGTGTTCCTCATTGCGTTCTCCGTGCAAGGGAAGAAATCCAAGATTGTTGCTGTTCACGAACTGCAGCAGTGGACCGGATGCGGTGAGCAAGGGAGGCGCCTGGTAATAATGGCCGTAAAACGCCCGGAACACCCACCGCAACCGAGGAATGGTGAGCGCTGCACCGAAGCGTGGGCTGATCGCATTTTCGGTGATCATGCCGGAGAAATGGGTCGGGCGCATGCCCGCGATCAGCGTTAGCCAAGAAGTTGCCCTGAACTTGTCATCGACAAAGAAGGCTGCGAGGGCACCGGAAGCTCGCTCGTGATCCGTGAAGTTCGGGCTACTCAAGTCATTGAATACCGCGCCGAAGAGTTGAGTGTCCCGCTGGTAGAAAGTGTAGACGCCGACCTGCAGATTGTTCCTCGGCAGAATCGCATTGAAACTCGCCTGCCCGCCAGCATAATTGGAGGTGCGACGGTTGGTCGTCGCCACCGGGAAATCGTTTGGGTTGGGCGCATAATTCGCGCTGTTGTAGTGATAAAACGGCGACAATGTCAGCAGGACCTTGGGGTTGAAAGTGTGTACCCAGGAGAAATTGACGAGCACGTCGCCTTCATGTTGACCGTCCCGAAGACCGCTGCTGTCATATAGTGAGTTTTCAAAGCTGTTTGGATCCGGATCGTACGGCACCTGGTAGTAGTCACGCCGAAGCGAGGTCACCAGCCGGAGCTGGTTCGATGCATTGGCATTGAAGATTAACGAGCCAAAGCCGCCGTACCCGTTCGCCGCATCGTGTACCACCTCCGCGGTCGGAGGTTGAAGGCCGAGATCGGTACGGTTTCCGTTCAGGCTGGCGTAATAGGCGAAGCGTTGCGTGTGACTGCCAAAATTGATCTGATCGTTGGTTTGATAGAAGTTGCCAAAGCTGGTGATGAGCTCGGCTTCGTTGTCTCGTTCGAAACCGGTGCGTGGGGCAATGTTAAAGACGCCATATGTGCGGTCGCCTAACTCCGCACCATAGCTTCCCCGGTCCGCCTCCAGATAGTCGAGGTCTTTTGGGTCGAACTGGGGGCCGACATTGCTCGCGATATTGGTGTTTGGGACGGGAACGCCATCCACCAGCCAACTGACTTGGTGCCCGCCGCGAATGTGCAGTTGGTCGTGAGTGATGTACGCCCCGGGGACATAATCGGTAATCATGGCCAGGCTGTTAGTACGACTTGCGCCGGGAGTCCTCTGGACGTCCAGACGGCTGACCATGGTAGTCGGAGTCGCCGTATCCTGAGGTGCGGCCTCAGGTGCGGCCGAGACCGTTATGCTCTCAGTTGGGCCCGCAACCGGAAGTTGAAAATGAACGATAGGCACGCTGCTGGCGACGATCAGGATGTTTTGCTGCGATTGCGCAAACCCGGGATTCTCGACAATGATGAGGTATTCACCGATTGGGACTGCACTAAATGTGAATTCGCCATTACTGTCGGTACTCGTAGCCTTTGACCAATCGGAGGTCTTCGACTTGAGCGTCACCACGGCTCCCTGAACCGGCCGATGTTGCGGATCGTGAACAATCCCTCGAACACTGCCGAAGATCGTGGCTAGGGCCATGGTCGGGACGATGAGTGCAGTGGCTACTGCAATTACTACGCGAATCATTGATTCTCTCCTCTGGCGGACGCAGCACTGCTCTCTAGGTACGTGAAGCTCAACGGCGTTGATTGAAATCAAGTTGTTGAGCAAGCAGAAAGCGCCAGCAGCGAGTGCGGCCTGTCTTTGTGGCTCCGGACGTGCGCTGGGAGCTTAGGCTTCCAAAGGTGGACCACGATCCGTGTGAGAGGAGAAACCAGCAGCTAAAAAGATTACGGTCTCATAAGCGCCGACGCTCGAATCAGTCGCAAGGATCGACGTCAGCGAATGTCGCGCTAAAACGAAATGAGCTGCGGCGGTGGAGCGGACACTGTACCGCATTGGGCATCGTTCAGGAACAGTGCGGACTGTGGCTGATGAGCTGCCTTCCGGTGACCACAAACTCGTTTGCGAGGACGAGTTGCAGTGATGCTTGCCGTTGCGCCGACAACAGGCGGGTGTCGTGGCCACCGATGCCGCCGCCGCGGCAAACGGCTCGAGAATTGCCATCAGCAGCACCCCGACCATCAGCGCTGAAACGGTTCGCCGCATTCCTATCCCGTCCCTAATGACTCCGAGCGTACACCTGAGTGCTCAGGACAAGCAACCGTCCTCAAAGCTCGCTCAATTACAGCGCTTTTGGAACCTGCCGCCAAGCAAGATGGGCGGCTTGTTTAGGCCCGACCTTGCGTTGATGGGAATCTTTCGTCGCAGCAATCGGCGGCACAGTCACGATTCATCGCTTGTCGGCCAATCTCCAAACTGCAGGAATCGTGAGTAGAGCACCAATCCTCACATTGCCTGGCTAGTTCAGGGTTATCGAATTGCAGCTTGCAGATTGAACACTGGTAGATCGTCATTGCCAACCACTATAAATTACGGGAGTGATTCCGAAATTCCAGGCAAATGCCCCTCGGGGTATAATTCGCCGGTGAGCTGGCCTTCGACCCGGTGGAACTCGAAGTATTGGAACTCGAAGCAACGGAATCAGGACGCAGAACTGCTATTACTCCTTGGGGAGTTCCCGCAGATTCGAGACGCGCACCTGTTTGTGCTTCAACTTCTGCAGGAGTACCGTTTGCCGCGGCAGACTTGGCTGATTCCGGCACCTCGCTCGGCCAGTTCGATGTTGCAGCGGGTGATGCTTTTTGTATCGCAGGAGCCAGCGTTTCCAAATCTTCGAGACGCGCTGAACTCTCCCCAAGCTTGAATAGATCGCCAAGCGCGCACCGCTGCATTTGAAACGGTCACATCCCCCGCAGCCGTAACTTACGGTATGGGGGTTTACCTACAACTACTCATCTAGACGTTTCTGCTTGCGAGGCGACCTCGGCAAATACCAGCACGTATCCGTTCGGGTCGAGCACATCGATTTCGATATTGTCGTATTCCTGGCGGCGCGGACCGCGAATGATCTTCACGTCAGGCTGGTGGGACAGTTCGTTGTGGAGCGCGACCACATCATAGCAACCAGGGGTCTAAAATCAGGAGCCATGAATATGTTTCGTCCATCACTCCTCGCGTTCTTTCTCGCTATTGCAACAGGTTCCGCTTTTCTGATTTCTTCTCTGCAAGCCGGAACAACAGAGCAGCAAGCGGTGCTGGCGCCGGTAACCGCCCTGTTCGGTGGCATGGCGAAACGTGACCCGGAGGCGATTAAGAAGACGTTGTTAACTGGCGGCACGATGGTTCTGATGCGCGACGGTAAGCCCACTCGGATGACCTTCGAGGCCTTTGTGGAACGGGCAGGAACCCCTGGGAAGACTCACATTGAGGAGAGAATTCATCATCCCTTGGTGCGGATCGACCACGATCTGGCGGTGGTGTGGGCGCCGTTCGAGTTTCTGACAGAGGGCAAGGTAGACCACTGTGGGACAGATTTGTTCAACCTTGTTCGCATCGACGGCAAGTGGCTGATCGCCAGTGTCGCCGATACCGGGCGGAAAAATTGTTTGGTCAAATAGATCGAGTTGCGGCCTTTGGTTCGGCCTTCAGCAGGGAATTGCGATTTCACAACAGCTACGATCCGCCTACTCCGGCGGTGTTCCACAACGCATCGAAGTTTCGGCCATGCCCACTAATTCATAGGTCTCTTGGATGAAGCGGGGACTGTGTGCGAACAGGAAGAGAAGGTGAGTTCGCATCTCACTGGCAAATCGCTGTTCGTGCTGTGTCACCAAACGCCTATCGAGCCACCCCCAAACAGAGTTATGCAGGTTCCCGAAGATGAAGCCGCTTAATGAAGCGGTGGGCGCAGCATCGCAATCAGCACCCGCCCCGCCGAGGGTGCTCGACCTCATGCTGGCTTAATCTCAGCAGCGATTGCAGAAATCCCTTCGTGCCAGCAGGTCCGCTGATGTGGAGACTGAGCGGTCCTTCGTCTGGCGCAGCATGCAAGTCGAATGTGAGAAAGGGACAACATTCCCGCTCAGCAGTCATCAACTTCAACACCAGCTCACGGCAACTCTGATCTCCAGGGAGACAAAAGGCGTATCCGTCGTCCAATTCTTCAGAATCCGTGGCCTTCGCTCGAAACTGCGCAAGTAAGCTTGCCTCGCGACTTCGCAGTTCCGCGTCAGACAGCGAACACGCTATTGAAAGGTTCTCACTCATCTGGTACCTCGTTGGATTTCTCTTTCTCGGCAGACCAGCCGCCTAGCGCCACAATGGACACCAGATTGTTGATGACAACACGTATCACAAAGTTACATTTCGGTAACCGCACTCAGCTAACCACTAGGGCAGCGCCCAACAAGACTTCGGAGAGGAGATGCAGCTTTGGCCCTGTGTCAGAAGCTTTTCTCCATGAGCATTAAGAGAACCACGAATACGCCTGTGGGCTAAGTTTCAGGGAGGATGCGAGCACGTTCGGCTGCCTTCCAGGCATCGAACCCGCCGGTCAGGTTCGCGATGTCGCGGAGTCCAGCACGCCGTAGGATGCTAGTGGCGATGGAGCTCCGGTAGCCCCCTTTACAGTGCACTACGAGCAGTTTCTCGCGGTCCAGTTCTGCGGTGCGTGATTTCAGTTTTCCGAGTGGGATCGACAGCGACTGCTCAATCGCTCCATCGGCCCGTTCTCCTGGCTCCCGCACGTCCAGCACGGCGATTTGACTCCCTCCCTGTTCCCGCATTTTCACAAACTCCTGAACCGTGATTTGCGGAATATAGTCCAACTCGAAGCCGTTCTTGATCCAGCCCGCCACACCGTCCGCCAGGTAGCCGATCACATTCTCGATTCCGACGCGTGCAAGGCGCATCTGCGACTCGCGAACATGTTCGGGATCTTCTGCGGCGATGATCACGGGCGTGTCCAGCCCAAGAATTCGCGCCGCCCACGATGCGTATTGTCCAGTGAGGCCGATGTGAATCGACCCCGGCACGTGGCCCACGGCGAATTGCATGGTGGGTCGCGTGTCCACTACCACCGCTTCCTTCTTTTGCAATTGCAAAACCTCCGTGGCGGTTAATGGAGCCAATGGCGGCAACTCCGATAGGGGTGCAGCGCCACGCCGGTTCAGGTCCACTTCCCGTGCAAAATACTCAGGCCGCGCGGGAAGATTGTCGGTCAAGAGACGCACGAATTCCTCACTCGTTCGCGCGAGCAAGGCGTAATTCGACTCTCGCTGCTTGCCGATCGTGGAAGAGCTTTCCGCACTCATCTGACGCCCGCACAGCGAGCCCGCACCGTGGGCGGGAAAGATCTCGGTGTCATCGGGAAGAATCAGGAGTTTCTCGTGAATGCTCTGGTACATGATCTCTGCGAGCTGCTCTGGTGTGTGGGTTGGCGAGAGGTCCGGCCGGCCGACATCGCCAACAAAGAGCGTGTCTCCAGTGAAGACGGCGGAAGGTCGGCGCGGGTTTCCGACATCATTCATCAGGATGCAAATACTCTCGATCGTATGTCCAGGAGTTTGCAGGAACCTTAGTCGGCACGATCCGAACTGAAGCTCGTCTCCATCCCTGACTGCGATATGAGGGAACTGCGCGCCGGAACCCGCACCGATGTGGATGTGAGCACCAGTGCGCTTTGCGAGTTCGCTGTGCCCCGAGACGAAATCGGCGTGCACGTGCGTTTCGATGATGTGCTCGATCTGCCAGCCGTTACGAATGGCCGCGTCCATGTAAATCTCAACATCCCTTTGAGGATCAATTACCGCGGCGACACCCTCCGATCCAATCATGTAAGACGCGTGCGCCAGGCAGCCCAGATAGAATCGTTCCACCTTTACCGGTTCCATGCTTTTTCCCTTGACTGAGTTCAGTTCTGTTCCCATTTGTTGATAACAGCACATAGCACAAGTTACTGACCGGGATTCACTTCTTACTGTCCATCCGCCAGTTCGTGACGATGGTAAAGCGCGCGCTCTGTTCGCCTACCCTGTCAACGAGAACACGTCCATCGCGGCTCAGCGAATAGTCAGCGTCGGTAAATTGAGTGTGATAGACGGCTCCATTGATAAACGGGGTCTCTGCGCCGAGAACCGGATTGGTCCCCGCAAAGGAGACAGCAACCCTCAGCAGGACATTGTGGGCGCTGTTCCAGAAGTAGATCCACTTACCGTCTGGGCTCCACCTAGGCCCGTCGCCGCCATGTGCTGACACTTGTACCTTCGAGCCTGCAGAGGGAAACCTCGTAATGTAGACCTGGTCGGTGCCACTTTCGCGCGACGTTAACGCAATCCATCTTCCATCCGGGGAGAAATGGGCGTCGTGGTCCCAGGACTCCGATTGCACGACAGGAAACGGCTTTCCACCTGCAATCACGCTCAACGCCCAAACATGTGACGTGCCTGGGTCTCCGCGGTCGTACAGGATGAACTTGCCGTCGGGCGACCAGTCAGTCGGGAATTGGGAAACCGGATCGTCGGCGAGCGCTCTTTCGTTTCCGGTTCCATCGGCTGCCCGCAGCACGATCTGCAAAAAACCCGTTCGTGATTTGTGCTGATAGACGACCTGTCGCTCGTCGGGTGACCAAACCGGACTTGTACTGTTGTCATCGCTGATGCGAATGCGCCCGCTGCCTTTCAGATCGACCACCCACAGGTCGGATTTCGGATCCATGGCCTCGGCGAGTCGCGTGCCTGACGGGGACAAAGCCGTCGCCGCGTAGTGCCCAGCTTCGGCGACGGGCTTTTCCGGCTTTCCGTTGCTGCCGAACCATTGCAGGCGATGCGAACCCGGGTCCCCTCCGCTGTAGACGAGGAGTCCGCTGTCGGCCACCGAGAGGATGCCCCGCCACACGCCGAGATCGTACGCAACGTTCGACGCGATAGGCTGTGGTTCCCCCTTCAGCCGCAGATGCCCGAGATCGAACTTCTGCGCCATCAAAGTCGTTCCGCGAAGGAAGAGGTAATTGCCGTTGTTGAAGAGACCGGAAACAGGAACATGAAGTAGCAACTTGCCGCCGCTGCCGTCGATCGAACCGATATAAACGCCAGTCTCGTCGCTGCCGCCGGGAGCAGTGTGGCTGGCGGCGAAGTAAAGGAAGTGTTTGCCGTCCGGCAGGAGTTGCGGCCAACGATGGGTCGTAATTGCGTCTTTGAGAGTGGTCACGGCCTGAGGATTCCCCGATGCCGCCGAAACTTTCATAATCGGGGACGAAATCGTCGGTGCAAACAGGATGAATCCAGCCGCGCCCCACGAACCGCCGCGTGCGTTCCTCGCGTCGCAGACCGTGGTCACGGAACCGCCGTCCGTGTCCATCGTCCGCAGTTTGCCTGTCTGGAAGAAGCCGATACTCTTGCTGTCCGGTGACCAGAAAGGAAAGGAAGCGTCGTCGCTGCCTTCCAACTCCCGAACGCTGTCTTGGTCGAGCTGACGCAACCACAGCTTTCCGCCTGCGCCGAAGACCAATTTCGTCCCATCCGGGGAGACCGCAGGAGGCGCGCCGCGATCGCCGGTGGTATCGAAGTCGAAATCGCCGGGAGGAGAAAGGTAAGCAACAACACGCGGCGACGCGGGAGCGGCGGACCGGAAGAAGAACAAAATGAAAGCCGCAGCGAACAGCAATGCGGCACCCGCCCCCGACGGGAGCAAGCGTTTCCATCGCGGCGTCGCAAGAGACGCCGTGGGCGTCTCGACGATCCAACACAACTGCAGCTTGACGTCGAGCGCTGCCTGGACGCGGTCATCTGGATTCTTAGCCAGGCACGTTCTAATCAGCCGATTGAGGGCCATCGGAGCCGGCTTCTGCCCGACTTCGATCTGTGGCGGTTCGTCTTCAAGGATTGCCGACGCCACCTTGATCTGGGACTTGCCCTCGAACGGCCGCTTCCCCGTTGTCATCTCGAACAGAACCGCGCCTAAAGCGAAAATGTCGGAGCGCGCATCGGCTTCCATACCCTGGACCTGTTCGGGCGACATGTACTGGATCGTCCCGACTAGCGTCCCCTGCTGCGTGAGTGGCGAGTGTTGTGGGCTGGCCGCGGTCATCGTCATGGCGGCGCTCAACAAAGGTGCCGAGCCGCTGCCGGCCGCTCTGCGGATCTCTGCCGGCTTTGCCAGGCCGAAGTCGAGGAGTTTGGCTCCTGTCTTTGTCAACATTACATTGCCTGGCTTCAGATCACGGTGGACGATTCCGGCGCGGTGCGCCTTGTCGAGCGCGCCGGCGATCTCAGAGCCGATCTTGACGACGTCGTCGAACGGCAGAGCGCCCCTTTTCTTGATTCGGTCGGCCAGCGATTCTCCATCGAGGAACTCCATGACGAGAAAATCCACATCGCCTTCGTGGCCGACGTCGTACAACGTGCAGATGTTCGGATGGTTCAACTGTGAGATCGACTTCGCTTCGCGTTCAAATCGGGCCTTCAAGTCGGGGGTTGACGATAGCGCCGAATTCAGAACTTTGATGGCAACAACACGGTCCAGGCGCGTGTCCCTCGCGCGATACACCTCTCCCATCCCACCTGCTCCTACTGGCGACACGACTTCGTAGGGACCCAGCCGGGTTCCTGCAGATAAACCCATTCCTTTTTCTCCGTGAATTGCGCATTCTAGACCGAAGATCTCATGCGTACCAAGCGGAAACACCGACTGAAGCAGGATTTCTGGCGATGACGAGTGACAACAACGCTTATTACAAGTTACACCGCACCGCACTGCCCCAGCACGTAACTGTGACATGGGCTTTATCAACAGTTACGCGTTGCTACACTCCGTTAACAGCACCCAAACAAGTGCTGTCATGTCTGCCAGTCTCAAATCGCTATGTAAGTCTCTACACTCTGCGGAGATCAGAAACTGCTGAAGAGACAGAAGCAAGGACGATCGCCATGCCGAACGAACGAAGAGAGAGCCTCGATCGTCGCGACTTCATGATGGCTGCCATCGGCCTGGTTGGCGCGTCGACTAGTTTTGCGAGCAGTGCTGGCACTGCGAATACCCAGGACACGAAAGCGCCGCCTGTTGGCCTGGAAGCGGGCGCACCACAAAGAACGGTCTACACCGGCGATGTGATCCAGGGAAAGAAGGTCGTCAGCGCTCTTGACGTGAACGATCTGGAGCGTGGCAAGAAGCACGCGTTCTATTTTGAGGGCGTGCAAACCCCTACGGGGCAACACTGGTATGTGTCGGTGTTAGTCGCCGTGGGGGCAAAGCCGGGCAAGCGCGTCGTTCTGACCAGCGGTGTACACGGTGATGAGATGAGCCCGGTGCACATGATACAGACCGTCATGAGCCAGCTCGATCCGGCCCGGATGTCGGGCACGGTGATGGCGGTCCCTGATGTATCCCGTCCGGCGATGGAAGGCATGGCGCGTAGATGGCCTAATTCCGGAAGAGGAGTCGACCTAATCGACATCAATCGCGAATGGCCTGGGAATGAGAATGGGGCCAGTGCGCCCAGCCGCCACGCCGGGCTCCTGTTCAACAGGCTTTTGAGACCGAACGCCGACTATGCACTGGATGTCCATACCTCGACTACAGGTATGGATGCAACGGCGTTCAATGTTGCCCGGATGGAGTTGCCCGAGGTCCGGGCGATGGCGGAGCTCTTTCCCATCGACCAGATCTTCGACAACCCCGCCTATCCCACTCTCCTCGCGAACGCATTCATCAATGTGGGCATCCCGGCACTCACGCCCGAGATTGGCGCTCCACGCATCCTGGACCTCGCAATGATCCCTTTGTTCGTGGAAGGCACAATGAATGTCCTCAAGCACCACGAGATTACCGACGGTGCGATGGGTCGCACCGGGAAGGACACGAATATCTTCATCGCCAACAGCGGGCACACTATCCTGGCAACTCATGGCGGATTCGTTGAGCTTCTGGTCAAGCTGAACGACAAGGTCAAAGTCGGGCAGAAGGTTGCTATCCAGCGCAACACGTTTGGCGAAGTAGTCGCCGAATACACGAGTGGGGTGGCCGGCGAGGTCTGGGCTCGTCGTTCAGACGCAACAGCCGAGCCTGGCATTCCGCTGATGGCCATCCTCTATAACGACGCCGCTCATGAGTTCCCGGTGGACTACTCCGAGTGAATCAGCGGCCAGCCGTAACTTGATTTCCTAAAGTCGTCTGTCTCCTCAACCCCGGACGACTCTATGAAATCAAGTTACGACCTGTTCCACGAAACATGGATTGGTTGTCCTGTTCGAGATGGTGGCAGTATGTCCCCTCCTGCTGACCACGATCCAAAACGAGCACGGGCATCACTTCCCAGTTTTACTCCTCACTTGAGAATTTCTTTTGGGCTTACGTTAATTCCTAACTGAAGCTCGCTAAGGTTGATGCCGGCCGCGTCTCAGTGCAAGTAATCCTATAGCCACGAGGAAGATACTGGCAGGTTCCGGAACTGTGGCCGCCCCGCCGACATTCACTGAAGCGTCGGTTGTGATTACGTTTCCAACAGAGATCGTATCCATCACCGGATTGAAGGTAGGGTCGTTCGGATCTACGTTGTACTGATCGTAGGTTAGAACGATCTCACCGATCTCACTTTGTCCCAAAGTCACGCCGGCATTCAATTGAAAGCTTCCTACGCCGGTCAGTGTCGCCAAGTTGAAAGACTGCGACACAGAAGCAGCCTCCGGAGATTCGCCGACCACCAGGAAGTTCGGCCCAATGAAATCGGAGTACGTGCCGAGAGCATTTACGCACGGGGAAGTGATGGGTCCGACACAGAAGTCAGAACTGGTAACCACCAGAAAGTTGGTTGTGTTGGTAAGCGTGAAGCCCCAGCCAACAATGGTTCCAGGCATACCTGAAATCGCGCCGCCGGGAGAATCCAGGGTCAGTGTCGTATTCGCAAACGCGGGAGCGCAGAACGTCAAGAACGCCAAATATACGCACGCAAACTTCTTTCCACCAAACATGACTTCCTCCACGGCATTACTCGAATTGGTTGTACCTAATCAAGGTCCCGGTCGCCGATCCCGCGTTCGCAGAGAGGCCTGCGTTCACCGTGAAACGTGCGTTCGTAGGGCAGCTACTGAAATCGATGGCGAGTGTCGCCGCTTGCGACGCTGCGGGAGCAATGTTCCCCACGCGGAAAGGAACAGGAGTATTAACCAGGGGCGTACATGAGGCTCCAAATGTCTGTGTGAAGGAAAGCGAGGTGATCTGCGCTGCGTTCGCCGCGCCCGGTCCATTGTTGGTCAGCGTAATCGTCCACATCCGAGCATTGGCAGGTCCCGACTTCGTGGTGATGTTCGCACTCAACGTAGTCTGCAGTTCGGTGAAGTTTGCAGTGACTAGTGTTGAACCGTTGACGATAACGGTAGTCCCAGGATTCTGGGGATCGCTGACGGGGCCGGACCAGTTTACGAACGTGTAACCGGGATTCGCAGTCGCCTGCAGCCCAACAATCGAACCGTCAGGAAACGGTCCGGAGCCTGGCGTGATGGTTCCGCTGCCGTCGGGTAAGACAGAAGTGGTGAGCTCGAACTGAACTGGCGACTTATGTAAAGGCATGATAATGCCAACCGCCGCCGGCGGCACCGCAAATACCTCGCTCTGCACCGCTCCGTTGACGCAAGTGAAGCCCGGTGGCGGGTTCGAGGGATCGCAGGTGTAGCCCGGCGCCGTTGCTTGCAACTGGTAATACCCAGGGGCGACGTCCCAACCGAACTCGCCGAGGGTGTTGGTCAGATCGGGGTTGTTGCGATTGGAAAGTGACATCAGCCCACTGCCGTTGGGGACCGCCTCCAACGTTCCGTGAGCAGTGTCGGAGCGCAACAGGGTGACAGTCGCGCCGGGAATCGGTGCGCCGGTGCTGTCGTCGATTACCTTTCCGCTGGGATCGATGTAGATGACAAAATTGATGACACTCGGCGATCCAGGTGCGCGGCAATTGCTAAACAAAACAGAGAAGTTGAGCAATCCACGTTGGCCGGAAAACGCCGAGCCAGGAATGGTCGCAGTGAACGAACCGGATTGGGATGGTGTTTCGGTGAGCGTCCCGCTGGTGATGACATTGCCGGCAAATCCCGATGAGAACGCCACGCTCGTCACATTCGAGAGGTTGAGCGACGCACTGTATTGCCCAGTTCCGCCTGAGCAGCCTGGAGCGGTGATCTTTAGGTCGTCACCGGAATTGATCACGGGCACACCGTTGGCAACGGTAGGCGGTGTCAAGGTCGCGCCAGTCCCGGACAAGAGATTCACGTTGGGCGGCACTAGAGGAGGTTGCTGGAGGATGATATCCGGGGCGTCAAATGGACCGGTTACGGGCACGGTGACGGAGATGGAGCCAGGGAAGAACGGGACGGTGTTTGGAGGGAACGCGGTGAACACGTAATCGCCAGGCAAAAGTCCGCTGCTAGTGGGGGAGGGGAAGAATACATAGCTGCCGCTAAAATTGCTGGTCACGTTCGGGCATGGCTCCAAAAGCAGCGCCAGACCAGCACAGCCAATCGCAACAGACGGTTGCCGAGCCACGAGAACTCCAGCTACGACTGTAGCGCCACTGATCGGCTGAGACGCGCCGCCGAGTACATTGCCCGAGACTTCAATTTGCGAGAGCGCGGCTGGGGGTGTCAGAGTGTCGGAGCCTCCATTGAGGTTGCCGATGGTGATGAATCCCGGATTCACGGCAGTTCCAGCGGTAATGAGAAATTTTCCGGAGAGTGTGCTGAATTGGCGGACGTGGCCGTCGTCGTACGCGACGTAGAGAGTGCCCAGCGGATCAAAAGCAAGGCCGTGCGGCACTGGGTTGCCCGGTTGAGTGCTCACGACGATGTCGCGAAAGTTTCCAGTGTCGCCGTGGTAGCGCGCGATTTCGCTAGTACATCCGTCGCTGACATACAGGTCCTGGTCGACGGGGCTGAATGCCAAGTCACGGGGACAGGGCAGGTGAATTGGATCGGACACGAAGACCGTAATTTGGGGGTTGAAAGGGTTAACATCATCCGATCGGTAGATAGTAGCGCCGTTCACCACGTACAAAGCCTGGTCCGGACCAAATCTCATGCCTTGGAGCGGGGAGCCACCTGGGCCTGTGCTATCGGAGCCTCCAGGTGTCCCTGCTGGCCAATTTAGCGGTACACCGAGGTCAGCGTCAGGCCCCGAGCCCAGCTGGTCGACGAACAAGAGGGTATCCCCTCCAGGGTTGAAGATCAGACTAGCGTTTGGCTCCAGGCTGTGCGTGTCACTAAAAAAGATTGAGGATCGGTTGGCAAGAGGCTGGCCAGTCGAGCCGTTAACGATGAGGATATCGTTGTCGAATGGGTCGGCGATGTAGAGATTGCCGTCGGGGCCGAACGCCAAACCACCCGGCGCTGCAAATAACGGCGCAATCGCTGAAACCGTGGAAGCGGCAGTGAACTCGGCGCCGGTGTTGGGGAAACGGCCGGGTAATGGATTGCCGGTGAACGGATCGAAGCGTTTGATACCCTCAGCGTCGCTGACCAACAAGGCAAGTGAGATGGGTGCAGTCCCCGCGAAGTGGTTGAAACGTAAAAACCCCAGTCCGACAATTTCGTTAAAAATAGCGGACGTACCGAACGTATTGTTGCCCGCAGGGTTGCCGTTGCAAACCGGGGCGGTAGAGCAATTCGGACCGTAGTAGCGCGAGATTCCCTTACTACCGGTGACGTAAAGGTTGCCATCCGAACCAAAGTCCATGCTGGTGGCCCCCAACGGCTGGTTCACGTTCGCCTGGACAAACTGAGACTGCGGTTTCCCTTCGTTGGGCGAACCCGGGCCTACGAACTTCAGTACCGCCCGAGAGGCGGGGTTCCCCGCGGCCGAAGGGTTCCCTGCTTCGTTCTGCGCGGAAGCAAGCACATATAAATTGTTATCGGGGCCGAAAGCCAGATCGACGAGTGGAACGTCGCTTATCGTCGCGGTATAAGCTGCCACATTGCTGGGGTCCCCATTCACAGAAGGTTGCGGAGTGCCCTCATCGCAATTCTTCCCCGGCCCGCAAAAACGCAAAACGAGCGCGCCACTCGTGACGTACAAATCCCCGTCCGGCCCGAACACAAGCGAGCTCCCGGTCACAATGACGCTCTTGGTCACGAAGAGCGCACTGCCCGGAGGTTGTTTGTTCAAGCCCGAAGTAGCGCCGAATGGTGCTCCCGGGGGGCAGTTTGGGCCCAAGGGTCCGCAAAAGCGGTAAATGAAACCCGAAGTTGAATCGCCGACATAAAGGTTGCCGTCCGGTCCAAATGTGAATCCAACCGGAGTGCCTGGGATCTGTGGCACGGTACCACCAATGCTTCCGAGAAGCCCATTCGCGGTCAGGATGTATGCGAAGCCGTCCGGCCCAATCGACATGCCCTGGAGATTGAATGGAGCAGTGAATATGCAGCAGCCGACTCTTCCCGAAACATCACCATCAGCAACCGAGGTGGATCCGGGAAAATTCGGCGCAACGGCCACAAGAATGAAGTGAGTGGGCGGCACCGGCTGATTGAATAAGATGCCGGAGCCATAAGCCGCCCGCACCTCCTGAACCACGAGATTTGTCAAAAGCACAGCCAGAGCAGCGCTAAGGACTACGTGACCGAGCCGGAACGGCAGTGGATTGTGACGCGGCAGCATCTGTCCCTTCCTCCAAATCACACAAATGGCGACGCGAGTGGTGCGACACGGGGACACACCGGGTTTGAAGGAGACCGAGTATTAGTACGCAGTCTGGCTCTTTGCCCTGCGATGGGTCCCCGAGAAACCCGGCTGTCGGCTGGGCGCGGTCGTTGCCCGGGTACACCACTCCCTCTTAACTTCTCAATTGCGCTGGTCAACCCTGAGGAGGTTTGCTAGACTGCCACCACTTAGCGACAGTTTGGGGGCTAGGCCCTCCCCACATCGGGGGGCAACTTACCTAAAACAGTCCTGCGAGTCTTTGCGGAGTCATTCAGAATTTCTTCCGAAGTTTTTCCGATGGTAAGTGCATGCCAGCGCGGAGGATTCTCGAATTTGGCAACTTCCGGCTCGATCCAGCCGAGCGGGCGCTATTTCGCGACGACGTGCCGGTTTCCGTTCCGCCCAAGGACATTGAAACCCTGATCGTGTTGGTCGAGCACGCCGGGCACATCGTAGAAAAAGAAGAATTGGTCGAACGAGTGTGGGCCGACGTATTTGTGGAAGAAAGCAATGTCTCGAAGCGGATTTTCAATCTGCGACAGGTTCTGGGGGAGAACGGACGCGGAAAGCCTTATATCGAAACGATCCCTCGGCGGGGTTATCGCTTCACAGCGCAGGTGAAGGAAAGTCAGCAAGTAACGCCATCCCCGCTCCCAGATGCCGAAGCAGCTCCTACCCCAGACATCGCTAACGGGGAACCTCGGAACACCGACACCAGCAATCCGTCGCTCTTGGGCCGAGGCTGGATCCTGGTGGCACTTTTCTCTGTGCTTGCCCTTTCTAGCGCCGCTACCATGGCTGTCTGGCCTCAGGACAGCACACCGCGTGTGACCCGCACCACTCAAATCACATCGTTGGGCCGCGCCTCAGATCCCCTCGCGGTCAGCGGAGAGCGGCTTTTTCTGGGCATCCGGACGGGTGGGGCCCGGCAGGTAGCAGCAATGTCGGCGCTAGCGTCGACGTCGTCGGCAGGCGATCCTCTGATTCTACCTACAGGCCTTTCCGCCGCACATGTGTACGACGCCTCCCCGGACGGCTCCCAACTTCTGCTGGGCAGCGAGTCTAGCGCCGAGGAGGATCGCCCTCTGTGGATCGTGGGGTCGGCAGGAGGTGCCCCCAAGCGCATCGGCGAACTGTCAGGCTCGGGCGCGGCGTGGTCCCCGGACGGCAGACTAATTGCTTATACGCATGGCTCCGCAGTACTCATCGCCAACGTGGACGGTACGAATGTTCGAAAGCTAGCCGACGTTTCCGGGTTTGCCTATTGGCCTCGCTGGGGGCGTGACGGGAAAGTGATTCGCTTCACGGCCGAGGACACAAATCAACAGGCCGCTGCGATTTGGGAGATCCCTTCCACTGGCGGTTCGCCGCGCCTGTTGTTGCCTGATTTGAAGGACAACAAAGATCGGTGGGGATCCGGTCCCGCCAAAGGGACATGGTCGCAGGACGGCAAATATTTCTATTTCCTAGTAGGTCGCTACACCAGCGGAGGAATATCCACCAGTGTGTGGGCCATGAGGGATTCCACGGACTTCCTGGGCAGACGGCCTTCGCCGAAGCAGATCTTTATCTCTCCGCTCACTCTTGGCACGCCGATCCCCAGCGCGGATGGCAAGAGGTTGTTTGTCACCGCATTCCAGGAAGATCGGGAACTGATGAAATTCGACGGGCGGCAGCAGCGATTCGTGAGCTGGCTCGGGGGGACTTCCATTTCTTCAGTCGCCAGCTCGCGGGACCGTCAGTGGGTCGCCTTCGTTTCCTTTGGAGACGGAGTGCTGTGGCGAGCCCGTGCAGACGGAAGGGACACAATCAGGTTAGTCGAGTCTTCTTACAAGTCGTTTGGCCCTGCCTTCTCACCTGACGGTAAACGCATCGCCCTCTATGATGCGCGCGAGATCCATCGGAGACGAATCCACATAGTGCCTCGGGACGGTGGGACGCCAGTTCCAGTTACGGCTGGTGACGATAGCTCTCCGAGTTGGTTTCCGGATGGCAATGCAATCCTCTATAGACATCAGCCTCCTCCGGGCGATCCGACCAGCGACCCGCGTGGACTCTATCGCCTAGGTCTGCAAACGGGCGAAAAAACTCGCATTCCGGACTCGGAAGAGAAAACGGATCCCGTCCTCTCGCCCGACGGAATTTTAATCCTCGCGGTGAGCGCAGATCTGCGTAAGCTTTCGCTCTTCAACTTCAGAACTGGAGAATGGCGCGATCTCGCCTCCGGTGTTTTTCTGCGGTCGCCCTGTTGGTCTCGCGACTCTCGTTTCGTTTATTTTCAGGATTATTACCAGGGCAGCGAGCAGCCGATTTACCGGATTCGTCTTTCTGATGGCCATTTGGAGAAGGTGGCAACATCCGCTCAGTTCCAGCGCTCGGATGTTTTTCACGGCTATGTGTTTCAGGGACTCGCCCCAGATGGGTCCCCGATTGTCTCCTTGGTCCGAAATAAATCAGACGTGTTCGCACTCGAACTCGATGTTCCCAAGTGATTCATTTAATGACACCGGACCGGACACGACGCAATTGAGAACCGGGCACAGACCGGCCAGCTTAGCCGTGGCGTCCATTGATAAACGGAACGGCCATTGAATAGCACTATCGCATCGATTCCCAGTCGTCCGGTTGCCCCCAATCTGGCGGAGGCAGCAGAACTCCCCAAATGTTTTGGAACCTTTCCAGTGCGATCCCAAATTCCAATGGACGCTCCCGGCTGGCAAAGACGACTCGCGCATCTGCGGACTTGCTGGTTAGCTGCACACGGATCGTGATCCTGGCTCCCAGTCCCAGCGGGGCCGTGGTTTTCAGCAAAGCCCCATGCAGGTTTACGACGATTGTTTCACCCTCGCATTTCAATCCGGTGGCTTGCACCTCAATTTGAACGCGGATCGGTACACGTGCGCTCCGGCGGCGTTCGCTGGGCTCATCGCTTGTAGGCTTCATGAATCTTCTTCTGCGTTAGGAATTGGCGCTTTGACTGGAAACCTACGCTCCCCGATGGGGATTATCAACAGTTACCAGCGCCTAATTTGCTTCGACTCCCAACCCTGCCCCGTGTTGTGTCCGGAATTCCTGATTGTCATGAATTGTTTTCGCCGGATGATTGCGGCGAGGATTGTCAGAGCAGATCGCAAAAAAAATAGGAGGATTATTCGTCCTCCCATGGCTGCGAATCAGCGATTAGTGTTGTAACCGGCGGCGTTTTTCAGTGGCAATCGTTATGCAGTACTGGAAACGCGTACTGCATCTGCGGCGGCAAGTCGCTCACCTTAGCTGGTCCCTCGATGCAAGGAATCGCGCTCAGGTA
>Ga0126381_100002291_pt1 | contig 20643 bp, 20 predicted proteins | sample PanSoiMetPlot_28_FD_96465 | JGI IMG/M metagenome (GOLD analysis project Ga0126381, IMG submission 96465) | Tropical forest soil microbial communities from Panama - MetaG Plot_28 | ecosystem: Environmental > Terrestrial > Soil > Tropical forest > Bulk soil | place: Panama | collected 2016-02-17
AACAGCCGGGCGATATTCTACGCGGTGCGCCCGTTCCATTGGCGCGACGACTTCCCGATGGTCAACCGCGTCGAGCGCGACCTGATGCGCACCGTCGTGGACAAATACCGCCACGTCCTGCCGTTCCCGAAGACGGTGTGACGCTCATGCGGCGAATTACAGCGGGCTTCGGTGTAGTGGAATCGCTGCTCTGCCGCTCGTCCCCGCGCATAGCCCGCGAAGACGGGCGTAAACGCCCTTTAGAGCGGGGACCCAGTACTTTGCCTCAAGCACTGGACCCCCGCTTCCGCGGGGGTGAGCGGGTGGGCAGGCGCTTCAACTCGGGCGGAATCTGCTCTAGCGCGATCGTGTTCCTTGCCGTCGCATCGCTTTGCGGCCCGGTAGTCGCGCAGCCGAGCGACTGGAAGAAGGGTTGGGACCAGACCATCGCGGCGGCCAATCAGGAGGGGCAGCTCGTCATCTCGGCGCCGTCGGGCACGACCTGGCGCGAGCAGCTGATGACATTCCAGCAGGCCTATCCGAAGATCAGGCTCAGCCTCACCGCCTCGGCCTCGCGCGATTTCTGGCCGCGCGTCGTGAAAGAGCGCGAGGCCAAGCTCAGCCTGTGGGATTTTCGCGTCGGCGGGCCTGACAATCTGTCCTACAGCGTCAAGGCGATGGGGGCGATCGCGCCGGTGCGCGACATGCTGGTGCTGCCGGAGGTGCTGGACAATAATGCCTGGTACGGCGGCCTCGACGGCATCTTTCTCGACAAGGACAGGCGCTATTTCCTGGGCTTCGCGCTCTATGAGGAGAACATCGCCTATTACAACAGCCGGCTGATCAGCGATCCCAACGCCGCCGAGCTCAAGAACATCACCGATCCGAAATGGACCGGCAAGATTTCCATGGCGGACCCGCGCGCCGGATCGCCGCTGGTGGGCTCGGGCGCCATGCTGCGCACCTATGGGGAGGAGTTTCTGCGCACGCTTATGGTGCGGCAGAAGCCCGTGATCGTGAAGGACCCGCGCCAGCAGATCGATTGGCTCGCGTCGGGGCGCTACCCGATCACCATCGGTATGCCGAGCATCGCGTTCGTGGAGTATTCCGAGCGCGGCGGCAATATCGAGGGCTTGAAGAAGATGACCGGCCCCATGACCTGGACCCAGGGCGTCGGCGGCGTGCAGGTGCTGGCCGATCCGCCCCATCCCAACGCCACCAGGCTGTTCGTCAACTGGCTTCTCACCCGCGACGTCCAGGCCCGCCTCATGGCGGCGGTCAAGATCAACAGCCGGCGCAAGGACGTGCCGCTCGCCGACCCCAACGACACGGTCGATTATGCCAGGCTCGACGAATATGTCGGCGGCCAGACCGAGCTCATGCAGCCGTTCCAGCGCCGCGCCGCCGAGATATTGCGCGAGGTGCTGCAATAGCCCTCGCGCGGGAACGCAGGGCTTGTCGATTTCTGTAGGGTGGGCAAAATCGAGGGTTGGCGGCAAACGCGTGGGCAAAGGCTTTCCGAACGATTTTGCCCACGCGGAGAAGCCCCGCAGCGCCTTTGCCCTCCCTACGAGTCTGGCGACCGGAAGACAGCCTTGTCGATCTCGATGCGAATAGATGCCGCGGCGCCTGACGCGGGCGCACCCTGGCGGCATCGGCTCGCGCGCTGGCGGGAAGCGCAGCTGTGGCCGTGGACCGTGCTGCTCCTGACCGCGCTCACCGTTGCGGTGCCGCTCGGCTTCCTGGTGCTGGGCAGCTTCTCGAGCGGGCGTTTTCTCGGCGAGATCGACCTGCGCGCACTGACCCTCGAAAATTACCGAGTCGTGTGGGGAAGCCCGGCGACACACGCGGTCTTCCTCAACACCGTGATCTATGCGCTCGGCGCAATCGCGATCGGCGTTCCGCTGGCGCTGGCGCTCGCCTTCCTGGTGGAACGCACCAACATCCCCGGAAAGATCTGGATATTCAGCGCCGTGACGCTCTGCCTCGCCATGCCGGGGCTCCTGCATGCCATGGCGTATGTGCTGCTGTTCAGCCCGCGAATCGGGTTCATCAACAGAATCCTGATGAACGCATTCGCCCTCGAGACGGCGCCGTTCGACATCTACGGGCTCACCGGCATGGCCCTGGTCGAGGGCCTGCGGCTCGTCCCGACCGCGTTCCTGATGATGCTGCCGCTCCTGCGCAACATGGACCCGGCGCTCGAAGAGGCCGCCACCACCTCAGGGGCAGGCCCGCTCACCGTGCTGCGGCGGGTCACCCTGCTGGTGATGCTGCCCGGGATCGTGGCTGTGTTGATCTATCAGCTCGTCTCAGCGCTGGAAGTGTTCGACGTGCCAAGCATCATCGGCATGCCGGCCGGCATCTATGTGTTCAGCACCCGCATCTATGCCGCACTGCATTCGACCTCGGCGCTGCCCGATTACGGGAAGGCCGATGCGCTGGCGATCCTGTACCTGTTCGTGGCAGTCGCGGCGACCGCAGTCTATCTGCGGGTGATCAGCCGCGCGGAGCGCTTCAGCATCGTCACCGGAAAAGGCTATCGGCCGCGCACCATCGACCTAGGCGGCTGGCGCTTCCTCGCGCTGGCGCTGGTCCTCATCTATCTCCTCGCCGCCTTCCTGCTGCCGCTGCTCGTGCTGGCCTATGCGTCATTCCTGCCGTTCCTGCAGGCGCCATCGGCGCGCGCCTTCCAGTCGTTCAGCTGGATCAACTATCGCAAGGTTCTCGATTCCGACCTGATCAGCACGGTGATCCTCAATACGCTTGTCATGACACTGGTGGCCGCGACGCTGACGGTAATGCTGAGCTTCGTGATCTCGCTCGTGGTGGTGCGCTCGAAGTTCTGGGGGCGCAAGCTCCTCGATCAGCTCGCCTTCATGCCGCATGCGATCCCCGGCATCGTGATGGGGCTCGCGCTCCTGTGGGTCTTTCTCAAGATCGACGGCCTGGGGCTGCCGCTCTTCGGCACCATCTGGTCGATGGCGATCGCCTTCACGATCACGTTCGTGGCCTACGGCACCCGCACCATGAACGCCGCCATCCTGCAGATTCACCGCGATCTCGAGGAAGCGGCACTGGCGAGCGGAGCCTCCTCCTGGCGCACCGCCTGGCGCATCTTCGTGCCGCTGATCATGCCCGCCATGGCGGGGCTGTGGCTGTGGGCGGCGCTGCATGCCGTGCGGGTGGCAGGCCTGCCGCTGATGCTCTATCAGGGCGCCGGCAACCAGGTGCTGTCGGTGCTGATCTGGAACATGTGGACCGACGGCCAGATCGCCCAGGTCGGCGCGATCGCCACCGTCATGATCCTGGCGCTGCTGGCGCTCACGCTGCTGCTGCGAACCTTCGGCTTCGGACGCGCCATGGCTCGGTGACGAGCACGGAAAACGCAAAGAGGGGACCCATGGACCACATCAATTTTCCCTACCGGGCGAGCGCGCATCTGGCGCTCCTGCATGTCGTCGCCGAATCCGGGGCCTGGGAACGGCACGGCCTCGACGTCAACTACGCGTTCAAGATCAGCTCCAAGGACGCCCATCGCCAGGTGCCGACAGGCGACATCGAGTTCGTGGGCGGCAACCATGTCTCGACCTACGGCAAGCGCGCCCGCGGCGACAACTGGACTTATCTCGGCCAGACCGTGAACCGGATCGACCATCGCCTGGTGGTGCGGCCCGACTCCGGCATCAACGGCGTCAAGGATCTGCGGGAAAAGAAGATCGTCACCGCGGGCTCGCACCCTGCCCTCAACGACTGGCTCTTTCTCAGGCAGAACGGGCTCGACGTCGACCGCGACGAGGTCGAGATCATCAATCAGTCGACCATCCCCAAGGGCGAGATGGACGAGATCGACGGCGACACGGCGCGGCGCCGGCAGAAATGGGAGCTGGTCAAGGACGGCACCGTCGATGCCACCTTCCTGACCCCGCCCAAGAGCGATATCGCGGCCAGGAACGGCCTCAAGGTCATCGACCTCGAGCCGCTGCCGATGATCCACTTCACCACCATCTCGACAAGCCAGAATTTCGTCGAGCGGCATCCCGACATCGTCGACCGCTTCCTCAAGGGCCTGATCGAGGGCATCGCCTATTTCAAGACGCGACCCGCCGATGCGATCCGGATTCTCAAGGAGCGCCATACCAGCGAAGGCAGGATGGACGACGCCATGGCCGCGAAGGTCCATCGCGAGCTCGCCCGCGTGCTCGAGCCGCGGCTCTATCCCGCTATGGACGCGATCGCCAACGTCTACCAGGAGGCGCTGCGCCAGGACGCCGACGCCGCCAAGGTCAATCCGCTGTCGCTGTGGAATTTGCACTACATCCGCCAGATCGACGATTCGGGATTTGTCGATGCGCTGTATGGGACCAAGCGGGAGTAGGCATCGGGCTCGATGCTCGTCGAGTGAGGGATGCAGCGCCTCTCACTCCTTCTCCCCGGAGGGGAGAAGGGGGGATGAGGGGGCTCCCGGCCTCACGATACGGAAACGCCGGAACCCCCTCACCCCACCCTCTCCCCTCCGGGGAGAGGGAGTGAAGCGCCGTGACCACCTAACGCACATACGGGCTGTGTGCCCTCCCCCCTACTGCCCCGGCAGCTCGTTGTTCCAGCCCTTCGACCAGAGCTGCTGCAGCTCATCCAAAATGGTCGTGTCGAGATCATCCACCGCGATGGTCTTGCCCGGGCCCGTGACCTCGTTCGGATAATTGAGAAACTCGGGCCGCTGGAAGTCCTTGTGGGCCGGGATGCCGCCGGTCGCGGCGTGCAGGCCGATGCCACCTTCCTTGGACAGATACCAGTTCAGGAAGATTTTGGCGCCGTTGAGCGATGGGCTGCCGCGCAGAATGCTGATCTGGGTCGGCGCCGTCGGCACGATGCTGGGGCAATGGAACGAGACCGGCGCGCCGGTCGACTCGAACTCGTGCACCCGGTAGTCGCCCGAGGGCGCGACCGCGAGCTGCTCGCCGGCGGCAGTGAGCTGCACCGAGGCGTCGCGGCCCTCGTTGCGCCGCCGCGGCTTCACCTCGACGAACAGCCTGGTGATGAAGTCGCGCGTCCACTCCCGGCCCTTGGCGCGATAGAGCGCGGTGAGCCAGCCCGCCGCCGTGTTGCTGACCGCGAAATTCCCATTGCGCCAGCGCCGGTCGGTCAGGAGATCGTCCCACTCCCTGGGCAGGTCGGCGGTCTTCACCAGGTCGGTGTTGTAGGCCATGCACCAATAGGTGATGCGCTCGGGCGCCCACAGGCCCTCGGGATCGTAGGAGCCCGCAATGCCGTTTTTGAAATTCGGCAGCTCGCGCAGGTCGACCAGACCATTGGCGTTCTTGAGGTCCTTGAACACGCTCGAGAAGCTCGTGACGATGTTGGCCACGTAGCGGCCCTGCTTGTACGCCAGCAGCATCTGGACCTGCCGGTTGTCGCGCGAGGAGCGCACGTAATCGATCTTCACCTGCGGGTAGCGCGCGCGGAACGAGGCGCTCACGACCTTCCATTCGTCCGCGCTCCAGGTGCCGAGAATCTGCACCGGCGGCTCTTTTTTGGCGGCCTCGAACCAGGCCTGCGGCATGACGAGCTCCTGGTCGAGCCCGGCCATGATCGATTCATCGAGCTTGAGCTCGCGCAGCTGCGCCTTGGTGGTCGCCGGGAGCTCGGCCGCCTGCGCGAACGAATGCGCCGACAGCGCAGCGCAGAAAGCGCCAACGATCGCCGCCAAGCCGATCTTCATGTCTCGTACCCGTTTCACCATCGCCCAACCTACGCGCCGCTGCCGAGCGCGGCCTTCACCCGCTCCGCCCTCAACGGGGCACGCCTGATCCGGGCGCCAGTCGCGTCGAACACCGCGTTGGCGAGCGCGCCCGCGATCCCCCGGCAGGTGGCCTCGCCCGCGCCGCCGCAGGGCTTGTCGGGCCGGTTGATGAGCACGATGTCGATCGCATCCGGCGCCATCGCGATGTCGCCGATGGGATAGGACTTCCAGTCGACGCTGGTGACATTGTGGCGGTCGAACGTGACCTCTTCCCACAGGGTGCGGCTGGTGGTCTGGACGACATTGCCCTCGATGGTCGCGCGCAGCCCTTTCGGATTGATGATCAGCCCGCAATCGTGCGCAATCACATAGCGCAGCGGCCGGACCTGGCCGCTGGTCCGCTCGACCTCGACGTCCACGATGATGGCCACAGTAGTCCCGTTCTTCTGCGCCATGGCGACGCCGCGTCCCGTGACCGGCCCATTGCCAGACGGCGCAACAGGCGCCGAACGCCGCGGCTGCCAGGCGGCGCGCTCGGCCGCCGCCTTGAGCACGTCGGCGTCGCGCGGATCGGTCAGGTAGCGCAGCCGGAACTCGATCGGATCGCTGCCAGTCGCCACCGCCAATTCGTCGATGAACTGCTCGCTCGCAAAATGGCTTTGCGGGCTTGCGGTCGCGCGCATGTGCGAGGTGCGAAGCGGCGAGGCGCGCTCCAGCAGGGGCGCAATCGTCTCCCAGCCGATCCGTTTGTTGGCAAAGCCGTAGGAATCTACCGGGCCGCCGAATTCCTGGGTCGGCTCGAGCTGATAGTTGAGCAGATGGCCGGCGAGCGTATAGGCGGGCTTGCTCTCGTTCGACATGATGTCGAGGATCGAGAACGCCTTGGTGATGAATTCGTGCGCAACCACCTTGCCGGAGGGATCGAGCGCGGCGCGCACGCGATGCACGGAGGCGGGCGCCTTGGGATCCCAGCCGTGGCCCTCCTCGCGCATGTACTGGACGCGCACCGGGGCGCCGACCGCGCGCGACAGGATCGCCGCATCGGCGGCCGCATCGCCCGCATCGTTGCGCCCGTAGGAACCCGGCCCCATGCGCCAGTGGCCGATCACGTTACTCGGATCGAGCCCCAGCAACGCCGCCACCCCGTCGCGGGTGTAGTGCGGCTTCTGCGATCCGGTCCATAACGTCGCGCCATCTGCGCGCGCATCGACGACCGCGCAGGCCGGCCCCATGCTGGCATGGGACTGGAACGGCCATTCGTACTCCGCCTCGATGACGCGCAGCCCTTGCGCCCGCGCCTGCGCAAGGACCGCGTCGACCGCGCCGCGATCCGCGATGATCTCGCGCTTCACCACCGGCGCCTCGCGGATGTGCCGGTAAAGCTCGCGCTGCTCGATGAACGGCGGCTCTACCTGCGACCACACGACCTTGAGGCCGCGCGCGGCGCGCACCGCGTGCCATTCCTTCTCGGCGACGACGCCCAGCAAATCCTTGACGCGGACCACGCGCGCGCCCGGAATATCCGCAATCGATCTCTCGTCGATCGTGACCGGCACGGCACCCGCAACCGGCGGACGGATCATCCGCCCATGCAGCATACCGGGAACCTTGACGTCGCTGACATATTCGAACTGCGCATAGACCTTGGCGGCGACATCCCGGCGCCCTCGCGGCGTGCCGACGATTTTGTGCTGGTCGGGGCTCTTCGGCTTCGCTTTTCCTTTCACCGCGAGCGAGTTGCCGATGCGCCCGTTCCATTCGAGCTTCGTGTCAAAGGCATTTCCGCCGATCAGCTCGGCATAGGACACTCGCTTGGCGGGATTTGCGGTTGAGGAAACAACTCCATCGACAACCGTCAGCTCATCCGTCGGCGTTGCGAGCCGCCTGCTGGCAAGCTCAAGCAGCACGCGCCGTGCCTCGGCAGCGACATCGCGCAAGGTGGCGCCGCCTCTCTGCACGCCGGTGCTGGCGCTCGCGCCGCCCTGATTGATCGTGCTCGCGGTCTGGCCCATCACCACGGTCACGCGCTCATACGGCACGTCGAGCTCTTCCGCCACGATCTGGGCGATCGCCACATCGAGCCCCTGCCCGCCGTCCACCTTGCCGAGAAAGGCGCTGACCGCGCCATCGCGACCGATCGCGATCCAGGAATCGAGCTGGTCCGGCGCGAACGGAGGCCGCGCCGCGCCCGCGGTTTGTGCGAAGGCGGCTGGGGACCAACCCGCCGGCGCCGCGAGCGTGACGATCAACGCGCCAGAGGCGGCCAGGAAGGCCCGGCGTCCGGGATCGGCATCATCTTGTTGACTGTCAATCATCGCCAGCCTTCCCTCCGCCCGGATTCAGCGCCCGCCGGACAGCGTTGCGAGACTTCAGGCCTCCGGTTCGCCGATCCTGGCGGTGCCCATCGTCTCGAAGAAACGAATGACCGCCGCCAGGTCGCGCTGCGGCAGCGTCGCGAGCAGGCGGCGCGTCTCGCTCTCCACCCGCTCATAAAGCCCCGCAAGCCTGGCCAAGTTCGCGGGGAGCAGCGTGACGAGCAGGCTGCGGCGATCGGCGGGGTTGGGTTGGCGCCGAATGTAGCCCGCCTTCTCCAGGCGATCCAGCGCGACCGTGACACCGCCGCTGCTCAGCCTGGTTTCAACCGCAAGCCGGCTCGGCGTGGAGGGCCCATAGAGCTGCAGCACGTGCAGCATCTGCAGGTCGGTCAGGCTGAGGCCTGATCTCTCCGCGGCCTGCGCGTTGAAGAAGATCGACCGGGCGATGAACTTGCGGGTTTCCAGCACGATGCGGTCGGCGAGCGTGACCGGCGCCGGCACCCGGGTCAGGTCCGTCTGGGCGGCGCGCCGCGATCTCGGTATCCTGGCAGCCTTCATGACGAAGTCTTGCCTTATTCGAAAAGTATCTTATTGTGTAAGATACATGGAGGATAAGATAATGGCAGCAGCAGCGAAGGCCTACAAGGGCATCGGCATGGAAGGCTGGGTGGCCCGCTCGTACGAGGCGACCACGCGCCGAGACATGCCGGAATTCGTGAAATTGGCGGCGCGGATCGCGGCGATCGTGCCGCTAGGCGCGGCGGTGCTCGAAATCGCGCCCGGCCCCGGGTTTCTGTCGATCGAGCTCGCCAGGCGCGGACTTGCGGTCATGGCGGTCGATGTCAGCAAGACGTTCGTCGAGATTGCCCGCCGCAACGCAGCGGATGCCGCCGTCGCGGCACGCTTCGAGCTTGGCGACGCCGCGGCGTTGCCGATCGCCGACGCGAGCGTCGATTTCGTCGTCTGCCGCGCGGCATTCAAGAATTTCACCCAGCCCGTGAAGGCGCTCGCTGAAATGCGCCGGGTCCTGCGGCCGGGAGGGACGGCGCTGCTGATAGACATGCGGCGGGATGCATCGATGGCGGCCGTCAGGCAATACGTCGATGGGCTCGGCGTCGGCTTCTTCAACCGCGCCACGATGCTGCTGACCTTTCGCATGATGCTGATCCCACGCGCCTATCCGCTCGATGAGATTCGCCGCATGGCCGACGAGGCCGGCTGGGCGCCCCCACGCATCGAAACCAACCCGCTCGGCTTCGAGGCATGGACGACGAAATAGCGCGGATTCCTTTGAGTCGAAGCGTGTCCGCACCCGCTCTCCCCCGCGAAAGCGGGGGTCCAGTGCTTATGGCAAAGTACTGGGTCCCCGCTCAAAAGGGCGTTTACGCCCGTCTTCGCGGGCTATGCGCGGGGACGAGCGGCAAAAAAGCGACCACCGAAAATTGGAAACGAGTTGCGCCAGGCTACTTCGCCGGCTGGAAATACCTAAGGTCGGGCGGTGCCTGGCCCTTCTTGCTCGGCATCAGAAGGCCGTCCGAGCTCAGGAAGTAGTCTTCCTTGCCGAGCGTGATCCAGACCTGCGCCTCGGCGCAGACCTCCTCGGGCCAGCCGACCGGCCCCGGGTTCTTGTAGCGCGGATAATTCCTCACGATCGTCCAGGGGCGCGTATAGGCGTGATCGATCAACGTGATCTCGTTGTGCAGGATGTTCGGGTTGGCCTTGTCGAGGCTAAGTCGCTCCTTGACGACCGTCTGGTTGTCCGTGTCGGTCGGGAGCAGACCATCGAGCGTGCGCGGCCCCTTGAGATAGCGGGTCTCGATCTCGAGCGCGGTGAACTTGCCGTTCCCGGTCTCGTCGACCCAACGGCCGATCGAATAGCCGTTGAAGGCTAGCTCGACGTCTCCTTCGGGCCACTGGCGCCCGTCCGTGAAGATGCGGCGATCGTCGTGAATGTGGTCGATCAGCATGTAGGTGGTGCCGGGCGTGATGACGATCTCCATGGGGGAATAGAGATGCATCACCCGCGGCATGCCGGGCGGGAAACAGCGATACATGATGTCGGTGCCGGCGCCGCCTTTGCTCCTTTCGGCCTGGTTGGCCGCAAGCACGCGCTGATACTCGTCGGTCAGCGGAGGCCTCTCGCCGCGCGACCACTGGTAGGTCTCGCTGCGGCCCCATCCGCCTGCCATGTCGGGATATTTTGCCGGATCGAAAATCTGCGCCTGCGCGGCCGAAGCCGACACGGCAAGCACAGCAGCCAGCACGCTCACGGACCGGCGAAGCATGAATGTCCTCCAGATGATCGACCGCGTCATTGCGAGGAGCGAAGCGACGAAGCAATCCAGGGCCGCGCGTGTCGCCTGGATTGCTTCGGGCCGGAGCCTGTCATCGGGCCGCGCTTCGCGCGGACCCGTTGGGCCCTCGCAATGACGAGGTCGATGGTAGCGATTTTCCGGTTGGCCCGAAAGCCCGCGCAATATCCAAAGAGCGCGCGGGCTCTCTATTAGTGAGCCGGGACCCCACCCACCCTTGCCCGCTCCCGGAAATAACGCAGGTCGGGCGGCTGCTGGCCCTTGCTCATCGGCATCAGCAGGCCATCGGCGCTGAGATAGTAGGCTCGGTGCTCGATCTCGACATAGACGTTGCCCTCCGCGCACACGAACTCGTCCCACTTCGGCCGCGGGCTCGGGTTGCGGCGGAAATCGCGCGTCACGGTCCAGGGCCGGGTGAGCGCATGATCGATCGTGGTGATCTCGTCATGCAGCAGGTTCTTGTTGGCCTTGTCGAGATAGAAGCGCTCCTTGAAGATCGACTGCTCGTCATGGTGCAGCGGCAGGCCGGCGGCATCGTAGTGACGCGGTCCCTTGAAGGGGCCGCGGGTCTCGACCTCGAGCGTGTCGTAGTGGCCGGAATTGGTCGAGTCGACCCAACGCCCGATCGAATAGCCGGTGAGCGTCGCCGGCACATCGTCCGGCGCCGGCCAGTCGCGGCCGTCGGTATAGACGCGGCGCACATGCTCCACCCAGCCGATCTGGAGATACGTCGTCTCGGGCGTGACGACGACCTCCATCGGCTGGAACCCGTAGGCGATGAGCGGCATGCCGAACCCGAGGCAGTAGGAGCCGCGCCATTCGCCGAACCCGCCGTTTTCCTGCGCCTGCAGATTGGCCTCCAGCACCTTTTCATATTCAGGCGTGAGCGGCGCGTTCTGGCCCTTGCCCCACGGCTTGGCGGGATCGAAGGACGGCTGCCCGGGAAGCCCCGGAACGGCGCGCAACACCCCAAGCCACTGGCCGCGCAGGTCCGGATATTTGCTCTCCTCGGCGACGGCCGCTGCGGCTGTCACTGCAAGCGCCGTCCCGACGAGCGCGGCTTTGGTCACGGTGGCGGCAATCGAGCTTCCCTTGAGCATGATCGTCCTCCGCTGCGATGAATACTGGCCTATTCCGCCGCTTGATGCGCCTGCTGCTGCAGCTCCATGTTGACGAGCTGCTGCGGGGAGGCGGTCTCCTCCAGCATGCCCCAGCTCTTGAGCCAGTCATAGGTGCGCTGCATCTCGTCGAGCGGGATCGGCGCCGGATCGCAGACCACGAGCCGGCTTTCGCGCAAGTCCTCGACCTTGAGCGCCGCGATCTCCGGGTCTGTCTTGCCGTGATAGTCGATGAAGTAGTGGAGATAGGCGCGCTTGTTCGCATTGATGCGGCGCACCGCCTCGCGCACCGCGCGGTTGAAGGCCGCATAGGTTTCGGCGTCCACCCGCTCGGAGGCGACTTCCGTACCGTGGAAGAAGGCGGAGCAGACGATGCGGCAGCCCTTCTTCTCCGCCAAGGTCACATGCGGTTCGGTGAGCGTCGCCGCCTCGACCTCGCCGTCGAGCAGCGCGGCGAGCCGATAGCGCGAGCCGTTGGGGGCGGCGCAGAGCTTGATCTCCTCGCGCCGCAGAAAGCCTTCGAGCATGTGCAGCACGATATAGTGCGTGCCGAAATAGAACGGCACGCCGATCACCCGGTTGGCCAGCTGCTGGGGCGTGTAGACCGGCGAATCGGGCGCGACCACCATCGCCGAATAGGTCACGATCGCGCGGCGGCCGACCTGCCGGCTGCCCTTACCGGTGTCCTGCACGCGGCAATAGTTCCCCCATTCGCAGGCATTGTACATGTCGGCGCGGCCCTGCTCGAACATCCGGCCGTGGCTCGAGAACGGGTCGACCTCCTTCGGGCTGGTGATGGCGGTATCGATCTTTTTGGCAATGCCCGCGTCGCGGTCGGCCCATTCGATCAGGAGGCCCTCGCGCTCGAACAGGCCCTCGTCATAGGCCACCAGCTCCGGCAATCCCTGAAACGGGGCGGTGGTTTCCAGAACCAGCTTTTTCATGGCACAGCTCCGCGAATTCGTTGAATGCGCGAGCCTATATTCGCGCGGGGCAGCCTTCAAGCCGCGCAGCGAGCTTGCGATACCGCGCTGCAGCGGTTTGTTTTCAAGGTCGCAGCCCATTCCGCTCATTCCCGCGTAAGCGGGAATCCAATCCGCTTCGCATAATGCCTTAAGAACTGGGTCCCCGTGTCCGCGGGGACGAGCGAAAAGAGACTAATGCCCCGCCTGCTTGAAATATCGCAAATCGGGGGGCGGCTGGTCCTTCTTCTGCGGCATCAGCATGCCCTCGGCGCTGAGGTAGTAGCTCTCGTTGCCGATCGCGACGTGGCTCTGTCCGTCGGCGCAGACATATTCGCCCCATTCCGGCCGCGCCCCGCCGGTGCGGCGGAAGCCCTTGGTGACCGTCCAGGGCCGGGTCAGCGCATGGTCGATCACCGTGATCTCGTCGCGCAGAATGTTGTGGTCGGCGCGATCGAGATAGAAGAGCTCCTTGATGATGCTCTGGTTGTCGGCATGCAACGGAATGCCGCTCGCGTCGTAGACGCGCGGGCCCTTGAAGCCGCGGGTCTCGACCTCGAGCGCGTCGTAATGCCCGCTGCCGGCGCGGTCGAGCCAGCGGCCGACCGCCAGCCCGCCGCGGAACGCCGGCTCGATGTGGGCGGGCCAGTCGCGGCCGTCGGTGAAGATGCGCCGCACCGTGAACTGGGTGTCGCTGGTGCGGATATAGGTGACCTCCGGCAGCACGATGATCTCCATCGGCTGAAAGTCCATCATCATGGCCGGCATGCCCCAGGCAAGGCAGCGCCAGCCGGTGGTGGTGCCGAAACCTCCCACCGCCTGGTCGGCCTCGTTGGCCTCGAATATGGCCTGATACTCGGGCGTCAGCGGCGCCTCCTGGCCGGTCCCCCAGGGCTTTGAGGAATCCCAGGTCGGCTGGCCCCCGAAGGCGGGCGGCAGCCGCGTCCATTGCCCGTTCAAATCCGGGTATTTGGCGTCGTCGAAGGCAACCGCCGGCAGCGCCAGCGAGAGCGCCGTCAAGATGGCGCCGGCAGCAAGCAGGCCACAGTGGCGCATGCAATCCTCCGCGGCCGCTCCGGCGCGGCCGACGCGACGATACCACTTTTTCGGTCCGCGGTAGGGCGCCTGCAGGCCCTGAAAGAATCCCGGCGCTCCGCCTTGGCACTCGCAAAATCCGACTTATAAAGGCCTCGCAAGCTGGAGGACTTGGAATGACGGCTCCGGAGCCCGAGACCCATCGGGAGATGCTCCTGCACGCCCTCAAGCGGCGCGGGATCGTCAAGGATTACACCGACAAGGCCGACGTGCATCTGGAGCAGGGCCCGACCGCGATCTATTGCGGCTTCGATCCGACCGCCGACAGTCTGCAGCTTGGCAATCTCATTCCGATCATGCAGCTGCGCCGCCTGCAGGAGCACGGCCACCGTCCGATCATCGTGGTCGGGGGCGGGACCGCCATGATCGGTGATCCCTCCGGCAAGTCGGCCGAGCGGCCGATGGCCGATCCTGAAGCGGTTGCGCGTCGCGCGGAGAAATTCGAGCAGCAGTTCGGAAAATTCCTCGATTTCAGCGGCAAGTCGAACGCCGCCATCATGGTCAACAACGCCTCCTGGCTCAAGGAGATGAACGTCGTCGACTTCATGTGGGAGGTGGGCAAGCGCCTCTCGGCCAAGCGCATCGTCGGGCTCGACTCGATCAAGGCGCGCTGGGAGCGCGACGAGGAGGGCATCAGCCTCGCCGAGTTCGTCTACACGGCGCTGCAGGCCTACGACTTCGCGCATCTCTACCGGACCTACAATTGCACGGTCCAGTGCGGCGGCAGCGACCAGTACGGCAATATTGCGCTGGGCACCGAGCTCATCCGCAAGATGATCAACGGCGCGCAGGTCTTCGGCGTGACGTTCCCGCTGATCGCGGACCGGCGCGGCGTCAAGCTCGGCAAGACCGCCGACGAGCAGACGATCTGGCTCGATCCGGCAATGACGAGCCCGTTCTTCCTGCGCCAGTACCTGCTGCAGACCGGCGACGAGGATGCCAAGAGCTGGCTGCGCTATCTCACGCTGCTGCCCGATCAGGAGATCGCCGAGATCGCGGCCGAGCACGATCGCGCGCCGGAACGGCGGCTCGCGCAGGCGAAGCTCGCCGACGAGGTGACGCAGTTCATCCACGGTCGCGAGGCCGCCGACAAGGCGCGGCGGCAGGGCGCGGTCCTGTTCTCCGACAAGCCGGGCGACGCGCAGGCGGGCGATCTGCGTGACCTTGCGGGCGAGCCGGGCCTCGCGGTGCGCGGCACGAAAGCGAGCCGCATCGTCGATCTGGTGGTTGCGGCGCGGCTCGCGAGCTCGAAGCGCGAGGCGCGCGACTTCCTCAAGGACGGCGGCATCTACTGGAACGGCGAGAAGCTCAGAGAGGACGGCCCGATCGAGGCGCTGCCGACGATCCACGGCAGCTTCGCGATCCTGCGTCGCGGCAGCCGCAACGTGAAGCTGGTGGTCGTCGAAGGTCTGGGCGAAGGCTGATCGACGATCGCCATGGGCGTCTGCAGCTGGCGAGGGGCCGCGATGCAGAATCGCGCCGTGATGCCGCATGACGCCCTCCTCAGTTATTGCGCATCGACCGCAACCCTCTGACCTTCGACCATTGCCACGGCCGATCGCGCTTGAGATGCGACTCAAGCCGATCTCTTCCTTCCATTTGATGTTGTCTGATGAACCAAATTTAATGCGGCAGACAGCGGCCGTTCATAACCGGCAAACGTCCTGCGGCGACCAACGACAGCATCCGGTCAACGGAGGACATCATGTCGAACGCAATCACAATTCGGCGCGCGGTCGTGGCAGCAGCCCTCTGCGGGGCGCTTTCGGTCGTCGCCGCGCAGGCGAACGTCAAGGCCACCTTCCGTGACGTGCTCAAGCCGAATGGCCACGAGCGCACCAAAAGCGAGCAGCTTGCCGATGGAGCGGCATGCGGGACATCCGGCCCGGCGCATACGATCGAAACAACCATGCCGGCTTTCGAGAAATGCATGCGGGCCAAGGGCTGGGTGCTCGACCACTACGGGCCCGACCCGTCCGTGCCGGTTCAGGGCACCGTCCATAATTACACCGACACGCGCGGTGACGCCGAGGGACACCCGCGCGGCGACGCCGCGCTGCATGCCGATGAGCGCGCGTGCAAGGCGCGCGGGGCCGCGAACCTGAATCGATGCCTAGCGGAGAGCGGCTGGAAGCTCATCTACACGCAACATGGACCGGCGCCGCGCCGGCCGGCGCCACGCGTCGATACGCGACCCGATCCCACCTGGATCGATCCCGACACCGGCCTGAGATGCCACAACACGGGCTTCGCGACGGTCTGCTCGAACTACGATTAGCAGAACCGTCAGGCCGGCGCGTGACAGACCGCCTCGATGTTGTGTCCGTCGGGATCAAGCACGAAGGCGGCGTAGTAGTTGGGATGATAGTGCGGCCGCAGCCCGGGCGCACCGTTGTCCTTGCCGCCCGCCGCAAGCCCGACGCGATGGAACGCATCGACCATCGCCCGGTCGTCGGCCGCAAACGCCACATGCACCGGCAACTCGAGCTTGCCTTCGCCGCCGATCCAGAAATCAGGCTTGCCGCCGCGGCCGAAGCCTGCCGCAGACGCCCCGGTCTCCTGCGCGGTCACCTCCATCACCAGCACATAGCCGAGCGGCGCCAGCGCCTTTTCATAGAAGGTCTTGGCGCGCGCATAGTCCGACACCGAGAACCCGATGTGATCGATCATGTTGCTCTCCTGAGTCTTATCCGGCGACCTCGGCGACCAGAAAAGCACACAATGCCGCGATGCCGAGCAGCGTGCGCACCGCGTGCAGCCTTCCCCACCGCACGATGAGTGGGCGCGCCCCGGCGCGGCCGTCCGCCATCGCTCCCAGCAGCCGATTCGTCGGCATGACGACCAGAAAGGTGTAGGGCCAGTTTGCCAGCATGAGAATGCCGCCGACCGCCGCCAGCGGGCGCTGCTCGACATAGAAGGCCGCAAGCCCGAGGAAGCCCGATAGCATGGCAAGGGTCGCCTGCATCTTTGTGCCCTGGGCGTAGCTCAGCTTCCATTCCTTGAGCAGTGCGCCGTCGTCGAGCGCCAGCCGCGCGGGCTGCTCCGACCAGCCGACATAGGCGGCGGCGCCGGCAAACGCGGCGGCGGTCGCCAGCGCGAGCAAGGTGATCATCATGACCGATCTCCTGTCTTTCTGGTTTCGAGGCGCGCGCGCAGCGCCTTGAGCACGGTCAGGGTTGTTGCCAGCGAAGCCCGATCGAGGCGGTCGGCAAGCTTGCCGGCCCAGGGCTTCTGCAGGCGCATGGCCGCGCGGAAGAGCGCCAGGCCCTTGGGCGTGAGTGCCACAAGCTTCGCGCGCTTGTGATGGGGGTTCTCGCGAAACACGACGAGGCCGTCCTGCGCCAGTGCATCGACGATCCGCTGCACCGATTGCCGCGCGAGCCCCATCGCGTCGGCGATGCGCACGACCGGCAGCGGGTGCGCCTGCAGTGCGATTGCCCCCAGGACCTGCCAGCGCGCGCTGGTGAGCCCGATCCGTCCCACCAGTGTATCGCCGGCGGCAATGAGCCGGCCGTTGAGGCGGAACACCTCAAGCACCAGGTCGGTGATTTCATCCGCTGCGGCGCTATGCATTATGACAGTATACTGTCATATCGCCAGCTGTCTGTCAATCGCCGCCGCCCGGATCGAGCGGAGCGCAATGCGGGGCCGCTTTCACGATCCATTCCTGCCCGGATTGCGCCTTGTTCCGTGCGAAAAAGCCGAGCGGTGCCAGCGCCTTTTCGCAGCAAGCCTTGGCGCGTGCATGATCCGATACCGGGAACCGGCGTTATCCGTCATGTGCCCCCCTTGAGCGGTACCCCGAAAGAGCCTCACGGTCGTGTCCACCTTGAGTCCTCAAGGGCGTCAACGCGCAAAAAAGGTTTTCCTTCCGCCCGAACGGGCTTATGGTGTCCCCGCATCGGGGCAATGGGTGGCACAGGGGGTGCGCCAAGAACGAGGCACGTCCCATGGCCATTGCCATGCATGATCCGCGCAATCCCGCAACCGATCCTCCTGCGCAGCGTCAGCCCTCCGAACGCCATGTCTCCCCGCCCTGGCATGCGGCCGCGCAAGCGGACGATCTCGACCGCCTGCAATCCTGCCTCGACTGGTTGAACCGCGAGCGGGTGCTCCTCGAGCTTGAAACCGCGGATCGCAAAAAGCCGCGCAGGCTGCCGCGCGCAGCCCAGCTCGAACCCGTGCCGGGCATCGCGCCGCCCGCCAAAGCCCCCGAGCACAAGCGGGAGGGGCTGCCCTTTGTGCCAGCGCCGCCGCTCGCCTGCGATCGTCTCCAGTCGCCGCCCGAGCGCCCCCGCTTCTCCGGCACGATGCTGGCAGCCCTGGTGGCGGCCGCCGTTGCGGGCTCGCTCGCCTATCGCGTGTCAGAAGGTTTGTTCTCGGTGCCGACAGCCGCGCAGGCCGCGTCCATCGATTCAGATTCGCCCTGAGCAACGGCCGTGCCGAGGCACCGGCGCTGAAAATTCAATCGCCGAACGCCGCCCTCACCTCGTCAAGCATCCGCGCTTCCTCCCCTGCATAGCGGGGCGAGAAATGGAACGGCTCGGGCGCCCGCACGCCGGCCGCGCGGGCGATCTCGCCGGCAGCCTTTGTGGTCAGGTGCGCACGCTCGGCCGCCAGCGCCGCATCGGCCTGCGCAAAGACCGCCTCGATGAACAGCAGATCGGCGTTGCGCACGAGCGCGATGATCGCGGCGCGGTTGCCCGCCGTATCGGCGGCGTCGGTCACGTAGCCGATCTTCTGGCCGGGCGTGATCGTCACGACGTGGCGCAAGGCGGCAAGCGGCAGCTCGCGCGACTCGAACGACGGCGCCGCGATCCGGATCGGATGATCGTCAGGCCGCTCCTCGACGACAGCACGCTTGAGCTCGTGCAGCCAGGCGCCGACCGGCAGACCAAGCTCCGCCAGCCGGTTCTTCCAGACATTGACGTGCGCCGCCTCCTCGATCGCGAAGGCAAGGCAAGGAGTGCGATGCTCCAGAATGGCGGTGGAGACCCGATAGCCAGCCTCGCTGTGCAACACCCCGTCGGCCGCCGTCCCGCGCCCGATCTCCTCGCCCGCGAAGCCCGCCTTGAGGCGAAACCGAACGGTCCGCCGCTTGAGCGACGAATCGATCTCGGTCACCAGGAACACGAGGTCGCATTCGTACCTGTCGACCAGGTTCCAGCGATAGGCGGACAGCTTATGATGCACCTGCGCAACGAAATCGGCGGGCCCGTAGAGGCTGATCGTCTTCTCGCGGCCGACCAGGAGCCGCAGCAGGCGATCGAACCCGATGAAGTGATCGATATGGGCGTGGGAGACGAACACCCGCTCGAGCCGCAGCACCTTGCGCGGCGGCAACGCCGCGATGTCGCCGAGGTCGAGCAGCATCGCACCCCGCTCGAACAGCGTCTCCACATAGAGGGCCGGATCGCCCCAGCGGCCGTTGACCAGGCTTGGATGCAGCAGCGGACGCATGCGAAGCTTCTTCCGGCCGGCACGGCGGCGTGGGCCCCCCTCGCCTTACCCCGTCATACGCGGGCTTGACCCGCGTATCCATCCGCCCGCATGAACGCCCTTCGTTTTGGATCATCGACGATCTTAAATGCCCATCTTCTCCCGCTACATCGGCATCGACTATTCGGGCGCGCAAGTGCCGATCGCTCACCTGAAGGGCCTGCGGATCTATCTCACGGGCGGCAAGCAGCAACCTGCCGAGGTGCCCTCCCCGCTCAAACCGCGCCAGGGATGGACCCGCCGCGGCATTGCTGAATGGCTGGTGGATGTGCTGGCGCAGGATACGCCCACGCTGGTCGGCATCGATCACGGCTTCTCGTTCCCGCTGGCCTATTTCGAGCGGCACGGGCTTGCGCTCGATTGGCCGGCCTTTCTCGACGATTTCCAGCGCCATTGGCCGACCGACGACGAGCACACCTATGTGGATTTCGTCCGCGAAGGCGATGTGGGCAACGGCGCCGCGCGCACCGGCAGCTCGCGCTGGCGGCGGCTCGCCGAAACGCGCACCCGCGCCAAGTCGGTGTTTCATTTTGACGTACCTGGCTCGGTCGCGAAATCCACCCATGCCGGCATCCCCTGGCTGCGCTTCATCCGTCAACGGCTCGGCCCGCGCGTGCACTTCTGGCCGTTCGATGGCTGGGAGATTCCCGAAGGCCGCTCGGCCATCGCCGAGGTCTATCCCTCGCTCTGGAACCGCGGCTTCCCGTGCGAGGCGCGCACCCCCGACCAGCACGATGCCTGGTGCATCGCCGCCTGGCTCAGCCGCGCCGACCGCGACGGCACGCTCGCGGGCTACCTCGCGCCGCAGTTGGCGGCGGCGGAACGAGGAGTAGCCGCGGTGGAGGGGTGGATTCTGGGGGTGCGGTAACGGCCTCCGTAAACTGAAACATGATTCCTATAAGCGCTTTGAATCGGCGGCGCCTCTGGTACGTCCCGCAAAATTTTATGAAAGTTTTAATCAAGCGCGCAGATCGTCAGGAACCGGTGACCGGGAACGCCCGTTCGAGAGGCGCAAGAGGCCGTTGATGGACCAGGATCATCACCGCAACAAGGCGAGGGAATGCGTTTCTTTGGCCGAGAAGGCGCGCGGCCGCCAGGAGCGGCTCGAACTCCTCGATATGGCTCAGGCATTCCTGCGGCTGGCGGCCTTCACGACCCAGCGCTGCGAAGAAAAGGCATCCGCCTCCAGCAGCAGCACCGGATGATCCGGCCATAGTTGCTCGCGTGCAACAGTTGTTCACGTGGAACGCGCCGCGCGAGCCGCGGCGGCGGTGCGACGATTGCGGGAGCCCCGACGCGAGCGGCACGGCGCGTGGTGCGCCACACCAGCGTAGCTCATTGGAGTCAGCGGACGCCCGATCACTTTCCAGGATCACAGCCGTGCAGCACCATCCGACCTTGATCTAGATCAAGGGCGCGAGTCGCACAGAGCCCAGGAGTGATCAGCCCGCCTTCTTCCTCAGGCGGACGCAAATGTGTTCGCGTGAAAAGCCGCAAGGCTTCTTCAGCGCGGCGAATCCGTCTGGAGGTATAATCATGAAGAAGATCCTGCTTCTTGCGGTCGCGACGCTCTTCTTGATTGGCTCGGGGCCAGACCCCGCATCCGCGGCTCGCTTCGGC
>Ga0126381_100002292_pt1 | contig 20643 bp, 13 predicted proteins | sample PanSoiMetPlot_28_FD_96465 | JGI IMG/M metagenome (GOLD analysis project Ga0126381, IMG submission 96465) | Tropical forest soil microbial communities from Panama - MetaG Plot_28 | ecosystem: Environmental > Terrestrial > Soil > Tropical forest > Bulk soil | place: Panama | collected 2016-02-17
CTGGTATGGCGAACCAATATGGGTTTTCGGGGCTTGGAAGCCCTGCCAGTGACCTTCGACCCTGGATAGGATCTTGCCGTGGCGACTCAGCCCTACGCTAAGAATTCTGCGCGCGGCACGAAACTGCGCGAGGCCTCCTGCGAAGATTATGAACAGATCGCTGAGCTCGAGTCCCGTTATGGGCTTGGTATTGCCAGCCTCGAACGATGGCGCCACATCTGGCTAAACAATCCAGAATGCCGAGATCTTCGGGGGGCCTGGACTATCGGCTGGGTGATTGAGAACGAAAACGGGCAAATTGTTGCTTTTATGGGGAATGTTCCCTTGTCGTACGAACTCGGGGGCAGAAGAGTCCTGACAGTTTCGGGCCGCGCCTGGGTCGCGGACCTCTCCTACCGAAGTAAGGCACTGTCGCTCCTAGATCGTGTGATCAACCAGCCCAATGTCGATCTGTATTTGAATAATACTGTAGGTTCGAATTCCGCGAATGCCGTCAGCATCTTCGATTGCTCGCGCGTGCCGGTTGGCTTGTGGGACGAGTCCGCGTTTTGGATCACCAACTACCAGGGCTTTCTGGAGCGCGTCCTGGAGATAAAGGCCCGTGGCCTGGCCAAACCTTTGAGCTATCCGCTTTCTGCCGCGGCCTTTCTCAAGGATCGACTCACCAGCAAGGGTTTGCGTGCCGATGACGTGGAAGTGAAATCCGTCACAGCTTTTGATGATCGTTTTGATGATTTCTGGATGGATTTGAAAAGAATGAATCCACGGGTACTCCTGGCCGTCCGCACGCGCGAAGTGCTGGAGTGGCACTTCAAATATGCCCTTCTGGATAACCGACTATGGATCGCTACGGTTGTGGATAACGCTCGCCTAGCAGCGTACGCGATCTTTGATAGACAGGACAATAGCGCGTTTGGTCTGACGCGGATGCGTCTGGTGGACTTTCAGTCGCTCGATGGAGGAACTGCTTTGTTGGAACCGTTGCTCTGCTGGGCCTTGAGAAAGTGCCGGAACGAGGGCCTACACATGCTGGAAATCATTGGGCGCTGGCTGGAGAAAGGAGAGTTCATCGAAACGGTCGCCCCTCACCGGCGCAAGCTGGAATCCTGGAGATTCTTCTACCGGGCAAATGATAAGAGCTTAGCGACGACTCTGCGAGATCCGCGCACATGGGCGCCGTCTCTGTTCGACGGTGACGCAACGCTGTAGGAACAGCCTCTGCCCCCGTTGTGATCGCGATGGGCCCTTAGAGGAGTGCGTCGGTGACAGCAGTCACGTTTGGAGATGCCTGGCTTTGGATTCACCTTTTTTCTGGCGCACGCTCCGCGAGGCGTCAAGCCCAAAGCTGAATTAAATCAGAATCTTACAGGGGAACTCCCAAACATCTGCTTGACATGGAGATAGCGGCGAAGTAACTTTCCGAAATGTCTTTCCGGCTTGTTTTTGGCGGCTGTGGGGATTTGTCGGGATGGACAGGTTTGAGTTAGCAGACTCCTCTGTTGCTTCCAGGTGATTCAGCCGGCTACCTGCCAGTCGTCTGAGGAGAAACTCGGTCAAGTTCTTTTTCCTCCTTTTGAATCCGGAATATTCGGTTGTTGGGGTGCTGAGAGGGGTGTACAGAATGAGCAAGCGAATTTTGTTTGTGCTAGCGGTTAGCGTGGCGGCGTTTTGTTTTGCGCAGGAGGCACACGGGCAAGCAACCGGCAGCTTCCTCGGAACGGTAACGGATAAGTCCGGCTCTGCGGTTGCTGGAGCGACGGTCACCGTGACCTCTCAGGGAACAGGGGCTGTCCGGTCGGCGGTAACCGATGAGACGGGCCACTACATTGTGAATCTCCTGCCGGTTTCGGTCTATACGATTCGCGTGGAGTTCAAAGGATTCCAGCCTGTAGAAACCAAGGACGTCAAGCTGCAGGTCGATGAGCAGCGCGAACTGGATTTCAGCCTCACGTTGGCCACGGTAAGTGCGACGGTGGAAGTTACAGCCAACGCCGTGGCCCTGGAAACAGCAAATCCTTCGTTAGGTCAGGTCATTACGTCGCAGGAAGTGGCGCAGCTTCCTCTGAATGGTCGCGATTTCGTGCAGCTTGCGACCCTCACCCCCGGCACCACTCAGGAAACCAGTAACGGCAGCTTTTTTACGAGCAATGCAAGCAGTGAAGTGGCGGCTCGCGGTCCTTTCTCGCTGTCTGTAGGCGGCTCCCGCGCCAATAGCACGGACTGGTTGATCGACGGCGTCGATAACAACGAACTGACCGCCGGCGGCATTGCCGTCCTGTCTTCGATTGACTCGCTTCAGGAGTTCAAGGTACTTACCTATAACTATTCGGCGGAGTACGGCACGCGGGCGGGACCCACTGTGCTGCTGACGACGAAGTCAGGGACTAACGATTTCCACGGGTCCTTGTTCCAGTTTTTCCGGAATACTGCGCTAGACGCGAAAAGCTTCTTTGCCACTTCGACCGAAAAGTTCAACCTGAATCAGTATGGTGGGACGCTGGGCGGCCCGATCCGGAAAAACAAGACTTTCTTCTTCGTCGATGGCGAGCGAAAGGATCAACTGCATGGCATTCCCTTTCAGGGACTAGTTCCGACAGCAGCGATGAGAAACGGCGATTTCAGCGCCGATAACTTTGGCAATCCGGTTTCCGGCCTAGTCATCTTCAACCCCAACATGACCATACCGGGGCCCACGCCTGACAGTTCGATTATCACCCCTTTCTACTGCGATGCGAGTGGTAAGCCCATACCGCCAAACCCGAACGGCAGCCAAACCCAGGTGGCAGGCGGCTCAGCTTGCAACAAGATTCCATCGCCATTGTTTAATTCGATCGGACAGAAACTGATCGGGAAATATCCCCTGCCCACTCCTGGCTATGACGTCAACGGAAACAACTTCCAGAGCGAACCTGTGCGTTCGCTGTATCAGACCAAGTTCGACATTCGGGTGGACAACACTTTTTCGAGCGCGGATAGCCTGTTTAGCCGCTTCAGCTACGATCAGGCAACCTCGTATGTGCCGGGTGGCGCAGCCGGGTTCTTTGCCGAGGCAAACGCCTTCGGAAGCAATCAAGGCATTACCAACCATGCCCGCAACGCGGCGATTGGGCAGACGCACGTCTTCACCGCGACAACCGTAAACCAGTTCAACTTTGGGTATAACCGGATTTTCAACTACATCACGTCTCAAGGGACGGGCACCTGCGCGTCGGCAATGCTGGGGATACCTGGTGCAAACCTCGGATGCTCTGCGAGCAACACATGCTCAAGCAGCAGTTGCGGGTTGACTTCGATAAACATCACCGGGGGCGGCTATTGGTCCCTGGGCGATCGCGGCTATTCTCCGTTCCAAGGCGGAACCAACATTTTTACCATCAATGACACATTCGACATGACTCGCGGCAGGCATGACGTCAAGGTTGGAATGGGAATTCGCATCAATCAGATGAATGTGCGCGCCGAAGGATTTCAGGACGGATTTTGGATCACCAGCGGCGCCTGGACGGGAAGTTCGATGGCCGATCTTCTGCTGGGGATGTCGAGCATTCGCATTCACGACCAAAATCTGAATGGTGATATTACGGGACGGCGCTGGAAGGTCTTTCGTCCATTTGTTCAGGACGATTGGCGGGTCAACAAAGATCTAACTTTGAACCTGGGCTTGGCTTGGGCGTTGGCGACGCCAATTTCTGAAGCGATAGGCCGGATGGCGAATTTCATTCCAACGGCGACAAGTTATCATTGGCTGATTCCCTCGCCGGGTTGCACCACCGCCCTTCAAGCGATTGCGACATGCACGAACTCCGGGGCGGGAGCCGGCATCAGTATGGACGCTTCCGCCCTCGAGCCGCGAATCGGCATGGCCTGGAAAATGCTCGGCAGCGATAAGACTGTGGTGCGCGCAGGTTATGCGATTTACCACGATGCTGCGTGGAGTATGGGCGCTCAGGGGCTGTGGCAGAACCCCCCCTACGCCGCCGAGTCGTTCGGCATTTCCTTTGGAGGTTGCACCACTACCACCGCCTACTGCGCAAATCACGGAGGGACACCAAACATCGGGACGGGCGCAATGGTGGGGTTTTCGGACGGGTTTCCTATCATCACACCCCCCGTTACACCTCTAAATTTTGGAGGCTCATTTAACACGCAGCCCACTAACGTGAAGATCGGTATGGTCCAACAGTTCAATGTAAACGTGCAGCAGGAACTGCCAGGGCAAATTGTGCTAACGGCCGGCTACGCGGGGTCTCGTTCGGATCATACCCTCAACTTTGGAAACAACATTAACACTGGCGCGCCGACTGCCTGCGCTGGCGGGTCCCTCGCAGCGCCAGGATACACCTTGGGCTGCGGTCCCGGCGGGGCCTATTTCCCTACACCCTACCCTCAGTTTGGGACCATATACAGCATCAATGATTATGGGAGAGCTCATTACAATGGGCTTCAAATAAAAGCGGAAACCAAGAGCTCGAAGTACGGTCTCTATGCATTGATCGGGTACACGTATTCCCGGGGGTATGACACGGGGTATTCCGACGGCTTGAGCACTCCAATCGGAGCCCCTGACTTTCCCCTGCCGGATTGGGGAAAGCGGGATTGGGCCCTTTCCCAGATCAACTTAAACAATAGTTTCACCGCCAGCGCGATTTACGATTTGCCGTTTGGAAGGGGCAAGAGATATGGCGGCGGCTGGAACGGCCCGACCAACGCGCTGCTGGGCAATTGGCAGGTGACCGTAATTCAGAAGATCACGTCAGGGTTCCCTATCTTCATACTCGACAGCAACCCCAATTCGGGGGCGTCGTTGATTAATATTGGGACCGCAACCCCCGCCGGTCGTGCCAATGAGATCGCCAATCCTTTCGTAGCGGGTATTGTGGCTGCCAATCCCAATCCCGAGTGCCAGGTATTGGTCTCGAATGGTGGTCTAGCCCCGGATTCACTAGGGAAGTCCTCAGGGTACTACTTTAACCCCTGTGCTTTCGCAACCCCCCCGCCAGGCCAACTAGGAAGCACGAGTCGTGCTCCCATTTCTGGTCCAGGCTTCGTGAACACCGACTTTTCGGTCATCAAGCGGTTCGCGCTGCCCTGGGAAAACATGGGGCTGGATTTCCGGACAGAAATCTTCAATCTCTTCAACCACGCTCAATTTGACACTCCCTCCGCCTTTGGCGGGGGCACGGGCGCAGACATCAATGCTCTTTCTCATTTCGGAAAGTATCCGTCGACGGTAAACAACCCACGACTGGTGCAGTTCGGGCTCAAGCTGACGTTCTAGGTGTGCCACGAGCAAACAATCCGACAAGAGAGAGATTGGTTTTGCGTAGCTGTGTAATCGATGAAAGTCCCCGGCGCTACTTAACCTCGGGTTCACAAATCGCAACGAAAACTCTTCTTGGCCGACCCGCTGGAGTTCCGGCGGGTCGGCTGCTTTTTGGGGCTAGCGGGAGTGAGCAGATCTCTCGCTTCGCTTGGAGAAGGCGGCGGGAGATGTCATCGGGGCGCAGGAATCGCTCGCGGCGCTTGAGAAGAGGTGCTTTGGCCCCGCAGCGTATAGACAAATTGCTGGATTTCGTGGCGCTCGCGTTCCGCGTCCTGGCGCTTTTGCTCAGAGCATTGCTTGAATAACTCGGCTTCCTTCGCCGCTTTTTCCCTCTCTCCCGTGCGGCGGTAAATGGCCGCGAGTCGATAGTGAGCTTCGTCGGGAAGCGGCGTCGTTTCGATGGCCTTCTGAAATGCAAGAATAGCCCCGGCATCGTCGTTGCGCTGCGAACGCAGAATGCCAAGCTGCAGGTAGGCATTTCCCAGGCCGGGATCGAGCTTGATGGCCGTCTCTAGCTGTGCTTCAACTGCAGCGACTGTTTGCCCCTCACCACTCGACCTTGCGAGCGCGACCGCGCACAAGTAGTGCGCCATGGCATTCTCAGGATGAAGGTCGACAAACCGCTCCATCCGCGCAACCCAACCCGGCAGGGCGGAATTTTCAATCTCCTGGATTCTCCCTAGCAAGAGATAGGGGGCTGGATCGGAGGGATCGAGATCGGAAGCGTCAAGGGCATTCTTCGCGGCGTCCTCTTTGAATCCTTGCGCGTATTGGGCCGCGCCGAGCCCCAGCATCATGCGAACGGAGTGGGGGTGGAGCCGGTGCCCTTTGGCGAACACTTCGGTCGCAGGCTCGGCGGCGTGGTGCAGAAGGAGTTCGGCTCCCCAGGCGAAGAAGTGCGTTTCACTCGGTTGCAATTCCGCGGCGCGCTGATAATCCTTGACGGCTTCGAGCGGGCGGCCGCTGCCCTCTTCGATTTCGGCAAGTTGAAAATGAGCGTCCGCGTTTTCCTTTTGGGCGAGAGTGGCGCGAAGCGCGGCTTCCGTAGGTGGAATGGCGGGTGCGGGAATATTTGTCGCGGTATCGGAGGATCTGGATTTTTCCCTGGCCAGTGCGACCGCTTCCTTCGACAAGGCATCGCTGTTGTGAACTGCCCGATCGGACCCGTGCCCACCGAGCGCGGACGTGTCTGTGACACCGGCGACGATGAATCGAGGTTCGTCGGAGAACTCTAGGGCAGCGGAGGCATCCTTTGCGGCAAGCGCTTGCTCATTCACAAGAAAAAGCACAACCGATTTTGTTTCGTTTGGTTGAAGGACAAACTGCGCTTCCTGCGCTTCTCTGGGACCCGGCGCTTTGGCATGCAGCTTGTAGGTCCCGCTGGCGATCGAGTCAAAGCGAAAGTGGCCCTCCGAGTCGGTCGTGGCCTTGAAGGACCGAGCCGGCCGAGCGCTCAGAAGGATTACGGTGGCTCCGGAGACGGTGTGATTCGAGGAGTCCCGGACAAACCCCTCGACTGTGGCAAATGATTTGTTTGCGTCAGACTGGGCCCGCGAGACTAGCGCAACCGCCGGCAGCAGGAGGCCAGCGGCGGTGACGGCCCGCAGAAACATGGGTGAAACGGTGTGCATGCGGCGGAAAAGTCCTCAAGATTCGTTCTTCAAACGATTCTAGCTGCGGAGCACACGGGACGCAATCCGGAGGCATTGAAGCGGTCGCAGGTGTTAAGGCTCCAGTTGTTTCAACTGGGCTTTTGCCTGGGTGTGGTCAGGATGCTGCGCGAGGAGTTGCTCGAGAATTGCCTTGGCTTTTTCACGGTCACCGACGATGACATAGACGCGCGCCAGATTCAAATACGATTGGTCATACGCAGGCGCGAGGCGAATCGATTCTTCGAAGCTGCGAATCGCTTCTGCAGTGCGCCGCGTACGGAGATAGAGAATCCCCAGGTTGTTTAGCGCTTCGGGATAGGCCGGCCGAGCTGCCAGCGCTTTTTCGAGGTACTCTTGGGCACGATCCGTATCGTTTTGTGGGGCGTAGACCATCGCGAGGCCGTAATTGGCCTCAGGATCATCGGGGTTCAGAGCAAGCGCGTGCTTCAGGGCGCGCTCCGCCTCGGGCCAGTCCTTTTCCTGCCGATAGGCACTGCCAAGGTTGAGCAAGGCGATCGAATGTTCGGGGTCAATCTGAAGCGCATGCCGGAAATGCTGAATCGCGGAATCGGTGTTGCCTTCGCGAGCCGCCAGGATGCCCAGATTGTTCCAGGCATTCGGCACAGTGCCAGGATAGCTGGCGTGCAGTTGCAGCACCCTCTCGAAGCAATCGCGAGCTTCCTTCGATTTATTCTGCTGCAGAAAAGCACTGCCAAGGCCGTAGAGTGCTTCCGCGCTTGTCGGATCATTCTTCACCGCTTGCTGAAGAAAGGTTTCCGACTGCTCGTAATACCCGCGCTCAAAAAATACGAAACCAAGAGCCAGATAATTTCGCCCAAAGTCATACGACTCAGCCACGCCGGGGAATGGAAGCGCCTTGGCCAAGCGCTCCGCGTCGGTTTGGGGAATGTTCTTGAAGTCCGCCTCGAAGCGGTCGATTGCCGGCGTTCCCTGATAAATTTTCACCACGTTTCCGTTCCGGTCGAGGAGAAAAGAGATCGGCACGCTCATATCGCGGTGGCGATCAAACAGTTGGCGATAGAGAAGGTTGTAGGCGGCAACAACGTCGGACGAGGACGTTAAGACCAGGAAAGAGTACCCGCGAAAAATATCCTTCGCGCCATCTTTCTTGCTGTGGTCGCCGGAGCTCACCTGGATGGCCAGGAATTGCAGCCCTGCTCGCGCCCATTTTCCCTGAACTTGGTCGAATTGGCCAAGATACTCTCGGGAATTCGCCAACGAATCGGACCAGAAATGAAGCAATACCGGCTTGCCCCGCCGAGCGGCAAGAGTTTCGGCGCGCCCCGAGGGACCGGGAAGCGAAAAATTAGGCGCGGAAGGCGGGACGAGTAGCCATGTTTCTACGCTTTCAGGCAATTGCTCTCTAGCGCCAAGCGCGGGCTTACTCTCGCTGGCTGCGAGAACCGAGAATTTCTGGAAGGGTTCCATGCGCGAAGGTGGTGATCCTTCTTCGACCCAGATCCGGTGATTCAGCGGCAAATCGCGGAGTTTTTGGATCAACCCACTCGGCCATTGAATGGTGGCCTGAACCGCCGATTTTCCCGGGCCCAGGCCAAAAAACAGTTCCTTGGTATGTTGCGCCAGGAAGCCCGACCCAATCTGCAAAGTCCGACACTGTCGGCCAGAGGAAGCCTCCACCGTGATCCTTGCTCCCACAGCATCACGATTGCTTTTTTTTCCAGTGAGCCGGAAGGAAATCGCGGGGGGCAAATCAGATATCGCGTTTTTGAAATATCGTAATTGCGGGCTGTTGCGATTCTTGAGTACGACTTCCAGCCGCCCGTCCTGATCGAAATCACCCAGCGTGAAGGTGCGGCCGTCTTCGATGCAATCGAGCCCAACAATACCAGAAACGTCGGAAAAGGTTCCGTCGTGATTGTTCAAGTAGAACACGTTCCGCTCGAAGCCGCTCCAGGTGCGGTCGGAGCGAATCAATTCATTGATGGCGTTCCAGGCTTGCTCATACTCGTGGCTCGGTCTGGGCTCATTCGGCGAGTTGGCGACCACCTGCCGCCAGAAAAAACTGTTCAGATCTTCGCGGGATGTTCCGGAAATCATTCCGTTAGAGATATACAGGTCGGGATAGCCATCGTGATTGAAGTCCCAGGAATCGCTCATCCAGGACCAACGTCCCATGGCCGTGCCTGAACGGGCACTCACGTCTTCAAATTTTTCACCGTGATTGCGAAAAAGAGAGTTGCCGATCGAGTGCTTTTGATACAGGGCGCGCACCGCCGCGTTCGCACCCGCCTGAAAGTCCTCCTGCGCGGAAATGCGCATGCCCGCGGCGGTCCACATGTCCGCAACGTAGAGGTCGTCCTGGCCGTCGCCGTCGAAATCAAGCCAGGCCGCGCCCATGCCGGCGCCGACGTCTTCGAGGCCGACCTCATGTGCAACATCGGTAAAGGTGCCATCACCGTTGTTGCGATAAAGATTCTTGCGTCCGAAATCGTTCACAACGTACAAGTCGGGCCAGCGGTCGCCGTTATAGTCCCCCCAAGCACAGCAGAAGCTGAAGCGCGTGTTATTGATGTTCAACCCGGCCTGTTGCGTGATGTCGTGAAAGGTTGCGTCGCGGTTATTGCGCAGCAGAAAATTCGGCGGGCCATTCTCCGCGTCGAAGTACGGCATGGGGTAGCGATATTGATCGGTGCCCTGGTAGTAGGTGTACAGACAAAAGTAAATGTCCAGCCAACCGTCGCGGTCGTAATCAGCCATCGCCGCGCCGGTGAAGGTGCCCTGGGGAGGATTGGCGAACTGGAAAGCACCGGGCTTAAGGCGAAATTTTCCGCGGCCCAGATTGCGGAAAAGCAGCGGGCCGGTGGTGCACACAACAATCAGATCCTGGCGGCCGTCGTTGTCGATGTCCGCGAACAGCGCGCAGGCGGTGTTCTCCAGGACGCCGACGCCGGAGGTTTCGGTGATGTCCTCGAAGGTGCCATCGCCGCGGTTGCGAAAAAGAAGATTGGGCAGGCCGCCGGGCTGGCAAACGTAGAGGTCATCGAGGCCGTCGCCATCAATATCCGCCACAGAAACCCCGTTGTGCCCGTAGATATCGATGCCGCTCGCGCCATCGAGTACCGTGCGCCAATGGTCGGTGCCGGGAACCAATTGAGTTGTGTAGGAGCGGTTTGTTCCGAAAACCTGCGAAGTTAAGTCGAGGAACACCAGAGAGGATGATTGGCTGCGGGCTTCGTCGAGGAACTGAAATTTTGCTAGTCGCAACTCGTTGGAGGGCTTCGACTCCCAATTGAGTCGCCAATGACCAACGCGTTGCTGGCGGTAAAAGCCGGCACCCGTGCCAACGAAGTCGAAGCGAACCACGGTTTCGAGTAGGAGGGTATCGGCTGAGGTGGCCGACGGCTCGGATTTTGCGTGGATGCCAACCACCTGGAACTCCGCAGTTAGAAGCTGTGAAAACGCGTTGAGCCATTCGAGCACTTCGGCAAGGAAAGCTTCCTGTCCGGTGTTCGCCTCTTTTGGATATTGAATCTTCCATACTTTGAGTGGCGCTGCCTCGGTAACTACCTGCGATTGGCCCGACTTCAAGGAGTTTGCCGTGAAACTAGTAGCCACCACGCGCCTGAGTGCCGTTGTGTCTTGCGGAGAGTGCAGCAGTTTGGCGCTCCACTCGGCAAGGATTGTCGAGACCTGGTCCTGATATTTTTCTGTAACGAATTCGTCGAACCCAGCCGGCACCTTGCGCAAGACCGATTCGATCCCTCGTTGCAGCCGGTATTGCGGATGGAGCTGCAATTGGTAGGGCAAGGCTGATTTTTCTTGGGAAAAAACGGCATGGAGCGTGGGGTAGAGAAGGCCCGAGGGTAGAAAGGCTAACGAAGCTCCCTGACAATATTGTAGGAATTGGCGGCGGTTTAAAACGGGATGAGGCTTCCTGCGCGACCTGCTCAGACGATCACTCCCGGTGTTGGTCTGTAGAAACGGCACTGTAGCATTGGGCCCGAGGAGCGTCAAGTTTGCTGCCGCAGAGGCCGAAAGCGAAAGCGAGCTGTGGTAATCTGGCAGGAAATTGCACTGGGCAGCGAAAGCAAATGGCCAATTCGCAAGCATGGCGGTGGGAAATTCTGTTGCTGCTGTTCCTCTCCGCGGGACTCATCGTCTGCTCGCAAGCCCACGGCCAGGACAGTGACTCCAAAAAAGCGTCCGCGAGCGATTCACTCGAACTGCACCTGGGAAACGGATACGAGGCGCTAAAGCAGGAGAGATACGAAGAAGCCGAGAAAGAATTCCGCTCGGCCCTGGCGATGGACTCCAGCCTGGTGATGCGCGCGCAATTCCCTTTGGCAGTTGCGCTGTTCGAACAGCGCAAGACCGCCGAAGCACGCAGCGAATTCGAAGCGGTGCGGCATGTCGAGGGCGACCGACCGGGCATCCTGTACTACCTTGGCAGACTGGATCTTGACGAACACAACTACAAAAAAGCGGTAGAAAATCTGGGCAAAGCGAACTCACATCCGCCCTTCCCCGATACTCCCTTCTACCTTGGCCTAGCCTACCTGAAGTTGGGTTCCGACCAGGATGCGGAGAAATGGCTCAAGAAAGCGAGCGAAATGAATCCTGGCGAGTCCCGCGCGGAGTACGAACTGGCGAAGCTCTATCGCAAGCAAGGTCGCGAGCAGGATGCCAAGCAGGCTTTTGAGCGCTCGAAAGAAATGAAAACGCAAAGCGATAAGCTAAGCCAGCTGAAATGGGCCTGCGGGCAGGAATTGGACCGTGGGCCAAGCGATCAAGCGCCTTCCTGCGACGAGCTCTATGATCCGACGAACGCGGAATTGCTGACTGCCCTGGGCATTCTTTACGGGCAACATGGCCAATTGGAGAAGGCCCTAAGGCCCCTCGAAAGGGCCGTGGAGCTAGCGCCGCAATCTCCGCAGATGCTGTACAACTTGGCATTCACTTACTACCAGTTGAAACGTTTTGCGGAGGCGCGCGGGCCTCTGCAAGCCGCGGTCGAGCGGTGGCCTGATCTTTTCCCGCTGAACGCGCTGTATGGGGCGATCTTATTCAATCTTGGCGAAATGCCGGCAGCCTATCAGGTCCTTCATCACGCGCATCAACTGAATCCGCGGGATGCAGGTGCGACGGCGCTGCTGTATCAGTCCACGCTCGAATTGGCACAGAGATCGGAGCAGAATTCCGGCAACGCGGACGCGCTCCGCTACCTCGAGGAAGCCGCTTCACTGGCCCCCAGCGATCCCGAACCACACCGGCGCATGGCCGCAGTCTATAGGCGCATTGGCCAGATTCCAAAAGCCGAGCAGGAAGAACAAAGAGCTGCAGAACTCAGCAAATCGTCCAAAACTTAGCGTGTAGGCGAGTTGACCATAGGTGAGAATTAGAGGGAACGCTCATTGTTTCCCCCAGCCTGCCGAGTCACCTTAACAACATCCGGGCGGGCATATCTCCATGTTGGGGCCGCCAGCCCGTTTCTTGAACGGTTGCTTATTCTGCGAGTCTTCCTAAGGCTGCAAAAAATTCCTCAGTGAAAATTGTCCGCCATTCCCGGTACAATCTGGCGTCGAACGACGCAGAGAATGCCCAAGACCACCATCGCCATCGGCAGCATGCGCGGCCCGAAGATCAACGCCGTCAGACAGGCATTGGAAGTCCTTTCCCCATCTTTTCCTCCCGCTACGGAGTTCGAGTTGGTCGGGTTCGAAGTGGAAAGCGGGGTCAGTCACACACCCTTGTCGCGCGAAGAACTCATGCGCGGCGCCCGCCAGCGTGCGGAGACACTGGTCGAAATCGCGCGAAAGAACGGATCCGAGTGGCATTACTTCGTCGGCTTGGAAGGCGGCCTCGACGTAATCCACGAAACCGCTTCGCCTCTCTCGACACCGTCAGATATGGTTCGGCGCCGCGTTCTTCTCGAAAGTTGGGCGTACGTGTCGGATGGCGCGCGCGGCCACTACGGCCGTTCAGGCGGCATCGAACTTCCGGAGCCTCTTGCTCACGAAGTTCTTGAGAATGGCACCGAGCTAGCCGTGGCCATCGATAGGTTTGCTGGCAGGGTGGGGATTCGCGACGCGCAGGGCGCCTGGGGCGTTCTTTCGAACGATCTCATCAGTCGGCAGGAAGCGTTTCGCGTCGCCGTGATTGCCGCCTTTGCTCCGTTCTATAATGCCAAGATGTACCGCTCCGCCGTCTTGGGCGCCTCCGGTTTGGCTTCGTGAGCGGTCTTGGCACCGCAGATTTGTTTTCGCGGGGAAAGTGATGAATGAAGGCTGAAAACTAACAAGGAGACACCGTGGACATTGTCAAAGGCAATATGGGCTGGATCGAAGTCATCGTCGGCCCCATGTTTTCTGGCAAAAGCGAGGAGCTGATTCGCCGCCTTCGTCGCGCGGAGATTGCGCGCCAGCGCGTACAAATCTTCAAGTCCTCCATCGATGAGCGCTACGCGGCCAACGAGATCGTCTCGCACTCCGGCCTGGGCATCCCGTCGGACAACGTCGCCAAAGCCGCCGAAATCATGGAGAAACTGTCTCCGCGCACGGAAGTCGTGGGCATCGATGAAGCGCAGTTTCTTGGCGATGAAGTGGTCGATGTTTGCACCAGGCTCGCCAATCTTGGTAAGCGCGTCATCGTCGCCGGCCTGGACACCGACTACCGCGGCCGCCCGTTCGAACCCATGCCTCGTCTGCTAGCCATCGCTGAAGAAATCACCAAACTGCTGGCCATCTGCGTTCGCTGCGGTAATCCGGCCGTGCACACTCAGCGCCTGGTGGAAAGCGAGGAACTGATCGTCGTCGGCGCGACGGGCGCTTATGAAGCCCGCTGCCGCCGCTGCTTTGAGCCCAACCCCGCGCTCGCGGTGAAAAAGCAGGATGGCCCGCAGCTCATCGCGCGTAACCGCTCCGCCTCCGCTGGCGCCTAGCGCCAAGCCGCGATTCATAACGCTACCTGCCGTGGCGGGCATTACCTTTCTGTTGACACCACCTCTTTCTTTCTTGAGCTTTCCCGTTGTGTTCCGTCAAACTACCTCGTCAGAAAAATTCAAAATCAGGCTGACCCTTTCTTATGATCATCGAATCCAAGGCGCCAACCCGTGTGGACTTCGCCGGTAGCACCCTCGACATCTGGCCGCTTTACCTATTTCATCCTGGCTCCGTCACCCTCAACGCTGCCATCTCGCTCTACGCTTGCTGCCGCATCGAAACCAACGGGGGCGAGTCCATCCGCCTGATGTCGCGCGACATCCAGCGCGAAGAAAGTTTCGCCTCCTTTGCCGCGCTCATGAAAACCAAGCGCTTCCGCCTTCCGCTCCTTGCCGAAATCACCAAGTTCTTCCGCCCCCTCGGGGGATTCACGTTGACGACCGATTCGGAGGCCCCTGCCGGCGCCGGCATTGGCGGTTCGAGCGCCATGGCCGTGGCCATCTGCGCCGCGCTGGACCGCTTCACGGGGGCGGGGAAAAGCAAGGAGGACTGGATTCACATTAGCCGCGACGCCGAAGCCATCGTGATCAACGTTCCAACCGGAACGCAGGATCACTACCCGCCCGCTTTTGGCGGCGCCGCCGCCATCGAGCTGCCCGCCGGCGGCGAGCATCGCGTCGAGTTACGCGTCAATCTCGATGAACTCGAACGCCGCGTCCTGGTTTGCTATACCGGCAAGCCCCGCCAGCACGGCATCAACAACTGGGAAGTCTTCAAAGCCCAAATCGGCGGCAAAAGGGCCGTGCAACAAAGCCTGGAACGGATTTCCGAGGTGGCTCAACGCATGCGCGTAGCCTTCGAGAAACCCGACTGGAAGGAAGCCGGACGGCTCATGCGTGAGGAATGGTCCTTCCGCAAGCGCAACCTCCCGACGATTTCGACTAAGACCATCGATCGCGTGATTGAAAACGCGCGCCGCAATGGCGCTCTTGCAGGCAAAGTCTGCGGCGCAGGCGGGGGCGGTTGCGTGGTTCTTCTGATCGAGCCCGACGCCCGCGACCGCGTCGAAAAGGCCGTCGGCGATGTCGGCGGTGAGGTCCTGCGCACGACCATTGACCGCCAGGGCGTGAGTGTTGTCTTCCGCTAAGCACCTGCCCGGATGAAGGCCTGGCTAAGGAGTTGGGTGGTCTAAACATGGCTTTTCCCTTGCCATAGCCTGCGAATCTAAGGGTTGGGCCCCTGGTGTTCCGGAGTCGCTCCAGCGCCGAAATCGCACTTCCAACCCGCCGTCCCTTCGTACAGCTCCCCTTGCTGCGGGTACAGGTAAGCGAATTGCGTCTTTCTCCCCCCTTGGCACCTGTTCATCCGCCTTTCGGCATCATAGAATAGGTAATGCGGGGTGCCCTAGAAGGGCGCCCCCCGAGTTATGCCGAACTGGTACGCCATTCCTCTGGCTCTCTTGCTCCTGAGCGATGCGGATGTCCCTCGCCTCAATGGCCTCCGTCCGCCCGACAGGCCTATGGTTGACTTTCCCGCGGACGAAGAGATCCCCATTTTCCCGAGCGCAGGAGACTTTTCCGAGGCTGGCCAGACCCCGTCGACGCCAGCCAGCACGCCGAACCAGCCGCTGCAGGAAACCTCCAAGTTGACGCTGATCCGCTTTGTCTCCGGCGAATTTGCCAAGGCCATCAAGTCTCTGCCTGCCGGGAAAGAGGGGTTCAATCTGCTCGTCGGCAAACCGCTCGACACCCAGCTTTTGGATCGTGCCGTCGCCACGCATGGCGCTGCGGTCAATTCCGGTGACAACGTGCAGATCACCGGCCTTGAATTCCGGGCCCACCAGATTGTCGTGGATTTAAATGGCGGCGGGCGTGGCAAGCATCACTGGAGAGATCATCTTCAGATCGGCATCGGCGGCGGCCCCTATCCCACCATGCAACCAACCTCGACCCAGGAAACCGGCCCGCCTGGACTGCAGCCCGGCATGGGCAGCACTATCTTCTTGGAGTGGAATAAGTTCGTTCCGGACATGACGCCGGAGGAATTGAAGAAAATTCTTTCGCCCTTCCTCAATTTTCAGAACGAGCGCTCTGCCTCGGTGCAGTGGATCGACACCTTGCCGCCGGAGATGAAGAAAGCCATTCAGGAGCGCCGGCCGATTGTCGGCATGGACCGCGAAGAAGTCGTTGCTGCCATGGGCAAGCCCGACCACAAAGTCCGCGAGCGCGACTCCGAAGGCAACGATATTGAGGATTGGATCTATGGCCAGCCGCCGTCCAAAACCGTCTTCGTCCGGTTCACTGGCGACCACGTCACGAAAATCGAGCAGTTCCCTCGGTAGGGCGTTCCTCCTCATTCCCGTGGTTCCACGATCTGCGGCCACTGCAACACTACGATTCTTCCGTCCGCTTCCCGCCCCAAGGTTGGCGCATACAATCCCAGCAGCTCGCGCTTCCACCACATTCCCGTTGCGCGCCTTTCTTCCGGCGTGGTGAACCAGTATTGCCACAGCACCGCACGCACCTGCCTCGGTGGCGCTTTCGGAAACGGATTGCCCGCGAACAGTTGCAGAACATCCGCCGACCCGCGTAGCAGGGCCTGCTCCGTTCGCGGCACAATCGACCCCTCCCCCTCCCGCCAAGTGCTCAGCGACGCGAACCACAAGTTCCAGTCGAATCTTGGTTGATAGGGCGCGTAAATGCCCGGTGCCTTTGCTGGATCCTGCGGTTTGAACGGAAACGGATAAACCAGCCATCGCTGCCCGTCGTCCGAACCTTGGAATTCAATCTCGTACCGCCCGCGCGTCATGATGGCAAAGAGTCCATACCGGTTTGCAATGCGAAATGGCTCTAGCGCCGAAACCGGTGTCGTCGGCAACTTCACCGGCTTTATCATCCATATCATCTCGACGGCGGTCACGTAGAAAATCCATGAGAGCATCACCGCTGTCATCGCCAGCTTCAACGCTGCCCATGATTTATGAAGCGTATCTTGCCAATTCCTTTGCGAACTTGCATCGGCCTCGCGCTTCCCTCCGTGATCCTCAACAAATTCTTTGTCCGGAAGCGTTTCCTGTGACGCGAGGCCAAACCCCGCGGGTTTTTCCTGTGCTTGGCTGCTTTCTCGGCCGGATGCGGTGCGGCCTTCGCTCCTTTTCCAGCGTTCGGGAACGAACCGTTTCAGAAGTTTGTCATCCAGCAGCAGAAACCCCAGCGCCAGCACCAAGTAGTTCAAAAATGTGTAGTTCGCGGAAAGAATGATTCCAATCTGCCACGGAGTCAGGATACAAAAACAAACAATACGAACCCGCCGCGGCAGGAAGATCATCCACACCAGCACCAATTCGAGCGCCAGCGTGCCAAACGACATGGCTGCCTGAAACCAGTGCGGCCACTGCTGCATGTACCATCCAATCCACGTCGGCAGCGGCCCGTTCTGGTAATAGTTATCGAGCGCGGTGAAGTTCCGCCACTCCGGGTCGCCTCCCATGATTTTTGCCACTCCTGATTGGAAATAGATTCGGAAGCATTCCCACAACAGCAAGAACCAGCTCGCTCGCGAAGGCAGGCTTGCCTCGCCCAAGCGTGGCCGGAGTCCACGCGGCGCAAAAAACAAGGAAATAAATCCCGCCTCCAGCAGCATTCCATCCGATTGGTACGCAGAAAACTCCTGCGCCGCGCTCACGAAAGAAAGGAAGAACACAAAACAAATCGCCAACGTCACGCGCGGCCACAAATTCAACACCAGCAGCAGCGACGCGATCATCCCTACCCAGCAAATTCCCGTCAGCATGTGCCGCCCGCTCGAAAACCACAGCAGCGTCGGCGCGTACCAGTAGCCTACTCGTCCAAGTTGCTCCGTCACCGCGCGCAAATACTCGCCGGCAGGCAGAATGCCTTGCGGCCCGATCAATCCGTTGATTTGAAAGACGAAAGAGAAAAATGCGGAGTAATAAATCAGTCCTAGTGCGCGCAGAAAAATCCAGCGTGGCAGCAAAACGTCAGCTTTGCCCGCTTCGGAAGCAAACAGCCAGCGCACCGCCGACGCCGGTGACCAGTCCTTCATCGCCCGTCATTATATCCATATCCTCAGCGCGCCTTCGATTGATGCTTCCCCCGCTTGACAGCGGATTACGGGACTCTACCGCAAGCTCGGACCGCAGCAGCAAGAACGGCGTGGCTGACCGTTGCGGCCTATTCCTCATCCTGACGATTGACGATACTGAGAGGGCCTAGCATACGTGTGGGATGCGGAAGGGCCTCTTGGTAGCAGGACTTTTGCATCGCGACGCCGTAGCTCGGCCGTTTGACGGTGCTCGGTCAGATCGCTTGTCGTGCGACGATCCCCGTGGCACGTGGAAAGCGTGGAGTAACAAGCGGCAAGCACAGATAGCCCAAGGGACATCAGAAAGGTGAGAACGGTCCACAGGCACCGGCGCACATTTCCGAGCGGCGCCTTCGATGTCCACGTGCAGAATGCTCCGTGAGGAATTGCGCTAGCGGCTGCTCGAGGATCGCGGCATTTACGTCAAGGAAGAACTTGCAGGCGAAAAAACGGTTTCGCAGCTATCCCCATAGCAGGACCTTTATTTGCCGAGAATTGCCACCGTTGTGTGCCAAGGCTTGCCATCAGGATCCGTGGTGGTTTCCTGTCCCACATGCAAGAGCTTGTATCCATGCTTCAAAAGGTGATTGATCCTTTCATCGATCCGCCCATCGTGAAAGTCGGTGGCACGCGGCATACTTGGGCACTCCGGACAATGCCGCCAGAGTTTGCTGCTAATTGCAAATACTCGCTTCGGTGAGGTAGCCAATAGGCCTGCAAGCATATAAAAGGGACGCCGTTGGGCAAAATTAAAAGCTGTTAACACTAGCCGAATGAAGCATCTCCCCTGTAGGTTGTAGGAAACAAATGGCTTGCAGACGCGAGAATCGGCTCTCTAGTGGTCGAACCCTAACTTCACCGATTCTCCCGGCGAAACTGTTCCATACGGGTGATCGCCGCAAGCGTCTTTGCGTCATCGGCAGTGAGATTGCGAAAGCCATGAGAGCGAGAACCGATCGTTGCTACTGTCCCCAGTTCTTCGTCGTTGAGCCTGCCGAAAGTAACGGAAACGTGGTAGCGCCTCGGTTTATCACCATGAACCACGGTTGCGTTTGAGGTTGCAGCCAACAGCCAGTATAGATCGAGGCACCGCTTGAATTTGCTCACGGGCTGTTTTCGACGTGGCATTACTAGGTGTCTTTCAGAGCGAAAGTGAACTCTTGCCGCAAGGCGTTGGTGCTAACACCAGGGTCTTGTTGGGGAGCCATGCCCCATCATAGCGCAGAGCCTGTCCCGATATCCCACCCATACACCTGCAGAAAGTGGGACAAAACAGCGTTTCAAGCAGTCATTCTCCTTAGATTGATAGAGTTAGAGAAAAAAAAGACTGTCCCAAAAGTGTCCCAAAGCATGAAACGGTGGCACAGCAAAATGGGACAGTTTTTAGTTTGCCCGGAAATACGTGGACGGTCCCTGCACTCCGCCTGCACCAATGCGGTGAATCCTTTAGCCCCTGCGCCGGTATTCGACGTTCGGCCACCTGTCAGTTTTGACAGGTCCAGCAAACGCACGGAGAGAACTAGCCTTGCCCTAACCATCTCCGTTAATCAGAACCACAGGAGGCGGCCATCCACACACACTGTTTTCCCTGGGAGCCCGGCCGCCTCCTTCATCCTTTCAGGAAACCCCAATATGGTTCCCGCACTCCTCCCAACCATCTGCTGTGGGTTGGAAATCGGCCTTGACGAAACTTGCGGCCGTACTAAAATAGCTCGTAGTGAGCGGGCGAAAGAGTTTTTGAGAGCGGCTGGTTTGCCGACTCTCCTCTGAGGGTTCCATTCCCGCTGCTCGTCTTTGCATTGCGGGCCGTGGGATTAGCCAAGCCGATTTGGAAGGTCTTGTGCGGCTGTAACCCCTTTATAATCATCACTTCTATAGGTGTTGATTCCAAAGCACTTACAGTAGACGCTAACCCCTTTAGCAGCCGCACTTAGAAAAAGATAGGGATAGGGGCCCCCCTCGTTTCACAAAAACTTCAAGTTACCGCATCGCGGTCAACGATTCATTCTCGGAGGAAGGCATGCCCATCAAGGTCGGCATCAACGGCTTCGGCCGCATCGGACGCAACATCATGCGCACGGCGATCGACGAAAAGGAGATCCAATTCGTCGCGGTGAATGACATCACGGACGCCAAGACGCTCGCCCACCTGCTGAAATACGATTCCGTGCTCGGCAATTTGCCCCACAAGGTGACCCACACCGAAGACAGCATCGCGGTCGATGGCAAGAGCTTCAAGGTGTTCCGCACGAAGGATCCGGTCGAACTCGACTGGGCCTCGGTAGGCGCCGAAATCGTCGTAGAATCCACCGGCCTGTTCACCAAAGGCCCCGACGCTAGGAAGCACCTCCGTGCTCCGGTGAAGAAAGTCATCATCTCCGCGCCCGCCGACGGCCCCGACGCCACCTTTGTCCTTGGTGTGAACGATAAATGCTACGATCCCGCAAAACACCACGTCATTTCTAACGCATCCTGCACCACCAATTGTCTTGCACCGGTCGCCAAAGTCATCCAAGACACGTTCGGGATCAACAGCGGCACCATGACCACGATCCATTCCTATACCAACGATCAGCGCCTGCTCGATCTACCGCATAAGGATTTGCGCCGCGCTCGCGCTGCGGCAATAAATATGATTCCCAGC